>Ga0316190_10001134_pt1 | contig 19105 bp, 13 predicted proteins | sample Eddworburrow2_MG_FD_204929 | JGI IMG/M metagenome (GOLD analysis project Ga0316190, IMG submission 204929) | Coastal sediment microbial communities from Maine, United States - Eddy worm burrow 2 | ecosystem: Environmental > Aquatic > Marine > Coastal > Sediment | place: USA: Maine | collected... | reverse complement strand
CAAGGAGCTTGAGAAGACATTGGCATCCGGCACCCCGACAGACGAGGAGCGCAAGCAGCTTGAAATGGAGCTTGAATCACTTAATGCAATGAACCAGGCGATGGCAGAGGCAGACAGCCGCGCCGGTACACCGGAGAGTGCTGCGGCAGAGAAACGGGTTGCCAGGGGCTTCATCGAGCTATGGAAGGTAAATCAGGCGCTGTATCGTCAATACGGGGGGAGGGTGATCTATCAGCAGGGCGGTGCGGAACCCCTGGATGCCTACCATGAATTCTTCAAGGCGGCGCAGAAATCCGGTGAATTCACGATTGTTAACAAGGACTTCGAACCGGACTTTTGGCGTTACTACACCACGGACAGCATGCATCAGTTCATTCCGGAAGAGGGGAATCAAAAGGAACAGGCCATCAATACGCCCTGGTGGATGATGGAGTTGAAAACCGGGCAATAAGCGGGCTGATTTCCAGGATTTTCCGGTAAAGACTCAGCAAGACCGCCTTGCGTCATGAACTGCCAGTCTTTCCTGCACCTCCGCAGCAGTGAGGCCAGTGATTGTGATGACCTTGCGTGCCGATGAAGTGCCGGAAATAATGGTGATTGCACGCCTGTGCAGCCCAAGGCTCAAGGCCAGTAACCCGGTGACTGCAGTATTTGCCTTGCCGCCCTCTGCCGGTGCACGTACCCGAATCTTCAGGCTGTCACCGAGCCAGCCGGATATCTCGTCGGTAGCAGAGCCGGGTACAACCTTCAGGGACAATCGCACGCCTGTCGTCAGGTCATGCCGAATATTGCTCATGGCAATGCTCCCGTTTAATCTGATGTTGCCCGTAGCGGATAGAACCGGCGGCGTGCAACCTTCTGTAGCATGGTGATCTGGACATGCAAAGTGTACCAAACGGGCAGCTGCGCATGGCGACGATGCAGGGCTAGATAGGTACCTTGCGCAGGCGCAACGCGTTGCCTATCACGGATACGGAGCTGAAGCTCATGGCCACGGCTGCCAGCATGGGTGACAGCAGCAGGCCGAAAAACGGGTACAACACGCCGGCGGCAACCGGTACCCCCAGCGAATTATAGATAAAGGCAAAGAACAGATTCTGGCGTATATTGCGCATGACGGCGCGGCTCAGGTGGCGGGCCCGCACGATGCCGCGCAAATCACCCTGCACCAGCGTTACTCCCGCACTTTCCATGGCCACAGCCGTGCCGGTGCCCATGGCAATTCCGACATGTGCCTGCGCCAGTGCCGGCGCATCATTGATGCCATCGCCGGCCATGGCAACAATGCGTCCTGCGGTTTGCAGTTGCCTGACGATTGCCGCCTTTTGCTCCGGTAGTACCTCGGATTCCACGCGGTCAATATTCAACATGCGGGCAACAGCCTGTGCGGTGGTGTGGCTGTCACCGGTCAGCATGACCACCTGCACGCCCTCTGCATGCAAGTCACCGATGGCCTCTGCTGTGTAATCCTTGACGGGATCTGCCGCCGCAACCATACCTGCTGCACGTCCGTCGATAGCGACAAACATGACAGTTTGACCGGCTGCACGTCCGACCTCCGCCTGTTGCGGCAGATCGCCAGGATCGATGCCGAGCCTTGCAAGTAATTTGACAGTGCCCAGTGCCACAGCATTTCCCGCAACCCGTCCCGTGACGCCCTCGCCAGTAATGGATGCGAAGTCGTCCACTGCCAGCAGGGCGATATCCCGGCTCTCTGCGCCGTTGACAATAGCCTCGGCAAGCGGGTGTTCGCTGGCTCGTTCCAGGCTGGCTGCCAGTTGCAATACCTTGTCTTCAGTGAATTCAGGCGTGGCCTGTACCGAGACCAGCACGGGTTTGCCACTGGTCAGGGTGCCGGTTTTGTCGACCACCAGGGTATTTACCTGTTCCATGATTTCCAGCGCCTCGGCATTTCTGAAAAGTACACCCATTGTTGCACCCCTGCCGGTTCCGACCATGATGGACATGGGTGTTGCCAGCCCCAGGGCGCAGGGACAGGCGATGATCAAAACAGCCACGGCATTGACGACGGCATGCGCCAGCCGTGGTTCCGGACCCAGGGTTAACCAGACCGTGAAGGCAATAATTGCCACACTTACAACAGCCGGCACGAAATAGCCGGCCACGACGTCAGCCAGCTTCTGAATGGGGGCGCGGGAGCGCTGTGCCTTGCTGACCATGGCTATAATCTGTGACAGCAGGGTATCGGCGCCTACTTTTTCGGCGCGCATCAACAGACTGCCAGTGCCGTTTACCGTTGCGCCAAACAGCCTTTCTCCGCTGACCTTTTCCACCGGCACGGGTTCACCACTCACCATGGATTCATCCACCGCGCTGCTGCCGCCGGTAACCACGCCGTCCACCGGCACCTTTTCGCCGGGGCGTATGCGCAGCACGTCACCGCGTCGCACCAGCTCCAGTGGAATATCCTCCTCGGTACCATCGTCACGAACGATACGTGCAGTGTCGGGCGCCAGCCCGAGCAGCAGCCTGATGGCGGTATTGGTCCGGCTGCGGGCACGCAGTTCCAGCACCTGACCCAGCAGTACCAGTGCCACGATGACGGCAGCGGCCTCGAAGTAGACGGCGACAGTGCCGTCAGCATGCTGCATGACGGCGGGGAAGAACCCGGGCGCCAGCAGGGCAATGACGCTGTATGCCCAGGCAACGGAGACACCGAGCGCAATCAGGGTGAACATGTTGAGATTGCGGGTGGCCACGGACTGCCAGCCGCGCACGAAGAACGGCCAGCCTCCCCACAGGACCACTGGTGTTGCCAGTGCAAATTCAATCCACTGGATGGTATGCAGGGACAGTCCGGTCGGTAATATGCCGGGAGCCATGTCGGTCAGCATGGCGATGATAAACACGGGGAGCGCCAGCAGCGTTGCGGCCCGGAAGCGCCGGGTCATGTCGATGAGTTCTGTGTTGCTTTCCTCGATCGTGATAGTGCGTGGTTCCAGCGCCATGCCACACCTTGGACACGACCCCGGCGCATCCTGCACGATCTCAGGATGCATGGGGCATGTATATTCGGTACGTGTTGCCGGCGCCTGTGGCGCGGCGGGTTCCAGTGCCATGCCGCAACCCGGGCAGGTGCCCGGACCCTGTTCCCGGACATCGGGGCACATGGGGCAGATGTGGAGCTGGCTGCCGGTCGTGGCGACTGCGGGTTCGGGCGGCTTGAGGTAGTGCTCCGGGTTGGCGGCAAATTTTGTCTGGCAGCCATTGCAGCAGAAGTAGTAGTCAGTGTTGTTCCAGGCGTAGTGGTGTTCACTTGCCGGTGTCACCGACATGCCGCACACGGGGTCCGTGAGTTGTGTTGTCATGTTCTGGTTCCCTGCCGGATTGCTTTTTTATGACGCACTGTCTTTGACGCCCCGTTGTTTCCAGACCAAAAACACGGCCGGTATGACGATGAGTGTCAGCAGTGTCGCACTTACCATGCCGCCGACCATCGGCGCGGCAATGCGGCGCATGACCTCGGAGCCGGTGCCGCTACCCAGCATGATAGGCAGCAGGCCGACAATAATCGCAGCCACTGTCATCATTATAGGACGTACGCGTAACAGTGCGCCGTCAATGACGGCATTGCGCACATCCCCGGCGGTAAGTGCGCGCTGTTCCCGCCGGGCGGCATCTGTATGGCGCTGCAGAGCCTGGTTGAGATAGACCAGCATGATGACGCCGATCTCCACGGCAACACCGGCGAGCGCAATGAAACCGACGCCGACAGCGACCGACAGGTTGTAGCCGAGCAGGTACAGCAGCCAGTAGCCACCCACCAGTGCCAGTGGCAGTGTGCACATGATGATGAGTACCTCGGTGAATCTGCGGAAATTCAGATACAGCAGCAATACGATGATAGCGATGGTTACCGGCAACACGGTTAGCAGTTGTTGCCTGGCGCGTACCAGGTATTCATACTGGCCCGACCAGGCGATGGAGTAACCGGTTGGCAGTGCAACCTGCTCGCGCACGGCCTGCTGTGCCTCGGCAACATAGGAGCCCAGATCGCGGCCTTCGATGTCGATGTAGATCCAGCCGTTGAGGCGGGCGTTCTCGGTCTTGATCATGGCGGGGCCGTCTTCGATACGGATAGCGGCGACCTCGGTGAGAGGTATGCGTGCGCCGCCAGGCGTGATGATGGGCAGGTTGCGCAGCTTTTCCAGCGAGTCGCGCACATCACGCGGATAGCGAATGTTTATCGGATAACGCTCCAGTCCTTCCACAGTCTGCCCCACACGCATGCCGCCCAGCGCGGTGCGCACAACCTCCTGGACATCGTCGATGTTGAGCGCGAAGCGGGAGGCGGCGACACGATCGATATCGACGACCACATAGCGCCCGCCGGCAACACGTTCTGAATAGGCTGAAACGGTGCCGGGGACATTTTTGACCACATCCTCAATGCGCTTGCCGATCGCCTGGATTTCATCGAGGTTGGGTCCCGCGACCTTGATACCGACCGGTGTCTTGATGCCGGTGGCGAGCATGTCGATGCGGTTCTTGATGGGCATCACCCAGGTATTGGAGATGCCCGGCAGTTTTACCCGGCTGTTCAGTTCCTGTTTGAGCTTCTCAACTGTCATGCCCGCGCGCCATTGATCACGCGGCTGCAGCTGAATCGTCGTCTCGACCATTGTCAGCGGTGCCGGGTCGGTGGCTGATTCGGCACGACCGATCTTGCCGAACACGCGCCTGACCTCCGGCACGGTCATGATGAGTTTGTCAGTCTGTTGCAGGATTTCCTGCGCCTTGCCAATGGACACGGCGGGGAAGGTGCTGGGCATGTAGAGCAAGTCGCCTTCATCCAGGTCCGGCATGAACTCGGTGCCCAGACGGCTGGCAGGCCAGAGTCCGACGATCACCAGCAGAACGGCCGTGAATATCACGGCCAGGGGCGCCTTCAGCACGATGTTTATCAGTGGCCGGTAAGTCGTGATCAATACCCGGTCGACCGGATTCCTGGCTTCCGGTGTGATATTGCCGCGGATGAAATAGCCCATTAATACCGGGACCAGCGTAATTGACAGGCCGGCAGCGGCCGCCATGGCGAAAGTCTTGGTGTAGGCCAGCGGTGCAAACAATTTGCCCTCCTGTGACTGCAGCGTGAACACAGGCAGGAAGCTGAGCGTGATAATCATGAGAGAAAAGAACAGCGGTGGTCCGACTTCAACGGCGGCATCGCGGATGAGCATCCAGCGGTTGTCAGCAGTGACGCCGGTGTTTTCCATGTGCTTGTGCACGTTTTCGATCATGACAATGGCGGCATCCACCATCGCACCGATGGCAATGGCGATGCCGCCCAGCGACATGATATTGGCATTGATGCCCATGTGTTGCATCACGATAAAGGCACTGAGGATGCCGATTGGCAGCGAAATAACGATGACCAGTGCCGAGCGCAGGTGAAACAGGAACAGTGCGCATACCAGTATGACAACGATAAATTCTTCCAGCAACTTGCCACTGAGCGTGTCGACGGCACGCCCTATCAGTGCCGAACGGTCATAGGTCTCGACAATCTCGACGCCGGGCGGCAGCCCCTTGCCGAGTTCGGCCAGCCTGGTCTTGACCAGACTGATGGTCTTTTGCGCATTCTCGCCAAAGCGCATCACGATGATGCCGCCGACAACTTCACCCTCGCCGTCAAGTTCCGCAATGCCGCGCCGCAGTTGTGGTCCCAGGCGAATATGCGCGACGTCTTTCAGCAGGATCGGGATGCCGCGTTCATTCACACCGAGAGGAATATGTTTCAGGTCATCCAGTGCATCGATGTAGCCGGTAGCGCGCACCATGTATTCGGCCTCGGCCAGCTCGATCACTGACCCCCCGACTTCCTGGTTGCCGCGCTGAATGGCGCTGCGTATCTTTTCCAGCGGCAGGTCGTAGGCACGCAACTTGTTCGGGTCGAGCACCACCTGGTATTGCTTGACCATGCCGCCAATGGTAGCCACCTCGGACACACCGGGCACGGTTTGCAATTCGTATTTAAGAAACCAGTCCTGCAGGCTGCGCAGCTGTGCCAGGTCGTGGTTGCCGTTGCGATCAACCAGTGCGTATTCATAGACCCAGCCCACACCGGTGGCATCCGGCCCCAGTTCCGGGCGTGCATCGGCCGGCAGTTTGCTGGCAGCCTGGTTTAGATATTCAAGTACCCGTGAACGTGCCCAGTAGGGATCGGTGCCGTCTTCGAAGATGACATACACAAAGGAGTCACCGAAGAAGGAATAACCGCGCACATTGGTCGCCCTGGGTACCGACAGCATCGCTGTCGTCAGCGGGTAGGTCACCTGGTCCTCGACTACCTGCGGTGCCTGCCCCGGGTAGGTCGTCTTGATGATGACCTGCACATCGGAGAGATCAGGGATCGCATCCAGCGGGGTATTCTTGAGAGCGTAAATGCCCCAGGCGGTCAGCATGGCGGTCAACAGGATGACCAGGAAGCGGTTGCGCAGCGACCAGTCTATGATGAAGGCAATCATTGCAGCATGCCCCGTTCGCCCGGCGGCGTGTTTTGACTGTCTGCAGCGGGTTTTTGCAAGCGCGTCATACTGGCCTTGAGGCTGGCCTCGGAGTCGATCAGAAACTGTCCTGAGGTGACGACCACTTCGCCGGGTTCAATACCAGCAAGAATCTCCACCCAGTCACCACTTTCGATACCGGCGGTCACCGTACGGCTCGCAAAGCTGCCCGCCTCCAGCTCGACGACTACACGGGACTCGCGCCCGGTACGGATCAGTGCCTCGACGGGTATGACGATGATGTCCTGCTTGGCGCCGCCATAGAGCTTGACGTTGGCGTACATGTTCGGCTTCAGTGCTTCATCCGGGTTGTCAAACCGCAGCCGTGCCTTGAGTGTGCGGGTCTTCGGGTCCAGGCTGGGATAGATGTATTCCACCTTGCCTTCCCAGGTGCGACCCGGCAGGAAAGCAAGCTTGACCTCGGCGGGCAGGCCAACCTTTACCCAGCTGGACTGGCTCTCGAACACCTCGGCCAGCAGCCACACGCTGGAGAGATCGGCCAGGCTCATGACGCGGGTGGCCGGTTTGATAAACATGCCTTCGCGAACCGACAATGAGGCCACCACGCCATCCTGGGGTGCATACACCGGTATGTTCTGATCGGGCTGGCGACTTTTTTCCAGCTGACTGATCTGGCTGTCCGGGATGCCCAGTGCCTGCAGGCGGTCGCGGGATGCGCGTACAAGTCCCTTGTTACCCAGATTAAGTGCCTGGACAAACTCTTCCTGGGCGTTTACCAGTTCCGGCGAATACAGGTCAAACAGGTGATTGCCCCGGCTGACTCGTTCCCCTTCGGACCGCACCGACAGATTTTCTATCCAGCCTTCAGTACGCAGGTGTATATGACTGACTTTCGATTCGTCGTAATCGACATAACCAACGGTGTCAATGCTGCGCCACAAACGCGAACGTTCCGCAATGGCGGTGCGGATACCCAGGTTTTGTACCATTTCCGGTGCAATGGTCACCATGCTGCTGTCGCTGCCGGTCTCATCGGCATACACCGGAACAAGTTCCATACCCATGGGGGACTTGCCCGGTTTGTCACGCCGGTAGTTGGCATCCATGGGCGCGACCCAGTACAGGACTTCCCTGTCATCGTCTGCGGCAGGTGTTGCTGCCGGTGTTGCTGTCGGGGACAACAGCAGGGTCAGCAGTGCACTCCGGAGCAGGTTTTTCAGTGTAATGGTGTTCATGGTTGTTCTCCGGCGAGGTAGAGCAGGCTGGCCTGTGTCTTGGCGCGATCAACACGAATACGCAGGTCATCCAGGCGGACATCCAGATCAGTAATGCGGGCACGCATCAGCGTGGTGAATTCGGTTACACCGCTCTGGTAGGCGTTCAGGGATGCCTGCGCATTGGCCGTGGCAACCTGCAGCAGTTGTGACCTGTAAAGCGCGGCGCGTTCCTCCAGTCGCTGCCAGTTGGCGTAGTCAGTATCCAGCTGTCGCTTCAGCTCGCGCAGTTTGTCATCACGGCTCAGTTGTACCGACGCGGCCTGCCCGATACTGGCAGACAGGCGTTTGTCCTGGCGGTTTTTTGTGAACAGCGGGATATCCACGGTAAGCATGGCGGCCATCATATCGGCACGGTCATTACCATCCGGGTCCTCACCAAAGCGCTTGCGGTATTCCAGGCCGGCACTCCAGCCCGGTTTGTATTGTTCACGGGCTATCCGGATGGACTGGTTCTCCGCTTCCAGCCTTGCTGTTTCGACCCGGATGGCGGGATGCTCGGGGAGGGCGGCCTCAATCTGTTCTCTCGGTGCGGGGATGGGCAGTTCCGGGAAGGCGCTGTTAACTGGTAATAAAGCCGGTGCCCCAAGCCACTTCATGAGCGCAGCACGACTGGTGTCGACTGCGTTCAGGATGCGTGTGCTGCGGTCATCGAGGCGCGCCAGTTCCAGCGATGCCTGCAGCACATCCTGCTGACTGACGCGACCGGTTCCGTAGTGTGCCTGGGTGATATCTACCAGTTGGGAAAACAGCGCACGGGTTTCCAGCACAATTTCCCGGGCACGGTTCTGGTAGTAGAGCTCCAGAAAATTATGGCGTACATCAAGAATGAGCTGGCGTGCTTCAAGGTCGGCGGTGGCCATGGCAGCGGTCGCCTTCCATTCACTCTGACGTTGCCGGTAGTGCAGTGTTTTGCCGCGTGGAAAGGCCTGTTTTATTCCAAGTCGCAGCTGCGTGGAGGGTTCTTCATCGATATGGAAATTATCGGTGGGCAGGTTATAGAGGCCCGTGTTTAATTGCGGGTCGGGTAATTGCCCGTCAGCGATGGCGTTGTCGCTGAATGCCCGTGAACGTGCCTTGCTGGCTGCAATCGTCGGGTCATCGGCCAGTGCCAGCCTGACAGCCTCATTGATATCCAGGTCGGCATGGACACAGGTCGTGAGGGTAAACAGTGCCAGTGCCAGCAGACCCTTCATCGGCACAGGCCGGACCATTCTCCGGGAATAAGGCATGGTAATTCTCCATAGCAGGCAAACAGGATGAAATCACGCACCTGCATGGCAGGTGTGCGTGAACCGTTTAAACTATGAGAGCGGCGGGTGGTCGCAGTAGCGGGATGACGATTTGCCCGGCAATGGCCACCGGGATGATTGCCTTGTGTGTTTGAACCGTTACTTCCGGTGTGAGTGTGGGGGTGCCTGAAATGGCGGTGGTGCCAACTGCACAGGTATTGCAGGAGTCGTCACAGCAGTTACCGTTGCAGCCTTGCTCGCAGTCCCGGTCAGCATCGGCACCGTGATCAGGCTGCTGCGTACCCGCCATGGACCCGGTGTCCTGACTGGCGTGCTGCATTTGGGCGCAGTGCGATTCAGTGTCGGTTGCAGCGATATCCGGAATGGACCAGGCGCCACGCAGTGGCAATGCTGCCAACGCGAGGGTGATGAGTACCAGCAATAGTTTTTGCATGCGTTTGTCCATCCAGACACATAGAGTATGTTGCAAATCAGTCAACAAGCAAGCTTTGCGGCTACTCGTGGCGGACTCGGGTTTGTTGCAAAGATCGCCTGAAGGTCAGTCCTGTGTGACGGCTATATCGGCAAGCGACTGATAAAAAATAAGTTAAGTTGTTTCATGCGGCCGGCATGGTGGGCGGCAGGCTATAGACATGAAATGAGAACTATTTGCATTAAGAGTGGCTCTTCGCTATCCTTCAGCCCTCATGAAAAGATTTATTGCCCTGTTATTGCTCGCGGCTTGTCCATGGATGGCGAATGCCGCCGATGTCCAGCAGCTCATCCAGTTGACGGACTATGTCGGCGTTGATTACGGGGCCGCAGTGCTGCATGGAGAAATTATCAATCCCGGCGAATACGGCGAGATGCAGGACTTCTCCAGCGCCATTGCAGAGCAGGTGGCTGAGTTACCACCCGCGGATGTCCGCCAGCAGTTGGCTGCACAGGCTGCAGAACTTGCCCGGCTGATTGACAGGCGTGCGGATGCCAGTGAGGTAAAGGCACTGGCTGCGGCCATGCGGCAGGCCTTCATCAGTGGTTACGATGTAACGGTTACACCCAGGCGCACCCCAGACCTTAAAGCAGCCAGTGCACTATACGTAGAGCAGTGTGCTGGCTGTCATGGCATGAACGGCCAGGGCGACGGCCCCCTGGCCGCGTCACTGGAACCGGCACCAACCGACTTTACTGAACGGGCGCGCTACCGCGACCGTACGCTACTGGGGCTTTACAATACGATTACCCAGGGACTGGAGGGCACGGCCATGCAGTCTTATGCCAGCCTGAGTGAGACGCAGCGCTGGGGACTGGCCTTCTATGCCGGGCAACTGGCTACCTCGGAGGCAGAGCAGGTCGCCGGTGCAGCGCAGTTCAGGCAGCTTGCGGGTGAGCACCCAATGACAAGGCTTGCATACGTTGCCACGCATACCCCGGCTGAAGTCAATGCGGCGCATGGCGAGGACGGTGTTGCCGTGATGGCGTATCTGCGGGCACACCCGGAAAATTTCTTCACTGCCACGTCCGCTACACAGCTGCTTGAATTCAGCCGGATGAAACTGGGAGAAAGTCTGCTGGCCTACCAGGCCGGTGACAGTGAAGCGGCCTATGAGCTTGCGGTTGAGGCTTACCTGGAAGGCTTCGAACTGATGGAGGGCAATATCAATGCGGTTGATCCCGGCCTCCGGGAGGAAGTAGAGGCCGCCATGACGGATTATCGCAATATGATTCGCAAGGGTGCGCCCGTGGCAGCGGCGGAGGCGGGCGTACAGGATATCGAGGTACTGCTGGCCACCGCGGTGAACAAGCTGGATAGCACAGCCCTGTCCGGCTACACCGCCTTTATCAGTGCACTGGTCATCCTGTTGCGTGAAGGCCTTGAAGCCTTGCTGGTGGTGGCCGCACTGGCTGCCTTCCTGATCAGGACGAAACGCCGTGACGGTCTGGTATATATCTATGCCGGTATCGCCGCCGCCTTTGTGCTGGGTATGGCGACCTGGGTTGCTGCCAATACCTTTATCGATATCAGTGGCGCGCAGCGCGAGCTCACCGAGGGTTTTGCCGCCCTGTTTGCCGCTGTTGTGCTGTTTTCCGTGGGCTTCTGGATGCACAGCAAGACCAGTGCCGTACAGTGGCAGGCCTTTATCGAGACCAGTCTGCAGCGACATCTGGGTACCGGTACATTGTGGGGACTGGCAGGACTGTCATTCATCGCCGTGTATCGGGAGATGTTTGAAGTGGTGCTGTTTTACCAGGCGCTGTGGGTGCAGTCATCACCACAGGGACAGCAGATGATTTTCTCCGGATTGCTGGCGGCGGCGGGCCTGCTGGCTGTGCTTGCCTGGCTGATCCTGCGTTACAGTACCCGCCTGCCACTGCGTCAGTTCTTCGCGATCAGCGGCATATTCATGTTTGTACTGGCCTTCATTTTTACCGGCAAGGGCATTGCAGCCCTGCAGGAAGCCGGGCGGATACCGCTGGACCCTATCAACATACCGAGTGTTGAACTGCTGGGTATCTTTCCCAGTATGCAGTCGACCGGTGTACAGCTGCTGCTGGTCGTGGTGGCTGTGGCAATGCTGTATTACAGCGAATCAGGTAAAACAAAAACAGCCAGCTGACTGCCGCAGAAGCGGAGGGCAGCCGTGCTGCAACGCCCCGCCCAGCATGATCTCACAGTGGTTGCATCCGGCGAGCACGGCGGCCTTTGCCCTGTTGCAGCAGGCAGCCATTTTTTGCGGTAAGGGGCATTGCCGTGGAAGCTGAAATGATTGCGTTTCCTGATGCCAGACTCTTATGATAACCCCTTCAGCAAGCATCGATAAAAGCAACCATGATCATTGCCTTATCACCGTCCAAGGGCCAGGATTTCGAAACCCCCGGACTGACGCAAAAATATTCCCGGCCGGCTGACCTGAAGGATTCCGAGCTGCTCATCAGGGAGCTCAGGAAAATAACGGCTGCCGGCCTGCAGGAACTCATGGATGTCAGCAGTAATATCGCCACGCTGAATGCTGGTCGCTACCAGTCGTTCAGCACGCCCTTCACGACGAAGAATGCCAGGCAGGCTATTTTTGCATTCAAGGGTGATGTCTACGGCGGCATCGATATCGAGCAGTTCACGGCGGAGGACTTTGACTATGCGCAGGAACATCTGCGTATCCTGTCCGGGCTGTATGGCTGTCTGCGGCCGCTGGACCTGATTCAGCCCTATCGTCTGGAGATGAAAACGAAACTGAAAAATCCGCGTGGCGACAACCTTTACCAGTTCTGGGGAGAGCAAATTACCGGCAGCCTGAACAAGGCGCTGGCGAAACAGCAGGAACCGGTACTGGTTAATCTTGCTTCAAATGAGTACTTCAAGGCCGTCAAGCCAAAGCTGCTGGAAGGTCGTCTGCTGCATATCAACTTCAAGGAAACCAAAAACGGGAATACCCGGGTGGTTGCGATCTTCGCCAAACGGGCGCGTGGCATGATGGCGGATTATATTATTCGCAACAGGATAGAAAGCCCTGCAGGGATTAGAAAATTCCGCCGGCAGGGTTACCGCTTTGCAAGGGAGCTGTCCGATGACAGTCAATGGACCTTTGAGCGGCCACAGCCTTGACAGGTTTTGAAAAATACCCTGCATAGCCGCTGGATGTGCCGGGTTTAAGGAGATAATACCCTTAACAGAACAGGTATCGACTATGAAACAGAGGAATATCAAGGAGCGCAGCAGGAAGGCAGGACACACCATGGCCGAGCTTGCAGACCGGCATGTGCTGTATGAGAAATCTGTACAGTGTGTTGCTACGGAATACAAGTTTGTCAACAAGACCTTCCAACAGTTGCGCAAGCGGCGGGCACGGCACCTGCGGGAGGACTTCTGCGGTACGGCCGGCATGTGCTGTGAATGGGTCAGGCGCAAGCCGGACAACACGGCTGTTGGTGTTGATATCGACCCGGAGGTGCTCAAGTGGGGCCGCGAACACAACCTCTCATCCCTTAAATCCGACGCCCGTATGCGCGTCAGCCTGCTACAGGAGGATGTCTGCACGGTCACTACCCCGGAACCGGTGGATGTGATTCTGGCCATGAATTTCAGTTATCAGATATTCAAGACACGGGAAAAACTGGGTGGATACTTTCGCAGAGTCTGTGAGGGGCTCGCTGACAATGGCATCCTGATTATGGATGCCTTTGGCGGTTATGACTCCTTTCGTGAAATCAGGGAAAAAAGCAAACACAAGGGATTCAAGTATATCTGGGAGCATGCGCACTACAATCCGATCAATGGCGATATCCTTTGCCACATACATTTCGGTTTTCCGGATGGCTCGAAACTCAGAAAGGCATTTACCTACGACTGGCGCTTATGGACGTTGCCGGAATTGCAGGAGTTGCTGCTGGAGGCCGGGTTTGCACGTGTGCAGGTCTACTGGGAAGGGACGGACGAGGAAACGGGTGAGGGCAATGGAAAATATGCTCCGGCTACTGTCGGTGAAGCAGACCCCAGCTGGGTCTGTTTCCTGGTGGCAGAGAAATAGACCGGGCAGATATCTTTATGTGCAACAGACAACCGGCACCGGGTATATCACGAACAGACCGACTTTCGCCTGCAGGGCTGGAACGGCTCGACAGGCAGCTGGTAAACGGCTCACAGATAAGCGATGGAGTGCTGGCGCAATGGATTCGCCGCTATGGTGAGCTTGCAAGGGTACTGATTAAACAGCATGGCCGCTATCATGCAGGACTGGAGTCCGGGGGCATGCCGCCGGGCAAGCGTTGAGCCATGTCGTTTTACTGTTATTCCCAGCGCCTGCTTAATCCCTATCGCGGAATTATCAATTGTATTCGCTACCGGTCTGCCGAGGCAGTAACTGCTGACGGCGTGCAGTGGGATATTTATGTCAGCAACGAGGCGCTGCAGGACAAGGCGGCAGCGGGAAAATACCAGGTCAGCGATATTCGCTATGGCAAATGGTCGGCGGCCAGCGGGCTTAAACGGGGGCCGGTCTTTCCATCCGCTGATTTCAGGGCCATGGAGGAACTGGGGGCGACGGTCTATGAACATTTGCTCATGGTGCACGAGGAAGTCCCGTTCGATTTTGCAGATCGTTTTGAACTCTGGTTGCTGGATACTGAAAAGCGGCCGCTGGCGCTGCTTGACAGTGCGTTGAGTCAGGCTGACATTGACCTGGAACAGTCAATCGTCTGGACGCCAGGACTGGAATGCAAAAGAACCTTCACGTCGTCGGTTGCCGGTAAACAGGCGGGTGCGACTGCAACAGGAAGCGTGGCTGACTACCTGGCGGTCTACGTGAATAACTGTGCGGGATCCAGGTCTGCAGCCCAGTTGTTCGAACGGAACGCCGCTGGATCGGGTTGCGGGCTTGGCGGGATCAATGTGGGGCAGGCGCTGGCAGGGAGATTGTTGCCGGCGGAGGAGTTTCCGGTGAACCTGCTGGAAGTGATGCGTCATGATGCCATGCACCGGCATCTGCTTGGCGATTTCATCAGCTGGCAGGCACCCTGGTTACTGTTGCTGCCTGCACTGCCCCCCGAACTGCGTCGTCAATATGAGGAAAAGGCCCGTGTCCAGGCGACCAGGACGGCAGGTCAATACAGGCTTTACCCTGAAATTATCAATCAAGCTGTCATCGACGCTGCGCTGGTCGAGGCACGCATTCGGGGAACCATGCCGCAACAGCAACATGAAGAGACCGCGCTGTCACCGTTTTATATCGAACAGAACCCGGAAACAGGCAGCTAGGCACGCGGCAGTAACGGGTGTATCGATGTATGCGAATCACCCCGGCTCAAACAGTGCAAGTTTCTGCCTAAATTCGCTGCGCTCGGCATCGGATGGAATGTTTTCCAAAAGGCGTTCCCTGAACTTTGACCAGCTGGTGGCGCCGCACAGTGCGCGTTTAACCATGCGCGAAGCCAGTGGTCCGACCGAGTCGGCAAGCAGAAGCGAAATAGCCTGTTGCCGTTCATCGTCAAGCTCATAGGTTTCGACCGCAGCAGAGCCAGTGGCGATCTTCTGCTTTTCCGAGGGTCTCGGAACAATGGATGTTATTCCGGAGGCATTGATGGCGTTGCGGAACTGGGTTTGTTCATTCAGGTTGGGGATGTATGCCGTCAAGGCATCGAGCAGCGCATCGAATGTGGTGGACGTCTTTAATTGTTTCTTCAGAATCATCGCGGCCATAGGACCGACGTAAGGCGTTAAGGCCTGTTGTAATTCACTCACCATTGATTCAGAAAGATATCCGGCATCAGGCGTGCCAGCATCTAATTCTCGTGGTGGTGCAGCCCGCTGCTTTACTGTTTGTAATACGGTCGCCGCCAGTACACTTGTATCCGGTTCGTAGTAACGATCACAATTGATAATGCTTTTCAGGCTGGACGCAAACTCTTTTGCCGATTGGTAACGCCGGTCGGCCCGGGCATGCAACACTTTACTGATCAATTCACTGAATGCCTGCGCCACATCTGGCTCATCGATCGCTGTAGTAATATGTTCAGACAGGTCAGGCAGTCGATGAAGTCCCGATGTGGCACGCCTCCCGGTGATCATCTCATACAACACGACACCCATGGCGTACAGGTCGCAGCGGTGATCAACCTGCTCGCCGCGAAGCCCCTCCGGTGCAAGATAAGTTGGTGTCCCCACCATGATACCGGTCTGGGTCAGATCGGAAATATCCAGGCGTGCAACCCCGAAATCGGCAACCTTTACATGGCCGCTTTCCAGAATCATGATATTTGCCGGTTTGATGTCACGATGGACCACGCCCTGCCCGTGTGCATACTCGAGCGCACTCAAAACCTCGATGGCAATATCGGCTGCCTGCCGGTACCCGAGCATACGCACTTCATGCAGCAGGGATTTGAGGTCCGTACCTTCGACGTACTCCATGACAATAAAGGGCGAATTATCATGGACACCATAGTCGAACACGGCAACAATTTTGCTGTGCATGCAGCGCGCTGCCGCCTGCGCCTCCTGCTTGAAACGCAGTAGCAGTTCATCTCCCGCATCGCCTTCCAGCAGATGAGGATGTAAAACCTTGAGCGCCACCTGGCGGGCGATATCTTCGTCGAATCCGCGGTATACAACGCCCATCGCACCACGCCCGATCGTTTCATCAATGCGGTACTTGCCGAGTGATGAAGGCATATTGATTTCTGGCAAAGCCCGCTTTGCCCTTTCAGGCTTCTGATTCATCGAGCATCTTGACCGCATTCACCAGACTGCGATGCATGCGATTAATCGATTTTGCCAGTGAGGCGATTTCGTCGTTTCCATTGACGTCCAGTTCCCCGGCTTCCAGCGCACCCATGCTCACCTTGTCTGCATTCTGTGCAACCCTGTTAACCGGCTGGATAACCACGACGTGTAACAGCACATTCAACAGTATTCCGATCAGAAGGATAATGCCAACAATCGCCAGCATGAACACATAGAAAGTCTCGGTAGCTCGCATTAACGGCAACTGCATCGGCACGGACACTATTTGTGCCCCTATGATTTCATTCAGTTTCCAGCCAAAGCCGTTGGCCGGGCCGTAGGTCTCGATCATGGTTTGCGGGGCTATATCCGGTGTGTCATGACAGGAAAGGCAATTCTCATCAGTGATGCGGATCGGGTAACTCAGGTACATATGAAGCCCGGTTGGCGTGTCGCGTTCCCCGATCAACTCTTTGACTCCATCGTTGCCGCGAAACCAGTTAATGATATCTGCCTCCCACTCCAATGCTCTGTCAGCCGGATTTGTCGGATTGAGTGCCGCTTCCTTATAGCTGTACTCGGGATACTTTTCCTGTAGCTTTGCGACATACTTGTGTGCCGAGTATGCTGGAACCGATTGCGACAAAAACTGACGCTTCTGTTGCAAGGCCAGCAACGGACGAATTTCGCTTACCGTGTAACTGCGCACGGCACGTGCGCTCTCCAGCATAATGCGCGCACTATCGAGCACTTCTTCGCGGGCGTTGTTCTGTAAATACGGATAGGCCACGAATCCGGCGACCACCGTACCCAGCAATGCCGCGAAACCCAGGATCAGATTAAATTTTATTCGTAATGACATTGCGCAGCTCCTGCTGAAGAATCCTTGAAAATCACATATTCTCACATTCGGTGAGTCTGGCGATGGAAGATTCAATTCCTTCCAGTGAAAAGCTCGCCTCGCGTGTTTCAGTCATCGGCCATGTTGGCCAGAACCCCAGATGTGCCGTCACTGTTTTGCCGTAACCAAACCGGCTGACGACTTCTTCGTAGTGGGCGCCAAGTGTTACCGATGTTTCCTTGATGACGCTGTCAAATGCCCACAACGGACCATTGTCAATCTGCATGCCACTTTGCGGATAACTCAGATCAATATTTGAGCCGGTTTTCACATAGAGCATGCCTGTCGTCAGCAGCAATTGCACGCTGGTCATATCGTAGCCGTCAGCAATGGTTACCGGGTCTGAAATTAACAGGCATTCAGTTGTTTTGGTGACGGGGTTTGGGCGCCGGTCCAGAGTCCAGTTCTTGCCAAAACGCATCGGCAGTAGTGACAGTGACAGCGGCTTTGCCTCAACTTTACGGATTTCAGGTTCCTGTTCCTGAACCGGTGCGGTTACCCCGGGTATGTCAGCAACCACCACTGTTGGCTGATCAGCGACTGGTTTTGGAGGTGCTACCGGTTTACTCACCGGCTTGGGTTCGGGTGTAACTTTGGGTGCCTGGGCGTTGGTAACCGGCTTTGACAGCTTAGTGGAGGGCGGCTTTTGCACAGCTTGTATTGGAGGTTCAACAGGTTTCTGTGCTACCGGCCGTGAAGGTTCGGCTGGTTTCTGGGAGATAACCGGTTCAGGGGTCTGAATGGTACTGGGTATTGCGGGTACCGGTTCAGGTGCCGGAGCAGTTGCGCATGCTGTCATCGATAAAACCACTATCAAAGCAAGAAATCTTTTTAACTTGACCATTTTGGTCATTGTCATTCACCCCTATGAATTCGCCAGGTTTTATGGTTTTTGACTGTGCTCCGTACCTGGAACTGTCTTATTAATAGATCAGCATTTCCAGTCCCTGCAATTCAAAGTGTATTGCTTGGCGCTATAGTTTGTCGACTATGGAATAACATTCATCCGAAAAATCAAACGGATGCATAGATAGCTGGCATTTGCCAGGGTTCGGTTGACCTGTGCAGACTTTTATTGCCACTGGGGAAAGTGTCCATCTTAATTCCAGCGCCCATCTGTAACACAATGGTCATAATTTTCCACGCGGTATCTGATTGCTGCGGCACGCCGTGCTGTTTAAGATACCCGCAACGAGTCATGGCAAGGGAACGCTGACATCCCGCCCGGGTCACCAGCCCCGGTCGATGCCGCCAGGCACATATTTCATGGCGGCTGCCGACATGCAGTGCAGTATTACACGATTTCCAGGAGATCCATTCGCATGAAGCACGACCTGACGCGTCCGCCGGACCTGTTGCACGAAACCCACATGGGTCCGACGCGCCTGCAGCGTCCCGACTATGTGTCGCTGCTGCCACCCTGCAATGCCGCCTGCCCGGCCGGCGAGAACATTCAGGCCTGGCTCGCCCTGGCGATTGCAAAACGCTACCAGGCTGCCTGGCAGGCGCTGATCGAGGAAAATCCCCTGCCGGCTGTGCATGGCCGCGTCTGTTACCACCCCTGTGAATCCGGCTGCAACCGCAGCCAGCTCGACAGTCCGGTGAGCATTCATGCCGTGGAGCGCTTCCTCGGCGACCGCGCCATCAGGAAGGGCTGGCAGGTCGAATGGGATGCGACGGACAGTGGCAAGCGGGTATTGATCGTCGGCGCCGGTCCCAGCGGTCTGTCGGCGGCCTATCATCTGACGCGCCTGGGACACACCGTGGAGATCCATGAGGCCGGGCCGACGGCTGGTGGTATGATGCACTTCGGCATCCCCGCCTACCGCATGCCACGGGATATCCTGGATGCGGAGATCAGGCGTATCGAGGACATGGGTGTCAGGATCGTGCTCAACCACAAGGTCGAGAATCTGCTGGCGGAACGGGATGCGGGAGGGTTCGATGCCGTGTTCGTTGCCATCGGTGCCCACATCAGCAAGCACATCGACATT
>Ga0316190_10001133_pt1 | contig 19105 bp, 10 predicted proteins | sample Eddworburrow2_MG_FD_204929 | JGI IMG/M metagenome (GOLD analysis project Ga0316190, IMG submission 204929) | Coastal sediment microbial communities from Maine, United States - Eddy worm burrow 2 | ecosystem: Environmental > Aquatic > Marine > Coastal > Sediment | place: USA: Maine | collected... | reverse complement strand
TCATAATATGCAAAAACTTACTCAAAGAGTCGTAACTACCTAGGAGTACCTAGGTCTTTTTAACTCAAAAACTCCTACTGTCGTAGGAGTTTTGGGTCAGCCCCAATGGGGTGAGTTTTTGATTAATGAATCAGCCTGTTATACTAAACATATGATTGAACTTGAACACGCTATTATAAAAACCTTAGCCTGGTTTGATATTTTCAACCACCCAATGACCGAATGGGAAATTTTTAAATTCCTATATGCTCCAAATCTTGATCCAAAAAAATGTGATTTTATTAAAGTAAAATCATGTTTACAAAACCCTTCACCATGGCTACAAACCCATATAGAAAAACATGATGCTCGATATACCTTACCTGATAAAAAATGGCTCATCCAAAGGCACGAACGCCAACATATACGCTTTCGTAAAAAATGGCAACGTGCCAAGATCATGGCTAAGCAGATCAGTATGATTCCATTTCTAAAAACATTTGCTATGTGTAATGTCTTTACCTTACAAGACTCAAATTCACTTAGTGATATGGATGTTTTTATTATAGCTCAAAAAAACCGTATTTGGATTGTTCGCTCCCTTACTACTGCTTTAACTTTCATACTCAAAAAATGGCGTCATAAAAAGTATGTCTCCAATAGGTTTTGTCTAAGTTTTTTTATTACAAACGAGGAATTAGATTTAAAATCTATTATACAAAAACCATATGATATTTATTTGATATATTGGATAGCCCTCCTCGCTCCACTATATGGCAAACAAGAAGCTGAAAAATTTTTCACAAGTAATACTTGGATTTCTAAGTATTTACCCAACTGGTATCACCGAGATGAAAGTGACAAATATACCACCAACTCAACATTCTTTAAAAAAACAATCAAACACCTTTTTCAAGTTATCCTCAATGGTAAACTAGGTAACCTCACAGAACATCTAGCCAAATACTTACAATTAAGACATATGTCACACCATACCACTAACCCAAAAAGCTCCATCATTATCTCTGATACCATGCTTAAATTCCACAATGAAGATCGTCGTAAAAACTTTCGCTCTACCTGGGAAAGAAAAGTTAAAGCAATACTAAATAAATAACTTAAAATCTCCATGAATTTTTTAGAATTAAATTCAAAAAATTTACTCAATGGATTATTATACTTATTTGCCTTCCTTTTACCGTGGCAAACTAGATGGATTTTCATAGAATCTCAAATTCCATTCCAACAAATGAGTCTCTATAGTTTTGATATTATCTTAATAATATTATTTACTATAATAATATTTTCAAAAGCCAATCATAAACCCAAAAAACAATCACTAAAAAATAAGTTTTTAATACCTACACATCTCTCTCTCTTGGTCTTCATTCTCCTGGTCACTACTAGCATACTCTGGTCACCCGATAAGATCATAGCTCTATATTGGACGAGTAGATTATTATTAGCTATGGGTCTTACTTGGCTCATACCGAAAATAAATTTCAATAAAAAAATATTAATTCAAGTCATAATTATTTCTATTTTTTTACAAGCCATGTTAGGGGTAGGACAATTTTTAACTCAAGATGATATTATATCCACCAAATGGCTGGGTGCAACATCCCACAAGGCTTATACACCTGGTACATCTGTAGTAGAAATACCAAGCAAAATATACGAAACGAATCATGATGAAGCTGGTAGGTTTCTCCGCGCCTATGGTACACAACCACACCCCAACACCCTTGGTGGACTCATGATTGTAGGTATACTACTCACGTTATATCTTTATAAAGACAAGGAACATACATCCACAGAATATAAAAAGACTGGGCTTGTTGCTATATACAGTGTATTACTCACTGTCCTAGTCTTTACTTTCTCACGTTCAGCGTGGCTTGGCTTATCAATAGTCGGATTTATACATATTAGTTACCTCATCTATAAAAAACATTTCACGCGATATATGGTAATCTTCTACCTAACTACTCTACTTATTATATCTGTACCAATTTTCATATACTTACCCATTGTCAAAAATAGACTCACCACTCAGCCACGACTAGAGCAACAAGCTATTCAAGAACGTTTTGATGGACTAATACAAGCAAAAAGTATAATAAATAGACATTCAATCCTCGGAACAGGGGTTGGAAACTATACATTTGTAGTACAAAAAAATTATCCAGAATTAAAAAGCTATCAAATTCAACCAGTACATAATATAATATTTCTTATTACTTCAGAAACTGGATACTTAGGTATTATATTTTTTGTATTAATACTCTTTTTTACAACCAAAATCTACCATATAAACCCAAGAAATAAACAAAGGAATCTATGGCTTATGGTCTTAGTGTCACTCATTATTACCAACTTATTTGATCACTATATATGGACTATACCATCCTACTCATATTTATTCTGGCTTACTATCGCTATGTTGATAAGCCACAAACAACCTTCATTTGAAGAAAATCAAAAAGAAACCTATAATGCCAATACGTTTTATAATTCAAAACTTAAACCATAAACTTATAATAATTACTATATGATTGAAATAATACCAGCCATCCTAACTGATAATCTAAAAACCTTTGAAAACGAATTAGCTGAAGTAGAAAAACTAAAACCAGACAGTGTTCAGATTGACTTTGCGGATGGACAATTTGTTGATCAAAAAACCCTCCTCCCTGCTGACCTCACTGCCAGTTCATTGGTCCAAAGCTCTTTGGTTACTGAAGCACATCTTATGACCGAAAACCCAGATCGCTACCTCAGTGACATTAAACAACTAAACTTTAAACGTGTTACAGCTCACCTTTCAACCCTAAATGAACCTACGGATTTTATTCAAAATGCAAAACAAATAAACCTAAAAGTAGGTATTGCCATCAACCCAGAAGTAAAGCTGGATGAGCTAGAACCTTTTATAAGTAAGCTTGATTATGTAGTCTTTATGACAGTTATCCCAGGTGCCCAAGGACACCGCTTTGAAGAACAAGTTCTAGAAAAAGTTCATCTAGAATTCTTGCATAGTATTAGAAACAAACATGGCTATGTCACTATAGAAATAGATGGTGGAGTAAAACTAGACAACATTAAAGAAGTAATCGAAGTAGGTGCAGAACGTATCGTCGTCGGATCAGGAATTTGGAAAGCCAAAGACCACTCAAAAGCCTATCAAGGTTTTGTTGACAAAGCCAATAAATTAAGCTAAACTGATTAAGTATTTCATATCGCGGGGTAGAGCAGTCTGGCAGCTCGGTTGGCTCATAACCAACAGGTCGTCGGTTCGAATCCGACCCCCGCAACCAAGAGGGACTCATCATTTGATGGGTCTCTTTTTGTTTGAGAAAAATCTTTGTTTAAAGCGAAGATCGGAGACAACTGAGCGGTTCCAACAAACTCTTTTGATTTTTTGTCAAAAACCAATCCACTTGGAAACACATGCTTTTGTAGTCTGATTCTATTGACAATAGTCATATCCTGCCATTGTCTGACCAAGTCTCCTATATATTTTTCACAGTAAGTTACACCAATCTTAATATCAAATTCATCTAGCTTAGCCTCGTTGCGCGAAATTCTAATACCAGTAATTTGATTGTCTACACTATCTTTCATTCCAACTCAGGGACCATTATAATTAATCGTATACGGGCGATATTTTTTATATTCCTTCAAATAAATTTATTGATGACCCAGAAGAGGAATTTAATCGGGGGATTGAACATGTGTGTCAAGTCTCGAACCCCAAGGTTGTACTTGAATTTTTTTTTGTAAAAAATTAGTTTGACACAATTACTCTTCTTTGGTTTACTAAGAAAATGTGTGATTTGCTTTTTTCTTTCTGGAAAAACAATACACATATGAACATAAATATCTAAATCTTGATGAGTTAATGCATGTTGTAAATACGGTATCTTAATCATATGTCACAGAGTAAGATGAAATTCGACTCCATTGAAAAGAAATCTTTAGAGATCGCGGATCATATCCGAAAAAATAATAAGTTATTAGTTGAAGTATTAACTAATTATGAGACCACTGAAGTCGCTAAAGATGAAATTGAGCGTACGTTGGACTTACTTGAAAATCTTAAAGAGAATAGTTCCTACTTTTCTGGAAACAAAATAGAGTCCTGTGCTGCCTTTTTGCCCAGCAACCAACCTCTTTATGCTCTTTTTTGTTTCGTGGTTATTCCTTCTTTTCAATCTAAAACAGCTTACGTGAGAGTACCTGGTGTTATGAGGTATTTTTTTGGCGAGCTTTTAAAAGTATTAAACTTTTATGAGTACTGCCCATCTGTAAAAGTGCTTGCCATTACGCAGGGAGAGTATTTAGAAATCATTACCGCGACAAAATTTTCTCATACCCTGAATAGACAGGTTCCCAATATTAAGGTTGTTATTTTTACGGGAAACCCTCAAAACATAGAGAAAATAAAAAAAATGATTCACAAGGAAACTTTATTTATTGGTAACGGCTCAGGTCACAACCCTATTGTCGTAACTAAATCTGCAAATATCTCACAGGCCGTTAAAAGCGTTGTTCGCCTCCAACTCTATAACCAAGGACAAGACTGCGCTGCACCTAACTCTATCTTAGTGAAGAGTACCACATACGATGACTTTATAAAGCAACTAATTCTTTCACTGGAAAAAGTAGTTGTAGGTAAATACAACACCAAAGGTGTTAGTGTTGGACCAACTACAAAATCAAGCAATCTGAAAAACATAACTAATTTTCTAGTAGCAAACTATCAATGGATATCGAAGAAGCGCTCTGCTTGGATTGATTTTAGCCAAAAACTTATCTATCCTATTTTAGTAGAAAAACCCTTAGACGAAGGGGGGCAACTATGAAGAAGTTTTTGCTCCAGTGTTTGTGATACAGAAGTATTCTTCAGAAAAATCACTTGCAACTTATTTTTCTACTGATGCGTATCGCAAAAACACAATGTATGTTACTATTTTTAGTGAAAGTGACTTTCTGAACAAAGAGAAAACAAGAGACGAAGAGCTGTTTAGAAAAACAATAGGAATACCGCTCTTGAACACAGACTTGCATTCCCGGGGCGTTGAGAGAGGTGTTTGTGAATATGGTGGGTATGGCCGATATGCCTCCTCAGTTAGCTATAACGGCACCACTATTTCCAAGCCGACATTACCTCAACGAGAAATATATGAAATACTTGTTTGTGGTAACACCAATGATTTTAAAAAGACTAAGAAAAAAATTAGCGCTATGCAGAATACAGACTTAGAAAAACCAATCAACAAAGAACACTGGAGTAGCTTATATACAGATGAAGTTCTGGAAAAATTCCCTAATTCAGACCTGTATACGTGTGCATCAGGGATTAGTCCTTCCGGGGTGGTTCATTTTGGTAATCTTCGAGAAGTCATTACCCCTTATGCTGTCTTCGAGGAGCTGAAGAAGCGAGGGAAAAAGGCACGAATGATTTTCTCTTGGGATGACTTTGATCGTTTTCGTAAGGTTCCTAAAGGGATCCCTGAGGAATTCGAACAGTATATAGGACTGCCTTTATCAAAGGTCCCTTCGCCCAAACCCAGTTACGCATCTTATGCTGATTACATGGAAAAACAATTTATTGAGTCCACATCTCAAATGGGCTTAGAGATTGATTTCATATACCAAACAAAAGAATACGAGTCTGGGGTGTATGACGAGAGCATTAAGATTGCGCTTAACAAGAGAAAGCATATTGCAAAAATACTGTTTTCTTTTATGACCGAGAAAGGAAAGAGCAACAAAGGTATTGTCGAAAGCGACTATATCGAAAACTACTACCCAATCGCCCTGTATTCTCGATTTTCAGGGAAAGACAATACTAAAATACTGGAATATGATGGCAATAACACACTAACTTACAAATGCTTTGATTCGGGAAAGACCGAAACAATCAATTTCACTGTAGACAGGATAGTCAAATTAGGCTGGAAAGTTGACTGGGCAATACGATGGGAGTTTGAAGGCGTGTGCTTTGAGTCAGGGGGGAGCGACCATTCTTCTTTGGGTGGAAGCTACGACACATCAACGGCTATTGCTCGAGAGATTTTTAACATAGAACCACCTGTGTACAATGGATTCAATTTTGTTGGAATTCAAGGGTTAGGATCAAAGATGTCAGGCTCAAAAGGGAACAGCATATCACCCAGCGATTTGTTAGAAATTTACTCACCCGAATTACTTAAATGGATTTACTACAAAAACGAGCCCTTGAAGAGTTTCCAGCTTGCTTTTGATTCAGAAGTATATCGAACATACTCGGAGTTTGATAAACAAGTTCAAGGTATCAGGAAAAACCCTGACTTGTTTTCTGAATACGATAAAACATCCTTGACCTTAAGTGGTATTGACATTGGTGATTCGCAAAAAAAAGAACCCATCCCATTTAGGCAAGCTGTTGCTTTTGGTCAAATAGTGCAGTGGAACAAGGAAAAGTTAATACACATAATAGAAGCACTAGGCTATGAGTATGACCACTCTACTTTATCTTTAAGGTTGCACAATGCAAGGAGTTGGCTAGAAACATATAACCATAATCAGATTATCACTCTGAACAAAGCTCCTAATACGGAATATATTAAATCTCTCACTGCTCAAGAAAAAGAGTATGTTAGTAGATTAAAAGAAGAAATATCTCAAAACCTGAGTATGGATATTCAAGATTTAAACACACTAGTGTATGGAATAGTTAAAGATGGTGTTTCGGAAGAGAAAGAGTTGCAAAAGAAACAAAGGGAGTTTTTCAAAATAATTTATAATCTTCTTATTGGCGTGGGAACGGGCCCTAGACTCTCCACCTTCTTGTGGTCAATTGAGGACAAAGAAAAGCTTGTAACCTTGCTGAAAGTCACATAGTGTTTTCTAGTAAAATTAATTTAATTAGACAGCTGACAACATGGCACTTAAAGAAAAAATAATCAAAGATCTTAATAACTCCCTTGAAGAGAGTGGTCTTGCTCCGTATGTGGAATATGCTGTTTTGACTGGAAGCTTCGTACTAACAAACAACATAAATTCAGATCTTGATCTGATCGTTGCATGAAAGAAGGTGAAGAAAAATTCCTGGATTTGGTTCAGAAAATAAAAAAATTCTCTTGGCTACATTGCAAGATTCAACTTCGTTACAACCTAAAACCAGATTGGATATTTCCCACATATGTATTGACACAGAAGCAACTAGATGACGTATCACAAGGCAGGGCTTTTGTTCCAGGGAAAGATAACCTACGATTAAAAACTTTTTCTACAAAAGATTGGTACAACGATCTCGAATCAGATTACAGAGTGATGTTGTTCCAGCTCATAAGCCATGATTTTGGTATTTTCTATGGGAACAGGAAGTCATTAGAGCATGATTCACGGAAAGCTCTGCACCTCATTTTGTTATATTCTTACGAGTTATTTGGTTATTCAAACATGAAATTCATAAGCCTTGATAATATCTTGAAGGCATTATTCTTTTCAGCAGGTCTTGATTATGAAGTTAGTCCAAAGATTAAGAAAATCTTCCTCGAGGTTTTGAAAGAACATTCTCTCGGAAAAATTGTTGGGACAAATCTTTTTCTTAACCATAAGACGTTTGCAGTACAAATCAAAAAACTAATCAACCTCCTGTCTTCTACAAATTACATGGGACACCATCTCGTGTTGTGGGACGACATGAGTCAGTTTGTGTCCGGGATATCTGATACCCACTCGCTCATTGAAAGATTTTATGATTGGAAATTAAAGGCAAAATCAAGACAAGATGAATGGGAGAGTTGGCACGAAAGAACAAAAGAAGAAATCAAAAGGATCAAGAACAAAGAACTTGAGACCATACGAATAGGCGGTAATGTAACTTATAAACCCGGAGTCAGATTGATTAAATCAGTGGCAGATCCTAAAATATATGCCATTGAAAAAGGCGGTGTACTTCGTTGGATTGCTTCAGAAGAGATTGTAAAGGTGTTATATGGTAAAGGTTGGCAAACAATGGTGGATGTTTTACCAGATCCATATCTTGTTAATTATTCTATGGGTAGCGATATAAAGGCTCTTGTAGATCATGACCCTAAAAAACAGATGGAATCAGTTAGTGAGCTAGACATTGGATCATTGTCTTGACTATTTCCGCAAGCTTTTCAATTAACACAGAATCATTAAAATATTATGCATGAGGTTTTTAAGATAATCCTTAAAAATCCAAGTCAATTAACTACTTTGATGTCTGTAATCGGCTGGCTTTTTATAGTTGGTGGTTGGGTTATCGCATTGATTCTACAGCGAAACAATGTCAAGCAACAACACAGAGTGCAAATAAAGCATGATATTTATAAGCAATTCGTACAGCTCCACAAGGCAGTTCAAGATCCGCTTGGAAAGTTAAGAGCCGCTGCTCACCCACCCTTTATATCAATGGAGTCAAGTATGATTCCGTTTGATTTGAAATTGGACAAGGAATATAAAGGACGCTGGATACCCTATAATGAACATGAGTGTCTATTTGATGGAGAACAAAAGTGGAGTAAGTTTGTTAATGAACTTCTTGATTTGTATTTTGATTTCACAGACCAGTCACTTAAAATGTTGTATGTTTTTGAAGATTGGGAAGCTGCCTTAAAACAACTCCTAAATACAAAACGAGACTTATTCGCAGAAATAGAAAGTCTTAAGAAGCAAATTCATAATCACATTGATATATTGCGCTCTTTTCCCACTAAGTACGGGCATGACTGGAGAAAATGGGACCAGCAAGAGGCTGACGAGTTAACCCAAGGTATAACTGAAATAACCGACTCAATCAGTATGTACCATCATGACTTTATGGTCCTGATACACAACGAACTACTGACTAAGTATTTTCGTCATAAACGGCCAACACGAAAAACACTTGATTCGAAATATAAGGTATTAACCAAAAAAGGTTTTGTTCAGAATGTTGATTGGGATAAAGTGAAGAAATCTAAAGTGTGGAAAGCATTGCTTGATGATTGTGTTAAAAAAAAGTTGCAAAAGTTTAACCCACCAAAGGGAATTATTTCTTCAGAATACAATCAATACTTAGAATCGATTATTACTGGAGAATGTCCTGATTGTAAAACAGACATACTTGTCATGAAAGCTGATATGACTGAGGATTGTATGAATTTTCAATTTGCATGCGGTCATGGTTATAAAATATTCAATATAAATGAATTAGTTAGTATAAAAGCATTATACAAGGTCGTTACCAGACGCGAGGTATTTGGTCTGGTGCGCAAAATAGTAAAAGGATGGAAACCAAGTATAGTTAAACTCAATAAACTACTGAATAAATTCTAATAACTTTCGCTGGCAATGTCACGTTCATGCAACTCTTGAAAAAAATCTGCTAACTCCTTGAGATTTGCAACAATCTGGTGCCAATTTTGTCTGATCCCCGCCACCATGATACAACTCATTTAACATCCGATATTTTCGGGTGTTATTTGTTGTTATCAACATATCAAATTCTTGACGTAAGACCCATCTATAAAGTACTATAAATATATAGTTAATTTTTCTTAATTTATGTATATATTAGAGTTACTGGATCGTGCTGGCTCCATTATCACTATTCTGGCTTTTATCCTCTTGTGGTATCAAATAAGCCGGCTCAAAAAAATAACCCCAAAAGAAGAAGAGTGGGCTCGCTCAGTCAAAACTCTCTCCAAGCAATTTGATGACTTTGGAACAGATATTAAAAAAGGTAAATTTGGAGATGGTAAACAAGTTAAAGAAATAGGCGCTGTCATAGACAATCTAAACCAGTCAGTTGAAGCTCTATGGCAATCCATGAAAAAAGCCTTAAAGCTAACAGGAAAATAACCTTACTCAAAAATTAATTCCAAAACACTCCACTTTACGTGGAGTGTTTTAATAAACAATTTATATCAAGAACTTAGATACCAAGCCTACCTCTCAATAAATATCGGAGTTTGAAAACATTGTGATACCGCATCTATTACATCGTCTGGTATTGTTGAACAATCGTTTTCTACATGAATACCATAGTAATAAGTAGTACCTATTAATATGTCTTCATCTGTATATGCAACATCTACCAAGCCATTTGCCACCTCCACAAACCCAGACGAATTTTGTAAAGACCGACATACCCTGTAAGGTCCTGGTAAGCTAGGGCTCCACTGTAAGGATATCTCACCACAAGCAGACACAATACCTGTTATATCAACCCCTCCTGCCGTACAAGTCGGTGTGACCATGGTAGTTTGTGCATCAATAGTTGAATTATCTAGTCTGATTGCCCTGACAGTATACAGGTAAGACTGATCCTCGGTTACTGTATTATCATCATAGATACATCCAGAGACACTAGTACAGTCATAATTTGCCCCAGAAGTTCCTTCATCAAAAGTAGCTAATATCACAGCTCCTCTAATCACTTCATACTGAGATGCTCCTATTGTATGATCCCAAGATAAAGCTACCGAACTACATTGAGTGTTACCAGACAAGGTAAAGCTACACGATGGAGCCGTACCTAAGTCTATCATAGGTATAGTTTTGATAGCTGAATTAGTATTATTATCCACCACTGTCAAAGTCACATCATATGGGCCACTAGAACAGCTTATCGTATCCACTATACCAAGAACGTCAGAGGCATTAGAGGTTCCTGAACTATTATAAGCTTCTACCCAATAATAATACATTGTGCCGCAGCTAAGAGTAGGATCAGAATAACTTTCAGTGCCAGACCCTCTTGAAGCCACCAAAGTTGCACCTGATACATCGTTTGTGGTATTTCTGTAAACACGATAACCATCTTCATTTACAGCATTATCTACCCAATTCACAGTTACACCAGTCTTGCTAATTCCTGTAAATACTCCCATTGTTGGTGCTGCTGGAGGTGAGCCAGTCACACGAACATCAAAACTATCAAGTCTTTGACTCGAACAATCATCGGTACTAGAAATCACAGCCCCTACACCTACTCCAGCCCTGCCAGCTGTAGTATGAGATAAGTCCTCTACACTTTGTCCAAACTGTACATCATCAACCAGAATACTCAACGTGCTTCCTTCTACCTTAAGTGTTACTTTCGAGTCATTCACTATGGGTTGATTATAAATACTTCTCAAACGCTCCCATGTTCCATTCAACCGCCTATAAATCCCTGGATTACTATCTTTATTTTCTTCATTCCACTTAAGAGCGTACATATTATTACTATCCTGAATTCTTGTCGCTATAACATTATAATCATATCCTGTATCACCTCTTTTCTGAACCACTGATACCTCGTAGTCAGGTCCAGACATTATATTATTGGTCTGATATAAAACCCCTTCATCCTGTCCACAATCTTCATATAAATAATCACCACTAGCATTTACTTTCAAATTAGAGCTACTCCCTACAGTTACAATCTCGGTCCAACCTGTTCCTGTTCCACCACCAGTTTGTGGGTTATGAGCATAAAGCTCAACATTATTACCATACTCTATAAATGGATCATAAAATTCTATATTATTACACGAAGCGGTAACTTGAGAAGCTGTCCCCTCACCTGTGCCTTGAGTATTATAAGCTTCTACCCAGTAATAGTAAGTTGTCGAACAGGTCAATCCTGAGTCAGCAAATGTCGTACTACCAGCTGACAGATCTGCTAGAGAAGTACCTGGCTTAGTATCTACACTATTACGGTAAACACGATAACCATCTTCGTCTACCGCATTATCAGTCCAATTAACTGTCATTGACTCTTGAGTCAGATTAGTAAAGTTTCCCAAAACAGGAGCCGTCGGACCGTTGACTTCTTCAATCCAGCTTAATCCTGGATCTACCAAATTATCACTTACCGATAAAAATGTTGCTGATATCCAATCAGACGAACGAGCTACACTAGAAACTCTAAGCTCATCCAAGTCACCACTAAAAGTATTTCTAATATCACCAGGTCCTGTATCTGTGTCCCACTGAGCACCTATCAAAAGAGTTACTGGAAAACTCATTGTTCCACTACCCACACTCGTATCGTTAAGTGGAACTAAAGTTCCGTCATAATAGAAACGTCCCGTCGTCCCGTCACGCTGTAGAATCCAGTGATGCCAATTACCATCATCTACATTTGTTGCAACAAAATCCTCATCAGAAATAATTCCTCCACTATCAGGTCTAAGCTCTAGATTATAGGATTGAGCTTCGCCATTTTTACCATCCAAATCCGTATCACCATCACGAATACTCAAACGCATTTCCGATCTATCACCACTCCCACGGTCCTCAACTCCCATAAGTGTGCCAGAGTTTGTTTGTCCCAAAGCCCTAAACCATCCTTCATAAGTTGTATCACCTGAAAAGACTGGTGACCAATTGGTATCTATATAATCTCCATTACTAAAGCTAACTTTTGTAAAGTTTTGTCCACTACCAGACACTCCAGGAACACTCTCAGAACCGTTATTGGTAGCATCTGGACGCTGTCCAGTAGAATCTGCAAAATCATTATTTAAATGCCATACTGCCATATAATCTTCACTCCAAACACCAGGTGTATTCTGTGCATCAGAAGCAGATGAATTATCATAATACATCCAAATATGGTCAGTATTAGAGCCTGCATCTATACGTGGTATCTTAACCCAAATGTACGATGTCCCACCATTGACCCATTCTTCTATTTCATAGTCAAGCACGGTCGAATTATTAGAGTCAATGAATCGAAGATCAGCCCCACCAGACTTAGTAGATGCATAATCTATTCTACTACTGTCTATGGTTATCAGTGCTGGAAAATTATTTAAATTTTCACCTTGCCCTGAATTATCAAAAACAATCTTACTACGCTTACCCCAACTACTATCCCACCAGCTAGCCTGAGCTAAAGCCTGTTCTGGTCTAGTAAAAAATGAAACCACACGACTATAAACAGTATCAAAGACATCTGTAATACCACGCCACACACTCTTAAAGTACGAGTCTACCAATTTACTTGATGTTGGTACTAAGCTTGTAGCTCCAGAATCAAAGTCATGCTTAGGATGCTGTAAACTTGAATTAACCCCATCTCCAAAGTCCCAAAAGTGAGAAATTATACTTCCATCTGAATCACTTGATGTATCAAAAAACTTAATAGAATTTGGCTCTGTATCTGGACGACAATAAGTAAAATCAGCATCTGGTACCACTCCTATTCCTAAGACGGTCTCAAATGTCCACTCAGCCCCTGGGGTCTGATAAGTACCGTCATCAGCAATAATCTGCCAACAGTATGATGTCCCAGCATTAAGTGGGTTTGTTAGTCTATAATCCTCCTCAGATACAGTATCTTGGTAAGTAAGGTTACCACAGTCTCCAAAATATATATGATAATCAGTTGGTGTTCCAGGAATTGTATGTCCTCCAGTCCAAGTCAAAGTTGGGCTAGTAGAAATTCCACTTCCAGAATCTGGTGGACTTGGATTTGATGGAGGCGATGGTGCTCCACAATTATTCTGACCAAGAGTAATAGTTTGAGCCACAGAAGTACTTGAGCCTACTGGCACATTAGTATCAGTTACAGTCACATCTACACTAAACGGTCCACTTCCCACATATACGTGTTGTGGGTTTTGATCATCACACTCTGATGCCCCAGAACATGACCCATCTCCAAAGTCCCAAGACCAATCAGCCAAATTAAAACCTCCGCCAGCACTTGATTGATCTACAAAACTTACGGTTTGACTATCAATACTACACCAAGTAAATGAAGCCACTGTTCTATCAAGGTTTACTTTTATTGGACCCACTGTCGTCCCAACTGATGTTCCCACCACCTGACTTCCACCACAACTTGTGCCGTCTTCAGTCAAACAATTACCAGCATTATCCAAAACATGTAAACCATACCAATAAGTCCCGTTAGATGGGGAAGGATTATTATCAATATAAGATCCATCTTCAGGGCTATTACTTGTCAACAGAGACCATGTGTCAGGATTTCCATTTGAAGTTGTATCTTCACCTCGCCAAATTTCAACTCTTGATATACCAGACGTAGTATCTGTTGTCGCCCAGATAATGTCTGGATCTCCACTTGTAATAGATACAGTTGTTGGGTAGCTCTGACCTTCTATAGTAAATGTATCAATCACTGGATACCCACTATCACATTCATAGGGTCCAGCCAACATAGTATTCCCTAAACTATTTACATCTGTTGCCCAAAGATATAAATAATAATCAGCATTACAAGCAGGTTGACTCTGGGTTGTAGTTACTGTCTGTGTGCCTGAACCAAATGAAATTCCATTAGTTTCTGCGTAATTAGCTGGTCGTACATTTGATGTATCATAAGCATATCTAGCATCTGATACATATGAGCCAAGATCTTGGGCTTGTATATCCACTGAAGTCAAATTTGTTTGCCAACCATTAGAATTAACTGGTGCCACTGAAAGCACAGGCGCACTTGCATCAACTACCACTTGCCCCACCGTCAGTCCATTATCCTCTTCTGTAGCTTCATTGTCTGCCCAATCTATAACATGAAGCCCATAGCAGTAAAAACCATCTGGTAAACCTGTCTGAGTAATCGAATCAGAATGAGAATTTGGACCTGGAGCAACCGAGCTTATCGTAATATTTTGTAAATCAGATGGTGACCAATTGTTTGCCTGTGCCTCATCACATGATCCCCCATAGCGCCACACCGCTACCTCTAGAAGTCCTGAGTCACCCGTGTCAATCACTGACCAATCTATATCTATATCACCAGTAGCACTCGAACCACTACCTCCATTTATTGTCACATTAGTCACTACTGGATCTATTTTATCTATCCTTATTTCCTGTGGTCCATCTGTATCAATATTACCTATAATATCCTCTCCGTAGCCACAAGCCCAACCGTGCTCTGTAGATACTAATGGAGAAGCGTAGCCATAACCTGCTTGATATGTTGAAGGACAACTTCCAGGATCAGTTGTATAAATTCTTAATGTATCTCTACCACTATTACACCCAGAGCCAGAGTCACTACAATTTACAGAGACACTTGTATCTATATTTATCCAATTACCTAAAGCGTCAGGGATAGTCGAAACTGTAATATCAGGTGAACCTGTATCAACTAACACTTCAATAGGATCTCCACCTCCAGAAGAACAGTCACTTCCGTCTTCCAAGGTACAGTTTCCAGCGTTATCTATTGCATGTATTCCATAGAAATACTGTCCATCAGGTAAAACATCAGGTGAACCGTCTACCCAATTTCCATCTTCTGGTCCAGAATATACTGCAGACCAAGTACCAGCTGAGCCAGTCCTACGCCATACCTCTACTCCGTCTATACCAGAATCACCCGTATCAGATGATGTCCAATCTACTAATACAGTTCCGTCTGTACTTAAGACAGGATTATTAGCACTAGTTACTCCATCAACAGTAAAGGAATCTACAGTTGGTGAAATCTGATCAACTTTTATCTCTTCTGGTCCATCATTTTGTGCATTACCAAGAGTATCCTCACCATAGCCACAAACCCACTGGTGGAAAGTAATATTCACCGGTTGACTATAAGCATAAGTATTATTATAGCTTAGTGGGCAAGAACCTGGATCAGCTGTATAAAACCTCAAAGTATCCCGTACGTTATTACAGCCACTCCCAACATCTACACAGTCCAAAGCAATCGGAACAGTTAGTCTTGTCCAATTCACAGGCACTCCTGTTACGGTTACTGTTGGTGGACCAGAATCTACTCTTGTCTGAATAGGGTCCCCGCTACCAGAGACACAATTACTTCCATTTTCAAAGACACAGTTCCCAGCCAAATCAATCACATGAAGTCCATACCAAAATATACCATCACCAGGATTATCAGAGTATGTATCTATTGCATCACCTGTATCGATCAACTGCCAATCACACCCAAACTTATCTGACTCATCACAATCAGCCCCTCCGTTATCTTCATAGACTGCACGCCATAGCTCTACCCTTTCTATCCCTTCATTATCAGATGTATCCCAGCTTGCAAATGGAGTACCATTCATATTCTGGACTGGATCATTCGCACTATTTACTCCATCTATTGTAAATAAATTTATCGCCGGATACTGCAAGTCAACTGTAATCGTATCCGAGTCTATCACTGACCGCCTGCCTACATTATCCTCACATTGTACATAATATGTATTAAGCCCTACCACACCTGTGTCAGTATCTTGTCCATCTATCCCAGCACTTTCATCGGGTGTACTATCTCCTATTTCAGCCCAGCAATTATTAAGCCCTGACCCTTCGTCACTTGCAGCCCAAGTAAAGAAAATATTTGTATCATCATCATACTCTCCTGTATCTGAATAGCTATCAGGTCTAGCTTGAGCATTTGACACGACAGGGTCTTGCATATCTATGACCATAGTATCAGTATCTATATTAGATAAGTTCCCTGCTTCATCCTGACATTGTACAGAATAAATATTATTTCCCTCTAAGCCAGTATCAGTATCTTGTCCGTTTGTCCCCGCTACTTCATTAGGCGGGCTATCATTGGCTCCTGCCCAACACTCACTAATCCCTGAACCTCCCGTATCAGAAGATGACCAAGTGAAGAAAATAGTTGTATCGTCATCAATAGTACAACCATCATTATATGTATCACAATGTGTATCAGCTCCACTTACTGTCGGTGCTGAAGTATCAACGTTAGTTATATTATAAGCACAAGTATTACTATTACCTGCCTCATCTGTGATAGTAATATTTCCTGGACCATTACTCGAGGTATTAGCAGTAAACTGTGCTTGGCTACAACCAGATCCACCTGTATCTTGACAGGTAACTGTCACTGTCACTTGTCCGTTTGTCCAAGTATTAAGTGGTGGATTATAGCTTACTGATCCACATGTTGGATTTATTTTATCTATTCTAAATTCATCAGCTCCATCAGTATCAAATCGACTCGCATAATCCTCTCCATAAGCACACACCCATTTATGATCAGATATGGTAATTGCCCCACTGTAGCTTGAGTAGCTACCAGAACTAACCGGGCAAGAGCCAGGGTTTGTATCATACAAAACATACCCATCAGCACTATTGTTACATCCAGAACCAGAGTCACTACAGTCCACAGTCATCAAGGAATTACTACTCTGCCAGCTTCCAGGAGCTCCATTTATTGTCACCACTGGATCATCTTGATCCACCAAAACTCTAACTGGATCTCCATCTCCAGAAGAACAATCACTCCCATCTTCCAAAGCACAATTTCCAGCATTATCTATCACATGTACTCCATACCAAAAGGTACCGTCTCCAGGATTGTCAGAAAAAGACCCATCCTCAACACCTGTGTTTACCTGGCCCCAGTTAACTGGACTACCCCCATTATCATCTGCACGCCATACTTCTACCTCGTCCACCCCAGATAATGCATCAGAAGATGTCCATACTACATTTGGTGAGCCATCAGAATTTTGTATCGGATCCTCGGTTGCATTAGTCTTCCCATCTACAGTCAAGCTATCTACTACAGGATCTTGCTTATCTACCCGATAAGTACCCGAGTTTGTACTACCTACATTATTACTATCATCTTCTGCTTCTATATACAAAGTCCAAGTTCCATTTGATGATTGTGAAATATTTGAGCCATTAGTAAATGAAGTACTTGGGTTACAAGACCCGCCTGTCGTCCAACAATAGTCAGTCCTAATAATTGGACGACTATCAGATGCAGTTACTTTGACACTAGCATTTGTATTATCCCAAGAGCGTGAAGTTGGATTAAAAACGATAGACGGTAGTGTACTATCCAAAGTAGACACCGTTCCGTAAGGACCCGCCCAGCCATTGGACACACCATCACCGTTTCTCGTCTCTATACATACCCAGTACTGAGTATCTCCACTAAGTCCTGAAATAGTCTGAGCATTCAAATTACCAAACCAACTAGTAACATCACTCCCCGAACAACTAGCACTTGTATTTACCAAATATCGAACCCCCGAGCTACCTGATGAAATATTTGATATTGGACCCTGTGGACTTACCTTAAAGCTAGTGGCTGTTTCGTTACTAAAGTTAGCTCCACTTGCCGACTGTATACGGGTGTAGCCAGCATCAGATATTCCATTTGACTCAGGTCCACATGTATTCGAAGAATATACATCTATTGTATGATTAGTGTTTGCACCTAAGCTAGATCCAGTAAATGAAGTAGAAGCTACAGTATTAAGCCCTGTATCAAAGTAAACTTTATAGTCATCAGCCCCACCTGAAGGAGCATTCCAGGCCCATACCTGATATGACTCACTTGTCGAAACCAGATTAAGCCAGCTCGATGCGTTTGGCACATCTGTTACATTATAAGTTCCACCATCACCCTCATTGTTACTTTCATTCAGCTCAGATATTTTATCATATATATCTGAGTCAGCTGTAATTGTGTACGCCCCAACACTCCCAAAATATACACCACAACCATTATATGTATATGAGCTACCTGCTCCCAAGGTTGGTGTATATGACTGAGTACAAACCGCTGATCCGTTACTTAATACCTCAGTTGTAGAGGTTGTGTCTGCATCACCTGTCCCAATATTTCGTACCACAACATCAACTAAGACACTATCTCCCACACACAACCCCCCACTACCAATCACATCAATTTCCTCATCAGCTATCTCATAGTCAGGCATAGCAGCACAACTTGTAATCGTTATACTATCAGTACAAGACAGGACAGGCGAACCAAACGGATGAGAACAAGTACCAATATTACCACAAGCAACCCCTACAACACTCAAAGTATAATTTACTCCACACTGCAAACCTGTTAAGGTTTTACTTCTTGAATTGCCGTTTGATATCCAGTTACCTGAATTATTTAATTCATACATATACGATACCGAATTTGGCTCATTACTCCAAATAAAAGTTACACTATCCTCTGTGACATTTTCAGCACTTACACCAGTCACTTCCCCAGGAGGACCAAGAATATTAGACACACTGTATGGACAATCTGTGGTATTACCTGCATTATCTGCTATTTGAATAGTACCTGTGCCATTAACTAAAACTAATTTCGTAAAAGTAGTTTGAGTACACCCACTAGGGTTGTTTCCAGAAT
>Ga0316190_10001130_pt1 | contig 19136 bp, 14 predicted proteins | sample Eddworburrow2_MG_FD_204929 | JGI IMG/M metagenome (GOLD analysis project Ga0316190, IMG submission 204929) | Coastal sediment microbial communities from Maine, United States - Eddy worm burrow 2 | ecosystem: Environmental > Aquatic > Marine > Coastal > Sediment | place: USA: Maine | collected... | reverse complement strand
CTGACAGGTTTTTGAAACCTGTCAGGTTTTTTTCCAAAAAACATTCCCATAGGTAATTAAAAATTTGCAATTCACAATTCACAATTCACAATTCCCCAAACGCTCTTTATACGTCGATGCATGGCGCGGCGGTGCTTGTGTTCTGATGATTTTTTATCATTTTTGTTATGATCTCAACTATTTACAAATTGTCAGCTTTAATTTTTTTCATCATCCCTTTTGGTTAAACTTACGTATCCTTATTGTTGTCTTATTTGTGGGTATTGTTGGTATGAGCTTACAGCTAGCGACTATCAATGGGTTACGTCTTCAAGCCTTTATTAAACGATTAATTATTTTACTCGGTTGCGCTGTATTAATTAGCATTGTAAGTTTTATACTCTTCCATGAACGCTTCATTTTTTTCGGCATTTTGCATTTTATCGCGTTAGCAAGTCTCATTGGATTGCTTTTTTCGCGACTGTTTTTATTTAATCTGATTTGCGGTTTCTTAATTATTGGGATCAGTCATTTTCAGCATCCCTTTTTTAATCAAGATATTTTACAATGGATTGGTTTAATGACTCATAAACCTGCCACTGAAGATTATGTGCCATTAGTGCCTTGGTTTGGTGTCGTTTTATTAGGCATGGCTTTAGGTAAGTATTTACACTTTGGTGGATATCTTCATCAACCAATCCAATCCGTTTGGGGGCGGCGACTCGCGACGATGGGGCAGCATAGTCTATTGATTTATATGTTACATCAACCCATCTTATTAGCAGGATTATGGGTATTATGGAAATGGTACGCCTTATTGTCTATTTAATGATTATTTGCGCTTGCTATTTATTTAATAATAAGATTAATATAATTTGTAAGACATAACGGGCGATTTAAGAATACAATAAATATTGAGCATGGTACGCCTAATAAATTAATAAAACATAATAAAATCAATAAGTTAATGTAAAAAGCCTTTCGTTGATTTCCTAATTCGTTGTGTTGATTTGGAGTCCAAAGCTTCAGCTTTAGGGGCCTTACAAAAGCTAAAGCTAATGACGACAACCCTGAATTGAACCATGCTCTTAATTTGATAGATTTAAACCTTATAAATAATATATCCTCTTTTGTTTTCTGGAGATTTGATTATGGTAAAAGTGAAAATCGTTAGCCTTTTTGCAGCCGTCAGTATGTCTTTGGCAGGTTGCGAAGGGATGATGCCTTCTAAAGAAGCGATAGGAACCGTAGGCGGTGCAGGTCTCGGTGCTGTTATCGGTTCTCGTTTTGGTGGGGGCGAGGGTCGAGTAGCAGCTGTAGCCGCAGGCACATTGTTAGGTGCTGTCGCTGGCAATCTAATCGGTAAAAGTATGGATTCAAGTGACACTGTAGAGACACAAACGGTTTTGAACAAAGCTGAAACGGGTCAAACAGTTGCATGGACTAACCCCGACACGAAATCTCAGTACGAGGTAACCCCCGTCAGTGATACTTACAAGGACGAGTCTGGGCAAGATTGCCGCGAATATACCACAGTTGGCATCATAGATGGAAAGCGAGAAACAATAGAAGGCACAGCTTGCCGTCAGGCTGATGGTACATGGAAAGCCGCTGAACAATAGATCATTATGCGATCGTGCTAAAAAAGTTGTGATTTCTCCGAAAGGGGCAACCACAAGGGATTGCCCCTACAATATTGATTCTCCTTAGTAGGGGCAAAATCCTTTATGGTTGCCCTAGCTAAAAGCGTAGGGGGGCAAGGTTCTTTCTTGCCCACCATTAACGGGAACGGGATTCGATCTAAAAACCTATCACCTCAGGGATTTTACACTCTCGTTCCAACCCCCCATAAAATCCTCCCAATGCCATTGAATCATACTGAACGTATTCAAAATCAGTACTGTTTTGTTGAGCATCTCCCGCCTATCAATGAACAACTGTCTGCCTTTTTTCAATAAATCACTTAAAAATCAATAAGTTGTATATTTAAACACTCAATTATTATTGTTGAAAATGTTAAAAAAATACCTAAAACTGACATAGATTTATGAAGGCAAAGAAACCAATAACGGAAATAATGAAAAAATTCGGTGAAATAGGATCAGAAACGGCTGAATTCGTCAGGCCCAATGAAAAACAAGTCGCCATTTTATTTGATCTCGCCATGAAGGGTGATCTCTACAGCATCGTTGAGCGGTTAGAGGAATTTGAACAAGCTGATAGAAATCTTGCACCATTTGCTAACAAAATCAAGAAGCTTGCAAAAAACTTTGAAGAAGAGCGAATTTGTGATTTAATTGAACCATATATTAGACATTATACCGATTTAATATAACCCATTGATTTATTTAAAATTTCTATGTTGGTAAAATGAATAAAATCAAGTACTTAAATTTAATCGGTATAATGTCTATTAAAAAGAAGAGTTCAACCAATATCTGACAGGTATGAAAAAAAGAGAGACTGAAAAAATGAATAACGCACAAAACCAAGAGACACTTTTAATTGTTGATGACATTCCTATCAATATCACTGCTCTAGCAGAGTTTTTGAAAAAATCCGGTTTTAAAGTACTCTTTGCCAAAAATGGTAAACGCGCCATCCAAAAAGCCGAAGAAGCCCATCCCGATTTGATTTTAATGGATGTGATGATGCCAGAAATGGATGGCTTTGATGCCTGTCGCATTTTAAAATCCCAAAAAAATACGCAAGAAATTCCTATCATTTTTATGACGGCACTGACAGACACCTTTGATAAACTCAAGGGATTTGAATTGGGAGCAGCTGATTACATCACAAAACCCATTCAACGAGAAGAATTATTAGCACGGGTGAAATTGCATCTTAAAACCTGCAAACTTCAACGCCAATTGCAAGTGCAAAACCAACTACTACTACAACAAACAGATGAACTGACGAAACGTAATGACATCATGACTAAGGAAAACGAAAAATCTGATAAATTGTTGTTAAATATCTTGAAACGCCGAGCTTGATCAATGAATTAAACCCTATTTTTACTGCGTTTGATAATATTATCGAACAACATCAAGGTATTAATAGTGTCTAATGAAATTTTCCACTCGTACCATAAAAGATGAAACAGGGTGATAAATTGGTGTCCAAAGCTTCAGCTTTGGACTCCATGCAACCTTGAATTGAACCATGCCGATATCATCTCCTATTCCCAACAAATTAAGTACATTAATCCAAATGCCAGCACGACACTCTAATACATCAATAAAAGCCCCATTGAATGATCAAAATTCTGGGAAAAATTACCAAAATAGCCAAGTGCATTTATTTATAGCTCCCCTTTATATGGCAGCATTAACTATGTTAATAGTAATAGCTGTTATTTGGACATTTGAACTATCAGAAAAACAAAGGTTTGAACAGCAAATTCGCACAGACGTTATCAAACAACTCAGTACCATTCGGACAAAACTTGAAGGAGGACTTAATGCACGGTTATTTCTAATGCGTGGACTGACAGCTTATATTTCCACCTATCCCGAAATTACACAAGCAGAATTTGCCAAAATTGCTAAAGCCGTCTTAGAACAACAAAGTGGCATTCACAGCTTAAATTTACTTCGGGGTACAACAATGACTCATGTCTATCCATTGGAAAACAATAAAACCAAAATAGGGGTTAACGTGATGACTATGCGACTGCTGCGCTCAATCATCCAGCAAACCATTGACACCAGAAAATCCGTGATGACAGGACCAATTGAGCTAGCTGAAGGTAAAAAAGTGTTTATCAGTTTCACGCCCATTTTTGTCACACAATCTGCCAATCATCCTAAAACCTACTGGGGGCAGGGGATCATTATAATTAACCAAGATAGCTTGTTTGAAGAGGCAGGACTGTTTGAATCAAACAATTCCCTTCAATATGCTTTACGCGGTAGAAATGGAGCGGATAGGACTGGGGGCGTATTTTTTGGTGAGGCGAAGGTTTTCCAACAACATCCCGTCTCACAATCTGTTTCTTTACCCAACGAATCGTGGAGATTAGCAGCCCTACCCGCAAACGGATGGCCCACTCGTGCTCCCATTTCTAATTGGTTATGGATAATCGGCAGCATGTTAGCTTTAATGATGGGAATCCTAGTATTCACTGTGGTCAATGAACCAGTGCAATTACAAGAAGCGGTCAATAAAGCAACGGGGGAATTACAAGACGCCTACAAAAAAATACAGCGTTTAGAACAGCAAAAATATGATCAATTAGTTGAACATAACCACACATTAGAAGCAAAAGTCACAGAACGCACGAGGGAACTTTCACAAACACTTGATCATCTCAAAGTGACGCAAGCAGAACTGATTCACTCGGAAAAAATGGCTGCGTTAGGTCAACTGGTTGCAGGCGTTGCCCATGAAATTAACACACCATTGGGTGCTATTCGTTCATCTGTGGAAAATATTGCCATTTTTTCGGCTCAAACTTTGGAGCAATTGCCTGTGTTTTTTCAATGGCTTTCTGAAAAAAATCGGCTAGATTTTTTTACTTTACTTGTGAAAATCATCAATCAAAAAAAAGCACTGTTATCATCCAAAGAGCGACGTAAATTGAGAAAAAATTTAGTGTCTCAATTAGAAAAACAGCACATTCAAAATGCCGCAGATATTGCAGATACCCTTGTAGAAATAGGCATTTATGAAAATACTGAAACCCTTTTGCCCTTATTAAAGGACCCTAATATTTCAACGATTTTAAACACCGCCTATCAACTGGCAGCCTTGAAAAAAAGTGCTCAAACGATTGCAATGGCATCAGAACGTGCCGCTAAGGTTATTGTTGCGCTCAAAAAATTTTCCCATTATGACTATGCGGGTAGAAAGGTGTTTGCCAATATCACTGAAGGGATTGAAACCGTTTTAACGCTTTATCATAGTCAACTGAAACAGGGGATTGAAATCATCAAAAACTATGCGCCATTGCCATTAGTACCGTGCTATCCTGATGAACTGAATCAAGTTTGGACAAATCTGGTTCATAATGCTTTACAAGCCATGAATAATAAAGGTACTTTAACCATTGAGATTTCTCAACAAAATGATCAGGCTGTGATTAGTATTACCGATAGTGGCATTGGTATTCCTGACGATATCAAACCCAAAATCTTTGAAGCGTTTTTTACAACTAAACCGGCGGGCGAAGGTAGCGGATTAGGATTAGATATTGTAAAAAAAATTATTGACAAACATGAAGGAACAATGACAGTGGAAAGTTTTCCGGGGCAGACTATTTTTACGGTTTGGTTGCCTATTTGATATATACAGTTCGACAGAAAAAACCAAGTTTTTTGAAAAAACGTCGGTGGATATTTGTGCGGGAACAGGTTTGCAACCTGTTTCCGAACGTTGGAACGTCGCCGCCGTTTCAATAAAACGTTGCGGACGGGGTTGCAAACCCCGTCCAGCCCAATTTGCAACCTGTTTCCGAACGTTGGAACGTCGCCGCCGTTTCAATAAAACGTTGCGGACGGGGTTGCAAACCCCGTCCAGCCCAAAAACGTTGCGGATGGGGTTGCAAACCCCGTCCAGCCCATCCAGCCCAAGACATTGAGTGTCAGGTATCAAACTCTGAAATCTTGTTGTATTTAACCAACTCTGAAATCTTGTTGTATTTAACCAAAGGCAAAGTCAATTCAATCACTAATCCCTGAGTTTCTGTACGATTATAAGCTTTGCATGTTCCGCCTACCTCCCATATAAGTGAAGCCATCATTGATAAACCTAAGCCCATACCGTCTATTTCCCCAGTAGAATACTTTTCGCCTTGATAATAAGGTATCCACAAATGAGCAAGTTGGTTAGGCGAAAGGTGTAGTCCATCGTCACTCACTTGGAAACAAATAGTCTCAGACTTTGCAACGATTTCAACCTTTATGGCAGGAGTCCCCTTGGGGTGAAATTTTTTTGCATTTGAGAAAAGCTCTGTCAGAACGATTTCCATCGCCTGACAGGAAATGGGTACCAAAACACTTTTAGGATTATCAATAGAATCCCGTTGAAAAACTTGAACTGATTCAATGTCCAGCGCCTTCTTAATAGTGCCAATAGTCAATTGTATATCAGCTACATTGCAGGGATCCAATGCGGTTTGAGCCATGCCATAGATATCTACATATCTAAGAATTTCCTCAATTTGAGATTGAATACGAATTCTTCCTTCTTCGATCATTCCAAGCCACTCTTTTACCTCGGCTTCTTTCAATTGATCAAAATTTTCCAACAAAATTTTACTGGCACCGAGTGCTATTAATGGCGTTCTCAACTTGTGACTGATTTGCGATTGAAGTGTCCACCGTTGTCTGTTAGCCAACATCATTTCCGTCACATCACGCAAATGAACTAAATATTTCTCATCTGAATCAGTCTTCATTTCCATCACATTGACTTGTAGCCAAAATGCGTGGGCGGTTTCTGTATCAGGGCGAACAAGATAACGGGGTAACTTTGTCTCTGTTGAACCAATTGGCAAAGGTTCTTCTTGTGGCTCATGCACTTGATGGTAGTCTTTGGCGACAAGCTCCAAGAAAGTTTCATGGATGGGTTCCTTCTGGTCCTTTGCCTGATTAAGGTAGATACGGGCTTTGGCATTGATATAAAGTATCTGGTTATTGCCATTGAGTAGCAAATAAGCCTCGTCAGCATTTTCAATAACCCATTCAAATTTGGCTTGTTCTGTCAGTAAACGACGATAACGATTAAGATTGGTAATCGTTCGCACCCGTGCTCGTAATTCAACCGTATTGTAGGGTTTAGAAATGAAGTCATCAGCACCCGCTTCAATACCCTGCAGCCGAGATTCACGATCATCTAAGGCGGTTACCATGATAATAGGCACTTTAGCCAATGTGGCGTCTGCTCGCATTCGTTGGCAAACTTCAAAGCCATCCATCTCCGGCATCATCACGTCTAACAGAATAATGTCCGGGATTAATTGCGCTGCCTGAGTTAAAGCTTCTTGTCCATCAGAGGCAAAAGCTAACTCGTATCCTTGATTACTTAATAAGCTTTTTAGAGTCTCACGCATTGCTGGCTGATCATCAACAATGAGAACGATACTTTTTTGTGTCTTCATAATTTAAAGTCTTTTCTTTTCGGGAATTGGGAAACTTTGTTCCAAAGTCACTGGAAAACGGTTTAAAATCAAAGATTTATAATGGAGTCCAAAGCTTCAGCTTTAGGAATGATTGATAATGGAGTCCAAAGCTTTAGCTTTAGGAATGATTGATAATGGAGTCCAAATTAGCTTTAGGAATGATTGATAATGGAGTCCAAATTAGCTTTAGGAATGATTGATAATGGAGTCCAAAGCTTCAGCTTTAGGAACGATTTATAATGGAGCCCAAAGCTTTAGCTTTAGGAAAACAAGTCAAAAGCTGAAGCTTTGAACTCCAACACACATTATAATTGCGCTTCTTCAATCATGCGAACCAGTTTTTTGATATTCACAGGCTTGCTCAAATAATCATTAGCCCCTGCCTGTAAATACCGTTCCCGATCACCGGGTATGATAAGGGCACTTAACACAATAATGGGTATGTTGGCAAAAGCAGTAAAGGTGCGGATATGTTCTATCACCTTAATGTCATCAGACATTTGAATGTCCATTAAAATAAGTGCCGGTCTTTTTTCCTTAATGAGTTCAGTGACTTCCTCACCACAATTGGCAAATACAACCTGATATCCTTCAGCTTGTAAATTTGTCTCTAGATCAGCAATATCGCTTTCATAATCTTCGGCTAACAAGATAAGCAAAGAACCGGAATCAACCGTTTGTATTACTCTTTGATGTTTTTCCGATTGTTCCAGCGCTAACAAACTCTCATTTCCTTGCCAAGGTAGTAAAATGGTAAAATTGCTCCCCTTTCCGATTTCGCTTTCGACATTAACGCTGCCACCATGTAGTTTGACTAACCGATAAATCAAAAACAAACCCAGCCCTGTTCCTTCATACTGGCGAGCAAGACGCGCATCAAGTTGTACAAAGGGTTGGAATAAATATTCAATCTTATCTTCAGCTATACCAATACCCGTATCTATGACGCTTATTTGTACCACACCATCAAGTTCATCACCGGTGATTTCTAGTCTGACTTGCCCCCCTTTGGGCGTAAATTTAACCGCATTGCTGAGTAGGTGGCGCAATATTTGTGTTAAACCAGATTCCTCCGCCTGTAAGCTGGTCACTTTACCATCAGTGACTTTGAACAGTTTAATTTGCTTTTGCTGAGCTGTTGTTCTCACAAATTGTAAACTGTTTTCGCATAACGTGTCAATTTGAAGCGGTATTATTTTCAATTGGATTTTACCGGCCTCTATCCGGGATAAAAGGAGAATGTCGGTTATTAAAGACAATAAATGGTTACCACTGTCTTCGATATATCCTATTGCTTTTGACTGTTCTTTGTTAAGTGGTCCATATGTGTCATCTTGCAATAACTCCGACATTGTCAGGACAGTACTGAGGGGGGTGCGTAATTCGTGGCTCATGATAGAAAAAAATTCATCTTTCACCCGATTCGCACGTTTTAAGTCAACTTTGCTTTGGCGTAATTCAACAATGCAGTCTTTTAGGCGTTGCGCTATAGAGGCACGTTCCTTGATTAACGCTTTTCTCATTTGTTTACGTTGAGTAATATCTTCAGCCACACCTTCCAGAAACAGAGGGTTGCCCTTATCATCGTATTTCAAGATACCTGAAAGCGATACATCAAAAATGGAGCCATTTTTATGTCGGGTTTGTATTTCAACATTTTTTACATACCCGTGTTCAAAGAGTTTAGCAAATAACAGTTCTCTTTGGTTCTGATCAACATATCTTGCCATTACGGGCTTCTGTATAAATTCATCAATGGAATCAAATCCGTACATTTTGGCCAGCGCAAAATTAGCATTTAAAACTTGGCCATCAATGTGAGTCCGAAAAATACCAATACTCATATTATTTAGTAAAACTTGTGTTAGCGTATTTTGGTTATCAAAATTCATTAAATCATAATAAGCTTTTAAACGGGTTATCATGATCGCATATAACTTACGCTCCGTGCATTCAACTTTGAGTCTGTAGTCATTAATACCATAATTCGTGACAATCTCTTCTTCAAGTGCCTCGCCCGCCTGTCCAGTACGAATAATAATCTGCACTTGATAATTTTTCAGTGTGTCACGAATATACTGAGTTAACTGCAAGCCTGAGTGATTTGTTTCCATTACCACATCTAAAAAGACTAATGCGATATCTGGGTTGTTTATCAGCAAAGACTTCGCTTCTTCACCAGAATAAGCCGAAATGAAGGTAATCGGTCTCTCTTTAAAAAATTTGCCCGCTAATACGTATTGTGTCGCCTTATGAATTTCTGGTTCATCATCCACAATCATCACTTTCCAAGCGAGCCTATTTGGATTGAATCGAGACAGCAAATGGTTTTTTTCATCTGCGACTAAACCGAGAGGGCTGATCGACGTGTCTGTCACGGTTTCATCTTCGTCAGCTAAGAGGAGCAGATCATTTTCAATTACCGAATTAAGAACATCATCTGAATCTGACGAATCATCATTGTTAGGTGTTGCAATTAAATCCGCCGCTGAATTAATAACATCATCTGACCGTTCATCTTTAGGTGTTGTGATTAAATCCGCTTTATTTTTTTTAGACATATCTGATTTACCTTTTTTTTTAAGGGGAGATGCCCCCAATGCCATTATAAGGAAATTTGTAGGATATAGCGTTTTTCGTTTGGGTTACATACAAAAAATAGGGCAACCATAAAGGATTGCCCCTACGAACAATGTACTTAATGTACTTAACGCAAAAGGTAAATGCTATAGTTCTAGTATACTGTACACAGATTATATGATTGGGGGTGTTTCACTCTCTTGCCAAGGCAGCGAGACGGTAAATTTGCTTCCTTTTCCTAACTCGCTTTCTATGTTAACACTGCCGCCATGTAATTTGGTCAATCTATATACTAAAGATAAACCGAGGCCAATTCCTTCGTATTGACGGGAAAGACGAGCATCCAGTTGCACAAAGGGCTGAAGTAAACGGTCTATTTCTTTCTCAGGAATCCCAATACCGGTATCTATGACGCTAAACTGCACGACATCCTTTTCGTCGCTCCTAGTTTCTAATGTCACTTGACCCCCTTCTGGCGTAAATTTGATCGCATTGGTGAGCAAATGGATTAAAATTTTCTTTAAAAATTTTTCATCGGCTTGTAGGGTTTTTACAATATCATCCGTTGTTATGAACAGACGAATTTGCTTTTTTTGAGCGATGGAACTCACCCGTTGTAAACTGTCTTGACATAATGTATTTACCTGAACGGATTTTATTTGTAATTCCAATTGTTCTGCTTCAATATTAGACAGAACCAAAATATCATTAATCAGAGATAACAAATGAGTGCCTGCTTTTTCGATGTGTCCTACCGCTTTTCGTTGTTCTTCGTTAAGTGCTCCTTGAATATTGTCTTGCAATAGCTCTGAAAACACAAGAATAGAGTTGAGCGGAGTACGAAGTTCATGGCTCATTGCTGCAAGAAATTCGCTTTTTGCACGGTTAGCAGATTCGGCTAAATCCTTGCTTTTTCGTAGTTCTTCTTCCACTATTTGCCGTTTGGCAATCTCTTTTTTTAACTGTTCATTTTTGCTGTTAACATATTGCAACTTTATGAGAGTCAGATGAGTCTTTAAACGTACGACTAATTCTGCTGGATCAACAGGTTTGAGAATATAGTCGACTCCGCCCTCTTTAAAACCTTGGAGCTTATCTTCAATCTCATTCAATACAGTCAAAAAAATGATCGGAATATTGACAGTACTTTCGATCATTTTCAAACGACGACACGTTTCAAAACCCGATATACCGGGCATACACACATCTAATAAGATAATGTCAGGTTTAGCATTTCTCGCTTTTTCTATTCCTGTTTCACCCTCGCGAGCCGTTATCACATTGAAGCCTGAAGTGGATAAAACATGCTCTATAAGGAACAAAACGCTCATATCGTCATCAATGACTAGAACTTGATCTGGTTGTTGATTCGGGTTTTTTGTCATATTAGAGTCATTTACTTTCCTAATGAAGGGATTTTTTTAGCTGTTGGTGTCGGCACCAAAAAATCAACTAATAACCCAATGCAATCATATAGTTACCAGAAGGCAAACCTTCCAGATTTTTGGGTGTTCGGGCTGACAACATGAGCAGACGTTCCCGATGTTTTTCTTCTCCTTGCCAACGATACCGTATGGTAACCATCGGTGCGTTTGAATTAGGTTCGCGGCTGAGACGGAAATACTCGGCAACCAAAGATTTACCTTCGTCAGTCTGTACATGAATTTGTTTATCTAATTTACTATGGCATTGCCCCGTGATAGGAAATTTTTTAGCAGAATAGCCAGAAGGATCATCCAAACCATCATAAATCAGTAAATTAACAGTGCGCCCCGCATCTTCTCCTCGAACACTCAAACAGGGTAGTAGACGATCTATGATTATCCATAACAATCCTGTTAATAACAGAACAAGTAAAATCCCTAATAAGAACAACATCCAAAGCGATAAATAGAGATCAATATCTGCAATAGTCATGGTATTACCACCATAGAGTCGCTTGTCTTCAACCGCCTCTGGGAGCCATATACCGTGTAGTGTCCGATCTTCTGATAATCTCCTAGGTTCAGCGACGACACGTAAATGGATTTTATCAGGATAGAACCAACTCTTTACTTCTATAGGAATCTGTGCGATAAAATAGGCATCTTCAGGTTTGAGGGCAATGGGTTCTGATACCGCGATACCCGATTCATCCATCACTTCAATCTTTAACCATGTCTCTGGTTCACTCACAAACTCTGCCAGTTTCATCACTTGATGATCGCCCTCATGGAGGGACATTTTTACTGTTGCCGTTTTTGTCCAAGGTGATACATTTAAACCTTCTTGAGGTTCGGGAGATTCCAAGTGTAACCAAATCGCATTGTTTGGTACAGTGTATGCCAACACTTCGACACTGCCGGTCACGTTCTCAGTCACTAAATCATATTGTTTCTGACCCTTGTTCGTTTTAACGTTGACTTTCGCTTCAAACGCAAATTGATGTGTTCCGATGCCTGTCGGTGTCCAAGGGGCAATATATTTACCATCGCCCTCAAAAGTCGCCGGTAATTCTTGTTGATGTCCTGACGGTGCGGTAACTATCATTTTAGCAATCACCGGCCATTGCGGTATTTCCTGCAACCCTTGACCATCTTGCATGACTTTGAACACAATACGGTCTTCAACATTTTGATTAATCGCACCATGGGGTCCTATAAATGTCAGGCTTGGCACATTTTCTTCTACGAAGATTTTGTAGCCCCCGTTGGACGATCTTTTTAATTGATAAGTGCCAACCATAGGATTATAAACCACATAGCGAACATAAGTTCCTTCTTTTGCTGGGTTCTCTGCGACGGGTATTGATTGTCCATTGGGATTAAGGAATTCGGGCTTCGCGCCCGGTTTACTGAAATGGACATTGAAAACAATCCGTTTTAGGTAGGGACGGCTATGATATTCATCACTTAACAACGATATACTTTCCATCCCTAACCACTGATCAACAATATCCTGTACAATGCTGGCTATATTGGGGAAAGACGTTTCCGCAAAACGAGTCTGTTTCATACCAGCGACTTCTTCCCAAAACGCGCCATCCCCCGTATTCCAATAGTCACTGGCATCATTCAATCCAATAACCCAAAGGCTGATACGAGAGCCTTTTAGTTCCTCAGCATGGTTTTCTATATCACTTCGTAGGCGTTCTAATTGCTTTTTATAAGTATAGGGTCGTCCATCGGTGATGAATAAGAGCCTGCGTTCTCGTATTTCCCCACCACTTTTAGCGTTTAATTTATGGAATTCTGCCAAAGTGGTTTTTATTGCCAAAGGGGTGTTGGTATTACCCATGTTTCGTGTTCGGGAATGTAAAATATTTGCAACTTGCCGCTTTGTCTTCGATATAATATCATTGGGTTTGGCTGGATTATACTTTAATTCCAAGGCAGAGATAGGCACAGCAACGGATATTGAATTATCGCCTCCAAATTCAACGACTGAAACACGGTGTATTAATGGTGTTCCCTTAGCATGTTCAGCAAGGCGCACAATGACATTCTCTACGATGGAGATTCTATGTTTATATTTATCATTCGCTTTAGGATGTTGTTTTGAACCCCACATACTGCCTGATTGATCAATGAGAAAAACCACATCAAGTTGGGCACTTCCAAAAACATAGGGTATCTGAATAGTTAGTATAAGTAGAAAGAAAAAACGTAATAACATTTTTATAGTCCTAAATAAGTAGTGATTTTGGAGTCCAAAGCTTTAGCTTTAGCAAAGGTCCACGAACCCCTAAAGCTGAAGCTTTGGACTCCAGAACGAAATTTACAGGATTACTCCGCGTCTAATAAATAATCAAGAATCGTTATGTCTTATTCGTTTATCCCCGTCATTCGTTGTACTCTGCTCTAATGCTCTAAATCTAAAAAATGACTCACCCACGCCGGCAAATGAGATAGCCCTTGTGCCTGTTTGAATAAAGTCGCCATTGGTTCTTTATCCGCTTCTTTCTTAAAAAGCCAATAGCTTCGACGCGTGCGTGGTGGTTCTAAGGGAATAGCCCGAAAAAAAGTGTGATACTGTTCCCGGCTCACATCAATTTGGGCACCACTAGGTATACGAGTCAGCCGCGCTTCATCATATAATTTAATTAAGGCGATTCTGAACCTTTTTTCCTCATCATCAAGTATGGGGAGCAAATCGCACAATGCCTGTAAATCAGGTTCATCAGGCATCGCTGGCTTTAATACGCCCCCTTCTTGACAAACTAGAGCAAAACATTCTTTAGATAAAATTTGCCAAAAACCCCGTTCAACGACATCAGCGTCTTCAAACTTCTTTATCAATTCTAGCAAATAGTTCCTCATGGTGACAAGCAAATCGCGTTGAGCTAAGTCTGTTGGATCATCACTACCAAAACGACGAGTGGCTTTACCAAATTGGCTTAAAATAAAATGTAAACGGGTGAAAGGCTCTAATACATCAACACGGTTCAACCATGTATCGCGCACCAAAAAACCGGATAATTGTTCTCGAATAAAATGCTGTGTCGTTAACAGTTTAGTTCGATGCTCATCTTTACGCAAATCAGCGTCTTCTAAAACCATCAAATCTTGTTTGGTTTGTTTTAATCTATTGAGCCATTCATTAACTTCCTTCAAACTGTCAGGCACCTCGGGCTGATCTGCCGGGGTAAATGGTAATAAATTAATAAAGTTCTTTAACTGTTGCCAATCATCCAACTCCGATTTAAGTTGTGCGTCGGCTAAATCTGTATCAGAAATCTCCGTCAATTGAGCCAAATGTTTTTTGATATGTGCTGCTGTTTGCTGACTTTGCTCTATCAGTTGATTAAGGGGATCGACTGCGCCGTGAATTAAGGGCGGTTTAACCTGTTGGCACGCAATATAGAACCATGCAAATAAGAGGTAATTATCTTTTTGCCACTGCTCTACTAATTGCTTCACTGGTTCACGTAATAGATAACGGATGCCACGCCCGTTTTTCACAAAAACCAACTTGACAAACTCTAGTAATATACTGGGTGTGACTGCCTGCAATGCTTCTTCTATCGTTAACCATTTTAAAGACAATTCTAACAGTTTAGAGCGATCAACTTCGGGGATACTACTGGCTAAGTCTTTCAATTGAGTTAAACGCGCTTTTTCGTTTTTTTGCCAAGTATAGCGTATGGCTTTAAACAATAATTTTCCCAATTCATCTGATAAATACGCTTTAATAAGAAACCACTGTTCTAAAAGTACCTCAACGAGTTTGCTCAGATTTTCAGCTTCAGCTTTCCGAAGGGCTAGAAAAAGTTTTAATCGTTCCAGTTTTGTTTTATCACCGCCCGCTTGTTCAAATTTTTCGATAGCATTTTGCGCCCCTTTCCACTCCTTAGTTTGGGGAGAGCGAAATGGATTCCATGTTTTTCCAGTAGGCTGATTTTTATTTAGCTCAATCGCCCTTTCCATATATTCCAGTGCTTCCTGATGCCAAGCGAAACGATTTAACGCGTTGTAATACTTCAGAAAATGGGCACTCCACCCTTGCCAGCTTTCTAAATATTTCATTGCTTCACGACAATCAGATGCTTTTGTTTTGGAATTGTCGAGCAGTTTATCAAGCATTTGAAACCATGCACGTCTATGCGCAAGGGCGATTTTTTCTAACTGTTCTGAAAATTCGCCCAGTTGTTCACCACTATTCGGCAATTGGGCGATAGCCTCATGCCAATCTTCCCACCATGTCGCAGCAGCTTGAGCCGTAGAACATTTATTGCTTGTATTGCTTTCATAGCTTTCATAAAGCTGTTTTAGTCTGAGCAAAGGGGTTTCATATGCCGCGAGATGCAAATAGGGGCGCACAAAATCTGTTGGTTCGCTTGGTTCAGCCGATTCTGTTTGTGTTGTAATAATACGACATTGTTGTAAAAAAGTATCAATTTTCCATTGCTGAAGAAACTGAACCAAAAAATAAGTCTGTTTTTGATTTTTGACTATCGCTAATAAATTTTTGGCGCGTTGATGTTCAGGATATTTAGCTAATATCTGTTCTAAATATTCCCTCGCTGCTTGAAAATCTTTTTCCATCAACGTATTTTTGGTATCAAGCTGTGCTTCAATCTCTGACAACTGTTGCCACAAGGATTGATATTCTTCAATATCGCGCTGGAAAGCATCGGGGGTAGCCACTAAACTTTTAAGTTGAAGATTTTCAAAACTTTTAAGATATTGAAATTCATCAATAAATTCAACCCCCATTATCAACTGTCGCCATTGATTAATAAGGGTATCCACTGCATCAACGCATTTTTGTAACCATTCAACGAGCATCGAAGGTAATGATTTTGTATCATCCCAAAGCCGTTGATGAATTTGTGCCAGCTCGTTGATAGAAGCCGCATTTTTTAATTCATTATTATTTTCCTGTTCATATTTTTTTTGCACCTCCTCAAACCAACTGATTTTAAAAAAATCGCTTTCTTCAAATTCTTCAAATCCCAAAGCATTAAATTCAGCATAAAATTGACGCACATCCGCTAAATGAATACAAGCAAGTGATTGATTTTCAATGATTTTTTTTAATAGAGTCGAAAACGCGCCTAATTTTTCATCAATTTTATCTTGCCAACTGTCGGGCAGCGCATAATGAGATGTCACTTGAAATGGCTGTAAATCTTGGCGGTGTATTATCAGTACTTTCAGCATTTTCCAATCAATGGCAACACTATCCGAAAATTCTCCCAATAATTTTATAAGACGCACCTTATCCTGCTCAACGCCACTGATTTCATGTTCTAATTCAGAAACTTTATTTCGCAAATGGCTAGGCAAACTGGGATTTAATAGGGGAGCAAGCCTATCTCGTGCCTCATCCACAGCCCACATTGTCAAAGCGTCAGCCACTTTGGATTCGATAGTATTATATTGATCGTTAAATCTTTTTTTCCACCAACTGTCTAAAACTTCATCTAATTGATGTTCAAAATCAGGATGTTCCAAAACAGGTTGAACTAAGCCATTGAGCCAAATTTCATTATCAACATCCTTAATCCATCCAGACAATTTATTTATCGCTTCATGGCGTAGGTTTGTCACAGCCACTTCGTGCCGCAAATCCAAATGAAACAAGGCTTGTAAAAAAGGTTGGAGCCGGGAATCCCTAACAAGACTAATACTCGCCCATTTATTACGCAAATTGACAGCAACCTTGGAGGGTGGTTCATCAACAGAATCTTTATTTAATTTATTGAGTAAATCACTGGCTTGAGTCGCATAGCTAGTTCCTACATATTCATTTTGAATTTGTCTGAGCAAATCTTTAGCTTGTTTCAAATGCTGACTAGAGCCGTTTTGTATATAGATTTTTGCTTTAGTGAAATTTTCTTCTAGTGTGCTCATGTGATACTTTATTCTAAATCTTCCTTTGTTTCAGTTTAGTACAACGGATTAACGGAATAAACGGATTTTTTTCGAGGTGAATTGGATTTATAGATGATAACTCTTGTCTTTGTCAATTCTAAAGAATTCATTAATCTGACTCATTCCTAAAATGATCGGTTTTTTAATCCGTTTATTCCGTTAATCCGTTGTACTAGAGAGAGGGGGGGCAAAAATTTCTGCTCCAATTCCTAAATCCTGCAAATCCTGTTCAAAACCAATTCAATCCACCACCACTTGAGGCCCACTAGAAATAAGATACCTGACACTATCCTTTTTCCGAGAAGTGACGAAATACAAACGCAACCGATAATCCCCCGGTTCCACTGCAACCTGTGTCTGTTTGATAGAAATAGGCTCGGCTGCCAATACACCCTTTTCAGATAGCCAAAAACCATATTTCACTGGCGCATACTTTTGTGTAGCGGGTATTGTTGTTAAGGGCAAATAATCTCCCCGTTTCACTTTAAGTGGCAAAGGCTGTTGAAACAACGCTTGAGTTGACGCAAAGTTTTGAGTCAGTTTCACTGTATTCTTCTTCACCGCGCCACCGACACCTAAATGCGTATAACGCTTCGTCAGAATATTTTCACGATGTCCGGGGCTATTCATCCAACCTTCCATCGCCATTTCGGCTATTTTCAAAGCATCATTCACATCATATCCTTTGCCCTCAATCTGCCAAATATTTTCCCCGGTGCCACCAATCAGTTGACGATGGATAATGGCAATTCTATCATGGGGCGTTCTACCCTCTGGGCTAGCATGATCGAAGAAATCTCGTTCTAACATATCAGCACTATGCGCACGAGCGGCACTTTGTAACATGGGATCATGTTCCAGTGTTATCAGCCCCCGCTTGCTACGCTCTTCATTAGTCAATACCAAAATATGTTGTTCTATCTCATCTAAAAAACGGATACCAATTGGATTCGTCGTCACATTTTTAGCCGAGCGCGAATAACTCAGCATCGCCTCAGCAGGTGTCGGATTAGTGGTAAGAATGGGGTTGGTGATAAGATTGGGTGCCAATTGGTTCGAGATTTGCGTTGGCGGCGGTTTCATTGCTCCAATACCCATAAATATAGGTATCAATATTAATATTGCCGTAATGACAAATGCTTCAATAATAGCGATAATCTTAATTGAACGCATTGTTTTTTTATCCTCAGTTTTGGTTTATAAATATTAAGTAAGCATTTTAACATTTCTTTTTTTGTAACTATTCAGCCTTGAAATTTTTTTGAACAAGATTAAACAGATAATTAAGGATTAACAGAATTAAATTGAGATTTCATGCGCGAAAAATTAAATTTATTATAAATCAATTACTTAAAAAATTTTGTTTCAAAGGTATTGTTATATAGAATCTCAGACGGGTTTTTAATCCTGTTAATCAAGTAATCCGTTTAATCCTGTTCAAAAGTCATCAATTTGAAAAAGCGAGTTTTTCAAAAATTCCCGAACCTATTGTTAAATAATTGTTAATTAAAAATTAATATTCGATATTCAATGGACATAATCTTAAAGATTTTGCTATCAGATGCTTTATGAAATAAAAGGCAAAATGTTATGCAAATGACTATTGACGACAGGTTTTTTTTAAGATATTTATTAAAAATCAATGCCTTATAAAAAAATATTTGAGGAATTGCCGATTATCAATGATATAATGGATTTATTTTATTAACTCAATTTGTGTCAATCGTTTATGAAAAATCTATTGCTCCCTATTTTTATAACATACATTGCTGGCATATTCATGGCATATTCAAGCAATGTGTGTTCATCTGCGGATATCAAGTTAGCAGCCACTGAACGTACACATTTTGGTCGTCCTGCTCTGGGGTGGTGAAAATCCTGTTTTTTTTATAAAAAGTTGATCCCATTTTTATTCCCTTTAAAAAATATTTATTTAAAAAACAATCATTTATAATTCACAATTCACAATTTTCACCACCCCAGATTCATACTGTCCGAAAAGAAAGCCGCACCGTTTTATTTTATAGAAGAAAGGGAAAAGAATAACAAACAGAACACCTTTTATGATCGGTTTATCAATCTGTTGATTCCGCTAATAC
>Ga0316190_10001129_pt1 | contig 19162 bp, 20 predicted proteins | sample Eddworburrow2_MG_FD_204929 | JGI IMG/M metagenome (GOLD analysis project Ga0316190, IMG submission 204929) | Coastal sediment microbial communities from Maine, United States - Eddy worm burrow 2 | ecosystem: Environmental > Aquatic > Marine > Coastal > Sediment | place: USA: Maine | collected... | reverse complement strand
CATTCTCCCTGCCGCCATTGGCTGCGATGATGCGGGAGAACTCACCGGGGGGAAGCTTCTCCGTGCCCTTGAACATCATGTGTTCCAGCACATGGGACACACCTGTGATGCCATGATGCTCATAGCTGGAGCCAACCTTGTACCACACCTGAGACACCACAATCGGCGCCCGATGATCCTCCTTCACGATCACCTTCATGCCATTATCAAGTTGATATTCATGGACCTTGCCTTCCGCAAAGACCATGGCCGGCAGGGGCAACAGCAGCAGTACCAATAAAAATCTTCTCATTTAGCAGTCCTTGAGGCCCAGTTGAAGGTTATTGGGATAGGGAGATCCCAGTCAAAATGTTAGGATTCGTTTTTCATTAGCATCAAGACAGTCGCCAAGCATTCTTTCAAAGCCCACGGCCAATGTCCAAGATTAGAAAACAACACAATTCCTGGGTATTTGCCGACTGAAACCGGCACAATAAATGACCCAGGAAGCCAATCAAGGTTCCATCTGGAAAAACTGAGTTTATGTTTGGATTTGGAAAACGAAAAAAAGCTGCCGAGACCAAAGCCGCCGCCACGGAAACTCACGCCCCCATCGAGGCCGCCCCTGAACCTGAGGAGCAGCCGAAAGCCGGCCTGTTCGCACGACTCAAGAGCAAGCTCAGCCGCACCCGCAGCAACTTTACCGACGGCCTGGCCAATCTCGTCCTGGGGCACAAGACCATCGATGCGGACCTGCTGGAGGAGCTGGAGACCCTGCTGCTGGTGGCCGACGTGGGCGTGGACGCCAGCAGCCGTATCATTGAGGATCTGACCGGCCAGGTAAAGCGCAAGGAGCTGTCCGATCCCGCGGCCCTGACCGGGGTGCTGAAATCCCAGCTCCAGGCCATCCTGGACAACGCCGAGGCACCGGTCAAAGATCCCGCCACCGGCAAGCCCCAGGTAATCCTCATGGTAGGCATCAATGGCGCCGGCAAGACCACCACCATCGGCAAGCTGGCCAAGCGGCTGCAGGAAGAGGGCAATAGCGTCATGCTGGCGGCGGGCGACACCTTCCGCGCCGCCGCGGTGGAGCAGCTTCAGACCTGGGGTGAGCGCAACAGCATCCCGGTCATTGCCCAGCACACCGGCGCTGACTCCGCCTCGGTTATCTTCGACGCCCTGCAGGCCGCCACCTCCCGCGGCACCGATGTGCTCATCGCCGACACTGCCGGGCGCCTGCACACCAAGAGCAATCTCATGGAGGAGCTGGCCAAGATTGCCCGGGTGATGAAAAAGATCGATCCGGAGGCCCCCCACGAGGTGATGCTGGTGGTGGATGCCACCACCGGTCAGAACGCCCTTAACCAGGCCGTCCAATTCAACAAATCCATACCCCTGACCGGCATCACCCTGACCAAACTGGACGGCACCGCCAAAGGCGGTATCCTGTTTGCCATCGCAGACAAACTCGGCATCCCCATTCGTTTTATCGGGGTAGGCGAGACAATAGAGGATCTGCGACCTTTTGACGCCCAGGAGTTCGTGGAGGCACTCTTCGAAGAGTAACCAGCCATCATTTCGCCATGATCCACTTCGAAAACGTCACCAAACGCTACCCCGGCGGCCACGAGGGGCTGACCAATGTCAGCTTCCACATCAAGCCACGGGAGATGGTGTTTCTGACCGGCCACTCCGGGGCCGGCAAGAGCACCCTGCTGCGCCTGATCGGACTGCTGGAGCGCTGCACCCGGGGCCAGGTCATCGTGGGCAAGCGAAATCTGGGACAGGTGAAGAACAGCCAGATCCCCTACCATCGGCGGGAGGTGGGCATGATCTTCCAGGATCATCGTCTACTCCATGACCACACCGTATTCGATAATGTGGCCATGCCCCTGGTGGTGGCCGGCATGCGGCACCAGGAGGTCGGACGCCGCGTGCGTGCCGCACTGGATAAGGTGAGCCTGCTGAACAAGGAGAAGGCCTACCCCATCACCCTCTCCGGGGGTGAGCAGCAACGGGTCGGCATCGCCCGCGCCGTGGTCTCCAAGCCGCCGCTGGTGCTGGCCGATGAGCCCACCGGCAACCTGGACCCGGAGCTCTCCCAGGAGATCATGGACCTGTTCCAGCAGTTCAACCAGGTGGGCGTTACCCTGCTGATCGCCACCCACGACATCGACCTGATCTCGCGCATGGGGCAACGCACCCTCACCCTCAGCCAAGGGCATCTGGCCCGCGACACCGGGGCGGCTGACTAATGGCAGCGGGCGCAAGCAGCATCAGGCGAAACCGGCGCAGCTTGCGCCTCGACACCTGGGTGGTTCGCCACCTGCAGGTGGCCCTGGCCAGCCTCGGCCGGCTCAGCCGCTCCCCCTTTTCCACCCTCATGACCACCGCCGTCATCGGCATCGCCCTGGCCCTGCCCACCGGCCTGCATGTGGCCCTGTCCAATGTGCAGCAACTTGCCGGCGGCTGGGAGGGTGCGGCCACCCTCTCCCTGTTCCTGAAAAAAGAGGCCAATCAGGAACAGGTGACAAGACTGGTCACCTCCCTAAGGCAACACCCGCAGATCGCAGAGGTCCAGCTCATCGAGCCGGATCTGGCACTGGAGGAGTTCCGCCGCCTCAGCGGCTTTGAAGGGGCCCTGGACGCCCTGGACGAAAATCCCCTGCCTGCCGTACTGGTCATTGAGCCACTGCCCCAATACAGCACGCCGGAGGCCACCGAGCAGCTGATGCAGGAGCTGAACGGACACCAGGAGGTCGATTTCACCCAGGTCGATCTGGAATGGGTGCGCCGCTTCCACGCCATCACCGAGATCGCCCGCCGCGGGGTACTGGTCATCGCTGCCCTGCTCGGCCTGGCGGTGCTGCTGATTGTTGGCAATACCATCCGCCTGGAGATCCAGAACCGCCGGGATGAGATCGAGATCACCAAGCTGATCGGCGGCACCAACGCCTTCATTCGCCGGCCCTTCCTCTACGGCGGCATCTGGTATGGCCTGTTCGGCGGCGTTATCGCCTGGCTGCTGGTCAGCATCTCCCTATGGCTGCTGGATGGCCCCATCGAGCGCCTAGCCGGCCTCTATCACAGTGATTTTGACCTCGCCGCCATCGATATCCCAACACTCATCATACTGCTGGGGGCGAGCACCCTGCTGGGACTGCTGGGCTCATGGACCGCCGTTGGACGCCATCTCAGCGAGATCGAACCCAGCTAATTTAATCCCCTCCACTTTCAACCACTTATCACAATGAAAAATGACGGCACACCCCTGCGCCGCAAAGAGCACAAAACAGGCAATCGCCTGGTATAACCCCCCGTTTTCGTGAACTATTCTTGAAATTAGCACTCTCTGTAGTAGACTGCTAACAATCAGCGGCAATCTCCAGCTGATGGAGAACGCCAGAAACCGAATCGAAACAGCAAGAAATTGAGCATATGAGCAAAGAACTTGCCTTTCCAACCAATCTGCCTACGGGCAGTATCGATGCCTATATCAGTGCCGCCTATCAGCTGCCCATGCTGAGCGCTGAAGAGGAGCACAGTCTGGCCGTGCGCCTGCGCGACCAGAATGATCTTGAGGCCGCCCGCACCCTGGTCTTTTCGCACCTGCGTTTTGTGGTGCGCATTGCCCGCGGCTACTCCGGCTACGGCCTGGCCCTGCCCGACCTGATCCAGGAGGGCACCGTCGGCCTGATGAAGGCCGTACGCCGCTTCAACCCCGATATGGGCGTGCGCCTGGTCTCCTTTGCCGTGCACTGGATCAAGGCCGAGATGCATGAGTTCATCCTGCGCAACTGGCGTATCGTCAAGGTCGCCACCACCAAGGCCCAGCGCAAACTCTTCTTCAACCTGCGCAGCGCCAAAAAACGCCTCGGCTGGTTTTCACAGGAAGAGGTAGAGGGTGTTGCCCGGGATCTTGGGGTCAAACCCGAAACCGTGCTGGAGATGGAGTCCCGCCTCAACGGCCAGGACCTGGCCTTTGATGGACGCGAATCCGATGATGATGAGCGCCCCATAGCACCGGCCACCTACCTGCCGGACATGCGCATGGAGCCTTCACACCAGCTGGAAAGGGCAGATACGGAAGAAAATGAGCGGGAACAGCTCTACGCCGCACTGGAAGGACTGGATGAACGCAGCCAGGCCATCCTGAAAGAGCGCTGGCTGTCGGAGCAAAAGGCCACCCTGCACGAACTGGCTGACCGCTATGGGGTATCCGCCGAACGCATTCGCCAGATCGAGAAGAACGCCATGAATAAGATCAAGGCGACCCTCATCGCCTGACGGCATGCAAACTCACAACAATGAAAAAGGCCTCCAACGGAGGCCTTTTTTATGCGTGAAAAACAGGATCAGCGGCATACTGCATGATCAGAAAATATCACCCCTCTTCTAGCGAATGATCTCAAGCAGTTCAACATCAAACACCAGGATGGAATTGGGTGGGATCTTATTGGCAAAGCCCCGGGCTCCGTACCCCATCTCTGGCGGAATAAACAACACGCGCTTCTCACCAACCGGCATCCCGGTGAAGGCCACATCCCAGCCTTTGATTACATTACCCCGCCCTATGACAGTTTCAAACGGCTGCCCCCTGTCCACACTGGAATCAAACTTTTTGCCATCCAGCAAATAGCCCGTGTAGTGCACCTTGATTCTCTGCCCAGGCTTCGGCACCTCACCGCTCCCTTTCTGCCTAACAACCCAGGACATTCCGTTATTGTGGTGCACCAAGTTATCCAGATCGACGCCCAGCTTAACGGCAATGGCTTGATATGGATGGGCAAAAAAACCTGAGCCTGAACCACTTGTGGCACACCCACTCAGCACCAGCACAGACAACAGCATCAACCCAATAACACCCTTATACATTTTTATCATTGTTGAAACTCTCTTAAACAGACAATCCCGCCGCCAACTAGGTTGGCAGGATAGACCTTTCATGAATCCTCACAGGCCCACGTTTTCAAATCGATAGCGGCCAAAACCAGATACACTGAAAGCCCTTGTCGCAAGGGCTTTCAGCATAATCACAAAAAACAATATCTCTAATACGCTAGATGGCTCCCACATCTACAGCCAAGGGCATCAGCGCATATAGCCATACCCCCGCCTATAACGCCGGGATTTTTTCAGCTCAGCCTTCAGGGCCTGGCGCTGTTCTTCCGTGAGCAGGCTGCGAACCTCATTTTGCGCGTTGATGGCGCCCTCTATCCCCTGGCGCTTGAGATCGAAAATGGCCGCATAGACCTTACCAATGGCCTTGGCATCCGGCACATCGGCCGCATGGAGTTCGGCGAGCTTATCCTGATGCTCCATCATGTCACCCATACGGGCCCAGTTTTCACGTCGCAGCCGGCTGTGGATCTTGCGGACCTTCTGCTCCTGGGCATCATCAAGATCCAGCTGCATGATGGCCCCCATTCCTCCCATCATACCCTGGCCCATGTGGCCGCCCCTCATCATCCCGCGCCCCATTGGGCCATCACCCATCATACCCGGCCCCCATCCTCCACACGGCATGTGCCCATATTTCCCGCCCTCTTCAGCCATACGGCTGCCATGGTCATACTCATAGGCCATCATTCCACGATGATCTCCACGCCCCATCATCGGATAATTGCTCTCGGCCTGGGCTGTAACTGCTGCACCCAAGCTTAGGAGCAGCAAGGGAATGCCAAGAACGGCGGTTCTAACAGTGGTGGTATTCATTTTGAGCCTCCATTTCACCTGCCAAATGCAGGATAAACCAAATCGACATGCCTCCCTGCCCTGTGTGCCGGCAAGGGCATATTTGGTATAGGTAATACTAGTTCTTAATCACCTTGCAAATAGGGGGGATTTTTTAAGGGAAAGACTCGAGCCAGTTTATCGACATATGCCCGTCATTTAGGGCCTGTTAACAATAACCGTGATTTTTTCAGAGATTAGAGGCGGCGCATGGGGCTCATGCTCCTCATCACCCAGTAATAGCTGCAGGGTATGCTTGCCAGGGGCCAATTCCAAAACGGCCTCCGTCTCCCCCTGATCATAATGGATGTAGTGAGCACTCCTCGGTATCGGCGCATCCATGTCCGGCAATGCCTGCACATCAACCAACAGGTGAAAATGGCCGGCCTTGTGACGTTCTTTGCCTTTGTACCCGGCGGGCACTATGCCAAAACCCTCTATACCAAACCCCACATGCAATGAGGCCTTAACCACGTCTCCGTCTTTAATATCAACAAAGTAGATCCTGGCATGATCAGGCGGCGTATGGGCGGCACCGTCAAGGGAAAACGATACTAAGGCCACAGCAATTGCTAACTGCATATATTTTCCAAACATAAATCCCGTTCCGCTCAAGCCAGCACCCTAACTATACATGCCTGCAAGCATTAGAAATCAATGCATTAAACTTGTTCCACTACCCATTATTCAGATAATCGACATCCTTACCCACATACCCTATATTGAAATCGGCCTATCCATTAGAAGACACCAGTAGCTCGTCAATCGAGCTCGCATCGCATTCTTGACAATAATAGGTATTTTTAATGATTAACTGCAAAGACACCAAGTATCTCGATAACTGCTACGCCGAGCTAGAACGGAAACAGGACGCATTGATAAAGCAGCATCGCCTTGATGCTTATGGCATGTTTGACTACGACCTCACAACAGGCAAAATCCAGTTCAAAGATGAAAACGATATCGTTAAGGTAGAGGCAAACTTTGTCCCGGCCGGCTCATTCAGCGAAGAGAGCCAGTCATGGATGTGGGCCTGGGCCAACCCCAGTGTGGAAGGGGCCTTGAAAGAACAAGCGGAATCACTCAAGGCACTGGAACAAAAAACCGGAAACGAAATGATGAGCCATAGCACCATCTCTGCTGACGAAGCAACCGCATGGGAAATCACCGCCATGTCCTGTGATCTCCTTGATGGCCAGGGCGTGTTTGCTGCGCCAGTAAGTGATCTGCTGATATTCCTGGTGTTAAAAAATGTCACCAGCACCTGATACCAACACTTGCTAGCTCCAGAACCCAAACCACACCCATAAAAAACAAGCAGTTAAAGGCGCACAAAGCAAACGGTGCCCTATCGCCAGCAATTTGTTAACATCTGAAACACACCATCTCGACAAAGGAAGAATGAGGTGGACGCTTCCAGGACACGATCTGGCTTAGCCAAGCGGCCTGAATCGCGATAAGAATTCATTAATAGCCTACGGATTTCACCATGATGCGCATAAGAATTCTCCGTTCAGCTGCACCCACCCTGCTTGCTTCACTCCTGCTATTGCTGCTCACAATCCCAACGCTTTGCAGCGCAGAGGATACAGCCTTCCGCATCGAATTTATTACCAACTATAAAACCTTCCAATTCAAGGCCCAGGAAGAGCTGATCAAGAAAAGCGGCGACGTCATGCCTGATGAGATATACGGCCTGATCATAGACGCCATGGACCCCGAATTGACCCTCGGCAAAAGAATGTTCCTGCTGGATGCCGCCAGCGCCATGGCCTATGGCTACGATCACTACCATGGGGGCGGCAAAAAATTCATCCGAAAAATCGACAAGCTGATTAAGGCGGAAATCAAAAAAGAGAAAGAACGTACCGCCGAGTTGATGAAGTGGAATAAAGAGGAGCGCTTTCTGGGCAACTTCGTCATGAAGACCCACGAGAAGGAGATGGAGGCAGCCGGCCTGGCCCCTGTGGTCTACCCTCACTGGGTCCATCGCATCTGGTATGAATGCTCCGTCTGCCATCAGGATATCTTTGTCATGAAGCGCTGGCAGAATGAGATAACCCAGGACAAGATCGTGGCCGGCAAGCAGTGCGGCGTCTGTCATGATGGCAAAACCGCCTTTGGCGCCGATGAAGAGGGCAAATGCGACCGCTGCCACATTGCCGGCAAACCCGAAGCCGCCAAGTTGCACGATGCAGATCACATCGATCACAAAAACATCGCACAGGTTGCCACAAAGGTCGGCGCCGAATGGCACCCAGACAAACTACCAAATGGAAAGATACCAGTCGATAAATACGGCTTCATCGATTGGCTTACTTTAAAGAAGGAGAAGGTCTTCAATCCCATAATGTCCCTGGACCCGAACTTCAAACAGAAGATCCGGGACAATGAGATTCTTTTCATCTCCAAGAGCAAGCTGGCAAACGTGCTGTTCAGCCACAACGTGCATTCCAGCTGGATCAGATGTTCCTCCTGCCACCCGGCCGTATTTGCAGAAAGCCTGGAGAACAACGTAAAGATGGTCAGGATGTCAAAGGGGCAAAACTGCGGCCACTGCCACGGCAAGGTCTCCTTTACCTTCGCCGCCTGCACACGTTGTCACAGCCAGGAAAAAGGCAAAGAGGTTGAAGGGGCCCTGCTGCACATTGGGCAACCCAAGAAAGAGAAGAAGTGATATCTGCAGCTTTTAGCTGCGTGCTTGGCCGACCCAGGGCTCACCTTCTTTTAAGGGTAATGACGGCACAACGATTGCCCCTGGAGTCCCCCGTAGATTCACCACAGGCTTTAGGCCTGCGCTCCCCATAGGACTTGAGCACGAATTTGCCAGAGGCAACCCCCTTCCCTACCAACCATTTGCGCACGGCCTTGGCACGGCGGGCACCCAGATCATAGTTATAGCCCGCACCCCCGCGGCTATCCGCATGCCCCTCAACACGAATCCTGGATATGCGGCCATCCAGTTTCATATAGTCCGCAAGCTGATCGAGTGTTTGCCGGGAATCCGATGACAGCTCAGCACTGTTAAATGGAAAAAAGACACGATGACTGCCCACCTTGCCAAAATCAGCGGGCAACAGGGCAGCAACACAGTCATTAAACTCCTGCAGGGGACGCTGCAGCTGCACCGGAGAGAGCGACACCTCTATCTTGGCCCCTTCTTTGGCAGGGTCCGGATAGTTGAAGGTTGCCACCATGCCATCCCCCAATGCCTCAAAAACCTGTTGGACCAAGCCACCCTCGAGTACCAGATTCCGCTGCGGCTTCTCAATCGCAAGGGAACTAATCTGCTTGCTTGGCCTATCATGCCGCCACGGTGGTGGATTGATATCCACCTGCAGCCTGCTACCTCCAGGCAGGCCCAGCTTGCCCGTGAGCACAAATCCCAGTTGCCCGCCGGCAGGCTGGGTAAAGCGCGCTTCCCCAAAATGCGGGACTTCATGCAAAAGAACGCACTCCAGGCGGGAGCCTGAGACACTCCAGCTCGACTCATGCAGGGTTGCACCGTAATGAGAAGCCCCCATCACCGGCAACACCAGGATCAGCAGAAGAAAAAATAAAAGATGGCGGGCGGTATTCATGGCAGCAAATCAATCCAGAGACACCCTTTAATACGGCCAGCTGTGGGCACACTTTAGCCCGAAGCACTAGGAACAGGCTGCTGTACTAACGCCCTGCAGGCTCAGGCATTATTGCTCATAGATCGGCAATCCACTTGGATTTTCAACCAGCTCACAATTCGATACCGTCACCGAGTGATCCCCCAGTGAGATGGAGGCGCTCACCCAGGAATCGGGCATCCCCTCTGCCTTTGGTGAACTGATGCTGCTGCGGCTCAACTCCTCCACAATGGCAAATTCACAACCGGTTTTCAGAATATAGGGGTAGGACTTGCCCTCAGGCGATGGGTAACTGGGCCCCTCCTCAGAACAGCCGCCAAGCAGTGAGGCAGCCAGGATCATACTGACGGAAACTATCTTAATAGGACATTGCATGGCGACCTCACTCGTAAATTACGCCGATGCCCTCATGTGCCTCCACCTTCAGGTGGTTTTCCCCTTTAATGCCAGACACCTTTACCGAGGAATCAGACAACCACTCGGCATTGTAACCTTCAGGATAGCCCTCGGCCACATAGATGTTCCCCGCAGTATCTTCCAGCACCTGATCAGACTTGATCAATGAGATATGGGTTGAGTTTCCGGTCAGAGAGCCGCAACTGCGCTCAAATATCATAAGTTTCCAGTCACCATTGGGTGAGAGCTGTTCAACTATCGGCGTATTAGCACACTGAGAAATGGCGTAATAGCCGAATACAATAATAATAGCGAATGCCAGGGTGATGCCCCGGCCGATGTATTTGACTGTTTGCAGATTCATTCTTATACCCTTAACACCCAACAAAACGGGTCAAAAGGGTATCACAGAGAGGATTATCGCGCCCTGCCTAACAAGGGCCGACCGAACAGGCAGGCGAGTCTAATACCCCCTCTCCTAACGTTGATAGCGCAGAATCTGTCCGCGAAAAGGCTCTTCCAGGTAGTCCGCATTGGCCGGTTTGCTCTGGCTATGAGAGTAGCCCAAGGTCACCATCTTTTTGCTGAAGCGCCCATGGTAGCCACGGCCAGGATCGATCAGGATGACTTCGCAGTGGGGCTTGGCATGCTGGTCAATAAAACCGGCCAACAGCTCAACATGATCGCCTTCATACAGCAGATCACTCCCGACAACGAGATCAAACTCACCTAAATCACTGTCGTCATCACCCCATCCCGTGCGCACGAAGGGTATGACTTTGCCCTCGTTAAGCTGTACGTTTTCCGATAGAAAACCCTCAGCCTCTGGATGTTGATCAGTGGCGGTTATGTCCGCATTACGATGATTAAGCAGCAAGCTGGCCAAACCGATGCCACAGCCGACCTCAAGAATCCGCTTTCCCTTGATCTTAAAATCCGACAGGAGATGAGCGAGAACCTCGCTCGAAGGCCAGACAACACCGAACAGAGGCCATGAGGCAGACGATATGCCCAATTTCTCGGCAACACCATCTACATCCCGATATTGCTGCCTGTCCCGGAGGGTCCGTACATGAATATCAACATCATCAAACTCGATGGTTTGATAACGAATACGTAGCGACGACATAAAGCACCTTTTCAGCAGTAAGACGCAGCCTGCCTATTTTCGAATGCTGGATTCGCTACGCAAACTGTCACTGTACAGGTATTTAGGGGGCTTAGCGAATGCGATGCTTGTGTTACATCTCAGGAAAGAGAAGTAATGGACTAATAACTGGTTATAGAAAACATATTGAGGGATCGAAAACTTGCGGCAAACAACGCCGCTCAGACAGCCTTCACTCAATAACATCCGACTTTGGCTGCGTTGCTTATTGTCGTAAAAGTCTCAAGGTCGCCTCGATCAAATGTTGTTGTGGTCAGAGAGCCGAGCCACCAATTGTTGCCACGCACTACTTTATCGTTTTTACTCTCTTTCTAAATTTGTGCCTGACTCCAGATTCATGCGAGTCAGCAACTCCTTCCACATGCTGTTCTGGGAAGAGTCCCCAACCCTTTGCCCAATTCCTCTCTGCTTGGCCAGCCACAGCCCCTGCGCATTGAAACTGTAGACTGGGATAAGATCCGGGCGCTGGGAGGCAGGGACTATTGTCTTCACCACATTATCAAGCACCAGAGGGTCATCCTTAGGAGTGGGATAATAGGAGAGCACCATGTGGGGCTGCTTCAGCAACAAAGACTTAACATAGGTTAATCGCATACGCTCTTCGGGTATCATTAGCCGCTTAAGCGTAAAGTACTTCGCAATACTGAAATCTTCGCAATCACCACCTTCAGTAATCAACATCTCCTCTGGCGTAGCCCAGTAATCCTCCTGACCCCAGTGAGTCTGATCATCAATAAATTTCAGTTCATTGAAAAACTGATTAACGGAAAGCAGCTTCTCCTTAACCGGAGCCGACTGCTGCTCCTCGATAAACTGCTTCCAGCGCAGTATTTTCGCATTGACGGGTAGCCCCTCCGTCTCAGAAGCAGGAAGTTCAGGTTCCGATACCTTTTGTGACGTACTACAGCCAGCTACCAGTAGCAGCCATAGACAACATGAAACGAGCAGACACCGCTCAGCCAAGCCTCGATCACTTCTAGCTTTTGCAGCGTTGCTCATTGGCGTGTAATAAGATTGGCGGTCCGTTCCGAAATACACTCGTAGCTCCCCATCTCGAATTCCCGGCAAACCCATGGCCTCTTCTCATAAATTGTGCACATCATGGTATTTCGGTCCAAGGCCGAACACCAGCCATCCTCCAGCCGCGCCATCGTCATCCCGCCCCACTTATCCATTTCAACGAAACTATCTGGCACACCGGTGTCGGTAATGAGCATAACCTCTAAACGGCAACAGCAGGCCTCGCAGTTTGCACAGCTCACCTCGGGGTCAGGCAGGGTTGTCGCTTCGGGTGTCATGGTTACTTTATATTCACTGCGGAGACACCAATGTACCTGACATAGAATAATTTTGCATAACGCGACAGTTTGGCTCTTTGTGAGCGCCTATAACAGCACTTCATTTAGGTTGGCTATTCTGACCCTATTGATACATTTTTTCATCTGCAGCCAATACTTAACCACTTCTGGGACAGCTCAAGACATATTGACTTTATAGATTGAGGTTACTAATCTCACCATGGATTCGAAACAATATTCCTGAATCTTATGCTTGAGGCAGCCTATGAAAGTTATTGAATGGAAAGATGAATTCAGCGTGGGAGATCCCTTGATGGACACCCACCACCGGCTGTTCTTGAACATGGTCCATGAACTGGACGAGGCCGTATCGTCAGGAAAGGACGTTGATAAAAAGGCCGTCCTGTCCTTCCTTATTGAGTATCTCGATATGCACCTACGGGCGGAGGAACGCCTCATGGCGAAGATTGGTTTTCCAGAAGCCGAGGCACATGAAGCCACACATCATGAATTCGAAAACAAGATCCTGGAGATAGAGCGCACTTTCAATGAAGACAACGCCTCACTAAGACTGGAAGATCTGTTTGAGGTGGCCCAGGAATGGCTGATCACACACATACTCAAGGAAGATAAAAAATACCAGCCCTACGTTTGACGGAGATTGAGATGGCTATTTATACACAATCATCCGATGGCGGAAACACATTAATCATCCAGGTGCAGGGCAAATTCGATTTTGGGTCCCATGGTGAATTCAGCAAGGCCTACAAATCCCCAACCGAACCTGGAATAAATTATCAGATTGACCTGAGCAAAACCGAGTCCATGGACAGCGCAGCCCTGGGCATGCTGCTAATGGTCAAAGAGTATGCAGAAAACAATAAAGGGACAGTCACCCTTTGTCGCCCATCACCAGACATCAAGAAAATCTTTGAGGTGGCGAATTTTCATACCCTGTTTACGATCAAGGATGCCTAATCGCGCCAGAGCTTCTTGATTGTCGGTTTCATTTATCAGGAATGGATAGTTTTTCCAAGCCTGATTTCCTATCTACTTGTTATGGCACACATAGCAGAGTCCACTTCCAGCCATGCTTTTGCGAAGGAATGGAACATTGGTGGGATCATGGGGATTATGGCAGCTTGGACACTCGACCCTGCCATTGAATAGTTTGACGTCCGGCCAACCTGATTGGGCACTCGGTGGGGTATTAAAGTAGGGGTCTGAAGACCGAGCTAATTCATAAGACATGGAGATCGGGTGCTCATTACTTACGTCAGGACCAATCTGGAACCACTGAGCAGGATTTTGGGTTCCATCTTCACCCTGATGGCAAGAGCCGCAGCGGGGGTCCCGACTATCGGCATTGGACCAATTCATCAGGGTATGCTGGTCGGTCCCGGTTACGGCACCCGTGGTACCCCATCCATCCAATGCCGCATCATGGCAACTCAGGCAGGCTAATGACAGCGGACTAGGAGTATCATCACAGACGGCATTCATGGTAGGGCTGGTATAGACCTCAAAAACACTAACGTCGCTGAGCCCCCGATTCCACAAAGGGGCTTTTGAGCGGGTGGCGCTTAGATCGTCATGATGGCCATCCATGTCCAAATCAACATTAGCCCCGTGCGGCGTATGGCAAAATACACAAATCTCATCCGTACGGTTTGGATCCGAGAAATCGCTCAGGTCATGCTTGGATCCGATGATGCCGGCAACTGACAGCTGTGAGAAAAGCAGGAGTGCCAACCCCTGAAGGAAGGCATGAAATATGGTTTTTATCATTGTAATGTCAAAATCCATTTGCCAAATGCGGCGACATTGTAATGCCAACGACGCAAGATTTCATCCTAAGGGGCTGATCTGAGGGCCTTCAAATCAGCCACTGTCAACGTACACCACCATCCCATCAACCGCAAGCGGGCAGAAAGCAACGGAGGGCCCACCATCCTTTAACCGATTTCCAGGAGATCTTTGGTATGGCGAACTTCCATACCCTGTTTATGATCACGAGATAAAGGTTGCCCCCCCCGCAGCACCATATCAATACGGGATGCCGCCAATACGCTTTCCATCAAATCGGTACTTTAGCCACAGCACAAAAAATGGTTTCAACTCTTCTAATAAGCCTTCTTGCCTTACGTAGAATCAAATCGATCACTGCAATAACAGACCTCGCTTAACCCCCCCAACCTAGGCGGCATTATTCATTGGCGGATAAGTCGTAATCAGTACGACGCTTGATCTAATTTCCCCAAATTTGGCATGGATTTCATTTGCGTGATATGACGCATATCTCCAAATCAAAAAACATGTTTTCTGAAAAAATAAAGCATGTAATCAACAACCTTCACCTAAACGACCCAAAGCCCTCATGCAAAACACATCAAATGTCATTATTATCCACACCCCTGATATTCCCCAGGTTTGAACCCGAATTATTGCAATAATCCCCATCGGGACACCCTTTTTGGAGCATAAGAATGAAGAACGCCATCTCTATAGCACTGTTAAGTGCCGCAGGCTTACAGGCGGCCACGGCAGCCGAACTCGATACAATTACTGTAGTAAGCGCAAAACTCGATGACGTCAGCGGAGAGGAGGTAAAGTCTGCCGACCTGGCAGAAGCGCTGACCAAAAAGGTTCCCGGCATTACACTGGTACGCAGAAGTGGCATCGCCAATGACATCATCCTGCGTGGCCAGAAAAAAGACAACATCAATATCCTCATAGATAACACCAAGGTCTATGGTGCCTGCCCTAACCGCATGGACCCGCCAACCTCTCACATCCTTACCAATAACATTGACGGCATTGAGGTTACAGAGGGGCCCTATGATGTGGAGAACTTCGGGAGCCTGAGCGGCACTGTCAAGATCACAACCCAGAAGCCATCTAAAGAGTTTCAGGGCGAAGTCAGCCTCAATGTCGGTAGTTGGGACTATCAGAAATTATCCACCACTATGAGCGGCGGCAATGATACAGCCCGCTTTCTCATCAGCATTTCTGAAGAGGAAGGCGACCAGTATGAAGATGGGAATGGGGATGATTTTGCCGAGCAGATTCAGGAGCTGAATCCCGCAGACCCCACGGTCCAATATAAAGCCCAGTATGACGACAGAAAGGCATTTGAGAAAAGCACCTTTATGGGCAAGCTTTATTTCAACGTTGCAGAAAATCATGAGCTGATGCTGAGCTATACCGCCAACAGAAGCGATGACATACTGTATCCATCCAGCAGCATGGATGCCCTCTATGACGACTCAGACATCTTTAATGCCGAGTATTCAATTACAGATCTGGGAGCCTACTCCAAGCTACTTGAGCTGCAATATTACGACTCCTACGTTGACCACCCAATGTCAACCTACTTCAGAGACTCTTCAGGTGCCGGCTCCGCCAACGAAATGATCAGTCAGCTGAATACGCGCATGCAGGGATTTAAGGTCAAAAACACCTTTGACCTGAGTGATAGCACAGAGCTCATGATCGGTGCCGACGTCAGTAGGAGAAACTGGGATGGCACCTATGAAAAGAAGGGCATGATGGCTGGCATGATCACTGGCCGCAAAAGCATCAATGATGTGGATACCGAAAACGTCGCTATATTTGCCAAGCTGGAAAAAGATTACTCAAACGTCAATCTGAAGGCTGGCCTTCGTTATGATGACACCTCCATAGATCCAGGCAACGGCTTGGGCGAGCGGTCAAACGACTACAACAGCCTAAGCGCCTTTGCTTTTGCAACCTATGCGGCCAATGATTCCACCAAATTCTTTGGTGGCATTGGCAAGGCATCAAGGGTACCCGATGCAAGAGAGCTGTATTTCCGCACTGCAATGGGCATGATGCAGACCGTAAAAGGCACACCGACCCTTGACGAGACCACCAACTATGAAATCGATCTCGGCATGGAAAACAGCTTTGATGACCTGACCATCAAAACAAAACTGTTTTACAGCTGGCTGGATGACTATATCTATTGGAACGACTCCAAGACGGCGAATGTGTTTGAAAACATAGACGCCACCATCTACGGCGCAGAGATCAGCGGCTCCTATTTTGCCACCGACAGCATCTATCTTGATTTTGGTCTCGCCTACCAGAGAGGTAGAAAAGACAAGGCACTTTCCGGCCAGAGCGACAAGGATCTTGCCGAGATCCCACCATTAAAGCTGAACCTCGCGCTTAACTACGACTACGCTGCCAATAGCTCAGCTATGATTGAAATTGTCGCGGTTGACGACTGGGATAACTACGATAGCGACAACGGTGAGCAGTCCATCGACAGCTATGGCGTAGTCAACCTAAAGGTACAGCACAAGGTAACAAGGAATATTGGGCTAACCGTCGGCATGGATAACGCCTTTGACGAAGAGTACCAGACCACCAACACCTATAAGGATTTGACCCTACTGGCTGACGGGGCGGGTGACGTCATGCTGATGAATGACCCTGGCAGGTACCTGTACCTAAACGCAACCTACAGCTTCTGATACTTTAGATTGAAAAAGCGGGTCCCAATAGTAGTTGCTGCTACCGGGGCCCGCTTTTTATTGCTTGGGAAACCCTTTTAAAACCGTCCTAACAAATCCTCACTCCACATCATTAATAATTTTTGGGGCAATAAACATCACCAACTCACTTTTTGCCGGCTCAGAGCCCGCATCCCCAAACAGCCTTCCTATCATTGGGATGTCGCCTAGCATGGGTACCTTACCCGCCTTGGTTTCCTTCACGCCCTCGATCAAGCCGCCAATAGCAACAGGATTGCCATCATTCATCGTTACGGTGGTGGCAGGGGGAAGCAAATCAAAAACCCGCGGCTGCAGAATGATTTCCCCCTCGCTTTCATAGGTCCAGCCCGTCACCAGGCTCCAGCCGCCCTCGCCCAGCATATCCGGGGTAATACCATCAAAGCGCGCGCCCACCCAAATCGGCAACTCACCTTTTGCCAGCAGCTCGGACCAGCGTTCTGACCCCATTTTCAACCAGTGCTCTACCAAGGCCCCATTACGCCAGCGCCAGTATTCAATACTCCAACTGAAGGTCGTCTCTTGCCAAACCTCATAGATCAAACGCCCGGACGGCTGGTAGCGTTTACAATCAGGCCCCACCAGCACAGCATCGGTAAAGGAGAAACCCTGATCCTTAACCGGCCCCTCATTGATGCGGATACCTATCAGCGATCCAGGTATCGGCTTAGAGGGCGCAGCTGACCCACCGCCATAATCATCCTCATCCGGAAATCCCAGATCGGGAGCAGGTTCAAAAAGTGAAGGCTGGAGCTGAAGCTGAATGTCAGAACCATCAGAAAAAGGAAAGCCGGGTGACAGTGCATCCTTCAGGGTGTTTTTGGATATATAGGTATGATCAGGACCACTCCCACCCCCAGGACCCGATCCAATGCCGCCAGAGATGCCACCGCCCAATAACGAGCCCATCAAGCCGCTCGCCAGGCTGGAACCGGCATTTTCCGTAAAGCTTGGTTTGGGCCCCAGCGATCGACGCTGGGTTTCACCTTGCCCAAGGCAACTATTCATTCCACTAAAATCAACACCCAGATCCCTTGTAAAGTTATCATTCGCCTCGACAATTCTTGACTCAATGAGCACCTGACGTGGTGCAGTGTCGACATCTGCCGCACATACACCAGCCAGCAGGAACAAGCCGCATAGGCCGGCAAAGCGCCTCTCATGCAATGTATTTCCCATACCCTCTCCCCCGCTATTGCACCCCACGGCCCTTTTTGGCCGCCAAGTGACGGTAGCAAAAACAATCCACCATATGATCATTGACCATCCCTACTGCCTGCATAAAAGCATAGCAAATTGTAGTACCGACAAACTTGAAACCGGCCTTTTTCAGGGCCTTGCTCATGGCATCAGATTCCACGGTAGAGGCAGGGACTTGATCCTTCGTACGCCAGGCGTTAATGATGGGCCTACCATCAACGAAGGACCAGAGATAATTACTCAGAGAGCCGTGCTCCTTGCGCACCCTTTGTGCACAGCGGGCATTGTTGATGGCGGCATTGATCTTGAGTCGGTTACGGATGATGCCGGGGTCTTGCAGTAGTTTTTCTACTTTCTTATCGCTGTAGCGGGCTACCCTGTCGATATCGAAGCCAGCAAACACCTCCCGATACCGCTCCCGTTTGTACAGCACCGTACGCCAACTCAATCCCGCTTGGGCGCCTTCAAGAATCAGGAATTCGAATAGCAGGGTGTCATCGTATACGGGTACGCCCCACTCTTTATCGTGGTATTGAATCATGAGCTCATCGGCACCCGGCCATTGGCAGCGTGTCTTCTCGGATTTCATCTATCCTCTCGCTTCAGATACCACCAGTTTACGATGCAATAAACTTGATTCTTGCGACCTACACCCCTATAGCGTTTTCGCTCTGGCCCCTATTTTTGGGTAAATAGCTATTACTCTAGTTCGGTGAACACACACTTCTTTTCAATGAGGCATAAGAATAGTTCAGCTTCAGTGAAACAAAAATGGTGTATCAAATAATCAGGCAAAGCCATTAACCCTCTGCCTTTTGCAGAATGATATTGTAACCATACCGCAGTGGCCCTTCCTCGAGGAGTGAGGCAATCATGAGTTCCTGCTCGGCCTTGCTTTTGCGTATCAATAATAGATCCGATCCGTTGAGCTGCTCCCCTGGGAAATACATCTGTGTGATGAGTTCAACATAACCCAGCTTCGTGATCTTGAAATGGATATGGGGTGGCCGCATCCAGGTCTCAGACGCTGGATAAGGCCCAGGCAGAACCGTCTTAAACCGAAACTGCCCCTCTTTTCCGCTGGCCACGATAGCCCAGCCCTGAAAGTTGGGGTCCAGTGGCGCCATGTTTGGATCATGGGGATGTCGATAGCGCCCCACCGCATTCGCCTGCCACAGCTCGACCGAGGCATCCTCCACCGGCTTGCCTTCGGTATCCAGCACCCGTCCC
>Ga0316190_10001128_pt1 | contig 19163 bp, 17 predicted proteins | sample Eddworburrow2_MG_FD_204929 | JGI IMG/M metagenome (GOLD analysis project Ga0316190, IMG submission 204929) | Coastal sediment microbial communities from Maine, United States - Eddy worm burrow 2 | ecosystem: Environmental > Aquatic > Marine > Coastal > Sediment | place: USA: Maine | collected... | reverse complement strand
CTCGCATCAAGGTACTCGAGGATATGTTCAAGCTTGATGATCGACACCACGCTTAGTCCGCGCTGTTCCAGTTCCTGGATTGCGGATACCTGGCCCAGCCCCTTCTCCTGCCGGTCGAGCGCGATGGTGACCGCCACTACCTGCGCGCCCTGTGCCTCGATCAGGGATATGGCCTCGCGAATGGCGGTTCCGGCGGTGATGACATCATCGATGATCATGACGCGACCGCTAAGTTCCGCGCCAACGATGCTGCCGCCCTCGCCGTGATCCTTTGCCTCCTTTCGATTGAAGGCATAGGGGAGATCGCGTTGATGGAGCTGGAACAGTGCGCTGGCGGTGATCGCCGCCAGTGGAATGCCCTTGTAGGCCGGGCCGAACAGCAGGTCGAAGTCGATTCCAGAGTGCTCGATAGCGTCGGCATAAAATGCGGCCAGCGCTGCCAGGTCCGCACCGCGATTGAAAATTCCGGCATTGAAAAAATAAGGGCTGACGCGACCTGATTTGAGGGTAAATTCTCCGAATTTAAGGGCGCCGCGTTGCAGGCAATAGTCGACGAAGCGGGATTGATAATCTTGCATAAACGAATCGCTACTAGTTGGACAGGTTAAGTCATGTATCATATCGCCAGATTTTGATATTGGTAGCAGTTTAAGATGCGCGTAATCTCGGTGAACACCAACGGTATCCGTGCGGCGGCACGCAAAGGTTTTTTCGACTGGATGTCGCGCCAACGCGCAGACTTTATCTGCATCCAGGAAACCAAGGCGCAGGTCGACCAGCTGGTCGAACTTGACCAGCCGTTGTTTCACCCGAAACGCTATTTTTGCAGTTATTTTGATGCGCTGAAGAAAGGCTATTCAGGCACTGCGATTTACAGTCGCGAAAAGCCATTGCAGGTCATTCGAGGCTTCGGTCAATCGGAATTCGATAACGAGGGGCGCTATCTCGAGTATCGCTATAAAAATCTGTCGGTTATCTCGCTTTACGCTCCATCGGGTTCCTCCGGTGATCATCGCCAGGAGTCCAAGTGGCGCTTCATGGACAGTTTCCTGCTGCACCTGCAGTCGCTGCGCCGCAAACGCCGTGAATTTATCATTTGCGGCGACTGGAATATCGCACACCAGAATATTGATTTGAAAAACTGGCGCTCAAATCAGAAAAATTCAGGTTTCCTGCCGGAAGAGCGCGCCTGGCTTTCCGACCTGTTTGAGCGAGTCGGCTATGTGGATGCCTTTCGCATCGTCGAACCGCGTGCCGAACAGTACACCTGGTGGTCGAATCGTGGGCAGTCCTGGGATAAGAACGTGGGCTGGCGCATCGACTACCAGATCGTAACACCCGGTCTTCGGGATCGAATTCAGCGTGCGCGTATTTACCGCGACCAACGCTTTTCAGACCACGCACCCCTGATCATGGACTACGATCTGGAGCTTGCGCCATAGTGCCTGTTGTGGCTACAGGCTTTGTTGATTCGCTCAAGCTGTTTTGCCACCGGCGTGTGGTTATCATGCTGTTTCTTGGGTTTTCTGCAGGTATTCCCCTGCTGCTGATCTTTTCGTCGCTTAGCCTGTGGTTGCGGGAGGCCGGCGCCGAGCGCGCCGCGGTTACCTATTTCAGTTGGGCGGCGCTTGGTTATTCGTTTAAATTCGTGTGGGCGCCGCTGGTTGACCAGCTCCCCTTGCCGCTGCTAACGCGTCTGCTGGGTCGGCGTCGCGCCTGGATGCTGCTGGCGCAACTGGCCATTATCGTCGCGATCGTGGGGATGGCAGCGATTGACCCCGCGGCGAGTGAGCGGAGCCTGGTGTGGATGGCGTTAGCCGCTGTCCTGCTGGGTTTTTCTTCAGCAACCCAGGACATTGTTATCGATGCTTATCGCATCGAATCGGCCGAGGCTGAACTGCAGGCGATGATGTCGGCAACCTATATCGCAGGTTATCGAATCGGTATGCTGGCGGCCGGGGCCGGCTCGTTGTTTCTGGCTGACTGGTTCGGCACCAGTACCGGAGCTTACAGTTACCAGGCCTGGCAGTGGACATATTGGGCTATGGCCGCGGCGATGTTGATCGGTGTGATTACGACCTTGTGTATCGCTGAGCCGCGCCAGTCCGAGGCGCGCGACAGCCTCGTCGGTAATCGTGATTATCTGCGATTCATGATGTTATTTGCGCTGTCGATAGGAGCTTTCGTCTGTACCTTTTTCTACAGTGGCGATATTGCCGAGTCTTTCAAGGCGTCGTTGGGCGCTTCCTGGATGAGTCCGTTCCTGGCCGCATTCCTGATCGAGGCATTGCGCCTCGTGCTGGCGCTGCTGGTTGCCTGGCTGGTTGCCATGCTGCTGGTCAGGAGCGGGGCCGTCGACTATGCGCTGGTGGAGCGCAGTTACCTGGCGCCGGTGCGTGACTTTTTCAGTCGCTACGGCTGGTCGCTGGCCTGGATATTACTGGCATTGATCGGTGTTTACCGAATATCTGATATAGTGCTCGGGGTCATTTCCAACGTGTTTTACCAGGATCTCGGCTTTAGCAAGAGCGAAATTGCCAGCGTTGTGAAAACCTTCGGTTTGTTGATGACGATTGCCGGCGGCTTCCTGGGTGGTCTGCTGGCAATTCGCTTTGGCGTGATGCGCATATTATTGCTGGGGGCCGTGCTGTCGGCCGCCACCAACCTGTTGTTCATGCTGCTCGCCAGCATCGGTTACGATATGTTCTGGCTGTATGTCATTATTTCTGCCGATAACCTGTCGGCCGGGATCGCCAGTGCCGCGTTTGTCGCGTTTTTGTCGAGCCTGACCAACGTGTCTTTCACCGCCATGCAATATGCCATATTCAGCTCATTGATGACGCTATTGCCAAAACTACTCGGTGGCTATTCTGGCTCGATGGTCGATGCACTGGGATATCCGGGGTTTTTCATGCTGACCGCGATTCTTGGATTACCCGTGCTGTTATTGATAGTTATCGCGGCACGGCGCTTCCAAATCGGGGAGCATCCAGGCTGATTTATTTGTATAGTTTCAACCCACAGGACCAATTAAAGATCAATCATGACTAAATCTGAATCTCTGTTCCAGCAGGCAACCACTGTCATCCCGGGTGGCGTGAATTCCCCGGTACGCGCCTTCAACGGGGTGGGTGGTACGCCACTGTTCATCGACCGTGCCGAGGGGGCATACCTGATCGATGTCGACGGTAACCGATACGTAGATTATGTCGGTTCCTGGGGGCCAATGATCTGTGGACATGCACATCCGGAAATTATTGCCGCGGTCTCTGCGACGGCCGCCAAAGGCTTGAGTTTTGGTGCGCCCTGCGCGCTGGAAGTCGAACTGGCGCAACGCATCTGCGACATCATGCCGAGTATCGATCTGGTGCGCATGACCTGCTCCGGCACCGAGGCGACGATGAGCGCGATTCGACTCGCGCGCGGTTTCACCGGTCGTGACAAGATCGTCAAGTTTGAAGGCTGTTATCACGGCCATGCTGATTCCCTGTTGATCAAGGCCGGTTCCGGAGCCCTCACTCTGGGTGTGCCGAGCTCACCGGGTGTACCCGCCGTGCTCGCCGATCATACGATTACTCTGTCCTATAACGACAGTGAACAGGTAAGGCAGGCATTTGCTGAAATCGGTGATCAGGTCGCCTGTATTATTGTGGAGCCGGTGGCCGGCAATATGAATTGTGTGCCGCCTGCTGACGGGTTTCTGCAGACTCTGCGCGATTGTTGCGATGCCTCCGGCAGCCTGCTCATCTTCGATGAGGTGATGACGGGGTTTCGCGTCGGGCTTGGCGGTGCGCAACAACGCTATGGCATCGTTCCGGATCTGACGACCCTGGGCAAGATCATCGGCGGCGGTATGCCGGTTGGCGCCTTCGGTGGCAGGCGTGACGTTATGCAGCACATCGCACCGCTCGGACCGGTGTATCAGGCGGGAACGCTGTCCGGTAACCCGGTGGCGATGGCGGCAGGCCTGAAAACCCTGGAAATAATTTCACGTGCGGGATTTTTCGAGGCGTTGACGCAGACCACGACACAGTTGCTGGATGGGTTGCACGCGGCTGCGACGGCCAACGATATCGCGCTGCGCAGCAATCAGGTGGGAGCGATGTTCGGCCTGTTTTTTACCGATCAACCGGAGGTGTCTAATTTCAGCCAGGTCAGCGCCTGCGACGTCGAACGTTTCCAGCAGTTCTTTCATGGCATGCTCAGCCGCGGGGTGAATCTGGCGCCATCCGCCTACGAGGCGGGCTTCGTCAGCGCGATGCACGGCGCAGAGGAAATCGAGCATACCATTGCCGTGGCGGCCGCCTGCTTCGCGGATATGCGGACTCAAGGCTGAGGTAGATAGTTGAGGTAGAAGGCCGCGCTATAGACCCAGCATGGCTTTTTTCAGGCTCTTGTCGGCGGGGTGATTGCCAAGCCAGATTTCCAGCAGGGCATTGCTGAAATCCTTGCCCGGGATCACGCCCAGGAGTTGCTGATTTTTGCTCACCGCAGTGCCGCTGCCGGGCAGGTAATCGAAACGGAACTGATCTTTGGTGATCGCGCTGCTGTCGAAAAAACCATAGAAAGTCTCGATTCGGGATTGCAGTTGTTGCAGTGCCCTGGCGCTTTGATTTTGTTCGAATCCCTCGCGCCAGCTATCCAGTAACTTATCCCTTGCGACCTCTTTGTAGATAAAGTCGAGCTGTATGCGCCATGGTCCGGGTGTGGACAATATCCTGGTAACATCATCAGATGTCTGCGCGAGGTAAAGGGAGCCGACGTAAACGTCTACCCAGAATTTTTCGCGCAGACCTGCGCCATTTAACATCAGCGTCTGCCCGTTCGCGGTCTTGATCTGGTTATCGATGAAAACACCGGAAACTTCGGTTGCCATTGCCGCAGTGCATCCGAAAAAAAATGAAATAGCGAGTATCAGGACGCGCACCAGCAGTGACTCCTTCGCGATATTCATTGCAGTGTATGCAGGGTGGCTGAAAAATGAAACCCTGTTACCGTGAAGCCGGACGGGTGTTTAGCCGTCACCTGCTTTCGGTTTGATGTACTGAATGACACCGAGGCGGATCAGTTCCGCATGCAGTATCACTGCGCGGTCGCCGCATTCGGGGATTTCCAGCAGCCGCTGTTTGAGCGTTACCTCGAGTGGCAACAGGTAGATGAGCTGATACAGAATCTGGCAAAAGCCCTGGTTGTCGACCCGTATACGCCCGGCCTGGGCGCTGATGTGATCGAGCAGTTCGAGCATGTAGTGATACTGTTCCGGGATCTCGGGGCTGTCGTTGTCTTCGAGTATCTTGATTTCCGCCAGCGTCAGGCCATCGGTCTGGGTGCGTGTCGACAGAATTTCGAAGCGATCAACGCCAAGCGCGGTAATGCCGAGCAAACCGTCGGCGCGATGCTCCCAGTCACTGATGGTCGAAGTCGTGCCGATCGAGTAGACATCGGTATCGACACCGATTTCCTCACCTTTGTGAATCAGCACCACGCCAAACAGGCTGTCCTCACGCATGCAATTTGCGATCATGTCGAGGTAGCGGGATTCGAAGATTTTGAGCCCCAGCGTATTGGCCGGCAACAGAACCGTCTTCAAGGGGAATAACGGGATTTCATTCATGTCCGTTCACTGCGTTTCGGTACTCAATTACCCCATCGTGGCGACAGATCGTTTTCAATGCCCAGTTGGTCGAGGATGCGGGCGACGATGAAATCGACCAGTTCGGATACCTCGCTAACGCCGTGATAGAAACCTGGGTTCGGCGGTAATATTACCACTCCCAGGCGCGCGAGTTTGAGCATATTTTCCAGGTGAACCGCGGAGAAGGGCGTTTCCCGGGGCACCAGGATAAGCGTTTTGCGCTCCTTGATAGCAACGTCGGCGGCGCGGTGAATCAGGTTGTCGCTGCTGCCCACGGCGATCGACGCAAGACTGCCCATGGTGCAGGGGCATACCACCATCGCGTCGGCGACGGATGAACCGCTGGCGGGGGGCGCTGTCCACTGGTCGCGGGAGTATACCTGGATCAGCTCTGGATCGGCGCTGAAATAGTCGACGATAGTCTGGTGCATCTTTTGCGGTGACCCGGTGAGTTTCAGTTTGGTCTCCATGCCCATCACAATTTGCCCGGGCTGCGAGCTGATGAACTGAATCTGGATATGGTTGCGCAGCAGCACCTGTATCAGGCGCAAAGTGTATTCGGCGCCGGAGGCTCCGGTCATCGCCAGGGTAACTACTTTCGGCTTCATGAATCGGTGAGTTCCAGATCGGCTTCAACCAGTTTGTCGGTGGCCTGAGAGAGTCGGGAAATCAGGTTTTCGAGGAATATTCGGTAGTAGCGTATCTGGGTTTCGGTCGACGCCTGTTCCATCAGTGAAGCGCTGACACTCATCAGAGAAACCTCGGTGCGTGCCATAATGGTTGCGTTTCTGGGTTGGCGGGTGAGGAAGGCGATTTCGCCGAAGCAGTCGCCCTGCTTCATCAAGCCCACGACCTTGTCGTTTTTCACGACTTCGACACCACCCTTGGCGATAATATAAAAGGCCGTTTCGGGTTCGCCTTCGGTGACGATCACTTTGCTTTTTTCAAACTCTTTCCACTCACTGGCGTTGACCACCTCGGTAATCTGTTCATCGCTGAAATCCTTGAAGAAGGCCAGGTAGCGCAGGGTTTTCCATTTCTCCTGCATGTCAATTCGCTCGCCGATATCACGCAGGCTACTGACCGCCTTGCTCAAATCTTTAGCCATTTCCAGCGCAGTGTCATAGCGGTCGTAGATGATTTTCTGAATTGCTTTTTCGACGATGGCAATGATGTTGTAGTCGACCTCGGGGTTGAGTTCCTGGATCGGCTGGGGTTCAAGATTGCTGATTTTATAAATCAGCGATTCCAGACTACTCGCCTTGTAAGGTGCCTTTCTCGCGAGCAAGGCATACATTACCGCTCCCAGCGAGTAGATGTCCGATTGTGCAACCAGTCGTTTTTCTTCGGACAGTTGCTCCGGCGGCATATACATCGGAGATCCCTGGACTTCGGTATTGGGACCTTCGAAGCCGACATCGACATGGGCAATGCTGAAATCCATGATTTTGACGTCACCATCGTTGCTGAGCATGATATTACCCGGCTTCAGGTCACGGTGAATAATGCCCTGGCGGTGCACGTAGTCGAGACCCTTGGCGCACTGGTAGATAACGTCGACGATCTGCTTGGGATTCAGCGTGCGCCCACCGCTGACATATTCCTGCAGGGTCGTGCCGTCGACGAACTCCATTACGATATAGTTGAGATCATTTTCCTGTCCGGCGTCATAAACGCTAACCACCGAGGGGTGGTGCATGCGCCCGGCACTGAATACCTCGGCAAAAAACAGCTCACGCACTTTCTGTACGGCTGCGTCATCCATATCGGGCGAAGTGTGCGCGACCTTGATGGCTACGGTGCGCTGCACAAAAGGGTCATAGGCCTCGTACACCACTCCCATGGAGCCACGACCGATGCGCCTCTTGATCTCGTACTTGGCTATTTTTGTGGGTCGTTGCGATTTTTCAGACATGCCGAATCTAGTTCTGCAGCGCAGCTATCAGGCGCTGGTGTATGTTTTCGAAGCCACCATTACTCATGATCACGATTTGATCCCCCGGGTGGGCAGTGCGCAACAAGCATTCAATAATTTGTTGCGAATCTTTTTTTATCTCGACTAGTGTAGACGCTGACGCCGCAATTGTTGCCAAATCCCAGGGTAAATCTGGATTTTCACACAATAAAACGAGATCGGCTGCGGCCAGGGATGCAGCGAGCTGGTCGCTGTGACTTCCCATCTTCATGGTATTCGAGCGTATATCGAGCACTGCGATAAGGCGGCCCCTGGTTGCACCCTTGAGTGCGTTCAGGGTGAGCTCTATCGCTGTCGGATGATGCGCGAAATCGTCGATGATACGTATGTCATTAATCTCCGCGATGATTTCCTGGCGACGTTTTACCCCGCCATATCGACTCATGGCATCGAGTGCGATTTCGATTGCGACTCCCGCGTGGCGCGCAGCGATGATGGCCGCAGTTGCATTGAGGGCGTTGAACTGGCCCGGTTGATCGAGCTGTAACGGATAGCTGCGTTCTGCGTGATGCAATTGATTGTCGCTATCGAGGAAAAAATCAGCGTTCCGGTTGCGCGCGGCAAAGCCTGTCTGCTCGCTCCAGCAACCCATATCCAGAACCTCCTGCAGCGCCTCCTCGTCCTGGTTGAATACGATCAGGGCGCTGCCCGGCAAGGTACGCACCAGGTGGTGGAACTGGCGTTTGATAGCGGTCAGGTCGTCGAAGATGTCGGCGTGGTCAAACTCGAGATTATTCAGCACCAGCGTGCGCGGATGATAGTGAATAAATTTGGAGCGCTTGTCGAACAGGGCCGAGTCATATTCGTCGGCTTCGATCACGAAAAAAGGATCGCTGCCGAGTTTGGCGGTCTGCTTGAAGTTCTGGCTGACGCCGCCGATCAAATAGCCGGGATCGAGGCCGGCGTCTTCGAGAATCCACGCCAGCATGCTGCTGGTAGTCGTCTTGCCGTGCGTGCCCGCAACTGCCAGCACCCAGCGCCCGCGCAGGATCGATTCGTAGAGCCACTGTGGACCGGAGGTATAGGGTAAACCCAGCTCCAGTATTTTCTCGAATTGCGGATTGCCGCGCGAGATCGCGTTACCGACCACATAGACATCGCAGTCCTCAGGCAGCGTTGCGACGTCATAGCCGTTATCGAGTTCGATGCCGATGCGTTCAAGCTGCGTGCTCATCGGCGGATAGACATTGGCGTCGGAACCGCCAACCTGATGCCCGGACTCGCGTGCCAGTTGTGCGAGACCTGCCATGAAGGTACCGCAGATGCCTAGAATATAGATCTTCAAGAGAGAAACCAGAAAACGGTGATTTGGTAAATTATAAAGTAGCTGAAGGATATGATAGCTGAAAGATGGGTCGAGATATCAAAGGAGCGTTTAAAAATCAGCGACAGGACTGCCAGGTTCCACACCAGGATGGCAATAGTAATGTAAATCAGCAATGAGTCATTGGCGCCACCATTGCCGACGCTGAACCGATAAGCGGGTATGGTAACCGCAGTGATGATGACGTTGGTGCCGAGCAGTGCCGAAAATGTTTGCAGGAACCGCGGCAGCGCTTTGCGCAAGCTTAAGCCCACGTAGGTGATCAGTCCCAGCATCAGCAGCTCCAGGGTGATCTGGGCACACACCAGGGCATAGCTGCGCCCGGTATCCACCAGGAACAGGCCGACGATAAAATAGGCGAAGCCAGTCAGCAGCACGATAAAGGGGTTGTAGGGCAGCCGGTCCGGACTGGATAGCAGTACACACATTAACTGGTAATGCTTGATGCTGGTCAGCCATTGCGCGATGAGATTTTGCATGGCCGCCATCATAACTGGTTCAAAACTCAACACAATAACGCGGGAAAATGAATGGGTAAAAAATACCATTTGGTTATAATCATGCCTTTTGGCCAGCGAACTAAATGAGCGAGATACCAGCTACCCAGTTGACGAGCTTCCAGGGGCTCATCCAGACCCTGCAGACCTATTGGTCCGAGCAGGGCTGTGTGATCATGCAGCCGCTCGACATGGAGGTCGGCGCCGGCACATTTCATCCTGCGACTTTCATTCGTGCCATCGGGCCGGAACCCTGGCGTGCCGCCTACGTGCAGCCCAGTCGCCGCCCCACCGATGGGCGCTATGGTGAAAACCCCAATCGGCTGCAACATTACTTCCAGTTCCAGGTGTTACTCAAGCCATCGCCTGATAATTTCCAGGAGCTTTATCTGGGATCGCTGCAGGCGCTTGGCTTTGACATGCTGGTACACGATATCCGTTTTGTCGAAGACGATTGGGAATCGCCTACCCTGGGTGCCTGGGGTCTTGGCTGGGAGGTCTGGCTTAATGGCATGGAAGTCACCCAGTTCACTTATTTCCAGCAGGTCGGCGGGCTCGAGTGTCGTCCGGTTTCAGGAGAGATTACCTACGGCCTCGAGCGCCTGGCGATGTATCTGCAGGGAGTCGACAATCTTTACGACCTGGTGTGGAGTGACGGTCCGCAAGGTGTCGTGACTTATGGCGATATCTACCATCAGAACGAGGTCGAGCAATCGACCTACAATTTCGAACTGGCGGACATCGACGCCCTGTTCCACTGGTTTGATGTCTGTGAAGCGCAGTGTCAGTTACTGGTGGAAAAGAAATTGCCGTTACCCGCTTACGAGCAGGTCATGAAGGCATCGCATGCGTTCAACCTGCTCGATGCGCGGCATGCGATTTCGGTCACCGAGCGGCAGCGTTTCATATTGCGCGTGCGTAGCCTGTCGCGCGCCGTGGCCGAGGCCTATTACGCCTCGCGTGAAGCGCTCGGCTTCCCGTTGATGCGCAAGCCGTTGATGCGCAAGGGTGGTGAAGATGAGTAATCATTGTCTGATCGAAGTTGGCACCGAGGAGTTACCGCCAAGAGCCTTGCAATCCCTGTCGCGGGATTTTGCCGACCTGGTGCAAAAGGGTCTGGCCGCGGCTGAACTCAGTGCACAGTCGGTAGAGGTTTTTGCCACGCCGCGACGTCTGGCGATGCTGTTGGGCGAGCTGCCACTGCGACAGGCTGACCGTAAGATCGAAAAGCGCGGGCCGGCCATGGCGGCCGCATTTGACGCCGATGGCAAGCCTTCGAAAGCGGCCAGTGGTTTTGCGCGCTCCTGTGGGGTCGACGTCGAGCAGCTGGTGACCCATGAAACGGACAAGGGAAGCTGGCTGTATTTCCACGCAACCGAGGCTGGTAGAGATCTGCGTGAATTGTTACCGGAAATCGTGTCAGCGGCGCTGGCCGCACTGCCAATACCGAAACGCATGCGCTGGGGTGAGCGCAGCGATGAATTCGTGCGCCCGGTCAAATGGTTCCTGATGATGCTGGACGGCGAAGTCGTTGATGCGGAAGTATTCGGTTTGCGCTCCGGTAACTGCACATACGGGCATCGATTTCACGCGCCCGCAAAACTGCAACTTGCCGACGCCAGCGATTATGAGCAAGTGTTGCTGACACAGGGAATGGTGATTGCCAGCTTTGACCAGCGGCGCGATAGTATTCGCAAGCTGGTAGAGCAGGCGGCGCTGCGCCTCGGGGGAGAGGTCCGTATTGAACCGGGGCTGCTCGACGAAGTCACCGCGCTGGTTGAATACCCGGCCGTGGTTTGTGGTGAGTTCGACGAGAGTTTCCTCGATTTGCCGGCAGAAGTACTGGTGACCACAATGCAGGAAAACCAGCGTTACTTTGCCCTGTTCGATCCAGAAGGCGGATTGCTGCCGCATTTTATTTCGATAGCCAATATCGACAGCCGTAAGCCGGAGGTGGTTGCCGGTGGCAACGAACGCGTCATTCGTCCGCGATTTGCAGATGCCGAGTTCTTTTTTTCACAGGATCGCAAGCAGGGGTTGCTGCAGATGCGCCAACGCCTCGACGCGGTCGTGTTCCAGGCGAAGCTCGGCAGTATCGGCGATAAAACCAGGCGTATTGCTCGTCTTGCCGGTGAAATAGCGCAGCGCCTCGGTGCAGACAGTGACCTCGTCAGCCGTGCAGCCGATCTATGTAAAGCTGACCTGATGAGCGATATGGTTGGTGAATTCCCAAAGCTGCAGGGCATCATGGGGCGCTATTACGCGGCATTGCAGGGCGAGGAGGTTGTGGTTTGTGACGCCGTCGAACAGCATTACTGGCCCCGTTATGCTGGTGATCGCCTGCCGCTGTCGTCTCTGGCGCAATCGATTGCGCTGGCTGACAGGCTCGATAGTTTGGTCGGTATTTTCGCTATCGGTGAAAAGCCTGGTGGCGATAAGGATCCGTTTGCGCTGCGCCGGGCTGCGCTGGCGGTATTGCGCATTATTGTCGAAAATGGTTTGCCGCTGGATATCAATGATCTGTGCCGTGAGGCTGCCGCGGGTTATCCGCAGGAGCTCAATGCAACGACCGCCATCGATGCGGTTATCGAATTTATCTTCGACCGTCAAAAGGCCTACTATCAGGAGCAGGGTATTCGCTTCGATGTCGTTGATGCCGTGGTTTATGATCATCCGGGTTCACTGTATGACTGCGATCTGCGCATCCATGCCTTACAGGAATTTCAGAGTCATGAAGCGGCTGTAGCACTGGCCGCGGCCAACAAGCGTATCGCCAATATACTCAGGAAGCAGTCGCAGGAGATCAGTGAGGTCGATCCGGCACTGTTGCAGGAAGAGGCCGAAAAAGCGCTATACCAGCAGATCAAGTCCCTCGACACCTCAGTGTCGGGATTGTTTGCCGAGACACGTTACCTTGAGGGTCTCGAACAGTTGGCGCAGTTGCGCCCCGCGGTCGATTGTTTTTTCGATGAGGTCATGGTGATGAGCGAAGACCCGGCATTACAGAACAACCGGCTTGCACTCCTCGACCAACTACTGCAAAGTTTCAGGCAAGTGGCTGATTTTTCGCGTATCCAGTCCTGAGTAGTCCGGTTCAACGAAGGAGGATGATAGTTGGTCAAAATGGTAATCCTTGAAAGGGATGGTGTGATCAACCATCGTCAGGAGGAAGATATCACCACGGTTGAGGGCTGGGATCCCATCGCGGGTAGTATCGAAGCTATCAAGCGTCTGAAGAAGGCGGGTTACCTGGTTACCATTGCTTCCAATCATTCGGGTGTTGCGCGGGGGCACTACAGCGAGCTTGACCTGACTAAAATGCATGAGAAGATGCAGCGTCTATTGTTAGTTCGGGGCGCCAGCGTTGACGGTATTTTCTATTGCCCGCATGGCCCTGAATCCAATTGTATCTGTCGTAAACCCAAACCGGGGCTGCTGTATCAAATCTCGAGGAAATTCGATATCGATCTATCTGAAACTTCGCTGGTAGGTGATAGCGTCAGTGATATACGTGCGGCCAACATAGCCAATGCGAAAGCGGTGCTGGTGCGCACCGGTGGTGGTGAGTACACCATGCAGCATTTTCCAGAAGCGCTCGATGTTCCTGTTTACGATGACCTGGCCCATTTTGTCCGCGATACGCTGCGGCGCAGGCAGGCATGGTAAATCCTCTTTACAAATTATGGCTGGTGTTGCGCTCAACCCTGTTCTGGATACTGTTCCTGCCCGGTATTCTGTTTTGCGCGACGCTCGCCTCGTTCGCGTTTTATACACCGCTGTGGTTTCGCATAGGCATCGTAAGATTCTGGATCGCTTACTCACTCACCAGCCTGCGGGTCACCTGCGGACTCAAGTATTCAGTCGAGGGAATGGAAAACATCCCCGAGGACGGTTTCATTGTCATGAGCAAGCACAGTTCAACCTGGGAAACGATCGCAATTCAGAGGTTTTTCAGACCGATGGTGTGGGTGGTGAAACGCGAACTGACCTGGATACCTTTTTTCGGCTGGGCGCTGAAGGCGATGAATGCGATTGCACTGGATCGCGGTACCGGGCGAAAGGCGATCAATCAGTTGATTCGGGAGAGCCAGACGCACATGGACCAGGGTCGCATTCTGATGCTGTTTCCCGAGGGTACTCGCGTTTTGCCCATGCAGAGCAAACCCTTCAAACTTGGCGGTGCCATTGTTGCGCAACGCACCGGCTATGCGGTGTTGCCGGTAGCCCACAATGCCGGCGAATTCTGGCCGCGGCACAGCTGGATTAAATGGCCGGGTACTATTCGTGTGGTGATTGGTCCACCGATTGATCCCGAAGGTAAGAAGGCTGAGCAGATCATTGCAGAAGTGGGTGACTGGATAACCCGGGAATGTGAAGCCATCAGCGATAAGACGCAGTTGCAAAGAATCGGTGTGCTGCCAGCCTCCGGTGCGGAATAGACATAGATGATGCCCGCTCTTGTGAGATATCAACCATGACCAACTGGAATTTGGACTTCTGTCGCCCACTGTTAACGCGCTTGCTGAATCCTGCGGCTTTATTTTTTTTCCTGTTTGCCTGTCATGGTGCAGCCGTTGCCGAAACTACCGGTGTAGCGTTAAAAATTTCCGACCTGGATTCGGACTGGGATTTTTCTGGCGGAACGCGCTCCGCGAAATCCAATTCGATCATCCTGCAGATTGAAGAACGCACCGCCAGTGGTTTGACTGTGGGTGGCAGCATTGGCTATCAGAGTTTTCGCCTTGATGGCGACAGTACGACGTCGTCGACCAAATTCGATGCTGAGAATCTGGAGATCTATCTGCGCCAGGAATTCTCGTTGAGTGAGTCCACTGCGATTCAGGGCCTGGTAAGTTATGGTTATTACTCGGGAGAGGAAACCTCAGACAATGATAGCGCGGATATTGATTGGAGCCAGGTTGCGGTAGAAATCGGGATGAGTTACCGGGTTAATAATCTGAAAATCATGCCTTTCGTCGGTTATATCGATGTCGACGGCGATATCACTGGCGCCGAAGAAGGTGGTGGTTCATTTGAACTGGAAGACCCGTTAATTCAGGGTGTAAATTTCGATATCTATGTAGAAACCACCGCCTTCATCAGGATTCGATTGCAGACCGGTAGTCAGAGCGGAGGCTATCTCAGTTTCGAGCGGCGTTACTGAATGTCGTTGGTGTAACGGCTTTTGAGGCCGCTGTAGCTTTTTACAAGGGCATCAATTTTCCCCTGATCATATTCGCGCAAACCGCTCAGCACCATCTTTTTCTGGCCCAGGCCAACCAGTTCGTCGTTGCAGCAGAGGTCATAATTGAGTGCGACATCGCCACGTTTGCCGTACAGTCTGAACTTGCTGTCGGTCAATTTCAGCTCTACCGAGTCGATGTCCAGGGTGTCCAGTGAGATTCGCATGTGGTCATAAATAACGAGTGGTCGCTCGGTGTTGATCATGACGTTATTTTCCCGCATCAATGGCACCAGCACGTGCGGGAAGGTATGACCTGAGAATTCGACATAGTTGCGAGTCAGCGAATTTATCAGTTCGGGATTCCTGCTGTGTGCACCATCGCTGGAAACATCGAGGTATTTTTTGTCGTGCTCGTCGTAGATGGATATCTCGCGGGCGTTGACCTTGGGCAGGATAAGCGAAACGTCGTCACCAACCATTCCGGAAAACGAAAATCCCATGGTCTGACGCAGACCATAGTGATGGATAATGACGGAGAACAGCAAGTCACCGGGAACGCAAAAGCGTTTGGAATCGACATCGTGAATGGTATTGAAATCACCCGCTACCGACTTGGCGAAATCGCTCGCCTGTTGGCGGGTGAAAGAGAGTCTGGCACCATCCAGATTGTAGAATTTTTCTAAATTCATTATTTTTCTAAGGTTAACGCTCCTGGCCCAGGATGGTATCTTACAGTATTTTTGTGAAGGGGAAGTAATTGGTGCACCACATGGCGCATAAAATCAGTCGGCGAACAATACGGCATGCTTAGTTTCAGTGGACTGGCATTGCGCCGTTCGACAACTTTACTGTTTGAAGGCGTCGATCTGAAAATTTATCCCGGACAGAAGCTGGGCATTACCGGTGCCAACGGTTGCGGGAAGTCGTCGCTATTTGCCCTGATTCGCGGTGATCTGAGTGCTGACCAAGGTGAGTTTTCAATGCCTCAGCAGTGGGCTCTGGCCTGGGTTGAACAGGAAACACAGCTCAGCAAACGCATCGCGGTTGAATATGTTATCGATGGTGACGAAGAGTTGCGCCAGGTCGAGGCCAGACTGGAGCAGGCCGAAAAGAAGCCGGACGCGATGCAGATTGCGAGTTGCCATGAACGCCTGCAGGAAATCGATGGTTACCAGGCAATGAGTCGAGCGGCGCGATTACTGGCCGGTCTTGGATTCAGCGAGGCGGACATACATCGACCGCTGAACGAGTTTTCAGGGGGCTGGATCATGCGGCTAAACCTGGCGCGAGCGCTGATGTGTCGTTCCGATCTGCTGTTGCTCGATGAACCAACCAATCATCTGGACCTGGATGCGGTGATCTGGCTTGAGCAATGGTTACGACGTTATCAGGGTACGCTGTTGCTGATTTCTCACGACCGGGATTTTCTTGATGCGGTCGTGAATTGCGTTGCGCACATCGAAAATCAGCATATCGATCTTTATCGCGGTAATTATTCTGCCTTTGAAGTCCAGCGCGTGGAGCGGCTTTCCCAGCAGCAGGCAGCGCACCAGAAGCAGCAGCAAAGTATTGCTCACATGCAACGTTACATTGATCGATTTCGAGCCCAGGCAACCAAGGCGCGCCAGGCGCAAAGCCGGATAAAGGCACTGGAGCGAATGCAGTTGATCGCTCCTGCGCATGTTGATTCGCCATTTCATTTCGAGTTTCGCGAACCCGGATCGATGCCTACTTCGTTGCTTAAACTCGAGCAGGTCAGTACCGGTTATGGCGAGCAAACGGTGCTGGAGAAGATCGATTTTTCACTGATACCCGGAGAGCGCATCGGCTTACTCGGTTTGAACGGGGCAGGTAAAACTACTTTCATCAAATTACTCGCCGGCGAACTGTCGGCCTTCAGCGGCGGAGTGACGCGCGCGAAGGAGTTGCAGATCGGGTATTTTGCCCAGCACCAGGTCGAGCAACTCGATCTCGAAGCGAATGCCATACTGACCATGCAGCGTCTCGACGCAAAGCTCAGTGAACGTGAAATTCGCTCCTATCTGGGGGGATTCAACTTCAGGGGTGAAAAAGTGCTGCAGCCGATCAAGACATTTTCCGGGGGGCAAAAAGCGCGGCTGGTTCTCGCCATGCTGATCTGGCAGCGGCCAAATCTGCTGTTGCTGGACGAGCCCACTAACCACCTTGATCTGGAAATGCGCCTGGCGCTGAACCAGGCGCTGCAGGGATTTGAGGGCAGTGTCATCCTGGTGTCGCATGACCGGCATTTACTGCGCAGTGTTTGCGACGATCTGTGGCTCGTCGATAGCGGCCGGGTGCAAGCCTTTGATGGTGATCTCGATGACTACCCGGCCTGGCTGGCGCGCCGTAAGGCGGCTCCCGCAGGCCTGGCGCCAGCAGATGCGAAACCGATCGATCGGCGTCAGCACAAAGCACAGCTGAACCGGCTTAAGAAACTCGAAAGAGAAATGGCGGCGCTCACGGCCGACTGCAACAATCTGGAACAGCAATTAGGTGATCATTCAATCTATGATGCCGAAAACCGCGACAAGCTTGATGCGAGTCTTGCCGCCCAGGCCCAAAAGAGCGAGCTGCTGGCGCAGGTCGAAGAGGAATGGCTCAGCTTAAGCGAAGCGCTTGAACAGCAGGCGAGCTAGCCCACATTTCTCACCACCGTTCTACTCGGCAATTGCTCCTGCATTGCTCTACCTCCTGCATCCATGCAGTCGTGCGGCGAAGCTATGCCGTACCCTGTCTGACTTTCACTCGGTCAGAGCGCTCAGCATAGTGAAACTATGCCTGCGCACCCTCCCGACAAAGATTGCCATAGCCGGCAATCATTGTCGGGAGTGGTCGTGAAAGTCAGGCAGGACACTCCCTATCGCCGCCTCGCTACGAACGGTGGTGAGAAATGCGGGCTAGACGTTGTGACAATTGCAGACAATCTGGCCCAGCGTTTTCAGTGCGTTGACGTTAGCTTCGTTCCAGGGAGAACCGCAATTGATGCGCAGGTAATTGCGAAACTGGCGAGTTGCTGAGAATAAAATGCCGGGGGTGATGGCAATATTGTGTTCGAGCGCCTTGTTGAAAATATCGATGCAGTCACAACCTTCCGGCATCGCCACCCACAGCACGTTACCGCCATGAGGATGTGAGATCCGGGTGCCCTCGGGAAAATTACGCGCAATCATGTAACGCCCCTTTTCCACCTGTTCGCGCATCGCTATGCGCAGACGTACCAGGTGGCGCTCGTATTGTCCGCTACTCAGAAATTCGGCCAGGGCGAGCTGGTTGATGGAAGAGGTCGCCGACGACCAGGCCTGTTTGTACTGCAGGAATTTTTTGCGATAACGACCCGCGATAACCCAGCCAACGCGATGCCCCGGCGCCAGCGTCTTGGAAAATGAAGAGCAGCTCAGCACCAGGTTGTTGAGGTCATAGGACTTGGCGGGGCGGGGTGCCTTGTCACCGAAGTAGACGCTGCCGTAGACATCGTCTTCGATCAGCGGAATATCACGCTCGGCCATCAGATTGACGAGTTCGCGTTTCTTTTCCTCCGGCATCTGGCTGCCGAGTGGGTTGCTGGTGTTGGGTGAGGCCAGCACCGCTTTGATATCCATGGTATCGAAAGCTTCCTCCAGTGCCTCGAGGTTGAGGCCGGTGACGGGGTCGGTGTCGATCTCGACCGCGAGCATGCCCATTTGTTCGATCATGCGCAGAACCGCGAAATAGGTAGGTGACTCCACCGCGATGATATCGCCGCGCTTTGCCACGGTGCGCAGGCTGATGGACAACGCCTCGGTCGCGCCCGAAGTGATGATAATATCGCTGGCACTGACGCGGGTGTGTGTCTGTGCATAGAGTTGTGCGATTTGCTCGCGCAGTTTGCGATCACCGGGCGGGAACAGATAATCCATGCTCTTTTGTGGATACCGACTTATAATGCTGCGCGTCGCGCGCGTCAGTGACTTGACCGGCATAAAATCCATCGATGGATTTGAGGTGCCAAATGGCGCGATGCGCGGGTTGTTGGCATTGCGGAAAACTTCTTCGAAGAGTTCACCAAAGCGTACCCGGCGTGCCTGGCAGGGGGCTGCGGCCGACTTGGCAATGTCATTGATCTGGCTGGCAAGATCGTTGACGTAAAAGCCGGATTGCGGTTTAGCTGACAGCACTCCCTGATCTTCGAGGTTGACGTAAGACTGGGTGATGGTGGCTATGCTGACGCCAAGTTGTTTGCTCAGCTTGCGTAGCGACGGCACCTTGTCGCCGGGCTTGAGATCGCCTTTCTCGATCAGCTCATTGATGTATCGTGATACCTGGTCGTACTTGAAGGTTTCGGTGTGCACAACTGTCATGGTGTCGGCCCAACTGTTCTGTATCGATTTCAAAAAAAGTGTAACTGTTATTGTAACAGTTACGTCCATATTATTGCATCATTGCTGAAACGGTAGGAGCCTTCCTACCCAGGCAACGAGTTGAAACCAATTCCTCCTCCTCCGGTTTTAACTATGTTTAAGCCCACCCTTCACCGGGTGGGCTTTTTT
>Ga0316190_10001127_pt1 | contig 19163 bp, 13 predicted proteins | sample Eddworburrow2_MG_FD_204929 | JGI IMG/M metagenome (GOLD analysis project Ga0316190, IMG submission 204929) | Coastal sediment microbial communities from Maine, United States - Eddy worm burrow 2 | ecosystem: Environmental > Aquatic > Marine > Coastal > Sediment | place: USA: Maine | collected... | reverse complement strand
GTCAAGATCGCTGGCAGTGTGGAATGACGCCCAGGTGCGCGGCTTCGTCCAGATCGCCGGTCTGGCGGTCTTCACCGTGACCCTGTGGTATTATGTGCGTCACGACGAACCGTTCCTGGACGCGCTCAGGGTGGTCAGTTTCAATGTTGTTTCGATCATTTCGACGACCGGATATGCCTTGGGCGATTATACCAACTGGGGCAGCGGCATCATGGGCCTGTTTTTTGCCCTGATGTTCCTGGGCGGGTGCACGGGGTCGACAACCGGTGGCCTGAAGACGTTCCGCCTTCAGGTCATGATGATGACGGCGTCCGGCTATATCCGCCAGCTGATGAGCCCCAACCGGATCGTGGTGCTGAACTTCAACAATACCAGGATCACCAATGAAATCGCCACCTCGGTACTGGCCTATGTCACCGTCATGTTCATCTCGGTCATGGTGTTCACCATTGCTCTTTCATTCTTCAATCTTGACCTGATCACGGCCCTGTCCAGCGCCACTGCCACCATCACCAATGTCGGCCCGGGCCTGGGCGATATTGTCGGGCCTGCCGGCAGCTATGCCAACCTGGATCCCGGCGCGAAACTGCTGTTGACGGTGGCCATGCTGCTGGGGCGGCTGGAATTCTTCACCGTGCTCGTGGTGCTGTCACGCTCGTTCTGGCGCTGAAATTCTTAAATTCAGTCCGGTTCGACCACGCCGCCTGCACTGTCGGAGCGGTTGAGGCTGCGCCAGTTTTCCGGCTCATCAAACTCACCCTGCCATATGCCCTTGCGGGCATTTTTGGCACTGCGTTCCAAACCAACATAGGCCGGCAGCCTGTAGGCTACCGCCCACCCGTCGGCCACCATCTGCATGTTCAATTCGGTCTCACCGGCATGGCAAACCGAAACCGACCGCTGGTACCGGTCAACATCCATGGTACGGCATTTGACATCGCGGCCTGCTACGATCTTCTTGAGATGCGCCCTGGCCTTGCGTCCACAGTCATAATCACGCCCCGCCCTGTCACGGCAGCGCTGGCCGATTTCCGGCGCGTCAATGCCCTGCAGGCGAATGTCATGGCTGTTGTCGCCCGGGCGCAGGCTGTCGCCATCGATCACACGCATGTTGCCGGCAACGTTGGTGCCAGGCAGAAGTTCCATCACCGCCAGTGCCAGCAACATCAGGGCAATAACCGCCAGGGCATCGAGGCCTGTGCGCCATAACGGGCGTCCGCTTCGGCCGGAACCGGACCGGCGCCAGCGGCTCATTCTTCCGCCTTGCTCCAGCGGTCTGCCGCCTTATTGTCGCTTTCACGCGCATCAACCCATTTGGCTGCTTGAGCGTCGTCGCCCTCTTCAAGCTTCCAGAACGGTGCCCTGGTCTTAAGCCAGTCCATCAGAAATTGGCACGCTTCAAAGGCAGCTTCGCGGTGTGACGAACAGGTAATCACCAGCACGATGTCTTCACCTGGATGCATTCGGCCATAGCGATGCACAATCAGGCTTGCTTGCAGCGGCCAGCGCTCATTGGCCTCAGCCTCGATCTCGGCCAACGCCTTTTCGGTCATGCCGGGATAATGCTCCAGTGTCATGGCAGACACCTGCTCGCCCAGATTGAGGTCGCGTACAGAGCCGGCAAACAGCGCCGTACCGCCGATCTTGTGATTGCCGCCGCGAACGCCACGCAGTTCCGCGGCTATGTCAAACGGCTCTTCCTGTACCCGTATCATGTGCAGACAGTTCCTATTCCTGCGGCTTGTTGAACAGGTTCTTGAACAGTTTTTCGGCCTTGCCGGTACCTTGTTCACCAAGCGCCTTGGCGGCCTCATCGCCGACCACGCCACGCGCGCGGTCCTCGATTGCTTTCGACACCTTGCCTTTGGCCTGGTCTTTCAGCTCGTTGCCGGCAGCTTCAACATTGATGTTTCCGGTCGATACGCCAAGCTTGTTCAGCGCGTCGAGCGCGGCCTGTGGGTTTTCCAGAATGCCCTGTACATCAGGGTAGATTTTCGGGTTTGCCCACGGACCTTTGACGATCACGGGGACAACGAGACCGGTGAATTCACCACCCGGGGCTGACGCAGCACTTGGCGCCACCTTGTAATTCAGCCGTTTGCGCAACAGGTCGACAGTGCCCTTGCCCGTCACCCGCACCTGCGGACCCTCAAGGCTCAGGTCATCATTGTTTCCAATCCCGTCGGTAAACCGGAAACCGGCCGAAAGAGTGGAGAATTTGGTGCCGGCATTGTCGGTCTTGTCCCATCCGCCAAGCACGGCACTTTGCACGCCGGTGACCATTTTCGCCATGTCGATACCGCGGATTGTGCCGTCCGTCAGCCGGAACAGGGCCGTACCTGACAGCCTTGACACCAGCTCCCGTTGTGACCGGCCATTGGCCGCCAGATTGAGCGTGGTGGCAAGCTTGCCCTCGAACCGTGATGTGCCGGCAAAGTCCTTGAACAGGGCCAGTGCGTCCAGCCCGCTTGTGTCAAACTGCCCGGTCAGTCTCGGTACGCGGGCCGATCCGTCAAGCGAGAGCTTGCCGGTGGCAGTGCTGCCATACAGCGTGATCTTTTTCAGATCGGCATTCAGCTTTCCCGCACCCATGTCGATATCAAGCAGGGTCTCACCAAACTTCACGTCACCGTACTCAATGCCGCCTGTGCGCAATCTCAGCCTGGCATCGAGCGAGTTCAGGCTGCTGAAATCGATCGGTGCATCATTCCAGTCGGCTTGCGGTTTGCCGCTGTCTGACGACGTTTGCTTGCCGGTGTAGATATTGGTGTTCAGCCGGTCCAGCCCGAGGCTGGCGGTGATGCGCGGGCGATTTTCCGACAGCGCAAGCACCACATTGCCCTGTGCATTCATGCCATCCATGGCAATGGTGGCCTTGTTCAGCTTGACGGTTTGCCCGCTGAGATCGACGCCGGCCTTGGCTGAAAACTGTTTCAACCCGGCTTGCCCGCCGATTTCGGCACCCGCCCATTTGGCGAGTTTCCGCAAATCCGGCGATGTTACATCAAGATTGCCGGCCAGGTTCAGACCGTCGCCAAACCGGGCAAGGCCTGACAGTGCCGCGGTGAGGTTTGCCGACTGGATTGACAACTCGATGGGAGACCCTTTGGTGGCCAGGCGCGTCGGCGATTTGGCGAATACCTGCAGGTCAATGCGCTGGCCGTTCCAGATCAACGATCCCTTGACGTCCATCGGGGCTTGCGCATTGGCCATGCTGACGATGACATTGACCCCGGTTGCCCGGAAACTGGATCCGGAGCGCTCGTCTGCATAGACTATCTCGCCGTCCTCAATCCTTACCGGTGCAAGCTGTACATTTTCAATGGCCGGGGAGCCGCCACCGGTGGATGGTTCGGCAACGCCGCCATACTTGTTGAAATCCCAGTTGGCCTTGCCCTGCTTGTCCACAACCAGGTTGAGGCGCGGGCGGACCAGGGTCAGTTCCTGGAAATTGATCTGACGCGACAGTAATTCCGACCATGAAAGCTGTAGTTTGAGGGCCTGCGCGGAAATCGTGGTTCCGTTAAACATGGCGGGCGGGTTGGACAAGGTCGCGCCTTCAACCTCCAGTATCAAACTCGGCCACAATTTCACTTCAGGCGGTTTCAGCAAGGTCAGCTTGCGGCCGGTTGCCTGTTCGACCGCACTGCTGAGCTGGGCCGTTGCGAAGTCTCCGCGCACCAGCAACGGAATGCTCACAATGGCGATGGTCGCAATCAGCACGAGGACCAGGACGGGAATGATGATTCGTTTCATGGAGTTGATTCTAGCAGATCGAACAGGGTTATGAGAGCGCCGCATTTCAACACAGGCTTCACTGAACTCTCCAAAAGTGACAGAAAATGGTTTTGGATTGCCGGCGGCGTGTCTATTGTGGCCTACAGTCAAGGGTCTCGTCCCAATTCAACCCCACCTTAGATCTTGTGAGTTTTCCATGTCTGCTGAACCTCTCTGGTCCCCTGATGCTGCCCGAATTGCCGCCCATCGCCTGACAAAGTTCATGGCGTCCGTGAATGCGTCCAGGGACATGGATATGAAGACCTATGACGATGTGCACGGGTTTTCAGTGCGCGAGCCGGACAATTTCTGGTCCGATGTCTGGGACTTCTGTGACGTGAAGGCCGAGACCCGCGGCGAGCGTGTGCTGGTCGATCGAGAAAAGGTGCCCGGCGCGCAGTTTTTCCCCGATGCAAGGCTGAACTTTGCCCAAAATCTCATGCGCCGCAATGACGATACACCGGCGATGGTTTTTCGCGGCGAAGACAAGGTCCGTTATGACGTAAGCTGGCGCCAGTTGACCGATCAGGTCTCACGATTGCACCAGGCTTTTCGGGATAGCTGCATGCAACCGGGTGACCGTGTGTGTGCGGTGATGCCGAACCTGCCGGAAACCATGATGGTCTTTGCCGGGGCCAATTCGCTCGGCGCCGTGTGGTCTTCCTGTTCGCCTGATTTCGGCGAGCGTGGCATTCTGGATCGCTTTGGCCAGATCGAACCCGGCATACTGGTCGTGTGCGATGGCTATTACTACAATGGCAAGACCTTCGATATCACCGACAAGATCGCCCAGGTAGTCAAAGGCCTGCCGACGCTGAAGAAAGTGATTGTCGTCAACTATACCGGAAATGCCGCCGCAACGGCTGCGAAATTGCCCAACGCGGTCACGTATGACGATTTCATCGACGCCTATTCGCCGGCCCCGATCGACTATGCGATGCTGCCGTTTGATCATCCGCTTTACATATTGTTTTCGTCAGGTACCACCGGCGTTCCCAAATGCATTGTCCATCGCGCCGGTGGTGTGCTGCTCAAGCATCTGGCCGAACACCAGTTACACTGCGGCATCAATCCCGGCGACCGGCTGTTCTATTTCACCACCTGCGGCTGGATGATGTGGAACTGGCTGGCCAGCGGCCTGGCGTCCGGAGCCACCTTGATGCTGTATGACGGCTCACCGTTTGCCCCGTCTGAAACCGTGCTGTTCGACTATGCTGATGAAGAACGCTTCACCCTGTTCGGGACCTCCGCCAAGTTCATTGATGCGGTGAAGAAAACCGGCTGGCGTCCGATGGACACCCATTCGCTTGCAACGGTCAGGAGTATCATGTCGACCGGTTCGACGCTGGTGCCTGAGAGCTTTGAATTTGTCTATGACGCCATCAAGCGCGATGTCCATCTCGCGTCCATGTCCGGTGGCACCGATCTGTGCGGTTGCCTGGTCGGCGTAAACCCGTTCGGCGCGGTCTGGTCAGGCGAAATCCAGGCCCCCGGCCTGGGCCATGACATTCAGGTGTTTGACGATGACGGCAAGCCGATGCAGCGCGGCAAGGGCGAACTGGTCAACACCAATTCGTTCCCGTCCATGCCGTTGGGATTTCTTGGTGACGACACCGGCGAGCGCTATCATGATGCCTATTATGCACGGTTCGACAATGTCTGGTGCCAGGGCGACTTTGCCGAGTGGACCGACAATGGCGGCATGATCATTCATGGTCGTTCGGATGCGACCCTGAATCCCGGCGGTGTGCGCATCGGCACGGCTGAAATCTATGCCCAGGTCGAACAGATGCCGGAGGTGATCGAGGGCCTGGCCATCGGTCAGGACTGGGACAATGACGTGCGCGTGGTACTGTTTGTGCGCCTTGCAGATGGTGTTGTGCTGGACGACGCACTGGAAAAGAAAATCCGCACCCAGATCCGCACCGGCGCCTCACCGCGCCATGTGCCGGAAAAGATTGTCGCGGTGGCCGATATCCCGCGCACCAAGTCCGGCAAGATAACCGAGCTTGCGGTGCGTGACGTGGTGCATGGCCGCGCGGTCAAGAATGTCGAGGCACTGGCCAACGCGGAAGCGCTCGACCTGTTCAAGGATGTGCCTGCCTTGCAGAGCTAGGATCGCGGCTCATGAGATCGTGTTGAAGTTCAAGGTCGGCTTAGCGGACTTTTCAGACATACAGTGCATACTGGGAGAGACACCCTTCAATGCCCACCGCGACACAAATGCATCCGGTAGTAAAAATCTAGTTCGCTCGAAAAGGCCTCTGGATTGCTCCAGATCATATCGCAAAGCACATCTTGTTCGGCATGCCTGCTCTCGTTGGAATGTCCCGGAACAGAAGTATGTTTCGAAACATATTTTTTTGCGGTTGCGCTCGCCGGGAAGATAAACACCGCCGCAAGATTGTGCCATAAGCTCAGTGTCGAGGTCAGCAACATCATTTCAGGTCCTTTCGGGTATGGACTACCTGCCCCAACGCTAACTGGTTGAATATTCCTCTGGTATCCCGTCTGACGTTGTGTTGTTCTTCAAAAATGAAGAGCGCGTTTCACAACTGGTCCGACATAAGGGTCTTTCTCGCCGTTCTCCGGGCAGGGTCTACCTTGGCTGCATCCAAACAACTTGGCATGGCGCAACCCACCGTCGCTCGCCGCGTCGAGGCACTTGAGCACGCGTTGAGACTGACACTTTTCGACCGGGACACACGAGGTTTCCGACCAACCCAGGAAGCTCTCAGATTGACGGCCGCGGCAGAGGTAGTTGAAGCGTCTATCGTCGCATTTGCTGGTGAAGCGGAAAACTCATTGCGGGCAAATTCACGGCCCATACGCATTACAGCTCCCAGGGTTAGCTTTTCTGCCAATTTCTCAGCAATCCTGTCGGACTTCCGCGCCGCTAATCCGGGAACCCACTTCGAGTTTATCTCAACATATGATGTGCTCGACCTTGCAGCAGGCGAAGCCGATATCGCAATCCGCATTGCGGAAAGGATCGATGACGAACGATTGATCTGTAGGAAGCTCACCGAGGTCACGGCATCACTCTACGCCTCTCCCGGCTACGCTGAACGCAATGGATTGCCTGCGTCCGAAACAGAGTTCGATGGCCATACGTTCGTCGTGTACGACCGCTATTCGAGTTCCCTTGGAGTTAATGAATGGCTCATTGATCGTATACACCCATCCCAAATCGCATCGCGATGCTCCGATCCAGAAGCCATGATCGCCGCGATCAAGATCGGGATTGGCATAGGCATCGTCGCGACGTCCATGGCAATCGATGATGGGACGCTTCTGCGTTGCATCCCGCCACCGGAGGGCACTTCGGCCAGTTCTTGGTTGCTTATCAGTCCTGACGCCTATCGTCGTCCCGAGGTCAAGGCATTCTCGGCTTTTTTTGCCCCACGATTTCAAGCTATTTTCAGAACAAGACCTTAGCTAACCAAATTCCGGCGACAGTTTCTTCATCGGGTTTTGCTTGGGTCTTGAATGGTCCGTCGCTGGAAATCAAATGACTGCAAAGGCACGAAGCGGAAGTTTGTTGCACTTTCAACCAATAGCAGCTGAGCGAACCGAACAACTATTTTGGGGAAACAGCATTGCCCAGTTGCGACATTAGGTGAAAGGGCAGCGGGTGCCGTTTGACGTTATTCCGAAGTGCTGGATATAATTGTCGTCCTTATGATGCCGGAGAATGAGGCAATGACCCAGGACCTTCGTATTAATGCGGTGTCGGAATTCTACGACATGCATCCGATCAACGAACAGCAGATCATGGAGAAACTGCGGCTCGGTGATGCCGATTTATCGAATGTTACTGAAGATGTTCTGCAGGACCATGACCAGGATCATTTCGGCGGCATAGCGGCCAATGACGCGCTCGCGTCGCTAGCGAACATTGATGAAAGTTGCCACGTTTTAGATTTGTGCAGTGGTATGGGTGGACCGTCTCGGTACCTTGCGCACAATTACAGATGCAAGGTTACGGGGATCGACCTGACCGAAAGTCGCGTTAAGAGCGCCAGGCGGCTAACGAAATTGACCGGACTGGACGACCTTGTCACTTTTGAAGCCGCCAACGCACTGGACTTGCCATTCGCAGATGAAACTTTTGATGTCGTCATCAGTCAGGAGGCGTTTTGCCACATCCCTGACAAAGCCCGACTTCTGGCGCAGTGTGCGCGGGTGTTGAAACGCGGTGGTCGCCTCGCGTTTACTGATATCCTTGCGACCGACAGCACAGATCAAAAGACCAGGAACCGACTTAAAAGAGAAATGACGTTTCAAGAGCTTGGCTCAACCACGGCCTACCGAGAGTATTTGGAACGCAACGAATGCGGGGTAAAGGAAGTCCAGGATGTCAGCGACGAATGGCGCGATATCTTGGTTCAACGGCTGGCCATGTATCGCAGCCTGAAAGATCAGACCGTGGAGCGTTTTGGCGAGGCGCACTTCATAAAATGGGATGCAGCATACAGCTTCTTCGTCGGCCTCTACCAAACTGGGAACCTTGGAGGGGCTCGATTTCTTGCTCGTCGCAACGATGGCGTTTGAGATTGATTGATAGAAGCTTTGGGCTATTGCCGTCGGTTGGCTTGGTAGGCGGGTGTCCAAATCACAAAACAGTCGCAACGGCAGCAAAGGGCTCAGAGCAGAAGTCTACCGCATCGCAGCACGGGTTAGACGCTGTTTGGTCAGACAGATGGCTGCTCAGCGGACAAACCGGACTTTCGGAAAATCATTTAATGGTTCGTGGTGCATCCCAAAACACCAATTCAATATGCCGTAATCTGCTAAATCGATCTTGCCTTATCCGCTGCCGCCAGAAGTCCATCACTGATTGTCTTGGACAAGTTTGAGCGCTCCATTGCAATTAGCCCGGCGGCAGTCGTCCCAGCATATTCAATCATCCAACGAACGTGATCGGCAGGGCTGGCTCTGTCGGCAGCTAACATTGTTCCGCCAGCAACAAAAAGTTGACGAATGGCCCGGTCAGCGACATCAGGTGCAATACCTTGGCTTGTGGCATGATCCACCATGCATTGGGCAAAATAGGCGACAAAACCGGGTACCGGGCCAGTCATTGCGGTGAAGTGATCGAGCTGTTGCTCGTCGAAAATCTCATCCGTTGTCCCGCACGCCCCAAAGATTTTTCTCACGATATCTCCGTCGTCCGACGTAATTTCAGCGCTTGCTATCCAAGGTGAATACGCCATGGACAAGGAAGCGGCAGGACTGCTCATGGCCCGTACGACACGAACAGCCGCTGTCTTGGATTTCATTTCATCAATCGTCACACCGGCCATAACTGAAATGACCAACCTGTTGGGTGCGCGGATGTCGATGTCAGGAAATCGAGCAGGCGGCACACACAGAATGACGACATCGCAGGCGTCCACCAACTCCTGATTGTCTTTCGTGAAGTGAATAATCGAACTTTGTTCAACCCCAGAGGCATTGCCACTTCTGTTCGAAACCCAGAAATTCGATTGTTCAAACGCTTCGCTTCCAAGAAGTGCACTCGAAATCGCCGATCCGAGCATTCCTGAACCACCGATGATACCGATGGTATTGCCTGTAGTTTCCATTGAAAATCTCCCTTTGCGCTCAAGTCACAGCTTCTGAGAAATCACCGGTTCATGTCAATTGTTCACAGAAGAGTGGTGGTTACTAAGGGCTCAGAGCGGTCGTTTCGCTCAATCAGGATCAAGTGGTTTTGACGCTCAGACGATTCCAACCTTGATAGAATCCGCTGGCCGTTTTTAAGGTCGTCGACATGTCACAGGTCCCGCCATGATCCGGCTCAGCTTGCCATTACGCGCGTCGTGGGAAATGTGATGTCGATGCGCGTCCCCTTGCGGGCTTCGCTGGAGATCGCAAAGGAGGCCCGGTTGGCTTCGACCAGCGCCTTGGTGAGCGGCAGTCCGAGACCGGTTCCCTGAACGGCCGGCCGTCCGGCCAGTTCGACCCGGCGAAACGGCTCGAGTGTCGTGCTCAACTGTTCTTCATATATACCGACACCGATGTCTGTGACAGATAGCGCAAGCTCTCCGGTATCAATCGCCTTGGCGGTGATGATTACCTGTCCGCCGGTGCCCGGTCGCTTCGTCCCGCATCGGCTTTATGCAGTTGTCAATTGCCTGGCCCAGACCCGCCGAAGCGGTGCAAAAATACATAAGGGCGTCAGAAAAATTGTACATGCAATATGAGGTGTTGGAGAAATTGGCGGGTCATGCCAGCATCAACGCAATCGTAGATTGCATCCGGAAGATACCGCAATCACCACCATTAGAACGGGAGAACAGGAGATCGAGGTCGCTAAACGGTCCGACTATGTGGGGTCGCGTCATTCAACAAACAAAGAGGCTAAGCTATGAAAATGTGGTCTCATCTTCTCTCTCTCATTTGTGCTGTGGGGTTCGCCGCGATTGTGCTGATTGGCACGACAGAGGAAGCGCGCGCCGATTGTCCCAACCTGCCTGTCCAGTGTGGAAAGAACAAGGTGGGCTGGCGCGGCTCCTGCTTCAAAGTGTTGAAAGGTTGCAAGCCGTGCGGACCGGCCCACTGCAAGGCGCGGCCGGGCGAACGGCAGGTAAGGAAAAAGTTGGTTGCTTCTCATGCCGAGGGAGTAGCTTGCAGAAGAATAATTCGCGACAAAGTTGTCAAAGAGGTTAAGGAAAAGAAGTGGAGCTCGAGTTGTTCTGTGCCGAAAGGTATGAAGTTCAAGCTGGCCAATCTGGTGTTTGGCAAGAGCGCCTGCCTGGAGCATGACATTTGTTACTATTTGCGGGGCATTTCACGCAAAGCCTGTGACACGGCGTTCCTAACGAACATGAAAGCCAACTGCAGGCAATCCAACCTTGGCAAGCTTGGAACGGTGGAGTGCTTGCTCGCGGCAAACGTGTTCCATCGCGCGGTGCGGGCCCTCGCGAAGAACAAGCGCAATGTCTCAGAGAGCGGCGTGTGCAAGAAAATACCGCATAATACATCAGGCTGACTTAGGCCGGATGAGAGGTTCGGTAGCGTTCGGCAAGGAAGGTGTCCAGTTTCATTGTGCCGGATGCTGCCGGGACTGCCTTCAAATGGGCCAGGAATATGTGGCAGTTTTTTTAATGGGCGCGCAGTTTGGATAGCCACCGGCCTACAGGTTGCGTTCATCGGTGCTCCGGCAAGTCACCGTTCCCGCCGTGATCCGGCTCAGCTCGCCAGCACACGCGTCGTGGGAAACGTGATGTCGATGCGCGTACCCTTGCGGGCTTCGCTGGAGATCGCAAAGGAGGCCCGGTTGGCCTCGACCAGCGCCTTGGTGAGCGGCAGGCCGAGACCGGTTCCCTGAACGGCCGGCCGTCCGGCCAACTCGACCCGGCGAAACGGTTCCAGTGCCGTGCTCAACTGTTCTTCATTCATGCCGACGCCGGTATCTGTGACAGACAGCAGAAGCTCTCCGGTTTCAATCGCCTTGGCGGTGATGATCACCTGCCCGCCGGGGTCGGTAAACTTGATCGCGTTTGAGGTCAGGTTCAGCAATACCTGTTTGATCGAGCGCATGTCAGCGACCACCTGGGGCAGGTTTGGCGCGACCGACTTGCGCAACACGACGCGGGCCCCGGTTGCTTCGTCCTGCATCAGCTTTATGCAGGCATCAATCGCCTGGCCAAGGTCAACGGAGATGAAATTCAGTTCCAGCTTGCCGGCCTCAACCTTGGACAGGTCCAGCAGATCATTGACCAGTGACAGCAGATACTCGCCCGACGTATGGATGTCGTTGGCATAGCCTTCATAGCGTTCAGAGCCCAGCTTGCCAAACTGGGCGTTGCGCATGATATCGGAAAACCCTAAAATGGCATTCAGCGGCGTGCGCAATTCATGGCTGATGCGCGCCAGGAATTCGGACTTCTGCCGGCTTGTATGTTCCGCCCTGTCGCGGGACTCGCGCAACTCTGCCTCGGTCTTCTTCCATTGGGTAATGTCACGCATCACGGCACAATAGGCCGATGCGGGTATGTCCTGCATACGGACGCTGATCTTGCGCATGGTAATGAAAATCGGCACATCGCCGCCGTCATTGACATTGGCCGTGATTTCCCGGCCGCCATTGAACAGCATGGACAGCCCGCTGTCGCCGAGCGCGGCCAGATAGTCACGCACCACTTTGGCGCTTGCCTTGTCCATCAGGCCGGCAAGCGGCTTGTCGATGACGCTGGCGGCATGGACACCAAACAGCGCTTCTGCGCCGGCACTCATGTGGGTGATGCTGCCATCGTCAGCCAGGAACACGATGCCGTCGGTGGCCGTATCCAGAATTGACATAAGCTCAGAGGTGCTGACGGCAGGTTGCGGGGCTGCCGGTACCTCGGGCAGCGGCGCTTTTGAAACGCTGCTGGCCGGTGCAGCCGGTCTTGCAGCCGCATCGGTTGCCGGTACTGGAGGCTCGGTGACCGAAGCGGCCCCGGGCGTATCATTGCCTTGCGAAGGGGGGGTGTCAGGCTTTGCAGTATCGCTTTGGGAAACCGGTACAGCGATCGGCGTATCCGGTTGTTTGCTCTCTGTTTCGGCCAGGATTGCCATGGGCATGGCACCGTCATTCCAGGGGAATGTCGATTTTTCCACGGTGAATTCGATCTCTTCCCCATGCTGCCGCTTCAGCGTGACCGAGCCCTGCTTGCTGGCCAGTGCGCCGAGAGCTGCGGCAATGTCGTTACGCCTGACGAGATCGTTTTCACCGGCGTAGCCCAGGGCGGCAGCGATTGCCTGATTGGCATAAACGATCTTGCCGGCGCGATACAGAACGATCGCCTTGGGAATGTCCGACAACGCCTTGCGCACGATTTCAGCCACCCCGAAGCCGGCGGCTTTGGCAGTTGGTGTGGCAACTGGTGTGATGGTCCGGGCCGCAGACCTTGCCGATGATGGCTGAGGTCCCGCATCTGCCGGGCTCTGCTCAGGTGCCGCATCTGGTGCGGCAGTCTCTGGCAGGGCTTTTGCCGATGCCTGAGCGGTCGCGGCTTCAACCGCCTGGCGCAGGTCTGACACCGTACCCGGGTGCGGACCGTCTTCGCCTGCAACCGGTGCCGGGACAGGCATGCCGGTTGCCGGCAATGCGCGCTCAAGTGCACGGCGGTCCGTAACATCTTCCAATATCGCCGAAAAGCTGCTCTCGGTGCTTTCCGGCAGGTTGATCAGCTTTGCTGTCACCCTGATTTCGCGATTGCCGAACCCCGTCGCCATTGTCGCGATCGAACTGGCAATGCCGGCCCGGCGCGCGCGGTCAAATATCTTGGCTGACAGGTCTTGCGTGGATATCTCGTCAAGCGAAGCCGGTGTGGTTTGTCCGAACAGGCTGCGGGCCATCGCATTGGCATAACTGATCACACCGTCATCATCACAGATCACGGCCGCGACAGGCAGGGTTTCCAGTACCGAATTTGCCTGCCCGGCGTCTCCAGCGCCCGGCGCTGCTCCCGATGGCGGGGTTTCGGCAACCATCAGCAGCCCGTTGCGCCCGTCGGCCAGCGGATGCACATGCAGGGTCACGCTGAACGGTGCATCGCTGAGAGCTGATGCAAAACTCACCATCTCCTGCCAGCTTTCGCCGACTGCAGCGGTTCTGGACAGTTCGGCTACACGGCCCGCACCCGGGTCTGTTTCGTCGAACGGCATGTCAATGAGGTCGAACAGGCTTTCGCAGCCGAAGACCGCCAGACCGGCGGCATTGGCCCAGACAATACGCAGGCGCGCGCCGTCCCACAGCCATGCAGGCGTGGCAGCAGTATTCAGCTCATCGAGTGATGGCGCGGTCTCTATACCCAAAACAACTCCCCAGGCCGGTCTTGGCTTTCCCAAATACAAGGACGGAAATTTGTGTCCTTGCCTCACCCGCCGCATCCGGAGCGCAGTTTAAGCCGGTTTTACGGGCGGCGTCCATGACTTCTTGAGCGGGGAGCGACTCTTGGCATAGCGATGTGGTTAATCGGGGGATTGCCTGGACTGAAGGCCGCGTTTTTGAAGCTATTTCAACCTTTGCCTTTGTGACTTGCAAAACGTCGGCCTTCGGCATAGTTTGCGCCCCGCTGAACGAGTGTTTGTGCAGGCGTAGCTCAGTTGGTTAGAGCGCCGGATTGTGGATCCGGAGGCCGTTGGTTCAAACCCATCCGCCTGTACCAGCTCGTTTTCGGTTTTCCATCAGACAGATTGTGGTTTTGTTGCGTAGTCTCTTCAAATGTGGACTCACGCGCGGAACCGACATAGTCTCCCGTCTCACTAGTTTGTGAAAAGGGAGCGTATATCTAATGAAATCAATTCTTAAATACACACTCGCAGCTGCTGCAATTGCAGGCTTTGCTGCGTCAGCCAGTGCTGCGGATCAACGTTTTGTATCCATCGGCACCGGTGGTGTGACGGGTGTTTACTATCCAACAGGCGGTGCCATTTGCCGCTTGATGAACAAGACCCGCAAGGAACACGGCATTCGGTGCTCGGTCGAGTCCACCGGTGGCTCGGTCTACAATATCAACACGGTTCGCGCTGGCGAACTTGAGTTTGGTGTTGCCCAGTCCGACTGGCAGTTCCACGCCTACAACGGTACCTCGAAATTCGAAGAGGCTGGCAAGTTTGAAAAACTGCGGGCTGTATTCTCCGTACACCCTGAACCGTTCACGCTGATCGGCAAGGCCGGTGGCGGTGTCAAGAAGTTCGAAGACATCAAGGGCAAGCGCGTCAATGTCGGCAATCCCGGTTCCGGCCAGCGCGCCACCATGGAAGTCGTCATGGGAGCCTCCGGCATCGCCATGAGTGACCTTGCTCTGGCAGCCGAGCTGAAAGGCTCGGAAATGGCCCAGGCACTTTGTGACGGCAAGATCGACGTGATGATGTACACGGTTGGCCATCCGGCTGCTGCCATTACCGAGGCTGCCACGACCTGTGACATCGAAATGATCCCGGTTGACGGTCCTGCCATCGACAAGCTGGTTGCCGACAATCCGTTCTACCGCAAGGCCATAGTGCCGGGTGGACTGTACAAGGGCAACGCCGATGATACCCCGACCTTCGGTGTGGGTGCGACCTTCATCTCTTCGGCTGATGTGCCGGAAGATGTGGTTTACACACTGGTCAAGGCCGTGTTCGACAACTTCGACGACTTCAAGAAACTGCACCCTGCCTTCGCCAACCTGAAGGAAGAGGAAATGATCAAGGATGGCCTGTCCGCTCCTCTGCATGACGGTGCTGTGAAGTACTACAAGGAACGTGGCTGGATGTAATCCGCCGAGGATATGCAATAATACGCAGCGGGGAATTTTATCCCCGCTGCGGTTTTTCAGGGCCAGAACCCTGGTTTATTTTTTTGAAAATTTTGAAAACCGGTGATTAATCCGGATCGTGCGCGAAATTATTGGCGCACAACATAGGGCAGGAGGGGATCTCGCCATGAGTACTCAGGATAACACGGTCGCTGAATCGGCTTCCGATATCGCGGCTGCATCCGATACCGGCGGGCGCAGCCTGACCGGGTCGCTCGGGTTTTTTGTAGCCCTCCTGGCGTTTATCTGGGCATGCTTTCAGCTCTACATAGCCTCCGGCGTTCCATACTGGCTGACTCAGGTCACCGGTATCAATGTGGTGTTCAATCAGGGCCAGTCACGCATTATTCATCTGGCATTTGCCATAGCGCTTGCCAGTTTCTCATTCCCCCTGATCAAGGGGTCAGCACGCTTCACCATCCCCTGGTATGACTGGATTCTGGCCATTGTCGGGTCCGGGTGTTGCCTTTACCTGCTTGTTTTCAAGGATGATATCGCCAGCCGTGCAGGTCTGCCGACTCCCGGCGACATGATTGCCTCGACACTCGGCCTCATATCGCTTGCAATTGCGGTTTACCGCGCGCTGGGTCTGCCCATGCTGATCGTGGCGAGTGTGTTCGTCTCTTATGTTTTCTTTGGTGACAGTTCCTTCCTGCCGGACACCATCCAGTGGAAAGGTGCCTCGTTCGGCAAGGCGCTCTGGCATTTCTGGATGCAGACCGAAGGTGTGTTTGGCGTCGCTCTTGGAGTATCTGCCTCGATCATCTTCCTGTTTGTGCTGTTCGGGTCGCTGCTGGAAAAGGCAGGTGCTGGAAATTACTTTATCAAGCTGGCGTTTGGTCTTTTGGGCCACATGCGCGGCGGGCCGGCCAAGGCGGCTGTTGTGGCCTCTGCCATGTCAGGGCTTTATTCCGGTTCGTCCATTTCCAACGTTGTCACCACCGGCACTTTCACCATCCCGTTGATGAAACGCACCGGGTTTTCAGCTGAAAAGGCAGGCGCTGTTGAAGTTGCGTCATCCACCAACGGCCAGCTCACGCCGCCGGTTATGGGGGCTGCCGCCTTCCTGATCACCGAGTTTGTCGGCATCTCCTATCCGGAGTTGATGATGAATGCGATCCTGCCGGCTGCGATTTCCTATATTGCGCTGGTTTACATTGTTCATCTCGAGGCCATGAAGCTTGGCCTTGAAGGCCTCAAGCGGCCCCCGACACATGTCACCCTCATCCAGAAACTGATCGGCGTGCTGTTTGGTTTTCTGGCCATGTCGGCTCTGGCGGTTGCGGTCTATTATGGTCTCGGTTGGGTCAAGACGGCATTTCCCGGCATGACCATATGGGCAGGGTCGGTGCTGTTCCTGATCGCCTATATCATCCTCGTCGGTATCGCTGCCGGAAGGCCTGATCTTGCACTTGATGATCCCAACGCGCCGATGCTGGAACTGCCGCGCCCCGCCGAGGTCGCGCTGACAGGCCTGCATTTCATCCTGCCGATTGTCATTCTGCTGTGGTGCATTCTGGTGGAGCGGCTGTCGCCTGCACTGTCGGCATTCTGGGCCACCATGGCCATGACGTTCGTTGTGGTGACACAGCATGCGTTGAAGTCCATCTTCCGCGGCACACCCTATCTGGTCGCGGATATCCGGCAGGGCCTGGTTGATTTCTGGGGTGGCATGATCGCCGGTTCCCGCAACATGATCGCCATTGCCGTTGCAACCGGTGTCGCCGGTATCATCATCGGCACCGTGTCGCTCACCGGCCTGCATCAGATCATCGGCGAATTCATCGAATTCCTCTCCGGTGGCAATCTGATTGTCATGTTGCTGCTGGTTGCGGTTATGAGCCTGATCCTCGGCATGGGGCTGCCGACCACCGCCAACTATATTGTGGTGTCGTCTCTGATGGCGCCGGTCATCGTCGCCGTCGGTGCGCAATCGGGCCTGGTCGTACCGCTGGTCGCAGTGCATCTGTTCGTGTTCTATTTCGGTATTCTGGCGGATGATACGCCGCCCGTGGGGCTGGCCGCGTTTGCCGCGGCAGCGATTTCCGGTGGTGATCCGATCAAGACCGGTATCCAGGGCTTCACCTACGATATTCGCACAGCGCTGCTGCCGTTCCTGTTTATCTTCAACACCGAACTGCTGCTGATCGATGTGGGCCCGCTCAAGGCGATCTTTGTGGCCATTGTCGCAACTGCCGCCATGATGCTGTTTGCCGCCGCCACACAAGGGTTCTGGATGGTGAAGAGCCGCATCTGGGAGACCGCGGCTTTGCTGCTGATTGCCTTCACCCTGTTCCGTCCGGGCTTCTGGCTGGACTATGTGCAACCGCCTTATGACGAGAAAACCGGCATTGAAGCGGTCGAACTGGCAGCCCAGCAACCGGAAAACGGGCTCATGCGCCTGGTCATTGAAGGTCCAGATTTCGACAATGCCGAAAAGATTGTCAAAACCACCTTGATGGCAAACCTTGGCGCGGCCGGTGACGGCACCAAGCGCATGGAACAGGCAGGCCTGCTGGTCGCACCCGAAGGCGATGTCGCCAAGCTGGAAGAGCCGCTGGCCGGAACACCGTTCTTCACCCGGTTGCAGATGTTCGACTTTTACGGCGACAAGCCGGTGCAGATCCTGCGCGCCGAAATGCCGGCAGACCGGACGCCGAAGGAAGTGTTCTACATCCCGGCCATGCTGCTGCTTGGCCTGGTATTCTGGGCACAGCGCCGCCGTCGCGTGGTGCCTGCCGCCAAGGCTGCCTGATGCCGGACATGGATCTGCTGGGGGCGTTGTGTGATGCAGCCATTGCGGCGGCCCAACCGTCGCTGTGCCTGCCTGCGCATCTGCCGGCATCGCCGAAGGGCAGAACAATTGTAGTGGGCGCCGGCAAGGCGTCTGCCGCCATGGCGGCGGCTGTGGAAGCCAACTGGCAGGGCCCGCTTGAAGGTCTGGTGCTCACGCGCTACGGCCACGGCTGTGCGTGCAAACACATCGAGATCGTCGAAGCAGCCCACCCGGTGCCGGACAAAGCCGGTTTTGAGGCCGCCGCCCGCATCCATGACATGGTTCAGGGCCTGACACCGGATGACCTGGTATTGTGCCTGATCTCCGGTGGCGGGTCGGCACTGCTGACCGCGCCTGCCGCCGGCATCAGCCTGGCCGAAAAACAGGCCGTCAACAAGGCCCTGCTGGCCAGCGGCGCGCCTATCGGCGAGATGAACTGCCTGCGCAAGCACCTGTCGGCGATCAAGGGCGGCAGGCTGGCAGCGAGCGCCTATCCAGCAAAAGTGGTATCGCTGCTGATTTCAGATGTACCCGGTGATGATCCGTCCACGGTGGCGTCGGGTCCCACGGTGGCCGACCCGACCACGCGGGCCGACGCACTGGCAATTCTCGATAAGTACAATCTCGATGTCGCGCCGTCGGTGCGCGCCTTCCTTGCAACCGAGGCCGCAGAAACCCCCAAGCCGGGCGATCCCCGCCTGGCAACTGCCGAGACCCGCATGATCGCCACCCCGCGCATGTCCATCGAGGCGGCGGCAAAAATTGCGCGTGACCACGGCTATCATGTCATCGATCTGGGCGATGACCTTGAAGGCGAGGCGCGCGAGGTGGGTGCTGCCCATGCCCGCATCGCGCTGGAAACGACAGGCCCTGCCATCATCCTGTCCGGCGGTGAAACCACCGTGACGCTGAAAGGCAAGGGCAGAGGCGGCCGCAACGCGGAATATGCACTCGCTTTGGCCATTGGCCTGCAAGGGGCGGGAAATATCTCAGGCGTGGCCATCGATACCGATGGCATAGACGGGTCCGAGGACAATGCCGGTGCGCACGTGTTACCAGATGTGCTGAGCCGGGCGCGGGCCAGAGGTGTGGATGCACACGCCATGCTGGCCAATAATGACGCCTACGGGTTTTTTGAAGCCACCGGCGATCTGGTGATGACCGGGCCAACACTAACCAACGTCAACGATTTCCGCGCCATTATAGTGGGGAGTTAGGGCGATTCAGGTTCGATGTGGCTGCCTCTCCAGCGCGTCATGCCAGCGAAGGCTGGCATCCACAAACCACGTTTCACGAAACTGCCATGCTGCTTT
>Ga0316190_10001126_pt1 | contig 19166 bp, 24 predicted proteins | sample Eddworburrow2_MG_FD_204929 | JGI IMG/M metagenome (GOLD analysis project Ga0316190, IMG submission 204929) | Coastal sediment microbial communities from Maine, United States - Eddy worm burrow 2 | ecosystem: Environmental > Aquatic > Marine > Coastal > Sediment | place: USA: Maine | collected... | reverse complement strand
GCCGAGAAATCGAGTTTCAGAATGGAGCCGCCTGGGCCGATAAGGAAAGAGAAGCCGAGCTGTGAGGAGACCGAGAGCCGTGTTCACCTTCCAATGCACAAGGTGCAGGAAGAAGCCAGCGATTATCACCCGGGGACGGCGCGTCTTTCTCTGTCCGGACTGCGCGACCGGGTCGTTGTGGTACGACATGGTTGGTTCGCTTATGGACCCCGACGCGCCAAGCGGCGTGTTGCCCGACGACACCGCGGACCGTGATGAGGGCGATCATGTGTGGGCCGAAGGCCCGGTCGACCCCTGGCAAGCCTCAGTCTGAAACCCTTTCCGGCCGGCCCGACCCGTAAGCGCTACCTGTTCACCGGAGGCCTTGGACGCGGGTCCTTGTCCGCTCCCGGGCCGTGCTCGTTAACGGCCTCTGCGTGCCACACGGAGGTAGAGATCAGGAAGAGGGCAAATGCGACGATCAGCACTGTGCCCACCCGCACGATGGTGAGTAACCCGATCCGGTCGGCCAGAGCCGTTCCGAAGAGTGCTCCAAACGGAAGACTTCCCCAGGCGAGGGCCCGGGCGGTGGCGGTCACCCGGCCCAAGAGGTGGTCGGGCGTATACAGCTGGCGCATCGTCGTCATCGAAACGTTGGTCCACACCAAACCCATGAACGCAACGACCAGAATGGCAGCCACCGAGGGCAGTCCAGTGGCAAACGTCATCGAGAAGAGCCCTACACCGAAGAGGGTCATGCCGGTGATGAAGGTTCTCCCGATGCCGATGACCCTGATCACGGACGCCGCCGTAAAGGCGCCCAACAAACCCCCAGCGCCCATGCTGGCCACAAACGGACCGAGCTGAGCAGGATCGTCTGTACGCAGGATTCTCGCACCAATCAAGACGAGGGCGGCTTCGACGAATCCGGTCACGAAGTTGCCCATCGACCCGGCCAGCGTCGTGAGCCGGATCCGCGTCTCCGTCCAGAGGTAGGTCCAACCCTCCTTCACTTCCGTCAGAAAGCGGCCTGTGGCAGGGAGCTGCCGATCGACCGGGGCGCGAATGAAGAAAAACGAAGCAGCCGAAACTACGAAGGTAATTGCGTTGAACGTGAAGGCGGCGGGAAAGCCGAGCGTCAGGACGATGAATCCGCCGGCGATAGGTCCGAGCAGAAACGCGAGTTGCTGAGAGAACGAAAGCCGGCTGTTGGCATTGGTCAACAATCGCGGAGGAACCACGGCCGGTATGAACGATTGCAGTCCGGCGTTGAATGATGCCGCCAGGCTGCCGACCAGGAAGGAGAAGGGAAGCAGCATCCACACTTGAAAGCCCGCATTGTCGGATGCGATGGCCAGGACAACGAAAGCAGATGCCCGGAGGAGGTCCCCGATGATCAAGACGGGTTTCAGCCGGAACCGGTCGAGTAATACGCCGCCAATGAATCCGAACAAGAGGGTGGGGATGTTCTCAAAGGCGGATACCAGACCAAAGTAGAGCGCACGGTTGGTCAGCGACTCCAGGAACAGCGGTATGGTCAAATATGCAATGTAGTCGCCGAACAAAGAGACGGTCTGGCCGATCCATACGGCCGCGAAATCGTCCCCAATGCCGATTTCTCTGTGCTTACCCCTTTGTGCCATGGCGCCAACACCCTAATCCTGGGCGATGGCAATCATGATCCGCATCCTCGTGGTGGTAGCCTCACGGAATCCAGACCGAGAGAGCCCATCATGAGCAACATGAATGAACTACCCCAGCTGACTGGAGAGCTCCTTGAACTCTCGAAGCAGTATCTGCGCGAGGAGACGCTCGAACCGGCCAAGCGGCTTGGCAAGGTCGCAGGCCTCAGTGTCGGCGCCGGGGTTATGGTCGCCATTGGGGCGATCCTTCTGGCAACCGCCGGGATGCGGTTCTTGATCGAGATCTTCCCTGAAGGCGGGTTGTGGTCCGCGCTTGCGTTGTTCTCATCGGCGCTGGTAGCGGCCGGAGTGGCCGGAATTATCGTTTGGAGGGCGACGCGCTGATGGTGGAACGAGCAGACATCGAAGCGAAGGCCAAACAGATCGAGCAGGCGCTCATCGAAACCAAAGAGAACGCCCAAGAAAAGGCTGTTGTGGTCGCGGTGGCCGTTGTGGCCATCATCGTTGTGGCATTTCTCCTCGGTCGCAGGCGCGGTAAGAAGGGTGCCGCGATCATCGAGGTCTTCAAGGCCTAATCGGCCTGTCAGTCGCCGGTACCCCCGCGCGGTGTGAAGCGAATCGTGACCGCATCGCCGGGTTGAAGTCTCTTCTGGTACACGCGGGTCTTCGTGGGCTTCGAGAAACGCCACCAGACAATGAAGAGCATGGCGGCGCCCAATGCGAAAAGGTTGGCGTCGCCGGTCCGTAAGCCGCGGAAGCTGTTGGCCAGTCCGCGTTGTAACAGGTTCATGCAAATCAGGATAGGCGACTTAAAGTGGGGCACATGCGAAATCAAACGTTTGTGAGGGTCGTGGTCTGGCTGGTGGTCATCGGCATGGTGCTCACGCTGGCGATCAGCTTCGGTTCACTGCTTTTCTCGTGAAGGTCATCCTTCGACACCCAAAACGGGAAATCACCGTGGACGGGCCGAAACTCGTGCGCGAGCTTCTGGCTCATCTTGACATCGTTCCCGAATCAGTTTTGGTGATCCGGGGCAGCGAATTGCTCACCCGCAGCGACAAGGTTGAGGCCGAAGACACCATCGAGCTACGACCGGTGATATCCGGCGGGGCCTGAACGATGAACTGTCATGTCTGCAAGCAACGCGCTGCCGTTGAGTTACGGCGCCACAACGCGGCTTTCTGTCGCGAACATTTCATCGAGCACGTGCAGCGGCAGGTGGCCAGGACGATCGATGAGTACGAGATGTTCGGACCCGAAGACCTTCTCCTGCTTGGGGTGTCGGGGGGGAAAGATAGTCTGGCTCTATGGGACATCCTCACCGGTCTTGGCTACGCGGTGGACGGGGTGTATATCCATCTCGGCATCGGTGACTACAGCTCCGAGAGCCTGACGTTGACGAAAGAGTTTGCCGAGGACCGCGGTCTGAGGCTTCGGGTGGTCAATCTGCCGCTCGACTACGGCTTTTCCATACCGCAGGCGGCAGCTACCCAGGGACGCAGCGCCTGTTCCGTCTGCGGATTGTCCAAACGGTATCTCTTGAATAGGGCGGCCGCCGAGTATGACGTTTTGATCATGGGCCACAACCTGGATGACGAAGCAGCGACCTTGCTCGGCAACGTCCTGAAGTGGAATACCGAGTACTTGGGCCGCCAGGCCCCGGTCTTGCCTGCCGTGGATGGCCTGGCGAGAAAAGTCAAGCCGTTGATCCGGGTGGCAGAGCGGGAAACGGCTGCATACGCGGTGTTGCGCGGCATCGAATACGAGGTCGAGGAATGCCCGATGGTGTCGGGCAACACAATCAACCGTTTGAAAGAACGTATGAGCGTGCTCGAGGGGAAGGCTCCGGGTATCAGGCAGCAGTTCCTATTCGGGTTCTTCGAACGGGGCGCCGGACACTTCGCGGATGTTGACAAGGAAGATCTGGGCTCATGCCGGGTGTGCGGGAGTCCGACCACCGCTGACATCTGCGCCTTCTGCCGGGTGCGGGACCGGGCTACCCAACCTCGCCGGGAAGGCGACTCGTGACCGGACCCCTGGCCCCAGACGAAAACTGTCTGCTCATCGACGCCAAGGGCCGGTATTACCTGATCCGGCTCACGGAGGGGGGCAACTTCCATTCCCACCTCGGCCGGTTGCCGCATGCAGACATCATCGGTGTCGAGGAGGGCAGTTCAGTTGTGACGGAGAAGGGAAGTCACTTGGTCGTGCTCCGCCCCCGCTTCTTCGACTACGTCCTGAAGATGAAGCGGGGCGCGCAGGTGGTCTATCCCAAAGACATCGGCCCGATCCTCGTCTACGCCGATATCGCGCCGCACTCGCTCGTCCTCGAGGCAGGCACCGGTTCTGGGGCTCTCACGATGGCGCTGGTGCGGGCGGTCGGCCCGGGCGGGCGGGTAGTGAGTATCGAACGTCGTGAGGATCACGCCGAGCACGCTCGTCAGGCGATCGATCGATTCTTTGGAGGATTGCCCGACAATCTGGAACTGCGAATCGGCGATGTTGAGGACATGGTTGCTGAGGTGCAGCCGGACCGGATCGTTCTCGATCTTCCTCAGCCGTGGGATGTGGTTGACGCGGCCGTTGATTCGCTTCAAGGTGGGGGCGTCTTCTGCTCTTACGTCCCGACCGTCCCCCAGATGCAGCAGACCGTCGAAGCACTCCGGGCGAGTGGAGCGTTTATAGAGCTCGCCTCATTCGAAACCTTCCTCCGGACCTGGAATGTTGATGGCCGGTCGGTTCGGCCCGACCACCGCATGATCGGACACACAGGGTTCATAACGGTGGCGAGAAAGGTATTGCCCGCCTGAAGGCGGGCAAACCGTCTTACGGTTCTATGAAGATGCACTCTCCCGGGCATTCTTCGGCGGACTCGATGGTGAGGTCTTCCTGGCCCGCTGGTACTACGGCTACACCGGCGGCGCCTTCCTCGTTCCCTTCGGAGGCAGCAAAGATCTTGTCCCCTTCACGCACATAGGCGAGCCCATCATCGAGCAGCAGAAAGACGTCTGGTGCGATTTCTTCGCAAAGCCCATCTCCTGTGCAGAGGTCCTGATCGATCCATACCTTCATGGTGTGCTCCTGTTGGCCATTGGTATTGAGCGCGACGGTGAAGCTTAGCGAGGGGCGGTATTTTGCTGAGAATCGCCGCGTGCGCGGAGACCCTGGAGAAGTACCACGCGCTTCGTATACTGAAATCAGTGCCGTCGAGGTGAGCAATGATTCCAGGGAACGAAGACCCAACACAAGCAGAAGAGATGGCTGCGCTGCGGGCGACAGCTCGCTCGCTGCAGGAAGAGCTGGTCGTCCTGCGGCGTCGATTGCAGGACGCCCCCGCCAGAATGCGCGTGCTGGAGGAACGGCTCATCGAGACCAAAGGCCGATTGTCGCAAGCCGTCGCCCAAAACGAGAAACTGTCTGCGGTGCTCGAAGAGGCCAGACAACAATTGACCGTTCTGCGGGACGAAGTCGAGAAGTTGTCTGCCCCTCCCAATGCCTTCGGGGCAATCCTTGGTATCAACGAGGATGGAACCGTCGACGTGATGATGGGCGGGCGAAAGCTCCGCGTGAATGCGCAGCCCAGCATCGAGGTCAAGCAGCTTCAGGTAGGCCAGGAAGTCCTTCTGAACGAGTCGATGAATCTCATCGATGTGCGCGATTTCGAGCCGACCGGTGAAGTGGCCGCCGTCAAGGAGAACCTCGGAGACGGGCGACTCCTCGTGCTGACCCGCGGCGATGAGGAACGCGTTGTCGAGTTGTCCGATCCGATGACCGAGCAGCCGATTCGAGCCGGCGATCATGTGCGCATCGATTCGCGCAGCGGCTTGGTACTCGAGAGAATTGTGAGACCCGAGGTCGAGGAACTCGTGCTCGAAGAGGTACCGGACGTTACCTACGAACAAGTCGGAGGTTTGCGCGGCCAGATTGAGATTATCCGCGATGCCGTGGAGTTGCCCTATGTGCACAAAGAGAAGTTCGATCGCTATGGGCTCGAAGCTCCCAAGGGTGTCCTCCTGTACGGCCCGCCCGGATGTGGCAAGACGCTGATCGCCAAGGCGGTTGCCAACAGCCTGGCCAAAGCAGTCGCCGAGCGAATGGGGCGTGCGGACGCCAGGTCCTATTTCCTGAATATCAAGGGGCCGGAGTTGCTCAACAAGTACGTTGGTGAGACGGAGCGCCAAATCCGGCTTATTTTCCAGCGTGCCAAGGAGAAGTCCGATGAAGGTGTTCCGGTCATCGTCTTCTTCGATGAGATGGACTCATTGTTCCGCACCAGGGGCACCGGTATCTCGTCTGATGTCGAATCGACGATCGTTCCGCAGCTGCTCTCCGAACTGGATGGAGTCGAAAGCCTCAAGAACGTGATCGTCATCGGTGCCTCGAACCGGGAGGATTTGATCGACCCGGCGATTCTGCGGCCGGGGCGCCTCGACGTGAAGATCAAGATCGGCCGGCCCGATGCGGACGCGGCCCGGCAGATATTCGGCATATACCTCAGCGAGGACATACCACTCGACCCGGATGACATCGCGGCGGCGGGAGACAAGGTCGGCTTGGTCGAGACGATGATCGACCAGACGGTTGAGTTGATGTACTCAACGGATCACCAGAATCGGTTTCTTGAAGTCACCTATGCAAACGGGGACCGGGAAGTCCTCTACTTCAAGGATTTCTCGAGCGGTGCGATGATCGAGAACATAGTACGGCGCGCCAAGAAGGACGCCATCAAGCGCGAAATCGCCGGCGGGCCGGACGGCTTGAAGATCTCCGACCTCCTGGCCGCCATCAAGCAAGAATTCACGGAGCATGAGGACTTGCCTAATACGACCAACCCCGACGACTGGGCCAAGATCTCTGGCAAGAAGGGCGAGCGGATTGTCTACGTGCGCACGTTGATCGAGGGCGATGGCGAAGGCAAGTCCATCGAAGCCGTTACCACCGGCCAGTACCTCTGATTGTGACCGTTCACAAAGTCTGCGGTACCGAGACCGAATACGGTATTTCGGTTCGGAACCAGGCGAAATTCAACCCGGCCCTGGCCGCAGGGCAGGTCGTGAATTCATATGCCGGTACCCGCGCCCGGGTGCAGTGGTCATTTGAGGAAGAGTCGCCCGGAAGGGACGCACGTGGGTTCGGGGTCGAAGGGACGGTCGTCGCGGATTACGAATATGCGCTCGTCAACGTTGTCCTGTCCAATGGTGCCCGTCTGTACGTCGATCACGCCCACCCGGAGTACTCAACTCCGGAGTGTTTCGATCCGCTCGAGGCTGCTCTCCACGACAAAGCCGGGGAGTGGGTGATGGCAAAGGCCGGGAAGGCAGCCGGAACTCTCCTGGAACCCGGACAGCGTATGGGCCTGTACAAGAACAACAGCGACGGCAAGGGCAACTCTTACGGGACTCACGAGAATTATCTCCTTTCGCGTGAACTGCCGTTCACCGACGTCATTGAGTACTTCACCACCTTTCTCGTCAGCAGGCAGATCTTCACCGGCTCGGGAAAGGTTGGATCCGAGAACGGTCGCCCGGATGTCACCTATCAGCTCAGCCAGCGGGCAGACTTTTTTGAAGAGCGGGTTGGTCTCGAAACGACGTTGAAGCGGCCCATCATCAACACGCGTGATGAGCCGCACGGGGACCCGACGAAATACCGACGCCTGCATGTGATCATCGGCGATGCCAACCTATCGGAGACCCAGACCTTCGTGAAGCTGGGGACGGCCTCACTCTTCTTGGCTGCTCTCGAGGATGGGGCGTTGCCCGACCCGGTGACGCTCGAGGATCCGGTGCAAGCCACCTGGCAGGTAAGCCACGACCTGGGCTTTCAGCTTCCACTCTCACTCGCAGACGGTGGTTCTGCCACGGCACTCGAGCTGTCGTGGCAATACCTCGAGTGGCTGACCAAATATGCGGAGCAGGCGGCGCCTGATCCCATCTACGACCACGTGTTGGCCTTGTGGGAGCGAATGCTGACCGATCTCGAGACGGATCCTGTCCGGTTGGCGGATCGGCTGGACTGGGCGGCCAAGCTGCGGATCCTGGAGGGATTTCGGGAACGGGACGGCTTGTTATGGGGTGACCCGAAACTGCGGGCCCTCGACCTCCAATACCACGATGTCGATCCGGAGCGAGGGCTCTATTACCGCCTGGCCGGCCGGGGTTCGATGCAACGGCTCTTTACCGACGAGGAGATCGAGCGGGCCGTTTCCGAGCCGCCGGAACGGACCCGGGCGTACTTCCGAGGCCGTTGTGTTGCGCGGTTTTCCCAATCGCTTGTGGCAGCAAACTGGGATTCGCTTGTGTTCGACGTTGGGGAGGATACGTTGAAGCGGGTGCCTATGATGGAGCCGCTTCGGGGGACAAGAGAACATGTTGAAACTGTGCTGGATCAGGCTGCTGATGCGGCCGCATTGGTTCGAGCACTAGGAGGTAGCAATGGCCGAACAGGACCGGAAGAAGGTCCAGCGGAAGGAAACTGAAGCTGAGGCCGAGACCGTTCAACCTGTCTCAGGCGAAACGACTGCCGAGACGACCGACCGGATCGATGAGCTGCTCGACGAAATCGATGAGGTGCTCGAAGAGAACGCCGAGGAGTTTGTAAAGAATTATGTCCAAAAGGGCGGGCAATGAGCGTCGACCGGTTCACCGGTGGGCTGCCGGCCGGTGCTCCTGCGCCGGGGACCAGCTTCACGGACCTTCTGCGTTCTCTGGATCTTGCGCCGCAATGGAAGGCAGGCGGAGGCGAGGGTTCGGTCCTGGCCCCCGAAGGCACCACGGTGCTGGCTTTGCGGTATGCCGATGGGGTGGTGATGGTGGGCGACCGACAGGCCACCGAAGGACATCTGGTTGCCCACCGGCGCATCCAGAAAGTATTCCAAGCCGACGGCTACTCAGCTGTGGCCATCTCCGGCACAGCCGGGCTGGCAATTGAGATGGTCCGGTTGTTCCAGACCGAACTCGAACACTACGAGAAACTCGAGGGAGCCAGGTTGAGCCTCGAGGGGAAGGCGACGTACCTGGCCCGGATGGTTCGCGCGCAACTGCCGATGGTGTTCCAGGGGCTCGTGGTCGTACCCCTCTTTGCCGGTTTCGATGAAGCGACCCAGGAGGGCCGCCTCTACACCTTCGACGTAGTTGGGGGGCGTTATGAGGAGCAGGATTTCGGAGCGACCGGCTCGGGTGGCCGGGATGCCAAGTCCTACCTGCGAGGTGCCTATGCGGAAGGCCTCGCCGAGTCGGCGGCCCTCGAGGTTGGCCTCCGTGCGTTGGTTTCCGCTTCTGAGGAGGACACGGCCACGGGTGGCCCGGATGTTCAACGCGGGATCTTTCCCAATGTTGTGACCGTCACGGCGGCCGGGTTTCGGGAGATTCCAGAGGAGCAGGTGGCTTCTATCTCGGCGACGGCAATGGAGTCAATACGATGAGCATGCCGTTCTATGTTCCGCCGGAACAACTCGTCAAGGACCGGGCGGAATACGCCAAAAAGGGTATTGCCAGGGGACGTTCCATCGTTGCGATGGAATACGCCGAAGGGGTGTTGCTGCTTGCTGAGAACCCCAGCAGAACCCTCTACAAGATAAGCGAGATCTACGATCGGATCGCGTTTGCCGGCGTTGGCAAGTACAACGAATTCGAGGCTCTCCGCGTGGCCGGGATCCGGCACGCCGATCTCAAGGGGTACATGTACGGGAGGCCGGATGTGGCGGCCAAAGGGCTGGCCAACGCCTTTTCACAGACGCTTGGCAACATCTTCACCCACGAAATCAAGCCGTATGAGGTCGAGATCCTGGTGGCCGAACTCGGCATCAACGGGGAGGGCAATCGGCTCTTCAAGGTCACCTACGACGGCACTCTCTCCGAAGAACGTGGGTTTTGCGCAATCGGCGGCCAGGCAGATCTCCTGACGTCGACCCTGGCTGAGGGGTATGCAGGGCCTGCGTCTCTGGCCGCAACAGTTCATATGGTGGCCGCCGCCTTCGCCCAGGTCGAGCAACGCGAGATCGATGGTTGGGAAGCCGCAGTTCTCGATAGCGCTGGCAAACGTCGCACATTCCGGCGGCTCACCCAGGAAGAGATTGTCTCAGCACTCGAGGGATGATCCGGGAGGTGGGTTCAGAACCCGGCGGCCGCCACCCGGGCGTATCCGAAGACGGCTATCAGCACCGCGGCCACCAGCCACCATATCCAAGAACGGAAACGGTTAGTCGATGGTCCGGGGCCGAGCGGCTCGACGTCGGCGACGATGGCATCGACATCGGCGGCCAGGAGAATCAGTCGGGCTTCTTCCATGCGATCGGGCGAGATCCATAATTCGGTGACGCCCATGGCTCCAACATTGAGCCGGTATGGACCGAGAGCCTCGCCGCGCACCCGGGCGTCAATCCCTTCCGATTCCAGGCGCGCCCGGAGCAGCATGGCTTCGTTCGGGTCGCCGACCCGGGCGAGCAGAACAAAGTTGGTTTCCATACCCGCCATTGTGAGGCATCCCCGGGCTTAGCTTCCCATTCGGCGAACCGGAACCAAGACGATGAATCGTCGAGCCGGGGTACTCTGGCGCGGTGCAGCGACGAATCTTCGGCATCGAAAACGAATACGGGGTGACCTGCACGTTGCGCGGCCAACGGCGGCTCAGCCCGGACGAAGTAGCCCGCTATCTCTTCCGACGAGTAGTCAGCTGGGGCCGATCTTCGAATGTGTTCCTGGAGAACGGAGCCCGTCTCTACCTCGACGTTGGGAGCCATCCCGAATACGCCACCCCTGAATGCGACAGCGTGTACGACGTGGTGGTTCACGACAAAGCGGGGGAGCGTATCCTCGAGAGTCTGGTGGCGTCGGCTGAGGAGCGCCTCGCGGAAGAAGGAATCCGGGGTGAGATATTCCTCTTCAAGAACAACACCGATTCAGCCGGGAATTCCTACGGATGCCATGAGAACTATCTGGTGGGCAGGCACGGCGATTTTCAGCGCGTCGTCGACACATTGATTCCCTTCCTGGTCACCCGCCAGATCTTCACCGGGGCAGGGAAATTGCTGCAAACCGCGCGCGGCACCGTGTTCAGCGTCGCGCAACGGGCCGAGCACATTTGGGAGGGTGTCTCTTCGGCGACGACGCGCAGCCGTCCCATCATCAATACCCGCGATGAGCCGCATGCCGACGCCGAAAAGTACCGCCGTCTTCATGTGATCGCCGGGGATTCGAACATGTCGGAGTACGCAACGTACGTGAAATTGGGGACGGTGGCCGCTCTGTTGCAGATGCTTGAAGATGACGTGGTCTTCCGCGACCTGAGCCTCGAGAATCCGATCCGGGCAATCAGAGAGATCAGTCACGACACATCGTGCCGTCGCAAGATTCGCCTGATGAACGGGCGGGAGCTGTCCGCACTCGATATCCAATGGGAGTACCTCGACCGGGCTATTCGGTACAGCCGGAGCCCCGGGTTTCCGGCGCCTGTTCAGAGAGCCGTCGAGATGTGGGAGCACCTCCTGACCGGCTTGGAGAAGGATCCCCTGACCCTGGAACGTGAGGTTGACTGGGTGGCGAAATACCAGCTCATTGATCGGTATCGGACCCGATGGGACCTGTCGCTCTCCGACCCGAGAGTCGCGTTGCTCGACCTGTCCTATCACGATGTCAATCGGGATCGAGGTTTGTTTTTCCTGTTGCAGCGCAGAGGCATGGTCGACCGGGTGGTCACAGACGAGGCGATCGAAGAGGCCGTGAATCGGCCGCCGCAGACGACCCGGGCCCGACTACGGGGTGAGTTCATCAAGGCCGCCAAAGCCAAGAAACGAGACTTCACGGTGGACTGGGTCCATCTGAAGCTCAACGATCAAGCGCAACGAACCGTGTTGTGCAAGGACCCATTCAAAGCAACCGACGAGCGCGTCGAAAAGCTGATCAGCAGTCTTTGAGTATCCAGTACTCAGTACCTGGTACCCAGTACTAGGTACTAGGTACGCCCCCTCGCCAGCGATACAGTGTCGGACAGTCATGAAACGTGTGATCGAGCGTCTCCTCAACCTCCTCGCTTTTCTGCTCACAACCGGGCGGCCGGTCTCGGCCGAGGAGATCCGTATGACGGTGGCCGGGTACGACCACGACAACGATGAGGCTTTTCGGCGCATGTTCGAACGGGATAAGGATCTGCTGCGCAACATGGGAATACCGCTTGAGATGCGGCCGACCGACGCCTGGGAGGTTGAGTTCGGTTACGTCGTCCCTCGCGACGAATACGAACTCCCCGATCCCGGGCTTACCGATGAGGAGCGGGCGGCGTTATGGCTCTCGGCTCAGGTGGTGCGGCTGGGCGGCCAACCGTCTGGTCCTGAGGCGCTACTGAAGCTGGGGGGCGGGGCCATGTCTGGAGCGGGAGAGCCGCTCGCCGCCGACCTCGGCCAGTCGGCCACCTCACTGGCGGTGGTCTTTCAAGCCGTGACGGACAGGAAGGTGCTTGCCTTTGACTATCGCGGACGGGCCAGGCGCACATACCCCTATGGATTGCTGCACCGGCGCGGTCACTGGTACTTGGTAGCCGCTGAAGGTGGACAGGTGAGGGCCTATCGGATCGACCGGGGGTCGGAATACTCTGCGGAGGGTTCAGCCGGGGCGTTCGAACGCCCGGCCGGCTTTCGGCTTCGTGACGCACTCCCTTCGCTTCCCTGGCAAGCCGGTGAAGAAGATCTCGAGGCAGTGGTGCGGTTCGATCCTGAAGTGGCCTGGTGGGCTCGCCGTCAATTGGCGGAGCCGGCGATTGAGCAACCCGATGGAGGTCTCGAGGCCCGGATCCATGTGGCGAACCCCGCGGCTTTTGTTGGCTGGTTGCTGGCCTTCGAGGACCGGGCCGAAATCATCAGTCCCGACCTACTGCGTTCCCAATTGCTCGATCTCGTAAGGGGCGGAAGCGATGAGTAAGACCGCCAAACGACTCACCCGCATTCTCTCGATGGTTCCGTGGGTAATCGCTCATCAAGGCGCAAGCGTTGGCGAGGTGTGCGAGCGGTTCGGATACACAGAACGTGAACTGCTCGAAGATCTGAATCTGGTGTTCGTGTGTGGTCTGCCCGGCTACGGACCCGGCGATCTCATGGTGGCGTATGTCGAAAACGATGAGGTGATCGTCGACATGGCGGAATACTTCTCCCGTCCATTCCGACTCACGCCCGCCGAGGCGCTCGGGCTGCTTGCCTCCGGGTCGGCTTTGATAAGCACTTCACAAGCACCGGAGGTCCTCGAGCAAGCAGTCGGCAAACTGGCTTCTGCCCTTGGGATCGACCCGGATGAGGCAATTGTTGTCGATCTGGCCGGCGAGCCTCCCCTGGTCCAGGTCCTCCGGCAAGGGGTGACCGAGTCGCGGGTGGTCGAGCTCACCTACACATCGCTCGGCAAAGGAGAAACCAGACACCGACTCGTCGAACCCTGGTCGGTGTTCTCGACGCTCGGTAACTGGTACCTGTCCGGATTCTGCCGAACGGCAGGAGGGGAGCGGGTGTTTCGGGTTGATCGTATCCAGCAGGCCCAACTCACTGATCAGAGTTTTGCTCCGCCATTGGAACCGCCTCCGCCTGAGGTCCGCTATACGCCGTCCGAGGATGACGTGCGAGCCACCATCGAACTCGGGGAACGAGCCAGGTGGGTTGCCGAGTACTACCCGGTTGAGGTGCTTTCCGATTCTGGTTCCGAGATGGTTATCGAGTTCTCGGCCGGAGACGCGTCGGTAGCCGCCCGGTTGCTTCTCCGGCTCGGAGCCGACGCCCGATTGGTCGCCGGCGTCGAGACGGAGGCTGCTCTGAAGGACCTGCGGACCCGGATTCTGGCCCGCTACCAAAGCCAATAGCCGGCTCCGCCACGGATCAATTGGCGCGGAGTGACGGCCCTCCCAAGTAGTGCGGTAGGACTATTTGCCAATAGCCCCTTCAGGGATGCGGAGGTGCGGCCGATAACCCGTGTGTACGAAACGGTTAGCGGAGAAACCGAATGACCACCATCAAAACGACATGCGAACGGTGCGGAGACGTAGAGCTAGAGCCAAACGATCTGGCCCTCGAACTCGATCCCACTCAAGAATCCGGTGTCTACCTCTTCACCTGCCCCAGTTGCATCGTTGTACAACGGCGACCCGCCAACCCCCGGGTGGTCAATGTTCTCCTCGCCACAGGAGTCAGCTACGAGGTAATCACACCTTCGCCGATCGACGATCCGATCACCGAAGCCGAGATCGACGCCTTTGCCAGCCGGCTGTACAGCGAAGAGGATCTCTTCCGGCTCCTCACTTCCTAGAGAAGGGCTTTCGTCTCCGTTTGCATGGACCCTAAGTGCTGTGACTGAGACAGCACTAGCATGCCGCCCGCGACATGTTCGATTCAATCAGCTTCACCGAACTCATCACGATTCTGCTGATCGCCCTGATTGTGTTCGGCCCCCAACGGCTCCCCGAGCTGGCCCGCAAAGCCGGCGAGTGGGCACGGGAGATTCGCAAAACGGCCGGCGAGTTTCGAAAAGGATTGGATCAAGAGATCGGCGACCTCAAGCAGCCGTTCCAGGAAGTGAAAGACGACTTGGATAAAGCTCGCGGTGACTTGAAGGCGGCCGGCGACGAAGTCAAGAAATCGGTGGAGTGGATCGGCCCGCCCCCCGTAGTGGGTCCCACTCCCGGTGAGGTTGTCGCCGACCAACCGGAGAACCAACCGGAAGCGCCGGAGGCGAAGGAGTGACCGAAGAGCAGCGCCAACCGATTCTCGAGCATCTCAATGAACTGCGCTGGCGGCTCGTCAAGAGCGCCGCCGCGCTGACGGTCGGCGCGATCATCGCATTCTTCTTTCGCGACTGGTTGTTTGACCTCCTCGAGAGCCCCTACCGCCAGGCCATCGACAACACAGACGCTCTCGCCCAATTCCAGGTGACCGAAGGTTTCTCGGTAGCGATGCGGCTTGCCCTGTTTGGCGGGACCTTGCTGGCCAGTCCAGTCTTGCTTTACCAGCTCTGGGCGTTCGTCAATCCAGCCCTCACCGCCCAGGAACGGAAGTGGACGGTGCCGATCGTGATGGCCCTGGCGGTGTTGTTCGGCGGTGGGGTCGTGTTCGGGTACCTCATTCTGCCGAGAGGCCTGGAGTTCCTGCTCGGCATCCAGAGTGGGCTCGATCCCATCATCGGGGTGAGCAGCTATATCTCTCTTGCCCTTCGGTTCTTGCTTGTCTTCGGTCTGGCTTTCGAGTTTCCCGTGTTTCTCTTCGCGGCTTCTGCTGCAGGGTTGTTGTCTTCGCAACAATTATCCAAAGGCAGGCGATGGGCGGTGCTCACCATTGTCGTGGTGGGGGCAGTGGTGACCCCGACCGGCGATCCGCTCACCCTGCTGGCTCTCTCGATACCGCTTTACCTCTTGTATGAGGCGACCATCCTCCTGGTCAAGCTCGTTCTGCGGAAATGAGTGTCACGGAATTCTTCGCCAACCTCCCGTTCCGTCCGGATGCGTTTCAGGAGCTTGCCGCAGAGGCCATCGAGACGGGAGCATCGGTCGTCGTTGCAGCCCCAACGGGATCGGGGAAGACCCTGGTGGCGGAGGTGGCCGTCCATCTGGCCCTCGCTCGCGGCAGGAGAGCGTTCTATACGACACCGATCAAAGCTCTCTCCAACCAGAAGTTCGCCGATATTCGAACCTCATATGGGGAAGAGCGGGTGGGTCTCCTCACGGGCGACAACTCGATCAACGGTAACGCTCCAATCGTGGTCATGACCACCGAGGTGCTGCGCAACATGATCTACTCGGATCCTGAGAGCCTCGACTACTTGGACACCGTCATTCTCGACGAGGTGCACTACCTGCAAGACCGCTTTCGGGGGGCCGTCTGGGAAGAAGTCATCATTCATGCCCCTTCGCATATCCAGCTGGTTTGCCTATCGGCGACGGTTTCCAATGCAGATGAATTCACGGATTGGGTGCGCTCACGGCGTGGCCCAACCACGCTCGTGATCGAAGAAACCCGCCCGGTTCCCCTGGAAAGCCTTTACGCCGTAAAGGACCGGTTTTCGGACGAGGGCCTGGTGATTGAACCGATGCTGGTGCGGCGCAAGGGACGGACCGAACCGAACCCGGACATTGTGAGGCTGCTGGCGCGCAAGCGAAGCCGGCGCCGGTATGCAACGCCGCGGCGAGGCGAAGTCGTTGCAGCCCTGGCGGGACGAGACATGCTCCCCGCCATCTATTTCATTTTCAGCAGGGCAGGGTGCGAGGACGCGGCGGAACGCCTCATGGAGGGAGGGATCGGCCTGACCACTTCAGAAGAACGTTCGCTGATTCGCCAGCACGCCGAACGGCGTACCGCCCATCTCGATGACCAAGACCTGGCCGTTCTCGGATACGACCGGTGGATAGCGCTACTCCAGTCAGGGATTGCCGCCCACCATGCCGGGCTGGTGCCTGCCTTCAAAGAAACCGTTGAAGATCTCTTCCTGCGAGGTCTGATCCGCGTGGTATTCGCCACCGAAACCCTGGCGCTCGGTATCAACATGCCCGCCAAGACGGTTGTACTCGAGAATCTATCTCGCTTCACAGGAGAAACTCACGAGGTGCTCCGGCCGGGTGACTACACCCAACTCACCGGCCGAGCAGGCCGAAGAGGCATCGATACTCAGGGATACGGGGTGGTGCTCTACTCGAGGTTCATCGAATTCGACCGCGTGGCCGGAATCGCTTCCGCCGGGTCTCACGCCCTACGTTCCAGCTTCCGGCCGACCTACAACATGGCCGCCAACCTGGTGGCGAATTACCCGCAGGTCCAGGCCGAGAAATTACTGAACGCCTCGTATGGCCAATATCAGCGCCAGCGGAGCGTTGCTTCGCTGCGCCGCACGCTCGAGCCAAAGGAGCAGCGTCTTGGCGAGCTCGAAAAGGAAGCCCAGTGCGAGCTCGGCGACGTTGAGGAGTACCTACAGCTGCTGAGAACCGTGGACGGAGCCGGATTGAGGAAGGTGGCAGGCAACTTCATCAGGACGCTGCAGCCGGGCCAGGTGCTCGAGATCCCAGGCGGAAAGCGCTCAGGCCGATACGTGGTCGTCAAGCAATGGCGCGGGGCAGACCCGCCCCGGGTCGTGCTGATCTCTGAGAAAGGGAACGTTGCGCAGTTTCGATCGGCAGATCTCAGCCCCGGTACGGCGCGGCTGGGTGTCCTCTCCCTGCCCAAGCCGTATCAGCCACGCGATCCAGGTTTTCAGCAGACGGTTGTCACTGCCCTGCGTAGCTTCCGATCGACCAGGACAGATCCTATGCAGCCCGCCGGGGCCGACCCAGTTACAGAGCACCCGGTTGCTGATTGCCCGGACCGTTCGACGCATATCAAGGCGGCTCGCCTCGTCGAACGATCCCGACGCGAGGTGCAACGCCTCAGACACCAGCTCGCTCTCGAAGGTGAGGGTCTTGTCGAGGAATTCCATGCCATTTTGGATCTGCTCGCCGAATGGGGATACGTCGACGGTTGGGGCCTGACGCCCGCCGGGGAACAGTTGCGGTTCATCTATAACGAACTCGACCTCCTGGTGACCGAATCAGTCTCCCTTGGAGTGTTCGACAACTTGGATGCAGCGGAAACGGCCGCGCTCGCCTCCTGTTTTGTGTACGAACCACGAGCCGAGCAAACGGACCATCGACTACCTACCCCCGGACTCGAGGAGCGCTGGAGTGCCGTGGTCGACCGTGGCAAGTCGCTGAATCAGGCGGAACGCAAACGACATCTCCCGGAAACCCGCCAACCGCATCCCGGCTTCTCCGCCCTGGCGTTTGCCTGGGCGCATGGGGAGGATCTGGACAGTCTCCTCGACGATGACGACCTTGCCGCAGGCGACTTTGTTCGAACCTGCCGGCAATTGCTCGATCTGTTGCGACAGCTTCGAGATGCCGAACCAACTCTCCGCCGACAGGTTTCCGACGCGATCCGTATGCTCGACCGCGGCGTCGTGGCAGCAGGAGGTTTGTCGTGAACGACTGGCTGGTCATAGCCAATCCCTACGCCGGACGGAGCAAGGAGATCGAGCAGCGCACCCGCCGGGTCTTGGACGCCCAAAAAATCGACGCACAGATCGTGGCCCCCTACGGCGAAGCCGAGGTGCGGGAGTGTATCGACGAGGCAGTGGCAGCCGGCCGGGACCGGATGGTCGCAGTGGGAGGCGATGGCACGATCAACCTGGTAGTTGGTGCTTTGATGCAGCACCAATGGGAACAGCCTCCAACGCTTGGGGTGCTCCCGGCCGGATCAGGCTCGGATTTCGTGAGGACCTTCGGAATCTCCCAGCGTCTGGAAGAAGCTGCTCGCCACTTGAACGGCGCGGAGGTGTACCTTTCCGATGTTGGCCTCCTGCGGGGAAGCTGGGGAGAGAGGCATTTCATCAATGTCGGTGACGCAGGCGTACTCGCGGCGTTGGTGAAACGGGCCGAGCGCCTCCCGCGCTGGCTGGGCCGGGCCAGATACCACGTGGCTTTGCCGCTTGTCTATCCCCGATTCCCGGAGGCCGAGATCCGGCTGGTCGCCGGCAGGCGAACCTACGAGGGGCCGGCAATGCTGGTCGTTTTCGGCAACGCCCAATTCTTCGGCGGCGGATGGAATATCGCGCCCCGGGCAACCGTTTCAGACGGGTTGTTCGACATGCAAGTTTTCAAGGCCTCGAAGCGAGACGTTCCCCGGCTATGGTTGCGCGCCAAGAACGGTGATCACCTGAAAGACAGGAAGGTCCAGAGGTTCTCGGCGGACCGATTCACGCTCGAGACCAGCCCGGAGTGGCCGGTCGAGGCAGACGGAGAGTTTTTCGGCTCCGGTCCGGTTGAGGGTGAGATCCTGGCCGGAGCCATCAACATAAAGATCTAGAGGATCGTAGAGAGTCACAAAGCATCTGCCAGGACGGTATATACTCCCGGCGCTTTTGGAACCGGAGGAGACATGGCCCGCAAACCCAAGGTGGCCGACGAGTCGGATGTCGTCACCGAAGAAGTAGACGTCGATAACGACATCGACGGTGCGGAGTTGGACATTGATGAAGACGTCGATGACATCGCGGATATCGACGAGGTCGCAGACTTGGACGACATCGCGGATATCGCAGAAATAGACGAGATCGTGGACACCGATGTGGACGATGCGGACGATGTCGACGACGAGGACGACAAAGCGGACGATGACGATGACGATGAGGACGATGTAGAGGCCGATGAGGCCCTCGAGGAGCTAGAGGCCGAAGAACTCGAGCTCTTGGCGGAAGAGGCAGAGGATTCGCTGCTGGTCAACGAGGCAACTGAGCTGAGGGAGATCCGTCGGGCTGAACTCGGTCTCAATGTCGGAGCACAAGAGGCCCGCGTTGATGAGTTCGTCTGTTCGTCGTGTTTCCTGGTGAAACGAACCAGCCAGCTTGCCAACAAACGAAAACTCATCTGCCGCGACTGCGTTTGACGCAGAGGAGCCCGGTCGAGATGCGCGCCGATGAGGTGACGGTCGTCATACCGACGTACAACGAGCGCGAGAACCTCGAAGCGTTGGTGCAGGCCGTCCGGTCCCACGGCTAC
>Ga0316190_10001125_pt1 | contig 19166 bp, 16 predicted proteins | sample Eddworburrow2_MG_FD_204929 | JGI IMG/M metagenome (GOLD analysis project Ga0316190, IMG submission 204929) | Coastal sediment microbial communities from Maine, United States - Eddy worm burrow 2 | ecosystem: Environmental > Aquatic > Marine > Coastal > Sediment | place: USA: Maine | collected... | reverse complement strand
ACACCGACGCCCGACCGACCGCACGCCACGGCGGCAATCAACAGCTGTCGACCGACCGGGCCGAGGCCGTCGCCGCCTGGCTGACCGCGGCGGGGGCGACTATTGGATCAACCTTTGGACTGGCCGACGCTCGGCCGCTCCCGGCCCCCGTCCCCGATTACCGGTCGGCGGCCGAGCGCCTGGCCGACAACCGAAGGGCATCAATTGAACTGTGGTGCACCTGAGCGAGGGCGGGCCCTGGTGGGCCCGCCCTCAACCGATTGGAGGCTGGTGCCAGGCGATTAGTGGGCGTCTTCCTCGCTCAGGCCGGCGATGGCGAGGGCCTTGCGCTTGGCTCCATCGAGGTCGTAGTGACGGCGGGTCACGATCCGCTGGGCGTAGAGCCCCCCACCGGCCTGGATGTTGGTGACGAACTTCCAGCCACCGTAAGCGTCGGCGGTCAGATCGCGAATGGCGTGCATCAGCCGAGCCCGGTACTCGCCATCGATGTCGTTGCCGGTCGACATGTACTTGCGGGCCAGGTCACCGACCTCGCCATTTTCAAAGTCGGCGGGCACCGGAGCGGTCAGGACCGCGCCGCCGGCGATGTCGTGCAGGTGGCGGACCATCAGGTTGTAGTTGGCGGCGGCGTGGAACTTGCCGGCATTGACGAACAACTCGTCGGGGAAGGCCGCCCCCTCGGGCCCCACGTGGCAGTTGCCAACGGCCGCTTCCAGCGTCGAGCGGATCAAGGTGGCGTGGATGATCATCTCGGAGATCTTCTCCTTGATGTGCGATATCCCAGCCGTGCCGTTGGCCTCCGCCACCAGTTGGGCCAGGCCAACCAGCTCATCCGCCTCCTCCACGAAGGCCGAAAGCCCACCCAGCCGCTCCCACAGGCCAAGGCTGTGGGCAAAAACGGCGGCGAAGGCCGTCTCACCGTCGAGAAAAATGCGCTCGTGGGGAACGAACACATTGTCGAAGATCACGAAACCTTCGGGATAGTGGGACTTTCCCGACACCGGGAAGGCGCGCACATCCTCGTGGCGGGGAGCGTAGGTGGTGTTGATGATCTTCACCCCCTCAGCGTTGACCGGGATCACACACCCGATCGACCAGTCCTCCTCCCCCGGCTTCATGGCCTTGGTCGGGATGGTCAGCAGATCGTGGCCGAACGAGGCCCCGGTGATGTGAAGTTTGGCGCCACGAATGACCACACCGTCGCGTTGGCGGTCAACGACACGGACATAGGAGTCGAGATCGTCCTGCTTGGCCGGGGGACGGCTGCGGTTGCCCTTGGCATCGGTGATGCACTGGGTAATGCGAACATCACCCCGCTGTGCCTCTTCAATGTAGTGGGCGATGCGTTCCAGGTAGTCGGGCTTGACCCCGGCCATCCGACCGGCTGCGGTCTTCAGGGTCTGGATCGAGGTCGACGTGACATGGGCCATCATCCCCGCGTCGTGCAGCATGGGTATCAGCTGTCGTAGATCGTCCGCCGATTCGGGAACTCCGAGCAGGGGGCTGACGGCATCGGCGCTCGGGTCGTAGTACTTGTCGTAACCCTGCGCCGTGGTATCGACGGTCTGGCCCAGGATCGGGTGACCGGCCAGGTCGTCGACGCTCTCACCCTCAAAGTAGGTTCGGCGTCCGTCGGCGAGCGAGTCTTTGTATTGACTGCCGGTCAGCATGGTCACTCCCTTATTCTCGTATCGGTCTCACGTCGGCCCCATGTTGGTCCCATGGCCACCAACCACGCTGTCACGGGTCGGGGGTGTCTGCCAGTTTCCGACGGGACCCGCCAGGATGACGGGCAGGCAGACGGGGGTGCCCGAAGAACTTCTCCCGCAACGTGCCCGGCTGGTATTCACGCTGCATCAGTCCCCGTTGCTGGAGAACGGGAACCACACCGTCGATGAAATCGACGAACGTGCCGGGGGTCGAGGTGTAGATGAGGTTAAACCCGTCGGCCCCCGCCGCGGCCAACGCTTCGAGGCGATCGGCGATCTGTTCGGGCGTTCCGGTCATGAACGAGCCGCTCATCTGACGGGCGGCCAGGTCACCGAAGGTCAACTGTTTGTCGGGTGCTGATTCGATGAGGTTCTTGACCACCCCGGTGACGGCGTTGAAGTCAAACCCGGCCAAGGGTTGCGCCGGGTCGAGCAGGCCAAGATCGGCTCCGACCGAACCGCTCATGTGTGCCAGACCGGCCTCGATCGAGAGCTGCGCCGTCAACTCGGCCTCCTTGGCCTTGGCCTCGGCTTCGGTTCCTCCCACCACCGGCGAAAGGGCCAGGAAGAACTTGATGTCCTCGGGCCGGCGGCCATAACGGCCGGCCCGGGCCCGCACGTCGGCCACCAGTTTGGTCAATGCCCGCCGACGGGCAACCGCGAACACCGCCTCAGCGTGGCGGGCGGCGAACTCTCGCCCCCGGTCCGACGACCCGGCCTGGAACAGCAACGGTGTTCGCTGGGGGGACGGCTCACTGAGGTGGGGGCCGGGAACCCGGTAGTAGGGGCCAATGTGGTCGATGGTGTGGACCTTCGACGGGTCGGTGTAGACGCCGCGTTGAGCATCTCTCACCACCGCATCGTCGTCCCAACTGGCCTCCAGCAGCTTGTAGATCACCTCCATGTAGTCGTCGCCCCGGTCGTAGCGGTCATCGTGGCGGGGTAGCTCGTCGAAGCCGAGGTTGCGGGCCGCGCTCGGCAGGTACGAGGTGACGATGTTCCACGCCACCCGCCCCCTGGTCAGGTGATCGAGGGTCGAGAGGCGACGGGCGAAGGTGTAGGGGTGGTCAGAGAGGATGGAACTGGTGAAGGCGAACCCGAGGTGTTCAGTGACCTGCGCCATGGCGGGGATCAACAGCGATGGATCGTTCACCGGGACCTGCATCGCCTCCCGTAACGCCGTTTCGGGCCCTCGGTTGTAGTTGTCGTAGATTCCGGTGACGTCGGCCAGGAAGAGGGCATCGAAGCAGCCCCGCTCAAGGATGGCGGCCAACTCCGTCCAGGGTTCGAGCGAGGCGTAGTCGACCTGGCGGGAGTCCGACCTCCCCCACAGTCCATGCTGAATGTGGGAGACGCAGTTCATCGAAAAGGCGTTGAACAACAACCGCCTGGGTTGGATGGTCATCAGTCGCCTTTGGGGTAGCTACGATCGGTGATCGTCTCGGTATGCGTCGCTCTTCCTGGCAAGCGATCTGAGGGAGACCGTAGTGTTGATCGTCACCGCCCAAAAGCTGCCGCATTCATTGGTGACAACAACCAGGCTGGGGCTGATGGCTAATCTCGATCCGATAGGTGGGCTTCGGGCCACTGGTAGCGGCTACCGGTGGTGGCCGCTGACCGCGGCGACGAGCGGTTTGTTGGGAGACACATGAGTGATGCATTGGACAGGCTGATCGAGATCGTGACCCTGGATGACCTCGGCCACGATCGCTTTCGCGGTGCTGGCTCAAACCACGACGGCGTCGACGCCACCTTTGGTGGGCACTTCCTGGCCCAGGCGGTGGCCGCAGCCCAGGCCACGGTTCATCCCGAGCAGCGAATCCACTCGCTGCACGGCTACTTTCTGCGGGCCGGACGCCCCGGCCTGCCCTACGACATCACCGTTGAACGCCGACGGGACGGCCGCACCTTCAGCACCCGCCGGGTAACCACCGCCCAGGACCCCGACCGCTACCAGTTCGAGATGCTGGCTTCATTTGCCCACCCTGAGCAGGGTCCGGTGTCGTCGCCGGAGCCGCCACCGGGTTTCGCCGATCTGCCGACCCCGGAATCCCTACCCTCCCATCCTGAACTGATGGCATCGCTCGACCCGCTACCCCTGCCTGAAGAGTGGGCCCTGCGCGACTATGGCCTCGATCTGCGCACGATCGCCGCTCCGTGGGCCCCGGATGGCCCATCCTCCGAGGGAGGCATCCAGCTGTGGGCCAAGGCCGCGGCACAACTGCCTGGCGATGAGTCCCTCCACGCCGCGCTGCTGGCCTATCAGAGCGACGAATCGCTGGCTGACAACATAGCCATCCCGTGGGGTGCCACCTGGGGCAGCCCTGACGTCGTGTTCGTAAGCCTCGACCATGCCATGTGGTTTCACCGACCAGTCGACCTCAACCAGTGGCACTTCATCGACCAGCGGCCAGTTACCGTCGGTCAAGGTCGCGGCCTGGCAACGGCCGCGGTCTGGACCAGTGAAGGAGAACTTGTGGCCACGTTCACCCAAGAAGCACTGCTGCGGTTGGGCGAATCGTTCAAGGGAGGCGCACATGGCTAAAGGTGGTCGCCCCTCAATCGTGTCCATCCTGGCCCTGGTGGTCCTCGTGGCCGCCGCCGGTGGTTCGGCCTTGATCGTGTACGGACCGGAGTCGATCACCAGCCGCATCACCGGCGAGTCGTCGACGACAACCTCAACCGAGCCCCCGATCGTGGCCGGTGGCATAGAAGAGGCTGAACAACTGGTGGCTGCCTTCGCCAACGGCATCGAGACGAATCAGTTCGGTGGCCTCGATTTCGGCCCGACGAGCATGGCCACCGTGGCCTCAACCTTCGATGCCGTCACCGCCGGCCTTGCCCCGTTCACCCTCACCGCCGCCCCCGGCCCGGTGACCATCCTCGACGACGGCTCCGCCGAGGCTCCCCTTGATCTGACCTGGACGTTTCCCGGCGACCGCGTCTGGACAACGGCCACCAGCGTCAAGCTGCAAACGGCCAACGCGCAGTGGTCGCTGCAGTGGACCCCCTCGGTGCTTGAACCAAGTCTTGCTGCCGGCGATGAGTTGCGCCGCACCCGCATTGCCCCCGGCCGGGCCGAGATTCTGGGCCGGGACGGCTCGGTCATCGTTGGTCAGGTGAACCTGGTAGACGTTGGCGTCCGCCCCAGTCGGATCGAGGACCTGGCCGTCCTGGCCACCCAGCTCCAGGATCTGGTCGGGGCCGATCCAACCGATCTCACCGCCAGGGTGCAGGCGGCAGACCCGTCGGCCTTCGTCGATGTGGCCACCCTGGCCCGGGCCGACTATGACGCCATTCGCGACCAGATCTTCCCCCTTCCCGGAACGGTCTTCCGCGAGCGGGCAGTACCCCAGACCCAAGATCCGAACTTCGCCCGGGCCCTGTTCGGACGATCGGGCGAGGTCACCGCCGAGATCATCGAGGAACACCCCGGGCTGTTCCAGAACGGCGACGTGGTGGGGATCTCGGGGCTCCAGGCTCGCTACAACGACATCCTTGCCGGCCGACCAGGGGTGGAGATCTCGGTGCTACGGGCCGCCCCCGGCAGCGTCACGACCACCACCGGGACCGGCCTCACCACGACCTCGGCCGTTCGTAACCCGAACGAGCCCGAGACACTGGCCACCATCGGGGCCGAGCCTGGTGAGCCGGTGATCACTACCATCGATCCATTCATGCAACAGGCCGCCGAAAACGCCTTACAGCGCACCGACAAGACCAGCGCTCTGGTGGCGGTTGAGGTCTCAACCGGTGAGTTGGTGGCAGTGGCCAACGGACCCCGGGGGGCGGCGGTGAACTTCGCCATGACCGGCCAGTACCCGCCAGGCTCCGTGTTCAAGATCATTAGTGCCTATGCCGCGCTCCGGGCCGGCCTGGGGCCAAACGGTTCGATCGACTGCCCGGCAACGGTGACGGTCGGAGGGCGGACCTTTGCCAACGCCGGCGGGGAGGTGTTCGGAACCATCCCCTTCCACTTCGCCTTCGCCCACTCCTGCAACACCGCCTTCGTCAACGCCACCGTGGGATTCCCGGCCGAAAGTCTCACCCAACACGCCGCCCTGTTCGGGGTGGGGGCAGAGGTGGAGGTGGGAACCGATGCGTTCCTGGGCAACGTGCCCGTGGCCGAGAGCAACGTCGAGCTGGCAGCCACATCGTTCGGTCAGGGCCGGGTCCTGATGAGCCCCCTCGCCGCCGCCGTCATGGCCGCAACTGCGGCCGATGGCACCTACCGCTCACCCCGCCTCGTCACCTCCCCCATCCCCGGTCCCCAGTTGACGGTCGATCTCGATCCGGGACCGGCCGCCGATCTACGGTCGTTCATGCGCGAGGTAGTGACCTCGGGCACCGGCGGCGCCGTGGCCGGTGTTGCCGGCGGCCCGGTAGCAGGCAAGACGGGAACAGCCGAGTTCGGCAATGCGTCCCCGCCCCAGTCCCACGCCTGGTTCGTCGGGTTCCAGGGAAACATCGCCTTCGCCGTGTTCGTGGAGGCAGGCGAATTCGGGGGTTCAACGGCGGCTCCGATCGCGGCCGAGTTCCTCAATACCCTCGCCTCCAGGGGCCAGCCGCCGGCCGAACCCGAGCCGGAGCCTGAGCCGGAGCCGGAGCCGGAGCCGGAGCCGGAGCCGGAGGGCGACGGAACCTGATCAACGGGCGACTTCAACCAGTCCCCCGACTCCTCCCCCCCCGGTCAGCGAGCGTCATATCCGAGTGGACTACCGGCTTGTCGAACCAATGGTGGTGACGCGACGGAGACGGGTCCCAACCAAGATCATCTGATCCATGGGTGAAGGGCCGTCGCTGCGGCAGGGCGCTAATGTTGGCCATCAACTTCTCGGGGGCCTGGTATTCTCTTCATCCTGGACCCCCGAGTAGCAAGAGCGGGAGCAGGCAATGAGACGAATTTGTGTACTGGGTTTCTTAGTTGTTGTGGTTCTGTTGGCTGGAGCGTGCAGCAGGGGCGAAGACACCCCAGAGGACAACAGCTCATCGACCGAGTTGGAATCCCAGCCGGTGGGGCCGGAGATCTCCATCGCCGACGCCACCATGGTCATCAGATCCGAACGGGCACCGGTGGAGGTAAATGACGCCGCACTGGAGGCGGGCGACTTGCAGAACGCCCTGCCCGGCGACAAGGTCAAGATCGGGAAGCGTGGTACTGCCCAGTTGACGGCCGAAGCCGTGTTCGAGATCGAGGCGCTTCGGGGCGCCAATTTCACCGTCCCGGCGTTGGCCAAGACACCAATCACGGTTCCCATGAACGGTGGGCACCTCGTTGTCCGGCTCAACAAGCGAGCCGATGCCCAGGTCGTGGTCGACACCGGCGCCCGCCAGTTCATCACCCGCTCGCCTGATGCCCACTTCGCGGTGTGCCAGGCTGGTGACGGGGCCAGCTGTCTTGTCGTGGTGAAGGGTGAGGTCGAGTGGAACGAGGACGGGGTGGCCAGCGAGACCTATTCCGCAGGACGGGCCTCTTTCGCCGTCCAGGGCAACGCCCCGGAACCAGACCGGTGTGCTTCGTCCGAGGACCTCGGGGTCATGAGGAGTCAGCTGAGCAGCACCGACTTTGCGGGTGTGCTGGCCGACATCGTGGCCACGTGGGACCCCTGTGAAGCCGAGGACCCGCAGACAACCGACGTAGCGCTGCCCTCGGCCGCCCGCATGGAGCAGGTGGAGGTTGCCGAGATCATCATTGGCTCGCCCGATGTCGACACCGACAGCCCAACCCGGGTGAAGCAGAAGACCCTTTCCGGCTCGGCCAACTTCTACATCGAGCCGTTGACCGCCACCAACTCCGAGTTCCGGACCTGGCTGGCTAACACCGCAGGCGATGACACCGCCCTCTGGACCGCCTACGCCCCCGACGAGTGGCTCCAACGGGCCCCCGGTGGTGCAAAGACCCAGGCCACCTACTCCGACGGCGAGGCCGACCTGGCCGTGACCGGGGTCAGCTTCGGCACGGCCCAGGCCTTCTGCGCCGCCCAGAACAAGCGGCTGGCCACCGAAATCGAGTGGGATCTGGCGGCGTCGAATGAGGTGCTGGAAGACCTCACCGACAACGCTCAGGACTGGGTCAGTGACTGGGAGGCCTACGGCCCCGGCCCCGACAACACGACCAACCGCCAGGTCCTGCGGGGAGCCAACGGCATTCTCGAAGCCGACCTCTACCACCGGGACTTCGCGCTCGACGAGCCAGAAGCCACCGCCGCCCGCCAGAGCGCCCGGGTTCGTTGTGCGGCCACGGAGGTGGCAATCGGCGGCCGATCCTTTACCCGTGAGGTCTTCCGCGACGACTTCAACTCCAAGGATTGGCCCGAGCTCATCGACGACCCGCTTGAGGCCAAGTATCACCCCGAGAATTATCATCTCGACATCCATCAGCATCACAGTCAGGGGGTGGTGGTCCGCACCCTGGCCAGCACGCTTGACGAAGGCCGGATCGACGTTGACCTCTTCATCGAGCGAAACAACACCGGAGCGGGCAGCGAGGCGTACCGTTTCGGTATCGCCTTCGGCCGAGCCGACGAATTGATGACCCTGACCCTGGAGCCCGACGAGTTCAACAACAACAGTTTCCTGGCCTGTGTGCGCCCCTTGGACCCCGTCCTGGAGACCGAAAGCGAACCAGGTCCGGGCGGGAACTCCGTGCCGCTGAATCTGATCTCCAACCCCCAGTCACCTGATGACAAGGGTCGGGTGGCCATGTTCGGGCCGGCCAACAACCACACCGGCCACCGCTGCGAGGGATCAGCGACCTCAATCGAGGTCGAGGTCACTGACATCGACAACGCGGTGCGGATGTCGGTAGTCCTGATCGACGGCAAGCTTGAGGCCTGGGTCAACGAAACCCCGGTCGACACCGCGACCAGTCTTTCGAGCATTGATGTCTACGGGTTCTTCTCCCAGACCTACGAGCGGCCCCGTTCCCACATCCACTTCGACGATGTGATCATCTCCAACTGACCCCATCGCATCTCTGAGCAATGGCTACCTTTCGCCCCGGTGTGCTACCACCGGGGGCGGCGGGCAAGCAGGCCCGTCGATGGGACCCAAGGAGCAGGAATGGCAGATCGGGTAGCGCTGGTGACCGGGGGCGGTCGGGGAATTGGGCGAGGGATCGCTCTTGGCCTCGCCGCCGACGGAATCGATGTGGCCGTCACGTACCGCCGCGACGCAGAGGCGGCGGCAGCCACGGTGGCCGATATCGAGGCCATGGGCCAAGCTGGTCTGGCCATTCAGAGCGACGTTTCCATCCCCGATGACAACACCCGGGCGGTGGCCGAGGTCGTCGATCGCTTCGGCGGCTTCCAGATCCTGGTGGCCAACGGTGGGATCGCCAGCCGGGGCCGATCCGTCGTCGACACCGACGCCGCCGAACTGGCCCGGGTCGTCGGTACCCACGCGCTGGGCGCCCACCACCTGTTCTCGGTTGCCGTCCCCCAGCTGCGAAACAACGACCGAGCCGACATCGTCGCCATCTCCTCGGTGGCCACCATTACCAATGGGGCCAACGGCGCGCCCTACAACATGGGCAAGGCGGCGCTGGAAGCGCTGGCCCTGACCCTGGCCAAGGAAGAACGCCAGAACGGCATCAGGGTCAACATCGTGGCCCCTGGCCTGGTCGAGACCGACATGGGACGCCGCCTGGTCAAGGGCGCGGCCGGGATTGACGACATCACCACCTTGTCCGAGGTCATGCCATTCGGTCGGGTGTGCCAGCCGGAGGACATCGCCGACGCCGTCAGGTTCTTCGTTTCCGGCGGGGCGGCCTACGTCACCGGCGAGAAACTCAACGTCTGGGGTGGCGGTCAGGACTGGCGCTGATCCAGCAGCGCCAGTCGAGGTCTTGACCGCCAGGTTCAGACAGCGTCACCGTGGCGTTCTCCGGTACGGATTCGGATGAGGGTGTCGACGGCGACAACCCAGATCTTCCCGTCGCCGATCTTGCCGGTGCGGGCCGCATCCTGGATTGCCTCCACCACCGAGGCCACCTCGGGTTCGTCGATCACCACCTCAAGCTTGAGCTTGGGAACGAAGTCGACCTGGTACTCCGCACCCCGATAGGTCTCGGTGTGGCCGCCCTGGCGGCCGAAACCCTTGACTTCGGACACGGTCAGACCCTGAACACCCTGGCTTGCCAGCGTGGCCTTGACCCCGTCGAGGGCATGGGGCTTGATGATGGCTGTTACCAACTTCATCTGATCCACCTTCCACCGGTCGGTACTCGACCGACGTCGGCTGTTGCCTGCGCTCCGTGCTGTTGCATGATGACTGCCTTTTGTTGGCTCACCGATGAACCTAGAAGTCGTTCGTTGCCGCCAGATTTGCGTGCTGTTGCGTCACCGCGAACAGTTTCTTACTCGCTTCTTTCAGCCCTCGATCTGCGCCTGGCCAGCCAGATCGGGCCGACAGGACCCACAGCCGACAACGGCGTTGTCAACCACCCGTAGGACATAACCCCTTCGGCGCACGGTCAGGATCGACAGGCCAAGCGGTTCGAGCCGCCTGCGGAGGCGAACCAGATGCACGTCGAGCACGTTGCGTCGGGGTGGTTCGGCTGCGGGCCAGCCGTGCTGGAGCAGCCTCGCCTGGCTCACGACCTGATCGAGACCGGCAAGCAGAGCCTCCACCAATCGGACCTCCACCGGACCGAGGGCGACGTACATCGTGCCATGGCGCAACACCCCGTCGACGAGGGTCGGACCGTCCCCCATGGCTCGGGTCTCGAGCGTCTCGATCCTGGCCTTCAGTTCGGATCGATCGGTCGACTCACGGACCCAATCCTCAAGTGGATCAACGGTGACGGGGGCGGATGCATCATTGGCAACGACCAGCACCCGGGGCCGGCGGCCCAGCGCCAACGCCGCCCGCCGGGACTCTCCTGACGGCCACTTCACCAGCTCAACACTCATCGGATCAACGTACTGCCCGACTGTTTCGCCATTGTTTCCAGCTCGTGACCAGCCTGGGTCGCCGCCAAAGGCGGCCAGGCCGATCAGCCCCAGCAGCTACGAGATGCGTTCCAGGGCTTCGTGCCGTCCCGCTGCCAGGTGATGAGCGCCGCCTCGTCCTGCTGGGCCGGTGTGGCCAGATGCCCCTGGGTGACGCCGTAGCGATCGGCGTGGCCGTAGGCGGCCCAGCTACCGGTGAGGAACTGATAGCCACCACGAGCGCTCGAGTTGGGGTTGGCGGCGGTGTAGTTGTCGCGCGACTCGCAGAACCGGATGGAGAGCAGCACGGGAGGAAGCAGTACCCCGTTGCCACTGTCGACCCATCCGTCGGGGCCTGCCGTCGTCGACGGCGCCACGGTTGTGGCCGGGGCCGGCGCCACGGTTGTGGCCGGGGCCGGGGCCGGGGGCTCGGTGGTCGCTGAACCATCAACGGCGGGCGTCGCAGTGTCACCGGTCGCAGCATCCGAGGCCGGGGTCGCGGTATCGGTGGCCGGGGCCCCATCGACCGCGGGAGTGGCGGTCTCGGTCGCCTGATCTGGCGACGGAACCCCAACCGTTGTTGGTGGTTCCGGATCGGTGGCGACCACGGCCGAAGATGAAGGGGCCACCGTGGAGGGCGCCGACGACACCAGGGTGCCGACCATGGCCTGTTCCTCCGACGTTGGCGTCGCCGTGTCGGCGCTGCCATTCAGCCGTTTCGCCGTGTTGGGCGCAGCCGACGACAACGTCGACTGGGCCTTGGCCGAAGACTCCGACGATGCCGGTGAAGCTGTCGGCGCTGGTTGATCGTCAGCGCTCGGCCCGGCTGGGTCGATTCCGCCGGCGCTGACCAGTGGATCGGCCTCATCGTTGACACCGAAGCCGACGACCATACCGGCCACGGCGATGGCGAACAGGGTGGCCAGCAGGCCGCCGCGGGCAGGCCGCGCTGAAAGAAACGGGTTTCGCAGGGGTATTCGCATTCGCTCTGACTCCCTTGCCTGGGTCCGGCTCCGCCGCCGGTACCTGAGATGTGTGCCGGGGCGGTTACAAACAGCCACCAGCACCTACCCGCAGCGACGATATCCACATTACGGAACCGTTACACAACCCCACGTGGCGAATGTCACTCCATGCGGTCGGCAGCCACCCGGTCAGACCTCTACTCGATTCACCACCAATCAACGGATCTGGAGGTAATCAATCGACAATCAGCGCCCGGCAGTCCTGACCCCGACGGGCCGGACCCGGCTCCGGGCAACGCTGGTGCGCCGGACCCTGGCAGCCCTGACCCCGACGCGGCCGTCGCCGCTGATCCTGCGTCGATGGAGCCGGCATCGCCTGCACTTCCGTCTTCGGCCCCAGGCAGCTGTTGGTCCACAACCTCTTCTGCCAGCGGAGAAGGAAGGCCGACTCCACCGCCGACCTCAGCCTTGACCGTCGCACTGCCGCCGGCGTCGATCTCGGCTCCGGCGGTCGACCCCGGAGCCTTGTAGGCATCGGTGGCAGCCAGGCTGGAGTCGGACCGCCGCAACCAGCGGCCAGCAGCAGAGCACCGAGCGGGAACCCCCAGTCAATGCTCGTCTGCCGGCCTTACCTGCCATGGCGATCCCGGTCTTGTACGTTCGTTCCGCCGTTGCGGCGCCACCAGGGAGACACGACGGCTCACAGAATCAAATACGGATGAAAATCGCACTCGGCTTGAGGGGCCGCGGAACGCCTGGTGGTTCGTAGTCGACTACACACCGTCACGAATCGCACCCGATTCGTGGATCGCTGCTCTCGACAGCCCCGTGGCGGGAATACCATCGACAGGCCAAGAATCAAGGGTTTCCGCTCCGCCCCAGCCATGTAAGGCCGTCCGGCCCAGGCGTTGAGCCGAGCAGCGTGCCCATGATGTTGGCCCGAACTGCCGCAGCATCAACGTCGACCGCCAGTTCGACGTTCGGGGTTCCAGGCTCGTCAAGGGCGGAACCATCGTCAGCGGCGCTGAGGCGCATCGGCTCAAAGCGGCACAACTCCTTGTCGACCAACACCGCCGCCGTCAACGGATCGTGCAGGGCGATCCGGGGTCGGGCCCGGCCCCAATCGTCGCGTTGCACATCGAGCCAGCGCTCGCACAGTACCGCCACGGCCTGGTTCAGCTCATCGTCAGTGGCCAGCAGATCGACGTCACCGTCGTCCAGGTGGGTCTGGAAGGTAATCTCGGCCGGAACCAGCAACGGCGCCGCCGTTGCCCCGACGACGGCATCAAGCACCAGGCGGGCAGCGTCGGGGTCGCAGAACCAGTTCCACTCCCCTATCCGGGCGACCATGTCCTCCAACATCACATCGCCGTGCTTACCGCCCATGATGGCCAAGGGTGGGAGGGTCAGGCCTGCCTCGGCCAGGGCGGCCAGGTTGGTGAGGGGGCCGATGGCCAACACGGCGTCGGGCCGGGCCTGCTCGATGGCGGCGGCGATGGCCTCGATGCGGGCCGGTCCGCCCTGCTCCTCGGCCAGGCGCAGCACCGGATCGGCATCGTCGAGCAGTCCCTGCCCCTCGTGGCCGAGCATGATGCCCTTACGGCGCTCGCTGCGGGGCACGCCCAGCCCACCCAGCACCGGCACATCATCCGCTCCGCCCAGGGCCAACAAGGCCCGGGTGATGCGATTCCGCAGGGGGATGTCGCCAAAGACGGTTGAGATGCCCACCAGCTCAAAGCCAGGATGGCGCAGCACGTAGCCCAGGGTCAGAGCGTCGTCGACGTCGGTTCCTATGTCGGTGTCGATCCAGATCCGCATCGGCGAATCGTAGTGGTCCATTTCAGCGTCCGGCGAAGCCGTTGACTATCTTCGACAGGGTGTCCGCTCTTGATCCCCAGCACGTTGCCGAGTTTGCTGCCAACGGTTTTGTCGTTACCCCGGAGCTTCTGGAGCCCAACGAGCTCAACCGCTACCGCGTCGAGGTCGACCGGGCCGTGGACCGCCGCAACGCGGGAGATGATCGAGCCGTCGAGGAAAAGACGATCTACGAACAGTCCTTCATCCAGTGCATGCGCCTGTGGGAGACCGATCCCGGGGTCGCCCCACTCACCTTCCACCCCCGTCTGGCCCAGGCCGCGGCGGAACTGCTGGGAGTGGAGTCGGTACTGCTGTGGCAGGACCAGGCGCTGTACAAAGAGCCCGGAGGTCGGATCACCGACCCCCATCAGGACGCCACCTTCTGGCCCATCGGCGAGACCCCGCTGATCACGGCCTGGATCCCCTTCGAGGGCTCTACCACGGCGGGCGGTGGCATGGGCTACGTTCCCCGCTCCCACCAGGCAGGCCCGCTGAAGACGGTGAACCTGACGCACACCACCGAGCCCTACGACATCATGGCCGACCCCGCCCTGGGCGGCGCCGAATCGGTCTTTGTGGAGGCGCCCCCGGGGGCCGTGGTCTGGCACCACGGCTTTACCGTGCACGAAGCGGCAGCCAACCAGACCGACCAGACCCGACGGGTGTTCACCATCGTCTACCTGGCCGCCGGGCACCGCCGAGCCAAGCCGTGGCCCAACTTCCCCCTCGATCGAGCCGGGGTCGCCGTTGGCGGAGTCATGGAGGGTGAAGGGCTGCCGGTGGCCTGGCCCCGCCCTGAGGGCGAGCTTCCGGCGTCGCCAGCGACCGTCGGTGAGGCCCTCGGTCCCCAGGTCGGAACCCGCTCGTGAGCGCCGCCGACCCCCGCACGGCAGGCTCCGCAGGCACCGACCATGCTGGCGGCGACAACGATGGCGGCGATCGCAAACCAAATGTCATCGTGCTGTTTCCCGACCAGTTGAGGGCCTCGTCGCTGCCGCTCTACGGCGGGCGTTACATCGAAACGCCAAACATCGATCGCTTGGCGTCGGAAGGGGTGCGACTCGACAACGCCATCTCCAACTGTCCGGTGTGCACCCCGGCCCGCGCCATGCTCGTCACCGGCCGCCACCCTCAGACCACCGGCCACCTGATCAACACGACCAGGACCCGACATTCCGAGATCTCCATTGCCGACGCCTTCGCCCATCAGGGCTACCGCACCGGCTGGGTCGGCAAGTGGCACCTGCACACCGGGCTCTGGCCCGCCCTCGACCGCATGCCCCAGCAACCCGATTGGGTGCCCAAAGGTCGTGATCGCCTCGGTTTTGAGTACTGGCGGGCCTACAACCAACACATGGTGTTCTTCGACGGCTTTGTCCAGGTCGGAGACTGGAACTACGAGCGCTGGGAGGGCTACGAGACCGACGGCCTGGCGAACTACGGTTTTGAGTTCATGGATCAGGCGGGCGACGACCCGTTCCTGCTGTTCCTGTCACCCCACCCTCCCCACTACACCCCGTTCGAGTTCGCCCCAGCGGAGTGCTACGAGGGTCTGCCCGAGGTGTTCGACCTGCCGGCCAACGTAGAAGGCCGCTGGTACGACGAGACCCAGGAGATGTACCGCCACTACCTGGCCATGATCCGCGCCGTTGACCTCATGGTTGGCCGGGTGCTCTCATTCCTCGATGAGCGGGGCCTGGCCGACAACACCATCGTGCTCTTCGCCTCCGATCACGGCACCCAGGCCGGGGATCAGGGTGTGCACCCCTGGCAGAAGAAGCATCCGTATGAGTCATCGATCCATATCCCGGCCATTGTCCGCTACCCCGGAGTGATCGATCCCGGAACCGTGAGCGACACCATGTTCGGGATGCCCGACTTCTTCCCGACCCTGTGCACCCTGGCCGGGATCCCGGTGCCCCGATCGGTGGAGGGCAAGGACCTGTCCGCCGCTTTGCGGGGCGAACCGGCAGTCGAGCAGGAAGCATTGCTGCTCATGAACTTCTCCAAGTACTACGACTGGTTCGAGAACGGAGCCGAATGGCGGGCGGTACGCACCCGCGACCTGACCTACAGCCGCTGGCTCGACGGCCGTACCGAACTGTTCGACCTTGTGCATGATCCGTTGCAGCAGCACAATCTGGCCGGTGACCCTGGCTACCGCACCCGCGAGGCCGAAGCCGAGGAGGCCCTGAGGGCACTACAGGCGCTACGCGGCGATGAGCTGGTGGCGTCAGAGGCCTGGAAACACTGGCTTGACGAGCAACGCCGGGTGGTGCGCAACGCCTTCGGCCCCCTGAGCCACCCGGAATCCACCCCGGACTGGTCGCTGCTGCACTGACTCAGTGATCGTTGGCGCTCGGTCGCAGTTCGCTGCAGGACCCCGCGGACCAGTCGCGGACAAAGCGGAAGCGGTCGCCGGATGACGGTGGTGCACCACTCGACCGGTTTGCCAGCGGTTTGATCGGATCAGGGCAGTCTCAGGAAGTGGCAGGAGCGAATTCGGTCCATGCCTCGTAGCCCCCGAGTACATCGGAGACATCGTCGAAGCCTGCCTCCCGCAGGACACTGGCCGCCACCGAGGATCGATAGCCAGCGGCGCAGTACACCACGGTTGGAGCTGCCGGGTCGAGCTCACCCAGCCGCCCTGGGAGTTGACCAACGGGGATGGGGATGGCCCCGGGGACCATTCCCGCCTCGACCTCCCCAGGATTGCGCACGTCGACCACCTGCAAGCCGTCGATTTCTCCCTGGCGGCGTTGCAGCTCCTCGACGGTGAGACGGGAGGCCCGACGGACCTTGTCAGGGTTGTTGGCCATGACGGCCAGGGGTTGACCCAGGTGCCCGACGACCCGGTCAAAACCGATCCGGGCCAGGCGATTCTTGGCCTCCAGCTCATAGCCCTCGTCGACCACCAGCACCATGTCGGCATCGCTGGGAACGACCGATCCGGCGAACTCGGCGTAACGGCCCCCGAGTCCAACGTTGACCGAACCGACAAGATGACCCCGAGCGAAGTCGTCGGTGTCACGACCGTCGATGAGCATGGCGCCGGCGGCTACGGCGGCCTCGGCCGCCGCCAAGTCGAGGCGAACGGGGACCGCGGCCTCATCCAGCAGGGGTCGGTCCTTGCGGTTGAGGATGGCGTCGTAAATGAAGTAGCCCGGCGCCGGCGGCTGGCCTTCGGTCACCATGTCGATGAAGCTGGCCTCGTCGGGGGCGAGCAGGGCGTAGTTGGTGCGGCGCTGGTCGCCCATGGTCGACCACGTGTCGGTCGAAAGGTTCTTGCCACAGGCCGACCCCGCCCCGTGGGCAGGGTAGACGCGGGTGGCATCGGGTAGGGGCATCAGCTTGGTGTGCAGGCTGTTGTACAGCTTGGCGGCCAGATCGTTGGCGGTGAAACCGATCGACGACAACAGGTCGGGACGACCGACATCACCAATGAACAAGGTGTCGCCGGTGAGCACGGCGTAGGGGTCGGCGTCGGCCTGTTCGCGCACAACAATGCTGATCGACTCCGGGGTGTGGCCCGGCGTGTGGAGGATCTCCAACTCCACCTCACCCAGACCAATCCGCTCTCCGTCGCCGAGGCTGCGGGCTTCGAACTCGGGCTCGGCCACCGCCCCGTAGGCGATCGTGGCCCCCGTCGCCTCCGCCAGCTCCAGGTGCCCGGAGAGGAAGTCGGCGTGGAAGTGGGTTTCGATGACCATCTCAATGGTGAAACCGTCGGCTTCGGCGTCGGTCAGGTAGTCGCTGATGTCACGGCGGGGGTCGACGACAACGGCCCGTCCGGTTGTCTCATCGCCGATGAGGTAGGAGGCCTGCGAGAGGCAGTCGAGATAGTACTGCGTGAACTTCATGGGTTGTCCCTTCCAAGTCCTTCTTAGTGAATGTTATGGCCTGGGGCCGCTGTTGTCCTGCTGGTCGGCGTAGGCCAGCATCCCACCGTCGAGATTGACGACGTCGCCAAAGCCACTGCTGGTCAACATTTCGGCGGCCATCGCGCTGCGTCCACCACTACGACACAGCAACACCACCCGCCGTCCGGGGTCGAGTTCGCCGAGGCGGGCGGGCAGGACGTCGAGGGGGATGTTCACCGCACCCGGCAGTGTTCCGGCCTGCACTTCGTCGGGCTGGCGGACGTCGACAAGCTGGGTGTCGGGCCCGACCGCAGTTTGGTAGTCGGTCACTGGATGGTCTCGGTGCATGGATGTTGCCTTTCAGACGACGGATTGGGCGAGAGGTGCGCAGCACTCGTCGATCCCCTGACGACGCTGGTCGGGGCGAGCAGCCCGGCGGGCGAGGGTGGCGGCGATTCCACGTCCATGGTGCGGCGCCCAGCGCACGATCGGGAGATACCGCAGCTCAAATCGCATATGAACGAATATACGTACATTTAGTCAGGGTGTCAACCCACGACCGTTACAGTGAACGCCATGAGCATACCCAACCCCAAGCAACGGTGGGAAGAACGCTACAGCGATGACGACTACCTGTACGGCACGGAACCCAATACCTTCCTGGCTGAATCGGTGGCATCAACGACACCGGGCGAGGTGCTGTGCGTGGCCGACGGCGAGGGTCGTAACGGGGTGTATCTGGCTGGCCTTGGCCATCGGGTGACCTCGGTTGACCTGACCGAGGCCGGGGTGGCCAAGGCGGCCCGCCTGGCCGCCGATCGTGGGGTCGAACTCACCACCATCGTCGCCGACCTGGCCGAGTTCGACCTGGGCCAACAGCGCTGGGACCTGATCGTCTCAATCTTCGCCCACACACCCCCTGTCGTTCGCCAACGACTGCACGGGGCCTACCATCGGGCCCTCAAGCCGGGCGGCCAGGTCATTCTCGAGGCCTACACCCCCGACCAGATCGGCCGCGGCACCGGCGGGCCACCCAATCCTGAGCTGACCATGACCCTGGCCGGGCTGGAAACCGAACTGGTCGACCTGAAGATCGGTCACGGCGCCGAACTGGTGCGACCAGTGATCGAAGGCCCGGGCCATACCGGCGACGGGGCCGTCGTCCAGGTGATTGCCAACCGTGTCTAGCCCGTCGGTTCGGGGATGGCTGTTCGTCGCCGTCCAGGCGGTGCTGCTGGGCGCCCTCATCCTCCTACCCGGTGGCGATACCTGGCCCACCCCCGCCTGGCTGCGGGGGCTCGGCCTGGCCTTGATCGTCGCTGGACTGGCCCTCATCGCCCTCGCCTCCATGCGGCTGGGGCCGGCCCTGACCGCAACCCCGGTCCCAACCGCCACCGGCCGGTTGATCACCAGCGGTCTCTACCACCGTGTCCGCCACCCCATCTACAGCGCCGTACTACTCATCGTCCTCGGCCTGACGCTCCGGTCGGGAAGCTGGCTGATAGCTGTCGTTGCCGCCGTGACGGCGGCGTTCTTCAACCTGAAAGCGACCTGGGAGGAGGCCCGGCTGGCCGAGACCTACCCCGACTATCCGGCCTACACCGAGCAGGTACCGCGGTTCGTTCCTCGGCCCTGGTCGACAGCGAACCCACAAACCAAGTAGCGGGTGTGCATCTCGGCTGGCTGACCGCTGACACCGTTAACCGGCTGGTCGACGGGGCCGTCGTCACCATTGGCCTCACCATCGCCACCTCGGTGCTGGCCATCATCGTCGGGGTCGGGGCCGGGACCCTGCGCCTATCGGTCCGCCGCGGGCGACGCACTGCGGCCGGGGTACTCATCGAG
>Ga0316190_10001123_pt1 | contig 19177 bp, 20 predicted proteins | sample Eddworburrow2_MG_FD_204929 | JGI IMG/M metagenome (GOLD analysis project Ga0316190, IMG submission 204929) | Coastal sediment microbial communities from Maine, United States - Eddy worm burrow 2 | ecosystem: Environmental > Aquatic > Marine > Coastal > Sediment | place: USA: Maine | collected... | reverse complement strand
GCCGTGGGGAAGGAACGTGGATTGGGAGCGCAAAGCAGTACATGCCGATGACGGAACTGAACTGGCGGCTTGGTCATCCGGGGCACCCGACGGCGCTCCGATCGTCTTTGTTCACGGCTTCTCGCTCGACCGCACCACATGGCACCCAGTCGCCGAGATCCTCGCTGGGCAAGGGTTCCGTGTCATCACAACGGACATTCGTGGGCACGGCGAATCGGCACTCGGGTCGGCCCAACCAACATTGGACCGATTGGTCGACGACATCGCCGACGTCTTGGCTGCATTCGACTTGTCGGCCGCACACCTCGTGGGGCATTCGCTGGGTGGCGTGATCGTGCTCTCGGGCCGGGTCAACAAGCGACTCAAAGGTTCGATCCTGAGTGTGACCTCGATCGCCGGCACAGAACAAGCCCTTCAAAATCCCTTGATGAAGCTCGGCTCTCGGCTGCTCAGCTCACGGTTCGGACTCTGGCTGCTCCGCCGTCCACGATCCGGTCGAGCGATCATCTCGACCTGGTTCGCCGAGAACCCCGCGACCGCCGACGTCGACTGGATCCGCAAACTGTCAGCATCGTGTGAGCGAGCCACCCGTTCCGCTGTCACATCAGCGACCAGTGATATGGACCTGCGACCGACGTTCCCTACTCCGGGGCCTCCGACACTGGTCATCTCCGGACAAGGTGACAAAGCAACCTCGCCAAAGGTCTCAAAGCGAATCGCCGCCGCGATTGACGGGGCAGAACTGCACCTCGTGGAAGATGCCGGTCACATGGTGATCATCGAGAAACCAGACATCATCGCTGAGTTGGTGACGTCTCGGATTCAGCGTCTGACCTGACGCTCTCCTCGCGGCTACATCCGGTTGAAAGTTCCGGGACCCGGAGTTGGCCAAAGTCGTTGATCTGCGTCGTAGCCGGCCTCAGCCTCTGTGGCCTTCGTCGGATTCACGGTGTGCGGTGTCGCAGGTTCGCGTTCGTGGTGTCCTCCGGAGCAGCAAGGACCACTTTCATCAGCAACGGCTGCGGCTTCTCGAAACGATGGAAGCGCCCGATAACGCGCGCCCAGAATCTCCGCCCGATTCCCGAGACAGCTGTGCGATAACGGCCCTTACCGAGTGCCCGGAAATCCCGGAGCAATCGGACCCGAACGGAGCGTTCTGGTCACCGACCTGGGTGCCCTCGACGGGCGAGCGCGCCGATCGGGATGTGACCGATTCCGAGCGGGGTACCTCGGTGAGGATTGGCGGCACCTCTGCAGACCCAGCTGCGCTCAGCGTCGTCGATCTGCTCCTTCCGCTGGAGGTGGGTCGTACAAGGCCAGTTCGTCAGCGTCGGGAGGATGGAAAACGTTCATCCACTCGTCGAGGTCGGCGCGTTCGATCGGTTCGTCGTCCCAGGGCGGTGCCGCGTTCCGTGCCTCGATGCGCCGCCACAGTTCCTCGGTGGGCACGTCGAGATAGAGCAGTTCGACGCCGACACCAAGGTTGCGAGCCCGTGTCCGCATTTCATCGCGGTCGACTCGCGCCCAGAGCCCGAAGTCGAGGACCACGCTCAGCCCGAGGGTGAGTATCTCCTGGGCCAGGCGCCAGAGCTCGCCTTCGATCTTCTCGCCAATGTTGCGGTCCCACGGACTGGAACCCAGGGCCCACTGCCATTCATCCTTCGTGAGACGCACCGCGCCGCGCTCGGCGGCCACCTCTTTGGCGAGTGTGGTCTTGCCGGCCCCAGGCAACCCGCAGGTAAGAATCAATCGGGCCTTGCTCATCGACTCCCATTCCAGCACGTCTCGAGGTGGTGGGCTGGCGACACACGACTCAAGGGCCAAGACAGGCGTCTGGACCTACCAAGAACCTGTTGTGCGCCGATCGGCCGATAATCGTGGATCGCCTCGTCCGCGTGCGGGCTACGGTTTGGCATGGTCGTCACGGTCGAGACGGATCGGCTCACGCTCCGACCCCCAGTTGAGGGCGACCGGGAGCGGTTCGTGGAGCTGTTCACCAACGAGGCATTCATGGTCTTCGCCGGTGTGCTCGACGCCGTGGCCGCCAACGCTCGGTTCGATCGGATGCTGACAGTCGCCAAGACGATCCCCTACGGCAAGCAACCAGTTATCGACCGTGCCAACGGCACCGTCGTCGGATACACGGGCGTCGACACTGTGGAGTTGGACGGGCTGGTACGACTCGAGTGGGGCTGGCGATTCGTCCCTGAGGCGCGGGGTCACGGCTACGCCACCGAGGCGACTACCGCCTTGCTCGATGTGGCCGGCGCCTGCGACTCCGGCGATGTCCTCTGCATAATCGCTGCGGACAATCGTGCCTCCCGTCGGGTTGCCGACAAGACCGGGTTTCGATGGTGGAAGCGCGTCAACTGGGACGGTGATCCGGTCGATCCGACCGACCTGCTCGTTCGGTCGATCGGAGCCGGTGGCCCACCGCTCCTCGCCCCCGATGTGGCGTAGTCGTTCCTCGATGCGCCGCCGCCGGCGTGCGATGCCGGGCGGCCGAGCTATAGCTAGGGCCGACCAGAACCGGCAATCTGATCGAGGTCGATCGGGCCGAACCGCTGCATAACGCGCGCTCCGTAATCCGGCCAAATCCGACGAGCACGCGCCGCATCACGGCCCTTCCTGGGGCACCCGATAATGACGGGCGGTTCGGGGAACTTCGCTCTGGCCTGGGCCACGGTTGTGTTGGGAGTGTTGACCCCGTCTCCTCGGGAGGCTGGGTCACCAGGAGGCCACCATGGCCAACGACCACAACATCCGCGCATTGCCCGCCGAGATCATCCGACCGGAAGACCCGCTGCTGGTGTCCGAACGCGTCGCCGTCGCAGCGTTCCTCGCCGGCTACTCCGGCGGCACCCGCGTCGGCTACACCACCGATCTACGGATCTTCGCCGGTTGGTGCCACGACCGAGACCTGAACCTACTGAACGTGAAACGGGCTCATCTCGAGTTGTTCGCACGCTGGATGGAACAAGAAGGGCGGATGCCCTCGACGATCGGGCGACGGTTGTCGACGCTGTCGTCGTTCTACAAGTACTGCCAGATCGAAGACATCGTCATCAAGAACCCAGCAGCCAACATCCGACGACCCAAAGTCGACGACGAATCCCGAACCCTTGGTTTGGACCGCAACGAACTCGGAGCACTCTTGGTTCAAGCCGGACTCGGCGACCTGCGTGACGGCGCCCTCATCACACTGCTCGCATTGAACGGCTTGCGGATCTCCGAAGCCCTCAACGCTGACATCGGCGATCTATCAACCGAACGAGGACACCGCACGTTGGCGATCGTGCGCAAAGGCGGCAAACACGTCACCATCCCGATCGCACCACGGACCGGCCGAGCGCTCGATCTGTACATCGGCGAACGAACCATCGGGCCAATCTTCCTCGGCGTCGAAGGCGGACGCATGGACCGATACTGCGCAGACCGGATGGTGAAGCGCCTGACGAAACGGGCGGGGATCGACAAGAAGATCTCACCGCACAGCCTCCGCCACTCGTTCATCACAGCGGCGCTCGATGCTGGGGTCCCGCTACGAGATGTGCAAGAAGCAGCCAGCCACGCTGACCCGAGGACAACGATGCGATACGACCGGGCCCGACGGAGCCTGGATCGGCACGCCACCTACATCGTGTCGACGTTCATCGCCGGAGCGACACGACCAGGCTGACCAACACCCACCGCCGCTGCGAGCGATACCGAGCGATCGGGTCGCACGTAACGGCTCCTCTCTGTCAAGAGGTGAGTTCGGAGCGGGCATATGAGGACGTCTGTTGGCTTTCGCCGTCCGCGTGATCAGCTTGCGCCTCGATGCTGATTCTTCGTTGAGGCCACGCCCCGAACCCGCTGCCGAGGTTAGACCCTGGCTGGTCTGGGCTGCATTGGTTTGCCGTCACGGCGCAGCGTCGCCGGTGAGTAATACGTGGGGCTGCCTTGTCGTTTCGAGACTCGACGTGGCCACGCGTCGTCTTGGGTCTGATCGTCTTGACGATCGACCTGCAGCTGTCGGAAGACTGCGTCAGTGACGCGCCGTTTCAGACACCGCAACGCTTCGAGCTTGGTTTTGCCCTCACCGATCTTGCGGCGGTAGTAATCACGGCCGGGAGTGTCGTTGCGGATCTGGGTGACCGCTGCCATGTGGATCGCACGGTTGAGTTGCCGGTTCCCTGAACGCGACAACCGGTGACGGTTGTTGTCGCCCGAGGACACCGCGATCGGAGCCGTCCCGCAGTAGCTGGCGAACCGGTCACGGTTCGCGAACCGGCCGGGGTCACCGACCTCGCCGAGGATGACCGCAGCGCTGATCGGACCGATCCCGTACACACGTGTCAACGTCGTCCCGCACGCTTTGATCGCAGCACCAATTCGGCGGGTGGCCTCGTCGATCTTGAGATCAAGCCGGGCGATGTCGCCGATGTGTTCCAACGCGATCTCGACCCTGGCCTCATCGGCCGGATTCGTCGGTTCCAACGCTGTGAGCAGGTCAAACGCCCCTTCAGCTTTCAGCGACGTGCGGGCTCCGCCTGCAATGAGTTCGCGCAACAAACGATGCAGCCGACACACCGCCTGGGTTCGTGCCTGCACCAACTCTGACCGTCGATCGGACAGCAACTTCAATGCCTCGTTCGAGCCCGGGGCCTGGACGAACCTGAGGTGTCGGCTGTGGATCGCGGCCCTGGCGATCGCCAACGCGTCGGTGTCATCAGTCTTGGTTCCATGCCCGGTCGAATAGACCCGAACCCGCGTCGCCAGCTTGGCCGGCACATCGACCACACGCTCGCCGCACGCCACCAGCTTCTGCGCGATGTTCAACCCGATCCCGTTGGCTCCCTCGACTGCCCACACCCTCTTCGGGAACTCGCCAACGGCGTCGAGCATCGCGACCAGCCCGTCGTCGGAGTGCTCGAACCGGCGTCTGCTCAACAGCGTCTCGTCGCGTTGGACAACAGCGATGGTGTTGGATTTCTTGTGCGGGTCGAGCCCGATCACGACTTCTTCGATCATGGCATTCACTCCTTCATCAGTCGGTTGTTGGTCGACGAGGAAGGGCAACGCCTCTTTGAGCAATGCAGACCTCTCTTCAGCCACGCCCTCGTCTCGAGATTCAGGCCGCAAGCCGAAACAGAGCCATGCATCGCTACAACGAAACAGGCAGCCGGAATACCGAGCGAACCATCCAGAACCCCGACCCAAAGGCTGGCCTCGCCCCCGGATCACCGTCAACTATGACAAGAGGCCGGCAGTGCGGTGCGACCTGCTCGATCGGAGTTTGGCAATATCGAGTGGGCGATCGATGTTGACGAGACTTCGGGGGAGGCCTCGATTTGTGTGTGGGCTGGCTCGCTGTGGTCGTCTCGAACGAGACTTCGGGCCATGCCGGCAGTTGCGACTGTCCTTGGGTCCGCATGGCTGCGGGCAACTAGGGTCCGCTTGACCGAGTTTCTGATGGGGGCATGAGTGACAGCTGGACAGCCGGTGAACGATTGGGCGAACGACTTCGACATCTTCGATGCCGAGTTCGTTGAGGACCCGTACCCGATCTGGCAGGACCTGCGTGGCACCTGCCCGGTTGCCCACTCCGAGCGCTGGGGTGGATCCCATATGCCGACGACCCTCGCGGGCGTCTCGGCAGTCGCTCATGACACCGATAACTTCTCTTCCTGCGAGGTCACGGTGGCCCCTGTTTCGATTTCCTACGACTCGACGGGGAACGAGCTGCGGTCGATCATCGAGACCGATGCGCCCGACCACAGTCCCGAGCGGCGCCTTCTGTTGCCGTTCTTTGCTCCTCGCGCCGTCGAGCGGTTCCGAGAGCCGACTCGTGAGCTTTGCCGTCAGCTGCTCCGTGGTTTCATCGAACGCGGCACAGCCGATGTCGCAAGCGAATACGCGAAACAGATCCCGCCGCGGGTGATCGCAGAGATCCTCGGTATCGACCCTGACCGTGGCGACGATTTCGCCGAATGGGTGCAGGGCGTTCTCGAGTTGGGCCTCACCGACCCCGCGACCCGCGAGAAGTACCAGGCCATCATCGAACAGTTCTTCCTCGACGAGATCGAACGACGCCAAACCGACCCGGGCGACGATCTGATCTCCTATCTCCTCGGCGCTGAGATCGACGGCGACGCAGTGCCGATGCATGTGGTCCGAGGCAACATCAGTCTGATGCTGATCGCCGGGATCGACACGACATGGAGCTCGATCGGATCAGCGCTGTGGCATCTTGCATCACACCCCGAGGACCGACGCCGCCTCGTCGCCGAACCCGAGTTGATCCCGGTCGCAGTCGAAGAGTTTCTCCGGGCCTACTCGCCGGTCACAATGGCCCGGATCGCCAGCAATGACACATCGATCGGCGATCACAGAGTCGCTGCTGGTGATCGTGTCCTGCTGTCGTTCCCTGCGGCGAATCGCGATCCGGCAGCGTTCGAGAACCCCGAGCAGGTGATCATCGACCGCGAACAGAACCGGCACGTCGCGTTCGGAACTGGTGTGCATCGGTGTGCCGGTTCCAATCTCGCCCGGATGGAGATGGTCGTGGCGATCGAAGAGTTCCTGGCGATGATCCCCGAGTTCGAACTGTCCGATCCCGATGCAGTGACCTGGGCGGGCGGACAGGTGCGAGGGCCCAGGGTGCTGCCCATCACGTTCCCGGCTCACACACCCGCCGGACAAGGAACCGCGACCCATGCCTGAGCTTCAACGATTCGACGGTCGCGAACCCATCGACTGGGCCGAGGTGTGGAGAGCGTTCGACGATGACGGTGGACTCATCGTCGAACATTTCATTGCACCCGAACTCCTCGGGCGTCTCCGCGAGGACTTTGCCCCCTTGATCGACGCCCACCGACCGGGGAGCGCGACCGAAGGCTTCTGGACCGAGTTCCACGGAACACAAACCAAGCGCGTGACCGGACTGGCCGGTCACTCGCCGGCCTGGTGCGAGTTGCTGTGTGACCCGCGATACGCCGAAATGGGCGACCGCTACCTCGGCCAAGGCGAGTACTGGCTCAACACCGGCCAGCTCATCTGTATCGGCCCGGAGGAAACGCCGCAGCTGCTCCACCGCGATGAGCTGAACTGGCCCAACGCCATGGGTGAACGCGAGATCACGGTCACGGCGATCTTCGCTCTCACCGATTTCACCGAAGCAAACGGAGCCACTGTCATCGCCCCCGGCTCGAACCATTGGCCAGGCAAACTCCCCGACACTCCAGCGGAGGCAACGTGCCGGGCCACGATGCCGGCCGGCTCGGCGCTGCTCTACAGCGGAAAGGTCATCCACGGCGGCGGTCCCAACACCACCACCGATGAGTGGCGAGTGGGGCTCCACGCCGGATTCTGCGCCGGATGGCTGCGAGCAGAGGAAAACCACCAGCTCACGGTCCCGGTCGACAAGGCACGGGCAATGCCCGAACGGGTCCAACACCTCCTCGGTTACCGCTCGTATGACCCCAAACGCGGCGGCCGCCTCGGACTCGTCGACTACGACGACGCCGCCACCGTCCTGTAGTACCACCGTCCAGCTCACACCCCCGTCGCACAAAGGAAACTGTCATGAGGATCGATGCAACCGCCGTTCGCGACTTCAACCGAATCCGCGTCGAGCCAGTCACCGGGGCAATCGGTGCAGAGATCAGCGGCGTCGATCTCCGAGACTTCGACGACGAAATCATCACCGAGATCAAGCAGGCGTGGCTCGATCACAAAGTGATCTTCTTTCGCGATCAAGACCTCACCCACGAGCAACACAAGGCCTATGGCGCGGCGCTTGGTGAGCTCGAGATCCACCCCTTCGTCCCGGGCATCGAGGGCTACCCCGAACTCCTGGTCATCGACTCCACCCCCGACAACTTCGTCGCAGCCGAGGTGTGGCATACCGACGTCACCTTCCGGCCCTGCCCGCCGCTCGGCTCGATTCTTCTCGGCCGCGTCATCCCTCCGTACGGTGGCGATACCTGCTTCGCCAACATGGAACTGGCCTACGAGCTCCTCGACGACGAAACCAAGGCGCAGATCGAGGGTCGTTACGCCATCCATTCCTATGTCAAGTCCTTCGGTCCCGGCCTTACCCCGGAGGAGCTCGCCGAGGCTCAACGGAAACACCCAGATCAGAAACACCCGATCGTGCGGACCCATCCTGAGACCGGCAACAAGAGCCTCTTCATCAACCGTGAGTTCACCCTCACCATCGATGGCATGACCGCCGCTGAGTCCCGTGACCTGCGCTACAAGCTCTACGAGATGGCGCGGATCCCCGAGATCCAATGCCGTTTCCGCTGGCAAACCAACAGCATCGCCCAATGGGACAACCGATGCACCCAGCACTACGCCGTCCCCGATCACGGCGGCCAACACCGCCGAGTCGAACGCGTCACCCTCGTCGGCGACCGGCCGACCTAACAACAGTTCCGGACTGCAACTGTCCTCCGTCGTTGGGCCAACTCGATAGCACGAGCGCAGAATCACGAACACGACCACTCTGCACTGGCAACACCCCGGCCCCAGAGCAATGCTCAGCAATAGCGGTTCACCGCAACCCCGATCAGGCGAAAGCTGGCAACACGAGCGTGTGCAGCAGTCAGCCCCACCGCTGAACGCCCAAGCCGAAACTACTGGGAGTTCACTCCCAGTAGACCTCGATCTGGTACCCGTCCCCATCGACGCACCGGAAAGCGGCGAGGTCGCCCCAGTTCTCGAAGGGTTGCCTTATCTCGACGCCGGCTCCGAGCATCGCCGTGTGGAGGGTCTCCACTTGTTCGATCGAGTCGAGACGAAACCCGAAGTGGAACCAACTCGGCAAGGCCCCGGCGTCGGAGTCCGGTGCGAGGGCAAGGTCGAGGCCGCCCTCATCTCTGAGGAACACGATCGGCCCGTGCTGGACCTGTTCCTTGAAGCCAAACCAGCGCTCGTAGAACTCGCGTGCGCTGCCGACGTCCGAGACATGCAGGTGAAGGTGATTCAGCCTCATGAGGCCAAAGACTACTTCTGAGCCCGAGAGCGGCGCCTGCGCTTCTCGGCGGATTCGACTCGATGAGTGCTCGGCGTGCTCCGGCGAGAGCGAACCCCACACATAACGTCCGCTCGGAATCACGCAGTCAGACCCCAGGCGGGTGCGCTACTTCGGCCCCAGTGCGGTGCCGCAATATGTCGGCGCTCCTGGCGCGACGGAGCATCGATCGGCGGTTGGATCGGTTGCCTGCGCGAGCGCGGACTGGTGTTATCGGTGGGTCGCCGCTGCCTCGTTGATTGCCTGGGCGACGAGTCTGCTGAAGACGACACCGGCAGATTGGAGTGGAGCGGTCGAGCGTTGCGTTCTGCAGAGTACGAACATGCCTTCGACGGTGGCGACAAAGACGTGGGCGAGCCGTTCAGCGTCCTCGGGTACAACAGCAGCGCCGGTCAGATGCTGGGTTGCGGCGTCGATCCATGAGTCGAACGCAGTCTTGGCGGCGATGCGTAGCGGCTCGCTGGTGTTGGCGACCTCGCGTGCGACTGTTCCGATGGGACACGGGTCGATGAAGTCGGACTCTTTGAGAACGGCTGCCGCCCCTGCGAAGAAGTCGGCGTAAGCGGCTGCTGGATCCTGTGCTTGAGTCACGATTGAGACGAAGAGCTCTCGGTAGATGGCCCCGGTGCTTTCGATCACCGTCGTCGCTAGAGCTTCTTTGCCGCCGGGGAAGAAGTGATAGATCGATCCGGTCGTGGCCTCGGCGGCCTTCGAGATCTGACTGAGCGTGGTTCCGTTGTAGCCCTGGCGCCGGAAGAGTTCGTTTGTCGCAACGATGATGCGGTCTCGAGTGTCGGCCATCCCGCCAGTCTAAAACGTTCGTTCTAGACTCACAGTGTTTTGCCAACTAGAGTGAGCGTTCTAGGGATGGAGGTGGCCAGATGTACAAGGCTTCAATTCGGGCGATGATGCGGTACAGCATCCGAAAGCTGAATGACGGTGACTACTCGCTGATGCTCAAGATGGCGAGCCCAGACTTCGAGTTAGCCTTTCCCGGCCAGAACTCGTGGGCAACGATGTTCCGGCCGCAAGTCTCAGGTCGGCAACGTCATGCAACTCACCGCGGTATCGAAGAAGCAACGGCGTTCGCCGAACGGTTCGTTGGTGAAGGTCTGCAATTCCAGATCGAAGACATCCTGGTCAACGGCCCACCATGGAACACCCGAATCGGGCTCCGGGTCAACGACTTCCTGACTGGGCCCAACGGTGAACCAGATATCTACAACAACCGTGGGCTGCTGTTTCTCGAGGTGCGCTGGGGTCGGCTTGTGCGCTGGGAAGACTACGAAGACACCGAACGCGTCGCAGCGTGGGACGCCGGAGAACACGACTCCCAAACAGTGAACGAAATCGCCTGAACGACACGAGCGAACACTTCGGGGCGCAACGAGATCGCTCGATATCGCCGCCCCATAATCACCAAGCGCACTCGACAGGTGGTGCAACAATTCGGCCCCTACGTGACGCCGCAGTATCACGGACGCATCCACACCGCTGTGACGTCACGGAATCGAGCAGCGAGAGTTTCTCAAGCCTCCATGGGCATCTGTCAAACAACTCGGCCTCTCTGCGCGATGCTTGCCTGATGGGCACTTTCGACAGCGTTGCGGACATCTACGAGAAATCTCGTTACAAATACCCGCCCGAGTTTCGGAACCACCTCGTCGAGATCGGCGCGCTTGCCCCCGAATCGGCCGTCGTCGACCTCGGCGCCGGCACGGGTCAGCTAGCGGCCATGGCAGCTGAGGTCGCAGGGCAAGTCGTTGCGATCGATCCTGAACCCGACATGGTCCGCGTCGGGAAACGAACCACAAGCGACCAGAAGAACATTCGCTGGGAATCCGGAAGCGATCATGAGCTCCGCAAACTCGTCACGTGGCCGGTCGATCTGGTCCTGATCGGCAACGCCTTTCACCACATGGACCAGACCTCACTGCTCAGCGACCTCGACGAGATAGTCACGCCAAGCGGTGCTGTCGTGGTCTGTTCGACCAGCATCCCAGTCTGGCTTCACGACACTGACTGGTCGGCAACGCTACGGAAGCACCTAAGCGCCGAACTCGGCCGAACCGTGGGCGGTGGTGGCGTGCCCAATCACGATTCCGACATGGTGGCTCTCGGCTCGTCGAAATTCTCTGAGGTTGAAACCTGGGTCTTCTCACGAGACCAACGGCGCACTGGCGAGAGCATTGTTGGCGAAGTCGTGTCAAGCACTTCTGGTGAGCTTTCAAGCGACGCTGTCGATCGGTTGCTCGAGGCACTTGATCCTCACCTCACCGACGGCGCAGTTCTCGAGCACGTCACGACAACTGCCCTCATCGCTCGTCGACCAGGCCGTCGAGCGCCTCCGCTCGTTGAACCACGACCGAGCTTGTCGAGGTCGCTAGGCAACTGACCCAGCACGTCTACCCGCACAGTTCGCACTCACATAATCACGCCTCCGACCCACCAGGGACCACTCGGGAACGGCCCAAGTGTGACGCTGCATATTCCCAGAGCCGTTCAGCCTCGAAGCTACGGAGTAGGCGACAGTTTGTGTGGCTGTCGTCAGCGGAGGACAGCTTCTGAACCGCCGCAATCTCGGCCGGAGGTCGGCGCCAAACGGATCAGCCTTTGCCAACCTCGCCTCGGGGAATGACGCTTGTAGGACGGGCCGTTGCCACCTGGCTCACACCGGATGCGATTCGTCGTGTGGTGGTGGCTGGTGAGGCAAGATGGGCGCCGTGTTGATTGTGCGAGGGACGAAGGAATTGCGGGACCGACTGCGCTCTGCGCCGATGGCTGGCGAAGGGGACGAGTCGACCACGGTGCTCGGAGACTGGTTCGTCAATGCTCTGTTCTGGAAGCCGCAGGTGGCGCTGCTCGTGAACGCTCGAACGATGCTGCCGGTGTTCGTGCCGTTGGCACCAGCTGCGACGCTGCTCGACCGAGCACCGGCGGCGATCATCGCTGTGTTGCGGGCACACGGGATGCGTGCAGAGCTCATCAACGCAGAGGTGGCGGCGATGGCAGATGTGCGGTTGGGGCCGACGAATGACCGGCAGGTGGTCGGGGTGATGAACGAGTTCGCGTTCCAGTGCGAGCAGTTCGCACCGCGGACCGACGAAGAGATGCTCTCGTTGTCGATGACGATGTCGGAGCTGATCCTGGGACCGTTGATGAATCGGCACAGCACTCCCGCTGCAGAACTGGCCGCTCATTTCGGCCCCGATGCTGACGTCATCGAGTTCCCGTCCCTTGCCGAGGTTGGGCGAGCCGTCTTGACTGATCCTGGCGTTGTTCATCAGCTGAAGATCACGTTGCGGGGCGTCCGCCCGCCCGTGTGGCGCCGGTTGGTGGTTGCCGGTGGTGAGACGCTGCATCACCTTCACGATGTGATTCAGGCGGCGTTCGGTTGGGACGACTCGCATCTGCATGAATTCGACATCGACGGGGAGCGTTACGGGATTCCACATGAGGACGACTGGACACCGGTCCGGGACGAGCGGCGGGTCAGCATCGACCAAATCGCTGGCGCGGACAAGATTCGCTACACCTACGACTTCGGAGACAACTGGGAGCACGACATCGTGGTCGAGAAGGCGCTTCCCGCTGACAAGGTCGCAATCGTCCCGGACTGCGTCGACGGCCGGCGGGCGTGCCCGCCCGAGGATTGCGGCGGGCCTTGGGGCTACGCGGAGTTGGTGAAGATCGTCGCTGACTCTGACCATCCCGAGCATGACGACCGGGTCGAGTGGCTCGACGGGATGGGCCTCAGCAAGTTCGATCCCGAGGCGTTCGACCGTCGCAGCTTCAGTGATGACCTCAGCACCCAGCAGTCCGTCAGGCTCGGCGACTGGTTCGATTAGACGCTGCTGGTTCTCGCCACAACAACTCGCGATCAGCGGGAGCGCATTCATTCAGTACCGAGGTGGCTAGCGGGTTCCCTCGACGGAAGATTCGTATTACGATACGTTGATGTGGAGTTTCACCGATCAGCCTTCAAACATGGCTACGACGATGCTGCGATCAACCATGCTGTCGACAACGCTCTCGTCGTCATCGACCTTGACGCAGAATCGGATCCGCCAAGGGTGCTTGCGATCGGCCCTGACCGCGCCGGCAATCTCCTCGAGGTCATCTGGCTCGAACTCGCCGAGGTTGAACTCGTGATCCACGCAATGCCGCTTCGCCCGACCTTCTTCGACTTGCTTCCAGCAGGAGATGATCAGCAATGACACGACGAACCAAAAGTGGCCGAACACTCAGCAGCGCTGAACTGGATGCCATCGCGGCCGAGGTCGAGTCCACCGATTACGACGTCGAGACCCTGAAGCAGCAGCGCAAACCAGGCCGACCAGCGATGGGCTCAGGGCCTGCCGAGGTTGTCCCGGTTCGGATTGATCCGGAACTTCGTGCTGCGATCGAGGCGCGAGCGGAGGCTGAGTCCACGACCACGAGCGCAGTCATTCGTGAGGCTCTACGCAAGTTCCTCGACGTCGCCTGACACCCGGTCAGGGATCAGAGCGATCGTCGGACTCCTCGCTTGCAGCGTGCGTCTTGGTCGTGGGTGGCCAGATGTCGTCTTGGATCTTGAGGAACTGCTTTGCGTCCGATTGGCATCGGGAGCAGACGAAGAATTCTCCGTTGTCGCTGAACGAACCCTCCGTTCGTGGGTGGTGGCAGACAACGCACGTGGCGGCGGCTCGGGTCATCGGAACATCCTTGCAGTTCACACTCGATCCGGCGATCAGCGTCGCTGGACTCGTGTCAAGGTTGCGGACGGTGAGATCGGTAGCCGCGGTCGGCGAGCCAGTTGCGTGCTCGGCCGAGGCGGGCGTCGTCGCTGAAGAGGTGCCAGCGGGTGTACTCACTTTCGTTTCGACTCAGCGTCTTCTGGAACTTGCGAAACGCACCGGAACCGACAAGCGCATCGGAAAGACGTGACACAAGATCCGGTTGGTCGACAGTGGTGACAAACCGCTGCATCACTTCGTACTTCGGTGGCGAGCCTTGGCCGACCACGGGAAGCCACCGGTCAGAGGAAGGGTCGAAGTCGGCGGGACCTTGGTCGTCTTCGAACAGGATGGCTGGCCACAACGACCCATCGGTCACGTCGATGAAGGACTCGCTCGACACTGGCTGGTCGAGCGCTTCGCCCAACCAATCGAGTTCGACCGACAACGGAACCAGCTCGGACGACGTGCGGGCCATGTGGTGCTCGAGTTCAGTATCAATTCCTTGTCGCCGGTCCACGACCTTTGGTCCAACGCTGTGATCAGCCGGCGAACGACAGCTTCGAGGGCTTCGGGCTCTTCAACGCGCAAGACAGCGCTGCCAGCGTGTTGGAGCCCGCCGGCTGGAAGATCACGTTCCAACGCGTCGGCGACTGACCTGGCATCGGAACCGGCGATACGGAGTTGCTTCGACCACACATCACGACTCATCGGCTGTTCCCACTCTGACCGGAAGTGGCCCAGGCTAGATCACCGTCTCGGTTGGGTTCTTTGGTGAGTGGTTGGCAGGTGCCAAAGACCGGGAGGGTCGGAACTCGAAGATCGACGAACTCACGATGGATCCACTCGGCAGCTCACCTCGGCCCGGACACTGAGCGGACACTGGCAACGGTGAAACAGGGTCTGCAGCGGTCAAATACCGAAAGTGTGGAATCTGCCTGCGGTGCCTCTGAACAGGGAAAACGTACCAAAGGGCAGCAGATGCGAAGCTCAAAACTCGGCCTCGAAAGCCGTTGTGGCCTCCGGGTCACCATGGGTTCGAATCCCATACCTTCCGCCACAAAGGCCCTGGTCAGGTTCGCTTCTCACGAAGCCAACTGGATCGGGGCCTTTTATCGTTCCTGTGCTGTTGACAGCGCCGTACCACTGGTATCGGCCATAAGCGGCGTACTCGTCGCGAGGCTGAAGATGGTTTGGCCCATACGAGTAGGCGCCCCCGAAGGTCAGGCCACCATTGGGTTCCAGCGAGGCGCAGCATGCTCGGTAGGTAGGCCCCAAGCAGCGGTCCGCTCGCCGTACCACAGCGAAGGGAGATCCTTGGCTCAGGCGTTCGGCGGATCATGTTTCGGTCGTTTGGGTCTGCGTCCATTCGGCTTTCGCCGGACTGCCAGGGCGCTGACGGAAGCTCACCAGGTGCCGCCGGTTCGCAGACGGCTCTGGCCCTTCTTGGGCTCCGGGCAGGTAGGTGCTGTCCATCCCGAGCGGGTCGAGAATCCGTGCCTCAAGAACCGCGGCGTAGGGCTGACCGGTCCTTCTCGCTCTCCGACGCTGTGGGCATCCTCAATGACGCCACGTCAGCGGACATCGTCGCCGCACTTGTCGACAAGTCAATGCTCAGCCACAGCGACGGGAGCTATCGCCTGCTCGAGACGATCCGGCACCACTGCCTTGATCGTCTCGTCGAACGGGGTGAGTTCGACGATGCCCGAGCCGATCACGCCGCCTACATCCTGGCCGAGACGCGTCTCGCCGTTGCCAAAGTGCACGGTGCAGAGTCGATCAGTGGCAGCCGGCGGGTTCGCTCCCTGTTTGCTGAGTTGCGGGCAGCCGCTCATTGGGCCGCCGAGACCGCTCAGCTTGACCTGTCCATGGATCTCTGCGACGCGGTCGAGTCGGTGGTTGTGCTCGACCTCGATCTTGGCGCCCTGGCCGCTGACGTCGACGCGCACCCCCATGCCCGCAGGCACCAACGATCACTGCTCTTGGAAGGCTTCATACCCAACGACCTTCAACTCAAGGGTGCGCCACCTGCAATCGATCATTCCCGGCAACTCATCGACCGATTCCTGGCCGGGGAGCGGAGTTCGACGGTTGCCGCTTTTGGGCCCATGGCCCTTTCGTACCGCGGTCACTACGTCGAGGCCGTGGATGCGGCCGAGCAGGTTCGCTCCTGCTGTCTTACCCTCCCGGATGGCGCCACCCGGCGTTACAACCTCCAGGCGATCGGCTACCTGACCGGCAAACCCGAGTACCTCGCCGAGCTACGCCAAGGGCTCGCTGTGGCCCGCGAGGAACGAAGTGACTACTGGATCGGGGCGCGACAGCGGGAGTTGCCGCCTTCAAGCCAATGACCGGCAGCCGCCTACCAGCCGAACTCCATACTCCAGCGGTTGCCGTCACGCCCGCAGGCCATGTGGGTGATCGAACCCCAGTAGCCCTCGCCCAGGATTACGGCCCGGTGTCCGCCGCTGGCCATGAACTGGGCGACCGTGTCGGCCCCGGTGTTCGAGCCGGAGGCGATGTTCTCGACCACGGAGGAGAACTTGCCGTTCTTCAGCCCCAGGAAGTCGCCACGCTGCTGGTAGAGGTGATCGTTCGTCGTCGAGCTGCCGTGTTGAAAATAGTTTCGCTGGTTCATGTCGGCCGAGTGGGACCGTCCCAGGTCGGCCAGGTCACCGTCCCACAGGTAGGGGGCGAGGCCTCGCTGGGTGCGCTCGGCGTTGGCGGTGTTGAAGCACGATCGTTCCTCGGCATCGCCGCAGGGGTTGCGCGGTGTCTCCGGCGAAGTGGCCAGGCCCAGGCCTGTGTTGCCGGGCACGGTGTTGCCTTTGAGTACCAGGGAGTTGGCGTCGGAGCAGTTGTTATTGACCGTTACCGGAGCGGCCACGGTGGTCGGTGCCGCGGTGGTCGGCGCGGCGGTCGTTGGTGCTGCCGTTGTCGGCGCGGCGGTGGTTGGCGCTGCGGTTGCCGGTGCTGCGGTTGCTGGCGCGGTGGTGCCCGGCGTCGCCGCTGTCGTGCTTGGAGTTGGTGTGGCTGCTGCCGCCGCCGTTGTCGCCTGGGTTCCGTCTGCCAACGACGTGTCGGCATCGGAACCGGCGCTCAGCGCAGCGTCGCCAAAGGACAGCGTTGGCAGGGGTGAGGTATTGGCCAGTGCCCCACCCGTCTCATCGCCCACCATGACGGAGGTGACGGTGTTCTCTGCCGTTGCCGACGTCGTGGCCTCCGGTGTTGTTGTGTCCAACGCGGCCGTCAACGCTCCACTGGCGGCCAAGCTGTCGGTGTGATCGTCGCTCCCGCCACAGCCAGCAACCGTGAGGGTGAACGCGGCACCGATGGCAATGCTTGAGAGTTTCATTTACTGGTTTCCCCTTGGGCCCCGAGGAGCAAGACTCCTGGTGCCGCAGTCCGTTGTTGGTTTGGTCTGTGTGGGATCTGTCTGTGTGGCTTTAGGGGCCGCCTACCAGGCGAACTCCATGCTCCAGCGGTTGCCGTCGCGCCCGCAGGCCATGTGCGTGACTCCGCCCCAGTACTCTTCGCCCAGAATCACCGCCCGGAGTCCACTGCTGTTCATGAACTGGGTGACGGTGCCGACGCCGGTGTTGGACCCGTAGGCGATGTTCTCGACCACGGAGGAGAACTTGCCGTTCTTCAGCCCCAGGAAGTCGCCACGCTGCTGGTAGAGGTGGCTTCCAGTCGTCGAGCTGCCGTGTTCAAAGTAGTCGCGCTGGTTCATGTCGGCCGAGTGGGATCGGCCGAGGTCGGCCAGGTCGCCGTCCCAGATAAACGGGGTCAGACCAATTTTGGCCCGCTCGGCGTTGGCGGCGTTGAAGCAGGCCCGCTCTTCGGCGTCGCCGCAGGGGTTGCGGGGTGTTTCCGGTGAAGTGGCCAGGCCCATGGCGACGTCGCCGGGCACGGTGTTGCCTTTGAGTACCAGCGAGTTGGCGTCGGAGCAGTTGTTGGTGACCGTAACCGGGGCCGCGGTCGTTGCCGGAGCTGCGGTGGTGACCGGGGCCGCGGTGGCCGTGGTGGCCGGTGTGGCGGTGGTCGTGAAGCTTGCCGCTGCCGCCACGGCTATCTCGGTTTCACCTGACGACGCTTCTGCTCCTGCCACCGGTGCGGAGTTGTTGGTGAGCGGGGTCGGGAGGGGGGACGCACTGGCCGTGAGACTGTCCGTCTCGTCACCCACCTCAAGGGTGGTGGCGTTGGCTTCTGCCGATGTCGGCAGCGTCGTTTCAGCGACGTTGGCCAATGTCAGATCGGAGGCCAGGCTGTCGACGGTGTCATCTCCACCGCCGCAACTGGCAACGGTGAAGGCCAAGGCAGTACCGGCAATCATGGTCCACAACTTCATTGGGCACCTTCCCTCCGCCCCCACTGATCGACAACCATGGCGGTGTATTGTCGTCGTTGGGTTCTGGCTCGGCCGTTGGGCGTGGGTGGCCCTGATCGCTGCGAGGTCGCGGGCGTCCGGTGTTGGACTTCGAGGCGAGCTTCGGGTGGTGTTGAATCGGGACATCCTGGACACAGCTTCGACAGGAACTTGCCATGTAGTGGCCCCGATCGGTAGGGGACGGGCCGTGTCGGAGGTAACTTTCTTACGGCAGAGCAACTTTGATCGAAAGGCCGCCGTGCCCATTCGTATTTGCGTACTTGGTGCCCCTGATCTCTGTCTGGAGGCCCCACGGGGTCTCAGTCGTCGCTTGTCCCGGCTGTTGGGCTACCTGGTGGTGCGACGCGGCAGCTTTGTGTCGAGCGCCGTGCTGATCGACTGGTTGTGGCAGGGGGATCCGCCGAAATCGGCGCAGTCGGCCCTTCGGGTCCACATGACCCGCCTCCGGGCCGAACTTGGTGACAAGGAATCCATCGTCGTCAGTCCGGGGAGTGGTTACCGGATCGACCTCACCAAGTTTGAACTCGATCTCGATGTGTTCGAGGAGGAACTTCTCCTGGCCGAGGAGGCCCGCCGTCGCCACGACATCGGCAACGCCATTGCCCATTTGAGCGCTGGGCTGGCGCTGTGGCGTGGTGGCCCGTTCGATGGGTGCGAGGACAGCGCAGTCGCGGCAGCGGAACGGGCCCGCCTCGAGCAGGTCAGACGCCAGGCGCAGTTGTCAATGTTCGAGTGGATGGTGGCTTCGGGGGAGGCGGAGAAGGCTTTGCCCGATCTGCAGGCAGCAGTCACCGAGAATCCTGGCGATGAGCTGTTTGCCCGTCTCTTGATGCGGGCTCTCGAACGGATTGGTTGCACCGCCGGTGCTCTGCGGATATTCGAAGAGACCGAAACCTGGCTTCGCTATGAGCTTGGTATCGGCCCGTCGGCCGAGCTTCAGGATCTGGCAGGCCACATCGCTCGACGTGAACAGCCGATTGAGGCACCGCTGGGGGCCGGGACCTGGTGACATCCGGCAGCGAACAGGTGCCGGTCGACTGGTTGCGCGCCGTT
>Ga0316190_10001122_pt1 | contig 19181 bp, 25 predicted proteins | sample Eddworburrow2_MG_FD_204929 | JGI IMG/M metagenome (GOLD analysis project Ga0316190, IMG submission 204929) | Coastal sediment microbial communities from Maine, United States - Eddy worm burrow 2 | ecosystem: Environmental > Aquatic > Marine > Coastal > Sediment | place: USA: Maine | collected... | reverse complement strand
GGGTGTTGGAGTGGGATGCCACGTAGAGCACCGAAAAATCGTTGGTCAGAAAGGCATTGGTGAGGCAGCCGAAAGCGATGGTGAGAAAGACGAACTGTCCCCAGGCGAGCGGACGCGCCATGTCGATCAGGGTGGGGGCGTTCCTGAAGGTGCCCACCATGGGAAATATGGCCTGGATGAAGGCCAGGCAGAACGCGATGACGAGGGCGAAATTGCCGATTTCTGGGGTCACTGTGTCGTCTCCTGGCTGGCGCCTGCTTTGCTTTGTTTAGCGGCCTCCATGGCGTCGGCTACTTCCGGCGGCACGTAGGATTCATCGTGTTTGGCCAAAACCTCTTCGGCATAGAATATGCCATCCCGGCCCAGCTTGCCCTTGGCTACTGCACCTTGCTCTTCTTTAAACAGGTCAGGGAGGATGCCGGTGTAGCGGGCTGTTACATCGGCGGCGTTATCCGTGACGATGAATTCTACCGTCAGCCCATCGGGCTGGCGTTGCAGGCTGCCCTTCTTGACCATACCGCCAATGCGGATCACCTGATCGTTATGCACCACCTTATCACCAAGGCGTATCCTTTCGTCGTCCAGGACCTCTTTGTTGACAATCTCGCTGGGGCTGAAGAAATAGGAGATGTTGCTCTGCAGGGCGCTGTTTACCAACAGATAGGCAAGCCCCACACCCACCAGGGCTAATACAACAAAAACCGCACGCTTTTGTCTTGGCTTCATTTTTCTACCTCGGCATTGAGACGCATCATTCGACCCAGGCGTTGGAGGATAGTTCGGTGTTGTTGCCTTACTGCAATAATTTCACCCACAATCAGCACCAGGGTGACGCCAAAGGAGGACCAGATGAAGGTCCCATATCCCCCCATGGAAAAAAATTCAGCTACGCTCATTTTTCAGCCTCGATCATTTCGGCAACCCAGGTGGTGTTGCTCTCTCGTGCCAGGATGATGTTTCTTGCCCGCATCAGCACAATTGCGAAGCAGTACATCCAGAATGCGAAGGTCATGGTGAACATGGCGGTCAGGATGTTTTTCTCCACATTGGCCATGGATGAGCGCTGATGCAGGGCGGCACATTGGTTGGGGTCAGGGCAGTTGACGGACCAGAAGATGACCGGTACGCATACCAGGCCCACAACGGCCAGCAGTGCCGAGGCCCGGTCGGCCCGGCGTGGATCGTCAATGGCCGATTGCAGCGCCATATAGCCTACGTACATGAAGAGCAGGATCAGTTCCGAGGTCATGCGTGGGTCCCAATCCCACCAGGTTCCCCAACTGGTCTTGCCCCAGATGGCGCCGGTCACCAGGGCCAGGAAGGTCATGATGGCGCCGGTAGGGGCTAGGGCGGAGGCCATCATATAGGAGAGACGGGTGTTGAAGATCAGACCGGCCAGGGCCCAGCAGACCATCACCACATAGAGCCACATGGACATCCATGCAGCGGGGACGTGGATGAAGATAATGCGGTAGTACTGTTTCTGGTCGCTGAGGATGGAGGGGGTTTCAAAGAAGCCCCAGTAGAGACCGAACAGGGTGCAAAGCCCGGCCAGCCAGGCAAACCATGGCACCATTTTCCCGGCCAGCGGATAAAAGGTCGTTGGTGCCGAGTACTTGAACCAGTTGATACTCACTAATGAATCCCTTGTTTATTCAACCGAAATACGTAGTGCCGCAGCCGTGGCCCAGGGTGAAAAGACCAGGGCCAAGAGAAAAAAGGCTATCAGCAGCGAAAAATAGGCCTGCAGATCACTGCCTGTCACGGCACTTGCCGCCACGGCGCCCGAGCCATAAACCAGCACCGGAATGTAGAGCGGCAGGATCAGCAGTGATAACAGCACTCCGCCACCCCGCAGTCCCAGGGTCAAAGCGGCGCCAATGGCGCCGATCAGGCTCAACACCGGTGTGCCAATCAGCAGGGCCAGCATCATAACCCCAATCGATTCTCCCGACAGGTGGTATTGCAGCCCCACCAGGGGGGCAATCAGCACCAATGGCAGACCGGTCAGCAGCCAGTGGGCGACTATCTTGCCCAGCACCAGGACCGAGAGTGGCTGCGGTGTGAGCAGCATCTGCTCCAGGGTGCCATCCAAATAGTCACTGGCAAACAACCGCTCCAGGGCCAGCATGGAGGCCAGCAGGGCGGCCACCCAGACTACACCCGGCGCAATATGGCGCAGGGTCTCTTTCTCCGTTCCGACACCCAACGGAAACAGACTGACCACGATAATGAAAAAGAACAGGGTGGTCAGCACATCCGTCCGCCGGCGCATTGCCAGTGTCAGGTCCCGCATCAGGATACAGCGAAAGGTCTTGAACATGGCGGCTATAACCTAGGCACCCAGTTGCAACTGCTGTATCTGTCCAGAGGTAAGTGCAACCTCCTGGTGTGTGGTCAGGATCACCATACCCCCGTTTTCAACATGTTCTGCAATCACTGATTGCAATAGATCTACCGCTGCCACATCCAGGGCGGTAAAGGGTTCATCCAGAATCCATAGTTTGGAGTCATTCAGCAGCAGGCGAGCCAGCGCCACACGCCTTTTCTGCCCCTGGGACAGCACCTTGGTCGGCAGATCCTCAAAACCGGCCAGTCCCATACGCTTCAGGGCATCCCAGATCTGTTCCTCACTGACCTCGTCTCCGTCCAGCACCGTGGAGACCTGCAGGTTCTCCAGGCCGGTCAGATCGCTTTTTATGCCGTTGAGGTGGCCAAGGTAGACGACCTCCTTGGTAAATTCCTCCGACAGTTCACGGACATTCTCACCGTTCCAGCGGATATCACCTTCATCCTGCAGGAAGAGCCCGCAGATGGTGCGCAGCAGGGTCGTTTTGCCACTACCGTTTCTGCCCTGGACATAGAGTAGCGACCCTGTGTCGAGGGAGAAGTTCAGCCCGGTAAAGAGATGGCGATCCCCCCGCGAACAGGCGAGATTGACGATTTCCAGCATTAGGCGCCCACGGCTCCCATGGCAAAAAGAGCAGATTATACATAAGAGGGGGGGGCTTGTGTGCTTGGAATCCGTAAGGAATTAGCCTGCTGCGGGGATTAATGCAGGGTGGCCTAGCCTAAAACGACTGCGGCCCCGGTGAAGGGGCCGCAGATACTGCTCTGGTTAGGTAGTTAAAGAAAGATGTGTTTAACCGAAAACATCCTTGGTTATGTTGTTGAACCAACTGTGGGCGTAGGCCACCTCGCGTTTGAGCTGCTCGGCTGCGGCATCCATCGGAGTCAACCCGCCACTGACCTTGGTGATCTTGGAGCGATCCTCAGCCAGTCGATAGACGGCGGCAACGGAGATGCCGTAGTCCTTGCCCACGATGGAGTAACAGGTGTTCACATAGGATGGAGCTCCCGGCTCCCTGTCGTTGAGCATGGCGACGATGCCGGCGGCACAGACCTTGGCCTGAGAGTTGCCTGCATAACCCGATTTGGGCATGCCGGTGGCGATGCTGGCGTCACCGATGACATGGATGCCCTTGTGGATCTTTGACTCGAAGGTCAGCAGATCAACCGGGCACCAGCCGCTGTCGTTGGTGAGTCCTGCGGCAAAGGCAACCTTGCCCGCCTTCTGGGCTGGAATGACGTTCAACACGTCAGCCTTGTGTTCATCACCAAAGGCGGTAGTGACGGTACGTGACCCGGCATCCACCTTGATTACACCGGCCTCATCCTTGGAACCATACCACTCGATCATGCTGTTATCGGTCTTGTAGCCATACAGCTTCTCCCAACCCTGGGTAAATAGCCCCATCTTGGAGAACTTGGGCTTGGGATCAAGGATGATGACCTTGGATTTTGGCTTGTGCTGCTGCATATAGTGCGCGATCTGGCTGGCACGCTCATAGGGTCCGGGTGGGCAGCGGAAAGGATTGGGTGGCGGGGCGATAATCACCGTGCCGCCATCCTTCATGGCCTGTAGCTGGCTGAGAAGCAGCTTGGTTTGTGGTCCAGCCTGCCAGGCATGGGGGACCTGATTGGCCACATTGGCGTCGTAACCTTCGATGGTCTCCCATTTGAAATCGATGCCAGGGGCGACCACGCAACGGTCATAAGAGAAGGTTGAGCCGCCTGCGGTCGTAACCTTACGGGCACCGGCATCAATCTTGGTCACCTTGTCGTGGACTACCTTGACGCCATGCTTGGCCAAGCCGTCATAGCCAAACTCGATGGTATTCATGGCGCGATCGCCACCGAGCACCTCGTTGCTCATGAAACAGGTGAAATAGGACTTCTTGGGCTCGATGACGGTGACATCGATGCTTGGATCGGCCATGCGGATATATTTGGCTACGGTGGCACCACCGATACCGCCACCCACGACCACTACCTTTTTCATGCCCGCCGCGCTAACGGCGAAGGATAGATAGGGGGCACTTGCCATGCCAAGAGCAGTAACGGTGCCTGCAGCCTGAATAAATTTTCTACGATTGATTGTCATTGTTATGGCCTCCTTATCTCTGGCTGGTGTAGTAGTGGATCAGGGCCTCATAGCCCTTATCGCCTTCCCGAGCGGTGAGCTCTTCCATGCGCTTTCTCATCTTCTTGCTCGGCTCACGCACACCGGCGCGGTAATCCGCTACCGACCATTCCAGATAGGTACGCCACTGTCCGGCCAGGATGCCGGTGTCATCTTCTACTGAGGTGCCACCCTTGGCGTGGCACTTTTCGCAATACTGTTCGTGAAGTTTGGCGCCTTTCTTTGCCATTTTAGCGTCGAAGTCCTGTGTTGCCTTGGCGAAGGACTTGGCGGCAAAGTAATCAGCCATGGCCTTGATCTCATCATCTGAGTAGCCCTTGGCGATACGGCCCATGATGCTGGAAGGTTCTTCACCTTTTTTAAATCCGTCCATCATGTCGATCATGAATTGAGCCGATACACCTGCAATACTGGGTGTGGCTGGACCTGCGCTGTTACCGTTAATGCCATGGCAGCCAACACAGCTTCCTGCCAACATAGCAGCAGATGAGCCGGTCATGAGTTTGGGTTTGTCCTCGGCAAGAGTTGCCATTGGAAACACGAGCGCTAGCCCGGTTATGAGAAGTAGGTAGCTAAGGATTCTTTTTTGCATGTTGCCTCCCGTTATGTATTGTCCTGATGTTTAAAAAATGACATCAGTCATTATCGCGTCCGTGTCTTCAATACAGTTAAAAATATGCCCTTCAACCACAGGCTGTGATTGAACAGCAGCTTTGCCCTCTACCTCATAAAATTAATGCGTTTTATCATTAATGCACTGACGGCAATTCTTATTGTTAATAACTCTAGCCCATAAGAATTAGTACGCAAGGATTAGTACATAACCTCGTTCTTATTCATCAGGGGCATAAGGTTGTGCGTGGGCAATGCCTTTATGACACTCGATACAGGTCTTGCCCTCTTCCATGGCCTTGCTGTGGCGTTTGCGCCCAATCTTTTCCTGCTCCTCCAGGTCCATCCGCTCATAGCTGTGGCAGGCTCGGCATTCTCGTGAGTCGGTCTCCTTCATCCGGTCCCAGACGCGGTTAGCGAGCATCCAGCGGCGGTTTTCGAACTTTTCCTTGGTGTCGATGGTGCCCATGATCTCGTGCCAGATATCCCGGGAGGCAAGCAGTTTGGCCTTTAGGGTAGGGCCCAGGTCCCGAGGTACATGGCAGTCCGGGCAGCCGACCTTCATGCCGGATGGATTTTTGAAGTGGATGGTCTGTTTGTACTCTTCCAGGTTGAATTGCATGGAGTGGCAGGAGGTGCAGAACTCCATGGTATTGGTGTGAGAGAGGCCGGCACTGAATAATAGGGTGGCAACGATGCCGCCGAGGAACACGAGTACTATTGTCACTGGGGAACGACTACTCATCAGGTCATTTCCTGTTCTGTATTTGGTATATATTCCACCAGGTTATATATGTTGCATATAGCAAAACCAGGAGGCATTAAGTAATTGTAATTCAGGAAACCCTAATATAGTAAACAATCGAAACTTTGCAAAGGGTATTGCTTTTTAACCACTGAATGAGAAAAGATGGTCCACTATTATTGTAGTAGGAGTGTGGCTTGATGCCCGTATTAACCGATCCCTTTGGCCGAAAAATAGAGTATTTGCGGTTGTCCGTAACGGACCGTTGCGATTTCCGCTGCTTCTATTGCATCCCCAAGGGATATAAGAATTTTACTCCCCCGGAGACCTGGTTGACCCTGGATGAGGTTGAGCGGCTGGTGCGGCTTTTCTCAGAAGCCGGTGTTGGCAAGATCAGGATTACCGGTGGAGAGCCCTTGGTGCGTAAGGATTTGCCCGAGATGGTCCGCCGCATCGGCGCCTTGCCCCAAATAGAGGATCTGTCCCTCAGCACCAATGCCTCACGCCTGGCACAGCACGCGGTAGCCTTAAAGGAGGCGGGTGTCAGCCGTATCAATGTGAGCCTGGATTCCCTTGATCCAGACCGTTTTCGCCAGATCACCCAGGGTGATCTGAATACCGTTATCGATGGCCTGATGGCGGCCAAGGCCGCGGGCTTTCACCCCATCAAGATCAACATGGTAGTGATGAAGGGCCTCAACGACCACGAAATTGGCGACATGGTGGACTTCTGCCTGGAGCATGACTTCACCCTGCGCTTTATCGAGACCATGCCGGTTGGGGAGGCGGGTCAGAGTGCCACCGATCATTTCCTGGATCTGAAAGTGGTACGAGAAGAGCTGGAAAAGAAATATGACCTGGACCCCGCCGTGGTGCGTGGTGCAGGCCCGGCAAGCTATGTTCGGGTCCGCGGAACGGACCTGCGTATCGGTTTCATTACCCCCATGTCCCAGCACTTCTGCGATACCTGCAACCGGGTGCGCCTTTCTATAGAGGGCACTCTCTATCTCTGTCTGGGGCAGCAGGATCGCTATGAATTTCGTCCGCTGCTGCGCAGTGGTGCCAGTGATGATGAGGTCAGGCAGGCGATCCATGATGCCATCAAGCGCAAACCCCAGCACCATGACTTCTCATCCGAATCGGGTGGGGGTGTGGCCCGGGTGATGTCTATCACCGGAGGTTGATTGCGGACCGGTATGGATACCCGGCTTTCTCATCTGTATGAGTGGCTCCAATAAAAAACTGTCCGGCAAATCCAACTCTGCCGAGGTGTCGGCCTTTCTGAGCAAGGTGGCCAAGGCCCCCGTGATCAAAGCGGCCAAGGAGCGGGGGCAGCTGATCTTCGCCATGGATGCCACCGCCAGCCGTGAACCCACCTGGGACCAGGCCTGCCATATCCAGGGCCAGATGTTTGAGCAAACAGCCGCCTTGGGGGGGCTGGATATCCAGCTCTGCTATTACCGCGGCCAGGGTGAGTTTTCAGCCAGCCCCTGGTTAAACCGTTCCCAAGAGCTCCAGAGCCGCATGATATCCGTATCCTGCCGTGGGGGCATCACCCAAATCCAGAGACTACTCCAGCATGCCTTGCAGGAATCGGCCGGGCAAAAGGTGAATGCCCTTGTCTTTGTGGGTGACTGTGTGGAGGAGCCGGCAGATAAACTCTACCAGTTGGCGGGAGAGCTGGGGATGCGGGCTGTGCCAGCCTTTATATTCCAAGAAGGGAATGAGCCAACGGCTGAAAAGGTGTTTCGGCGGATTGCTGGCCTGACTGGGGGTGCCTATTGCCCCTTCGATGCCGGCAGTGCCCATCAGTTGGCGGAACTGCTCAGTGCGGTTGCCGTCTATGCTGCCGGTGGGCGATCTGCCCTGGAGGATTTTGGCAAGTGCCGGGGTGGTGGTGTCGCCGGTCTATTGCAACAGCTGGAAAAAGGGTGATGCTGTGATCGGCCTGGGACGGTTACTGATTCTATTGGGGATACTGCTGGGCCTGTGGGTGGCCTGGCGCTGGTTTATGCGAACGCCTCCAGAGAAGGTGGCACGCTTTCTCACCCATTTTGCCATTGCTGCCGCGGTGATTATTGTGATGATCCTGGCCGCTACTGGGCGGTTGCATCCACTGTTTGCCGCCATCGGTGCGGCCCTTGGCGGGCTTGTCACCCTGTTTTTGCGCCTGCTGCGTACCCCCTGGGCTCTTGCCCTGGCCCAACGGCTTTTTTCCTTTTATCGACAAAATAAGAATGCGGCCGGTCCATCTAGTGGTCAGCAGTCTCGGGTGGAGACCCGCTTTCTGCGCATGTTCCTCGATCATGATTCCGGTGAGATGGGGGGGGAGGTCATCGCCGGGCGCTTTGCCGGTTACCGGGTCAGTGAGCTGGAGCTGGCCCAACTCACGGCCCTATGGCAGGAGTATTGCAGCCAGGACAGTGAATCCGCTGCCCTGTTGGAGGCCTACCTGGATCGTGCGCATGGCGAGACCTGGCGGGAGCAGTGCACGGCAGATGTTGGCAGTGATTCGGCCTATTCACCCCCGGCAAATGGCCAGATGACCCCGGAGGAGGCGTGCAAGATCCTGGACATCGAACAGGGGGCCACAGAGGAAGAGATTATTGCCGCCCACCGTCGATTGGCCCAACGCCTGCACCCGGACCGGGGCGGTTCCACCTATCTGGCAGCCAAGATCAATCGGGCCAAGGATGTGTTGATTGAAAAGAGAGATTCGAGTGGCTAGTTGCCAGTAACTGGTTCCTATTCAAATATCCCCGTGGGTTTCCCATCCAGGCTTTCTGCGTTTCTGTCCTGCCAGTAGTCGGTGATGCCTTCAGGCCCTTTCTTCTCGATCCAGCGGGTCAGTTCCTCCCGCTGTCCAACGAAGTCATAGAGGGGGACACCGAAGCCACATGAGGTATGCACCAGATCCACCTGCATGTCGATGAGCTGGCGGGCGCCGTTGGTTTCGGGGAACAGGGCCAGCAGTTCTTCCCATTCAGCATCCCGTTGATGGATGGAGCGGGCATGGCCATAGAGGCGCAGGATTTTGGGGTCACCCTCGAAGGCGCAGAACATGACGGTCATGCGATCATCTTCCAGCAGGTGGGCGGCGGTTTCGTTGCCGCTGCCGGTCAGGTTCAGCCATACCACCCGGTTTTCATTCATCACCTGCAGGCTGTTGATACCCTTGGGGGACAGGTTGATGCGGCCCGCCTTGGGGGCGGTGGCCACAAAGTACATCATCTGCTGCTTGATGAATGTCTGGTGCTTTTCATTGATCTCGGGGTACTTCTTTCCCATGGTGGTTAACCTTGTCGTCTGAAATTAGTCATCGTAACGGCGCAGGATAGGGTCGTAGGCATCGATGCGTCGGTCGCGCAGGAAGGGCCAGATGCGCCTGATATCTTCACTGCGACGGCGGTCAATTTGGGTGACCAGGGTTTCGGCTGTTTCACCGGCCCTTGCCAATACCTCCCCCTGGGGACCGCAGATGAAGGAGGAGCCCCAGAACTGGATGCCGTCGGTGGTCCCACTGGGATCGGCCTCATGGCCCACCCGGTTGCAGCTCAGTAGCGGTACGCCGTTGGCGATGGCGTGGCTGCGCTGGACCGTGAACCAGGCGTCGAGCTGGCGGGCCTGTTCGGCGGCATCGTCATTGGGATCCCAGCCGATGGCGGTGGGGTAGAGCAGCAGCTCGGCCCCGGCCAGGCACATGAGTCGGGCCGCCTCCGGGTACCACTGGTCCCAGCAGACCAATACCCCCAGTCTTCCGACGGCGGTATCGATGGGGCGAAAGCCCAGATCCCCCGGGGTGAAATAGAATTTTTCGTAGAAGCCAGGGTCATCCGGGATATGCATCTTGCGATAGCGGCCGGCGATACTGCCGTCCGCATCCAGCACCACGGCGGTGTTGTGGTAGAGGCCAGGGGCGCGGCGTTCAAACAGAGAGGCGACGATGACGATACCGAGTTCGGCCGCCAGGGCACCCAACTGCTCGGTGCTGGGTCCGGGAATGGTCTCGGCCAGATCGAACTGTGCGGTGTCCTCGGTCTGGCAGAAGTAAGGGCCGGTGTGCAGTTCCTGCAGCAGCACCAGCTGTGCCCCCTGTTCTGCGGCTTTTCGGATCTCTTCACAGCTCTTGGTCAGATTCTGTGTTCGGTCATCGCTGCAGGTCTGCTGAACCAGGGCAACGGTCAGTTCAGTGGATTTGGTGCTTGTCATTGTTGCTACCTAGATCTCTACCTGGGCCGGGATCTGCATGGTAATGCAGTGCAGGCTGCCATTTTGGCGGATCAGGGTGCGGCAGTCGATAGGGATGATCTCCCGGCCGGGAAAGCAGGCACCCAGAATGCGGATTGCTTCACCATCAGCCGGATCGTTATAGATCGGCAGTAGTACGGCACCGTTGATGATCAGAAAGTTGGCATAGGTGGCGGGCAGGCGGCGCCCATCCTCATTGTATTGGGGTTGCAGGGGGGGGAGGGGGACTAGCCGATAGGGGCGGCCATCGGCGGTGCGCAAGGCCGCCAGCTCCCGGTCCATGGCCTCGATCTGTGCAAAATCTTCGTCTTCCGGCAGGCAGGTGACATAGGCGATGGTCTCGGCATCGCAGAAGCGGGCCAGGGTATCGATGTGGCCATCGGTGTCGTCGCCCCTGAGATGGCCGTGCTTGAGCCACAGGAAATGCTCGATGCCAAGCAGTTCTCTGAGCCGTTTTTCAATCTCCTGTTTGGCCAGCCCGGGATTGCGGCTGTAGGTGATGACCGAGCCCTCGGTGGCCAGCAGGGTACCCTGGCCGTCGGTTTCCACAGCGCCGCCCTCCAGGGTCAGCTCCACCGGCTGCAGGGGGACATCGCCAAAGCAGCCTGCGCTGGCCAGCCTGCGGGTGATTTGATCGTCCAGTTCAGCGGCATACTTGCCGCCCCAGCCATTGAAGCGGAAATCCAGCAGGAGGGGGGCCTGCTCGGTGATGACTGTCAGGGGGCCGTGATCACGGGCCCAGGTGTCATTGCCTGGGGCGATGGCGAGTAACAGGCGGTCAGGAGCAATATTGGCCTCATTCAACAGGACCTTGATGCGGTTGAGATGTCCCCTGTCATGGCAGGCGATAATCAGCTTCTGATATTGGATGACGTGACAGGCGATCTCCAGATAGACCGCCTCGGCCTCTGTGAGCAGCGGGGCCCAGTCCGTATCGGCATGGGGCCAGGTGAGCATGACGGCGGATTGTGGCTCCCATTCGGCAGGCAGCCGGGGTTTGGCTACAGTCACGGTATGAAAACCTCAGACAGGCGTATCTCCCCCGTGGAGGCGGGGGAAGATCGATAAGCGGTCGGTTATTGCGGGTTGCGGTGTACCACGGTTTCTAGCACGAGATTGTGCTCGAAATAGACTGTGAACTTTTCGTATACCCAGCGGGTGATGGGAGGGTCGCCAACCCACGGGAATTCCTGCTGGGGCTCCCCGAACTTTTGCTTCACCTGGGCCATGCTCATGCCGCGGCTTGGGTGTTCGATATTTGCAGGGACTTCCGCGATGGCATCCAGGAGCAGGACGTCTGCAGAGACGAGCGGTGTTGCGGGCAGTAAAACGGCGGCCAGCAGCAGCGGGGCGATAGCTTTCATCAGAGGTGGGCTCCTATGCTCACTATTGTTTGAAAGAAATATAGCACTTTGTTCTAACTATAGGAAAGGCTGGGTGTTTTTATTTGGAATATGATTTAATGCCCGGCATGTATAAACCCCTCGAATTATTCATCGGATTACGCTACACCCGGGCCAAGCGGCGGAACCATTTTATCTCCTTTATTTCGGCCAGTTCCGCACTGGGAATCATGCTGGGGGTGGTGGCCTTGATTACCGTTATGTCAGTTATGAACGGTTTTCAGAAGGAAGTCCGTGAACGGATTCTCGGTATGGCCTCTCACGCCACCATTACCGCCCTGCGCGGGGGGCTGGATGAGTGGGAGGAGGCGATGCGCCTGGCCAAGGAGCATCCCGAGGTCATTGGCCGGGCCCCCTATATTGAGGGGCAGGCCATGCTGACCAATAACCGGAATGTGAGTGGCGCCCTGTTGCGCGGCATCCGGCCGGAGCTGGAGACGGCGGTTGCGGATGTGGGTGACCACATGGTACAGGGCAGCATGAATGACCTGGTGCCCGGCAAGTACAACATGCTGTTGGGCAAGGAACTGGCCTATGTGTTGGGCGTGGGGCTGGGCGACAAGGTTACCGTGGTGATTCCCCAGACCACCATCACCCCGGCCGGCACCATGCCGCGGTTCAAGCGTTTCACGGTTAGCGGGATTTTTGAGGTGGGCATGCAGGACTATGACCGCGGTATGGCCATTATGCATATCCGGGATGCGGCCAAGCTGCAGCGCATGGGTGATGCGGTCACCGGCGTGCGTCTGAAACTCAGGGATCTCTACGACGCCCCCAGGGTTTCCCGGGAGTTGGCCAACCAGATGCCGGGCATCTATCGCATCACCGACTGGACCCATCACCACCGCAATTTCTTCAGTGCCCTGGCCATCGAGAAGCGCATGATGGGTATTATTCTCTCCCTCATTATTGCAGTGGCGGCCTTCAATATCGTCTCAGCCCTGGTCATGGTGGTGACGGACAAGCAGGCGGATATCGCTATCCTGCGTACCCTGGGTATCTCGCCGGGCAGCATCATGTCGGTCTTTATCGTACAGGGGGCCACCATCGGCCTTATCGGTACCCTGCTGGGTGTGGTGGGTGGTATTGCCCTTGCGCTGAACCTGGAGTCTCTCGTTAAATGGGTTGAATCGACCTTCAATCTCGATTTTCTTGATGCCAGCATCTACTACATCAGCGAACTGCCCTCGGATCTGCACTGGAGCGATGTGGGTATCATCAGCGTGGGGGCCTTTGTGCTGACCCTATTGGCTACCCTCTATCCGGCCTGGAAGGCGGCGCGGACCCAGCCGGCGGAGGCACTGCGTTATGAGTGATCGGCCGGTACTGGAGAGCCAGGGCCTGACTCGCACCTTTGTCGATGCCTCTCTGCGGGTTGAGGTGCTCAAGGGGGTGAACATACAGATCCAGGCGGGGGAAAGGGTCGCTATTGTGGGTGCCTCAGGCTCCGGTAAAAGCACCCTGTTGCACTGCCTGGGCGGCCTGGACCTGCCTACCGATGGCAAGGTACTTATCGAGGGTACTGATCTGGTCAGCCTGGGTGAGGCCAAGCGAGGCCAGCTGCGCAATCGCACCCTGGGATTCGTCTATCAGTTCCATCACCTGTTGCCGGAATTCACCGCCCTGGAGAATGTGGCCATGCCGTTGCTCATTGGTGGTTCCGATGTGCCGGAGGCCAGGAAAAGGGCAGGTGAGATGCTGGAGCGGGTTGGTCTGGGTCAGCGTCTGGCCCACAAGCCGGGGGAGCTCTCCGGTGGCGAGCGCCAGCGTGCAGCGGTGGCCCGTGCCCTGGTAACCCGTCCACGCTGTGTCCTGGCGGATGAACCCACCGGTAATCTGGACAGCCAGACCGCGGAGCAGGTCTATGAGCTGATGCTGGAGCTGAATCAGGAGGTGGGGACCAGCTTTATCGTGGTCACCCATGACACCGCATTGGCGGGCCGCATGGACCGGGTATTACACCTCAGTGATGGAGAGCTCACCTAGTCTCCAGCGCGAAGATTGGCCCTATTTGTCTTCGGAGTGCACCGCTTCGGCCGCATGCACCTTGTCCCACTTCTTTTTGCGGCGCTTCAGATGGTTGACTACATGCCAGCGCCAGATGCCGCGCATGGCCCCATAGCCAATGGCTGCAGCGATACAGGCGCAGATAAAACTACCCAGAAACAGCGGCTGCCAGATACCGCCGATGCTGTGCATCAACCAATCCACCGTTAGCTCGAATTCAACCTGCTGTGCATGCTCCCCCAGGATCCAGGTGCCCACCCGGTAGGTTGAGTAGAACATGGGCGGCATGGTGATGGGGTTGGTGATCCACACCAGGGCGACCGACAGGGGCAGGTTGACCCTTGCCGGGATGGCGGTAGCGGCGGCGGTAATCATCTGGAAGGGGATGGGGATAAAGGCCCAGAACAGGCCTACGGCAAAGGCCCCTGCGATGGAGCGGCGGTTCATGTGCCAGAGATTGGGATCATGGAGCAACTGACCGAACATCCGCAAGTGCTTGTGATTGCGAATGGTTTCTTTGTCCGGCGTGTAGCGCTTTATGAACTTCTTTGGCATAGAAAACTGCTGAGAGCCCCCGGCAGCAGGGAGGAGCTTATATAATTAGTTCAGGCTATTGAATCACGTAGGGCGGCTTTTGACCACTCGGATTCCTGAACCAGGCCTTTCATCATTGCGGCTGCCTAATACCTTGACCGGTAGTAGGGGCTTTGCCATAGTCATTTACAATAATCTAAACATGGACAGTACCCCATGCGACTGCTCGCCAGGGCGCGCCCTCTATTCGCTTCTTTTCTAGTTTCAGCCCGAACAAGGAGTTTCTTATGTCGGATTCATTATACGAACGTATGGGTGGAGACTCGGCGGTCAATGCCGCCGTTGAGCTTTTTTATAAAAAAATACGGGATGATGAGCGAATCGGTGAGTTCTTCAATGGCGTGGATATAGATCGACTGGCGCGCAAGCAGAAGGCCTTTCTTACCTACGCCTTTGGTGGCCCAAGCGAGTACACCGGCCAGACATTGAGAGAGGCCCATGCCAACTTGGTTAGAAAAGGATTGGATGACAGCCATTTTGATGCGGTGTTGCAGAATCTGGGTGATAGCTTGCGGGAATTAGGGGTGTCGGAAGAGCTGATAAAAGAGGCGGCGGACGTTGCGGAAAGCGTACGGAATGATGTGCTGGATAGATAGTCGGTCAAAACAATAATCGATAGGGAGAAACCATGGTTGTTACCAACATAGAGATTATTCCCGGTAAACGAATTGTTGAGCATCTGGGGCTGGTGCAGGGGAGCTCGGTGCGCGCCAAGCATGTAGGCCGCGACATCATGGCCAGCTTCAAGAACATTTTTGGCGGTGAACTGAAGGGCTATACGGAGTTGCTGCAGGAATCGAGGGAGGAGGCGATGGATCGTATGATCCAGCAGGCGGAGGCGGTGGGAGCCAACGCGGTGCTGAATGTACGCTTCTCAACCTCCAGTGTCGCCGCTGGTGCTGCGGAGTTGTTTGCCTATGGCACCGCGGTCGTGCTGGAGTAGACGCCATGGTGGATCTCATTGTCTTCATCACCCTGCTGGCATTGGGCTATGGCTTCGGACGCTATGCCGAGACCAGACATTACAAATCCATAATCGCCAGGGAAAAGGAGTTGCAGAACATTCCGGTGATTGCCTCGAAGTTTCTGCCTGTTCGAGACAAACCCTCCGATGCCGCCCTGGTGAGCGGCAGCGTAGTTATCTCGGTGGATTACTTCAAACGATTCCTTGCCGGGCTGCGTAACCTGGTGGGTGGGCGTGTTACCTCCTATGAGACCCTGGTGGACCGTGCAAGACGGGAGGCCATTCTGCGCATGAAGGAAGAGGCCAAGGCCCTGGGGGCGCACATGGTCTTCAACGTTAAACTGGAAACCTCCAGCATTCACAAAGGACGCAGGAATGCCGTTGGCTCGGTGGAGGTGCTGGCCTATGGAACGGCGCTGACCAAGCATCGTTAAACGGCAAGATGAAATACAGCAACCCCGAGATCCCCGAGGGGATAAATACCAGCAAGCAGCATCCCCTTAAGGAGTTTGTGCTGTTGACGGGGGGTGTGATCAGCATCATTGCCATTGCCGTGCTGCTGTTGGGGCTGCTGGCGGATCGACTGGCCCACTATATTCCCTTCGAGATCGAAACCCAGATGGCAGAGGGCCGATTGCCGGAAGTGATTGAAGATGGGCCTATGCAGAGCTATCTTGACGACCTGACCCAAAGGATTGTGGCAGTACAGGCATTTCCACCGGACATGCAGGTAACCGTGCATTACCTGGATAATGAGACGGTGAATGCCTTTGCCACCCTGGGCGGCAACGTCTTCATGTTCCGCGGCCTGTTGGAAAAACTTCCCAATGAGAATGCGGTGGCCATGGTGCTGGCCCATGAGATTGCCCATATCAAACACCGCCACCCCGTCCGTAGCATGGGGAGAGGCATTGCCATCGCATTGGCGCTGACCATGGTCAGCACCTCCCTGGGTGATGTGATGGTGGACCGCATCGTGGGCAACACCGGCAGCCTCACGGCACTGACCTTCAGCCGTGACCAGGAACGGGAGGCGGATGCAACAGCGCTTGATTCCCTCATGAACCTCTATGGCCATGTGGGCGGTGCGGATGACCTTTTCAAGACGCTGAAAAATGAGGCCGGTATGCTGGAGATGCCAGAATTCTTTAGCACCCATCCAATATCAGAGAATCGAATTAACCGTATCCATGTCTTTAGTGAAGAATCCACGACCCCAGATAAAGAGGCGGTAATTACTCCTCTGCCAGTTGGTTTTGCCCAGTGGTTGAATGTTGTTGATGATGAAGGGGTTTATTAATGTTGAGTGGGTTATGGCAGAGAAATGTGGGAGCATTTTTTATCTGCAATTGGTGTGGCTGTAAATAATGGCTTTTTGTGAATTAAACACTTTGGAGAGATGACGATGGTATCGTGGTGGGAATTAGGTTTAGTGCGCCGGCATACGGGAGAGGAGTTATCCCCTGTGGTATTACGTTGTCCTTATTGCAGTTCGCAGGGGCGTTTCGATCGGGTATTTCGAGCCGAAAACAACATTAGTAACCTGAAGCATCACCACTATGCGGATGTTTACCGGTGCCAGGCATGCGACAACCATAATTATGCGTTGTGGAGTGAAGAGAAGGGGGTGGTCAATTATCAAATCTATCCCCAGGATACACATCGGCATGAGGTTATTGATAATTGGCCCGAGGCGGTGACCATAGATTACCATGCGGCCCTTAAGTCACTGTTTGATGATGAGTTTGATGCCGTAGTAGTGATGTCGCGTCGTATCATTGACAAAGTCGCGCTGCATTTTGGCATCATCAGCAAGGGGCTTGATCTGGTTTTGGATGAGATGAGGCAGCATGGTTTGATTACCCAAGCCGTGGCTGATTGGGGTAAAGAGATCATTGTTGTAACGCCCGCAGTAATAGCAGGTAAGCCGCTTTCAATTGAAGATCAGGCGCACGAGGCGCTACGCTTTACCCGTATGTTGCTTGATCAAAGCCTCACCATTCCAAATGTAATCTCACTGTATAAACAGAAGGATATGGGGAAAACTGTGTAAATAGCCGCCATCCATTGGGGCCGCAACGGGAAACGGATAGGGATAAGAGATAAGTCAATGGCAACCAAAATCGGCTTGCTGGGTGATGTGCACGCCACTGTTAATCCCGTAGCCGAAGCCTTAGCAATATTCCGGAATGAGGGGGTGGATAGGGTGTGGTGTACCGGGGATGTCGCTGGCTATGGTGATGAACTCGATGAGACCGTTGGTCTGCTGAAAGCGGGCGGCTGCCATGTGATCCTGGGTAATCATGATCAGTGGTACCTTGATCGAGCTGAGCCCGAAAAAAACAGTGCAACTGCCGACTACCTGGCGGATCTGCCCTTGACGCTGGAATCATGGATCGAGGGAAAGTGTCTCCATATGGTGCATGCTAGCCCACCCAATTCGCTTATGGATGGGATAAGATTGCTGGATGAGGCCGGACAGGTATTACCAGACCAACAAAGGGAATGGACCGAGCGTCTGGCTGGATTTGGTCCTGATGTCCTGATCGTCGGCCATACCCATCAAGTATTTGCGGAGCAGCTGGGGAATATTCTGGTTATCAACCCAGGGAGCACCCTGTTCAATCACTGCTGTGCCATTCTCAGCCTGCCTGATATGCAGTTCCGACTGTTCGGCCTATCCGGAAAGCAGCCGATCAGAACCTGGCGCTGGGACCAGCAAAACCAGGAGTGGCCTTTGAATTAATCAGGGGAAAAACATCGATTGTAGGATTTTATGAACTACAACTATTAATATCTGTAAAGGGTCTAACTGCGACCAGGTATCTCAATCAATGTCTGAAGGGGATAGCCGCCAAACGACAAGGCAGGGGGTTATGTTGCATTCCTGTTTAGATAAACCTGAACGACTACCCGTGCCTCGATCGTGCTCTTATGCTTAATTTCGTCGTAGAGCTTGCTGCAGTCGCTATAACTTAAACGAGAAACCAGTGCTGCTGTTTTCACTTCATCATGTGTGTGTGGGAATTTATCGGCTGTACCTACCATTTCATCCTTTAACTGGATCTTACTATGGATGAGGTTTTGGGCGGCCAGCAGATCTGTCCGCGCACCAACAAAGTTCGGCCGATAGGTATAGTGCAGTGTGAGTTTATCACCCGGCCCAAGTGCATGGCGGCGTCCGCATATCCGTTGTACGGTGGGAGCCGTGAGATAGATCTGCTTGAGGTGGTAGTTGCTCTGCAGCAAAGCTCTAAGGCGGTTGACCAGGTAGAGATGTAGCGTGCCGGCCTCTATGTAAAGCGTGCTGTATATGGGAGTAATGTCATCGATGGTCAGCGCACGCATTTCATCCCGTAGCCGGCTACGTGCGGCATCTTCACGGGAAAAGCACTTAATGAGTTCTACAACCTCTGTAAAAGGTGCTGTCAGGCAGTTCTCATAATAGGCAAGTAGGGCCGCAGTCCAACTGCGCTCGGCAGCATAGACAGGCCCCAAGGTGCTGTGTGGATCAATGTCGCTGGGTTTTCCACCCTGATCAAAGATATCGCGGATAGCATTCAGCCGTTCCATATAGGGATCGATTTGGAGCAACTGTTTACCTTCTTCATAGAAGCGGCGGTAAAGCTCACAGGATTTACGGCTGAATTCGGGGAATTCAAAATCGCTATCCATCAGGTAATCATAGATGGTCATTTCGCCACTCAACATTTGTCTGAAACCTGGACTCTCCGGTTCCTCCAGAATGATGGCATCATGCCTCTGCATATATTTTGCAGCAAGCGGCACTGTTTCTGGGCGATGTGTTGAAAAGCCGATGGTGATGTATTTTTGGATTGGCATGGCAAGGGGTGGTATTGGTGCTTCAATTAGTCCTGGCCCGCTTCAAGGTCGATTCGTCGTGATCGATTGAGCGGTGTATTTCTAGCTCCGTGCATAGGGCATCAGTGGCAAACCGCATCATTATGGCAAATGTAGGCTTGCTGCCCCTTTTGCTTGGCTGTTTCCCTTCATTTACAAAGTTAGTAGATAGCTATCTAAGCGCAAGCAAGGATGCATCCCCTGTCGGGATGCTGGCTTTATCTTGAAAGAGGTCAAGCTCTGCTACAGTATCAATAGGGTCGG
>Ga0316190_10001121_pt1 | contig 19184 bp, 10 predicted proteins | sample Eddworburrow2_MG_FD_204929 | JGI IMG/M metagenome (GOLD analysis project Ga0316190, IMG submission 204929) | Coastal sediment microbial communities from Maine, United States - Eddy worm burrow 2 | ecosystem: Environmental > Aquatic > Marine > Coastal > Sediment | place: USA: Maine | collected... | reverse complement strand
TCATCGGTTTTGGTGTGCATGCTGGTGATGTCGATGCTGTTGCGCTGTGTTGTATGTTCAACAAAGCAATTTCTAAGGACGGTTTACCAAAACGACTTAGCACTGATAACGATCCGCTATTTCAACACCATCAATGGAAAGCAAACCTTCGCTTCCTGGATATTGAAGAAATCAAAAGCGTTCCACATGTTCCACTATCACATCCCTTTGTCGAACGGCTTATTGGAACAATTCGGCGTGAACATCTTGACCAAATGCTTTTCTGGAATGCTGGCGACCTGGATAAAAAATTGGGTGAATTCAGGGATTATTATAACCTCCACCGCGTCCATTCATCGCAAGAACGTCGTACACCAACAGAAACCAGCAGCAAATCCATCCTTCACCCCGCTGATTTGAGAAAAACAACTGGATGACATTTTGTCGCGGTCTTTATCAGCTGCCTATGACCATGTAAATAACAATTCGCCATAGACACCTTAATGATTACATTGGACGAAGTCAGAAAAGCCTTTTATATATAATTTCCGCAACAAACTCATCACGATGTAATGGTCTCCTCCCCCTTATAATTCGGCGTCTATGCGCCATGATGGAGATAGAAGCAACCATCAATGTAAGCAGGAGAAGACCATGAAAAAGATTACAACAATCGGACTGGATTTAGCAAAGAATGTATTTCATGTCATATGCTGCAATGAACATGGCAAAGTGATTAGAAAAAAGATGCTGAGGCGAAAAGAGGTTGTTCTCTTTTTCACTCAAATCTCACCCTGCCTGGCGGGTATGGAAGCTTGTTCAGGCGCTCACTACTGGGCACATAAACTCACTGCCCTAGGACATCAAGTGAAGCTCATTCCAGCACAGTTTGTGAAACCCTTTGTGCAGGGCAATAAAAATGACTACAACGATGCTTTGGCGATAGCTGAAGCCGTTGTGCGTCCAAGCATGCATTTTGTAACGCCAAAGACAACAGCTCAACAGGATGTACGGGCACTTCACCATCTTCGTGAAAGGCGCCTTCAAGAACGTACCGCCCTCTGTAATCAGATCAGAGGGCTATTGGCAGAATATGGCTTGATCTTGCCAAAAGGGGTCAATGTCATTCGCCGAAGTATCCCTGAATTATTGGAAGATGCTGAGAATGGGTTGAGTGACCTGTTTCGCCGGCTCTTGGCACAGAGCTATCAACAGTTGCAGGAACTGGATGATCATATTGCCTTCTATAGACTGACGCTGAAAGAACAGAACCAGCAGGATGAAGCCTGTCAAAGGCTACAAACCATCCCCGGATTTGGCCCCATTGTTGCCAGTGTATTTTATTCCACAGTGGGTGATGGTAGTCCTTTTCGACGAGGGCGTGATGTGTCTGCTTCACTGGGACTGGTACCTCGACAGCATTCAAGTGGCGGGACAAACACATTACTGAGAATTAGTAAGCGGGGAGATAGCTACCTAAGAAGCCTGCTGGTTCATGGTGCCCGATCAGTGGTTCAGCCTGCACAAAGAAAAGATGATCGACTGAGCTGTTGGATCAATAAAATCAGAACTGAGCGAGGCTACAACAAGGCAGCAGTGGCATTGGCTAATAAACTTGCCCGTATTGGTTGGGCTGTTTTAAGCCAGCAGACGGTGTACCGCACAGTGTAATGTTGTACTTCATAAATGCATGAGCTGAGTAAAGAGAGGTAACCTGCCAACGATTGCGAAGACTTTTTGATCAACGATGATACAACAGGTCAGACCGGTGTATTGAAAACCTGGCTACCTCGTGGGCATCTCATGCCGATATCACGATAAGGACAATACGCGCGCATTTCATCAAGGCCAGGGGCACAACACCCCGCCAACAGGCCGGATATACGAGAGCAATCCTGTCCCTGTCATATGCATCAAAAAAGCCTTGCAAGCTGGGAGGAAACCATATACGAGGTAGCTACACAATCGATATCCCTCCATTGACTAATAAATAGACTATGATCTTCATCGCGCTTGACTGCTACATCAGGCCGATACTGCACAGTAGCTTCATTGAGGTGATTGCACGGAAGTCCCTCCACACGATGAATTTGAAAGCCATATTGCTCTACGCGAAAAGCAAAATCATCATCACCGTACCAACATTGATAACGAGTATCAAACAGAGGAAACCCTGCCTTTGTATGAATCCCACCCTTTAATAGGAAACAATGCCCGGTCATGCCACCATGACATTTTGAGCCACGTGTAGGTATTGTACGACCAGTAACTCTGGCTCCATTCTCAACAGAACAGTTCGAATCCGGGTACGTAACCCATATTTCATTTTTTAAAACGGCCTTCGCTAACACTTCCAATGTTGCAGGCAAAAAATCAATATCATTATTTAAAAACGCTATCAGTACTTCATCACCATAGTCATCCAATGCTGCTTTCCAACCCATGTTCCACATTTCATAAATATTGTTATTAGGGGCTTCAATAAGTGTTAGTCGATCACGATTTTTATTTAGATATTCTTTTATCATTTTTTTGCCTTTTTTAAGATGTGAGCCTGTTCCTCCATTTAGAATTATATAAAGCTTGGCAATTTTTTCATTCAGCACTTTTCTAACAATAGAATCCGTCAATTCAACATGTTGCTCAGCAGCAAAATATACAGGTATTACTGCCGTTGTAGTGTGCATAATTATTATTTCTCAATATACTGAAAGATCTTCATCCCTGTCTTCAAAACGCACTAAAGGTTCATGCTCTCCACAGACATCTAATCGATTATGTTGAACAAATCCAAGTTTATCCCTAATAAGTCGATAGGTTGCAGGGTCGTCAGTGAGGCCATCTGCAGGATCCCATAACCAGCGAAAATAACGAAACACCGAATGATGTAAAAACCAAGCACCAGCCGTATTTTGATAGATCTGCACAGGAAAATTAAACCCATGTACAGCCTCTCCTGATAAGCAGTAGCTCGGGACGTTAAATCCACAAAATGGTTTTCCTATTTCCAACAGTTTGTTTATGACATCTGATGGAACAACAATGTCACTGTCTATAAATAGAATCCAATCTGCCCTCTCGCGTATGGCATATTCTGTGATAAGATTCCGTCCTTCACAAATCCTTACCATCCTTGTTGCATTTGTTATAACATCAGATTCATCATCAATCATGAATCTCCAAACAGTACCCCCTAATGCCCGTACGCGTGCTGATACTTCATTTAGTCTTGAGTCATAGCCAGTTGGATGCATTTCAGCAGCTAAGAAATAGCAAATATCGTGGGGGGTAATCTGTTGCAATTGCTCAGCATCCTCCAACCAGTTTAAAACTGATTTATGCTTATGACCTGCTGCCGTTGTACCAATAACTATTTTCATTTCACTGCCTTTATGTAAAGATCACCACGCGGATGAGTAGCATAGTCCACGTAGCTAAAAAGAAAACGCACAGGTTGTAAAAGCTCATTAATCGGTACATTCCGATACCATTCATTGTTAGGTGGTGGCTCAATACCAACAATTGAATGAGGGGGGCGTGGATCAGTTGCACAGGTGATTAGACAATTCCCTCCCGGCTTAGCCGTTAACCACATGTTGTAAACGATACCCTGCCAGTGTTCGACATGTTCAAATACTTTCGTGCACAGTACCACGTCAAAATGAGAGTGGAGTTCTTGCGATGGTAGCCAACTAGTGGCATCAGCAACTATATCCACATTATTGCCTTCCCCGTTGTCAATCACATTATATTCTGTTTTTATTGAAAACAAGTCACGTGGAGTGCCATTGACATTATTTCCACCAATATCCAATACCTGCGTAACATCCTCAAGTGCAGGTCGAATTTGTTCTGATAACCAGTTCCATGCTTCCTGATGCATTGCTTAAACCATCCTATATTTTCAATTGATCATAACCAAACTACTCCAATACCACCCCAATCATCGCTCTGGATCTCTTCAGTTTTATATTGTGTTTTTATTTCTGACCATAAACGTGAGACACAGCATCGACTCTGTATATGCCAATTTGAATCCACAATATCGTGAAAACCAATAACGCGCGGTTTTAATAACTTTGCAAGATTCCAGTCGGACTGTACACCTCGATAGCTATGGTCACCATCAATGAAAACTGCATCATATGTACTTTTTAACTGCCCATTCATAGAAGATGAATTCCCTTCAATTAAGTTGAGCTCTTGTTGAAAACACACAGAGGCATCATGCAACGTTTTCTTTAGTTCTTCATTCACATTTAATTCAACTGACGTAACATCTATGTCTTGTTTCGCTTGTCGAAAGCGTCGAGCTACATGCCACTCTACTCCACCATGACCAGAACCAATCACAAGTAGGCTTTGTATATTCGCATCCAATAAAGACTGAACCCACCATTCAAGCTCTTTTGGTTTCTGTTCAGTACGCGGCCATTCATGCCCATCAAAATGAGCCGTGTGCAACAGGTCTGGCGGGATATTTTCACTTTGAACGTTTGATTCCCAGCGTTTTAAAGCGGGCATCCCTTTTGCTTGCCAAAATCGCTCCAGATATGGCGCCTCGCGTCCAGTATTGAGAAATAAGCAACCAGATTCGCTATCTCGAAAATAAAAACCAGGCCATGCTTCTACACCACCATAGAAGTCATGGACATTTAAACAATCCCTAGCAAATACTTGCGCATGTCGTATCCAAAAATAGGTTCCACAATAATGCCAGTCGCCAACATTGTGATGCGTTTTATATCGACCTAAGCGTTTAAATGGCCCAGTTACAGCAAATCGTTGAAGATCATGCGATACACTGTTCCAATCATCAAGGCATGTACGATATTGCACTTCTGACCAGCGACGTACTGATTGCGGCACCTCAGGCTCATATTTAACACCTTTAGCATGAGCATAAAAGGTAACCTCATTGCAATCACGTGAACACACTTCCTCGAGCATTCTTGGAAACGTAACACATTCACCATTGCTTTCATTTTTTTCAACTATAAAGTCACAACCGTGGCCGTTTAAGTAATTTTTTATAGTTTCTGGAGATTCCGATTTTTTGTCATGAACGATGGCAATAATTCGCCTTCCATTGAAGATATCTATTCGTTGTAGCAGTTGATCTAGGTTCCATTGCCAAACAGAGCCTTTGACCGGCCATATGTGATAAATAAGATTTCTCTTTGGCATAGCGGTAAATGGCAGCGGCTGAATGTGTGGTTTTCCACTATAGCGTTTTGCTGTGTTCATATTATCAGTATGCAATGCTGCAATATGATTTTTATTTTGCTTACTGTGCTTTTTACTTTCTAAGCTAGATACTTTTTCTATTGTAGAAATTTTATTTTGTGTTATTTCTTGGACAATATGATCTGAAGTATTGTTCTTATATGTTAAACCAGTAATATCAGCAACTGTTTTTAAGCGAGCACCATAGCTATGTGATAACAAGTTTTTTTTACAGTCATTTTTAATGATCTGATATTTATTTTCATCCACCAATAGATCCTCTACAATTTCAGACAATTCTTCAGCAGTCGAAAACTGGGGCAACATCGGGAATGCTTCCTTAATTTCGTCTCTAGCCTCAGAAACCACAACTGCGCCACAAGCTATAGCTTCATAGATTCTAGGGTTCATAGAATACGAAGGAACCGCATTTTTATTAAAATGGTGAACATTTCGAAATACATTAATAATTATTCGCGTATTTCTATACAAATCCGCGGTGCTTGCAGCTGGAATATTTGATGCCAGGCAAACCTCTTGAATACTGGCATTTTTCCAGGGCCCACCAACTATATAAGATAGCAGGCCTTTATTATAAAGCGCTAATAAGTAACGTTCTCTTATTGCATTATAGCCACCTACAAATCCCACAGCATATTGTCTTTTTTCTACATTGTCTTTATAGATTTTATCATCATAACAAACTGGCAAATAGGCAGAGTTTTTATGGCACTGCAAAGTAGTTAAGTCATTAACAAAAACATAGTTAAAATAGCAAGACCATCGCGATGTGTCATCAACTTCATAAGGCTCATCTAACAACCAAACTGCTGTTTTATAATTTTGAAATTTATTCTTCCAACGCTGAATGAATTTTCTGCCATGAACCACGAAAATCAAATCAGGTTTGAACAAATCAACTTTTTTAGATAATTCTGGGTCATCCCAATATGCAGCCTCCCAATTTATCGATAATGAATCTGCTCCATGCGCTAAACCATCTGTAAACACCTCACCACACGATAAAAACTTGTAATTTACAAAAAAAACACGAGAAGCTTTGTTTGTTTTCTGGCTTATTTTTTTTCCCGCATTATCAATCATAGTCTGTTGTGATAATTTCATGGAAAACTCTTCTTGAGTAATTTTCTTAAATGCTGTGACTTTACTCCTAATACTCAGATTAAATATTTCAACACCCTTCTCTTCTAGAGATTCCGCGAGCTTTTGATATTCATTATCTATTTTTGCTACCTTATTTGATAATACATGTCTGCCTGTCTTTGCGAAGAAATGGTTATCAGTATAATCTACGCCAAGCACACCAATTTTTTTTGCACCCATCAATGCTGCTAAACAAATGGCAACATAAGGTGAGTTTTGCGTATAAGGTAATGTTTCAGTATCAGAGTAATCAGTACTCCCTCGCATGCCGAGCTTGAAGCGCACCACATTGAGATGTTCCACCATTAAATCAAGTTGTGTGAATAATGCTTGGGCCTCGCTTTCCTGAACATATTTAAAGCGACCATTTTTAAACTGGTTTTTCGGATTTAGGACTACTAAATAGGTTGGATTAAACAGGCGCCCAACATCATTAACACCTATGGTGACAAACTGTTCTGGATTGACAAAATCGTTGAGTGACTCTCCGCAACCGCAGACTACAATAGTCTCTCCTTTATGAATATCACGGTAGTCCGATAATTGACTGTTTACTCTCTTTAACATCACGCATTCTCATTTATTTTATTATCATAATTAACCATGGTTCATTCTATTTTTCATTCTGTTTAGCACGTTTATCCTTCACCTTATCATCACAGTTTAAATCAACATCAAAATAGAATGGATCAAGTGCTTCACTGGCAGCCTTGGCTGCTGCTCGTCGCGCCTTCTCTTCATTTTCGAAAATGGCTTTGATCTTCCCATCAAATTCACTTCTGCATAGTGTTAAATCGAATTGTTGTCGCGTTACGCCATTATATTGTCTAAATGCTCTAACATGCTGTTGTTCATGCGGTGCAAGAACATTCATAATTGCATTTCGGATACGGATTTTTTGACATTTTGTCAAATCTGGATAATCAGATACCTTTGGCAAAGTTACTATTGTTTTTACGTGATAGCGTGCAACGAGCGTTCCAATCACATGAATACAATCATTCCCATTACAGGATTCACAACCAGTTGCAGATTGTACTTTTGTATTCTTCGTTTCATATTTACCACCATCAAAGTCTGCCTCAGTCCGACCATTCAGTCTCATTTTTCTTCCTTTTGATTCAGCTGAATGATGTGCTGAAGAACCTTTGCCGCTTACTTCAGTAATGGCCTGGTTAACTATTTCTTCTTTTGTAATTATTTGTTTTTTGCTTTTATCATGCTTACCACCTAACTCATGCATAGGTCCAGATGAATAGAACACACCTAGATGTCCATTATTATCCACAGAAGGACTCTTCGATTTATTATATGATTGCCTCCCTTCCTCTTCAGGAGCTTTTGTTTTATTTCTCCTTCTAGCAAGTTTTCTCATAACAATCAGCCAATGAGTAGTTATACTATTAAAGTAAAAAGCCTACGTCCTCCATTAGGATGCTGACAATATGTTTCTTGCCTTTTCAGCATAGGCACCATTCATATCAACAACTTTTCTTAGCAATCCATCACCATTACTTATCTCTTTAATCTGCCGTAGCGCCAAACCTTTGTAAAAGTTTAGGCGCTCATCCTCTTCATTTTTGTTGTATAACAACTCCAGGTGCTTCAACGCATCTTGCCCTTGTAATTCTGACAACAGTGTAACGGCCAAATCCAAACGTGTTGCATCATCATCTGGCGCCAACTCTACAACGCGCTGGAAAGCTGCTATTGCTTTTTGTTTTTTACCACAGGTCAGTTCGATTAAACCAAGGTGGCGAATTGCATTAGCATCTTTTGTATTAATCAACAGTGCTTGCTGCAATGCATAACGAGCCAGCCCATAATCCTCACATAAAAAACGTGCAACACCGAGCTGAACCCAGGCATCAGCATACTGCGGGTTCAAATTAAGAGCTTGTTGGAAGGTTGCTATTGCTTCATTAAAGTTACGCTGCGCAGCCATTGCAGTGCCTAATCGTGTCAACAGGCGTGGATTATCTGGAACTAATCTATTTGCTCTTATCCAAGCATACTCAGCCTCTTGGTATTCAGCTGCACGCAATTTAAAGCAGCCTAGATTATCCCAGGCTTGTATATTTCGTGGGTCCAGCTCAACAGCTCTCTCTAGATGCTTTAGCCCTTCCTTGAGGTTACCAAGGTTTGCAATCACCTGCCCAAGATTTGTATGTGCCATTGCCATATCTGGATTTAGTTGCACTGCAATCTTTAAATGAATCAGTGCCTCACCCCATCGTCCCTGTTGACCATAAATAAAACCAAGGTTGTTATGAGCTGTTGCACTGTTTCCATCTTGTTCAACAGCATCTTTATAGGCCGATTCAGCTTCTAACAAATTACCAGCCAAATGTTTTTTAACACCCTGCTCAATCTTTTCATTTACTATGTTCATCATGTAATCCTGGATATTAAGCTTTGTAATAGTTCATCTGTATCAATGTCAGGCACTTCAAATTCAACATCATCTAATGAAATATTGAAGGGTTCTCCTTCGTGATAATGAACCGGTAGTCGAATACCAAAACGATAGTCTGAGCCAAACTGAAAGGATGCCAGTTCCCATGTTTCATCATAAACACTAAAACCTAAGGCCTGCACACTCACATAGCCGGATATATCGAATTTGAAAGCGGGTTGGGCATGAACAGAGACATCCGCATTCAAATCCAGTCCACTTGCCGGTGACCACTCAATATGAACACCCGCTTCAGCGGCACCCTCAATACCCAGTGTTCCGCCAATCTCCAAACCACCTGTCGCACTTGCACCGGTAATGCCCAACCCAATACCTGCCCTTACAGATAACCTTAAACCAGCATCTGCAGGCACAGTAAGATGGGCATCACCAGTGATTGTTGTATCCTCTTCATGTGCTGGGTTATAGGTTATACCCAATCGCAGTTCGTCTATGACACCAGGTCCAATTCCAGCAGTAGCACCAAGGCCGCCTCCTATCTCTGCAACAATTCCAGGAACTATCGGAGCTTGAACGGCTATGCTAAAAATGGATTTATCGATCTCTTGTCTTGGAAAAATCTCAAGATCATTTGGAATACCTATTTCACCTGTAACAGTAATCTCACCATCAGGCGCAAACTCAACACCTGCCGTTCCTTGTAACCATGGAGCAATCTCAATTGTTAAAGAGCCACCCCCATAAACGATTAAGGGGTTACTGGGTTCAGCCGTCTCTGAAAGCTGGCCATCTTCACCAACACTACGGTTAGTGACGCCCGCATTGAGCCGCCCGGATAGCATTCCACGTGTGTAATCAGCTTCCACTTCAGCGGTAAAGGCCCCATCGTTATAACTGATCAAGAGATTTGAATTAATTCCAGGGATATCCGGTTGGGCTTCACCGCTGGCACTAACACTGTATCCTTCACCATCAGGACGCTCGCGTACCTCGGCACTTATTGTGCCACCCCGAATCCCAGGTGTATCAGGAGAGAGGCCAAATGAGCCACCAATCATAAAACCTTCTGTTTCAGAGTGGGTGATGGCTAAGGTGCCACTTTCTACACCCGGCACATCAAGCTCAGCAGCTCCCTCTGCAGAGAAACCCGCGCCTTCAGCGTAATCTACATTAATGGTTGCGGTGCGCACGCCCGGAACCTTACCTTCTGGAATGGTTAGTGTTCCACCCATACTCCATTGATCTTCTCGGTAACCAACACGAACTTGGGCACTGGTACCTTCGCCAAACAACCTTCCATCAAAATCAAATTCACCTTCTAGAGCAAATCCGCCTTCCATGGATGCAGCTGCACCAAGATAACCAGTTCCAATACTTTGAATTCCAAAGTCAACTCTACCTTCAATTCCTAATCCTCGCCCTGTACCAAAAAACACAGTTAACTCAGTGTTACTCAATTCAAATGGGGAAGGAACATTAATCTCACTAGCACTAAATGTCTTGTAGAGTTCTACATTATCTCCATTGATCCGTATCCGTATATCAGCCCCCCTAATCAGCGGCACAGTGGGCAAGACACGCCCCTCCCCTCTGATACCCTCCACAGTCAAGTCAATCATCTCCATCTCGATTGGACTCATTCCCGGCAGCCGCAGACTCTGCCTTACCCCTCTTGCTACAGTTTGACGGTCTATATACCCTCCATAAATCCCATCTATCATTCTAACCGTCCATTGTTGATCTTGATAATCAGGAGGAACAGATACACCTGCTGCACGTTGCCGCCCACTGGCACTACGGAATGCATCTATAGTGAGGGTGCCGGATATATCACCAGAAGCGCTTGCTTGACTATTTGGCGACCAGTCCTTCAGATCCACTCGAGGTATCCAATTTTGCATCGGGATTTGTCGTGGTAGCGGCATAGATTCACCTCCCTGTGATGAAGCAAAAAATCTCAATGTTCCTTGTTGTCCAAGACGTTCTATCTCACGCTCACGCATCGGGCGTAACAGGCGAGAATGCCTTCCTGACTGAATATCTGAAAGTGACCAGAACTTGTCACCATCACCATTTACACTAAGACTAAAGTCATAGCTATTAAAAGTGACTTCGTAGCCATAACGCACTGACTGCCAATCCCTTGGGGCCGGTATGCCGTTTGCTCCTTGATGGGCTTGCCTTAATGCCCGCAAAGCAGCACGTATGCGGGTTCCGATCTGCCCTCCGTCTTGTGGATTTCCCAAGCGCCAGCCTGCACTCATATTAGCTGTGGCATCAAGCAACTCATAGTTTTCAGAAGCATCATGCCCCCCAAGCTGCATTTCTCGGATATGGTCTACTTGAAACGTCCGTCCAACCTTATTACTATCCCAAATTGGAATCTCAAAACGAGGGACAAGCTCCTCTTCGCTACCAAATAAAAGGAATTCTGGGCGCTGCCGTGCCTGAAAGAAGACTTGTCCATCCTGGTTAACCCCTCCTCGATTGCGCGCCTGCCTCGCAAGCTGCTGTACCTGCGAAGTTGCTTGGTTATTAGTTGCAGTTCGCCAATTACCAATCTGTTGGGTAGTAGGCCTTCGGCCTCGACGGATGGTTAGAGGCATTGGAAATCGACTTCGGTTGCGACTTTTAAAGGCCGGTAAACTTAATTGTGGAATTATTATACGATGGTTGGCTGTATCAATCTCAGTACCAGAGTAAGCACCCGTTGTTACACTATATATTGTCCCACCCGTTGGACCACCTGCACTTGAAGAACCATTTGTTTTCATTATTTTTCTACTAGCCCCACCTTGCTGCTGCACTACATGCGTCAACTCATGAGCCAAAATCCTCTGCCCTTTTGGCGATGCCGGGGCATACTCTCCTGAGTTAAAGAAGATATCATTACCTGTAGTAAAGGCACGTGCGTTTATCTGACGATTGAGATCTGTTGCATCTCCTCCGGTATGAACGCCAACGCCAGAAAAATCCGCACCCATTTTCTCTCCCATGCTGTCACGAACATCATCTGGTAAAGGCGCTCCTCCTCCTTGCATTTGTTCAACACTTTTATCAAAATTGTCAGATGAGTTTGATGCACCTTCTTGCGAAGGAGTTTGCTCTTCTCGCCTTACTTGAGGATTCATTTTTGCCTGTAATTCTGGCTCTTCTTCCACCTCATCTGATTGACGTTGAACCGTTAACATCTGTACTGGTTCTTCTTCATTATCATCTTGGCGTTGAATAGATAGGGATTGAACTGCTTCTTCTGCCTCTTCTTCTCCTTCATCCTGCCTTTGTATTAATTTTGTTTGCAGGGCTGCTTCTTCTTGTTCTTCCGTTTCAGCTTCCGTTGCTTGCCTTTGAATCAGTTTTGTTTGTGGTACGGTATATTCCTGTTCACCCTCCTCAATAGCCTCTCGTTGAATCAGCATTGTTTGCGGTACTGTTTCCTCTGCATCTTCCTCCATTGCTTGCCGCTGGATTAATTTTGTTTGCGGTATAGCATCTTCCTGCTCATCTTCTTTAACCGCTTCACGTTGAACCAAACATGTTTGTACTGAGGATTCCTCTTCTACCTCTTCTTCAGCTGCTTGACGTTGGATCAAGCAAGGTTGTGTTGAGGTAGGTTCATCACTCTCCTCTTCCTCTGATCGTTGTGCTAATTGAGTTAGTGGTGAATTCTGCTCCTCTTCAGCTTCATCTTGTTCAAGCTTGGCAACACTGCCCAGGCCGGCAGCCGGGACAGGTGTTATAGATGGAACCTCTCCTCCATTGACAATACTATCAGCTACTGAGTCGGCCTCACGTTCATAAGGGTCATTGGCCTGGCCAATTGTAAATTTTGCCTGTACCGGGGAAGCAAGCCCAATTGCCGGGCCTGCTGAATAGAATGCACCTAATTGTTGATTGGATGTATAGGATGGTGCATATGAAGAGCTGGAGGGGCGCAACAAACCTGAGCGCTCCCGATCAGGAGTGCCTTTTGATTTGGCTTGTGCCTTGGTTTTAGTTGCCCGAGTTGTCATATGCTCTCATTCATCACTAAGGACTCAGCCCTGACTGCATAGTGCATCCATTAGAACCCCCATCCCTCCATCCATATCATCACCACTTGCTGAGCAATTTGACAAAGGAAAGGTTCCACCCGTCTTGTGAAACTCACCACGTAGCGCTTCATCAAGATGATATTTATCTATAGTCTTGCACTCTTCAAATGCCAGTAGTGTTGCATGATATATTGCATTGCGAATCTGCCCACCTGTTAAACTGCAACGCAGAGCCGCCTGCTCAAGATACACCTGCTCTATATGATGGTCTGTCGGTAGATGGATTTCCATAATGCGCATACGTTCTTCTGGCTGTGGAGGTAAAAAGGGTACGACAATATCCATTCTCCGCTGAAAGGCTTTATCAATATTCTCACCCAGATTAGTTGTTACAACGACAATGCCTTGATAATTTTCAAGCCTTTGCAGGAGATAGTTGGTCTCAAGGTTTGCATAGCGATCATTTGCACTCTTTACATCTGTACGTGTTCCAAGAAGCGCATCACCTTCATCAAGTAATAACACGACATCAAGTGCTTCAGCACGGGATAAAACCTGATGTAGGTTTTTTTCTGTTTCACCAATATATTTATTAATAATCGCTGCAAGGTCTACTCGATAGAGATCCATGCCAAGTTCTGCTGCCAAGATACGTGCTGCCAGGGTTTTACCTGTTCCACTGGTGCCCGTAAACAGAGCACGTACGCCTTGATTTGCGTTATTACTAAAAGCAGGCCCTAGGTGATTTATGATGCGTTCACGAAAGAGGCAGCGCTTTTGCAACTCATACAACTTGGATTCTGTAGATTTTGTCGTCACCAGTAGAGACCACTTGCCTCCTGGTTCCAGATAATCTGCCAGGGTATCGAGTGTCTGCCGGTTAAGCATGCGTGCAGCTTGGCGTACATCATCACTGTTCAGCTTTTTACGCCCACCCATACCGGCATAGGTCACTGCAGCATCAGCAACCTTCTGGATATAGTGACCCGATAGATGAAAGCGATTTACCACCTCCTCAAAATTTTCTATATCATGTCCATTAAGCGCCTTGCGCCAAAAAGCTTCTCGCAGTTTTGCATCTGCTGCTGGCAAATAGAGCGTTACCGTCTTTTCACTGTTTTGTGATGAGACGCCGCCCTCCATCCCAAGAAATGCTGATACTAATCCGGAGTACCCTTTCAGTGCTGGCAGCTGAACAGTCTCACCCGGTGCAAGATCATAATTGATTAATGGCACTGATTGGGTCATGGTGCAAAAAGACCCAAATGCCTCTGCATCTTCACCATTTTCTAATGCTTCACCCTCTACACTAACCAGATTCTTACCAAGATTAGCAGCAACAGCTGCTATGACATCATCTGCATTGCTACCCTGCTGCCCACGAAGAATCACTGTATGAGTAATACCCGCCTGAACGAGTGCCGGCAAAGTAGTCAGATGATCTCGTAGTGCTTGTTCAATAATAAGCTCATCCTTATCCTGATGAGGATCATATTTGTGAAATACAATCCAAGGAATAGAATTTGGCTCAAACTCACCACGTACTGTATCCCACAAAAGTGATGGAACACGCAGCAGCCACTCAGATCGAGGGGCATCTTTATTGATTGCAACTACCAACCCTGTAGTGAGTAGAGATCTACAGATAACCCAGGGATCATGCTCACCTACCCTGACCTCATCTACCATTATCTGCCCCACTAACTCCAGAGTAGGCCGACGATGAGGCAAAGGGCCTTGTAACTCTGTGAACAGTGTGCCAAATCGTGAATCTTCTTCTACTAAGCCTGTAATCATAAAAGCAAGGCAGGAGTCAAAGCTTAAACCACCATCTTCTATTAGGGCACGTAGAGGCAAATGTTGCTGACAACCCTCTTCCCAGAGCTGGATCTGTTCACTCCACCAGTTAGCACCTTCACTCCAACTGACCTCTTCTGGCATATGCTGATGCATTTCTACACTATATTTTGACAAAAAAGGATAGCGTTTAAAGAGCGTGGGCAAGTCAGGGCCTCCCACATCACTCAGTTGATGCAGATGCTTCAAGAACCGATAGATAGCAGCATAGAGATAAAGTACAAAACTTCCACCCACCGTTTTGGCAATATGATCGAAGGGTGTTGTTTTTGTTCTGCTCATCAGATCATTCCCTAGTCAAAATGAAATAAAACTACCCGACCTACTTCAGGTAACCAGCCTGGGTCTTGATCCAGACCCGCGCAACGTATAGCCGGTGAGATATTCTCTAAGCCAGTACAAAAATCGATATGGGTATTGGTGACAAAGAGGCGACCACGGCATTGCAATAGTGAGGTATCAAAACAGTTACCTTCTACACCTGTCAGCTGAATAAGCAGGTGATTCATGTAGGGTAATACAGAGCATAACCAATGTGTCAGATCATCAGATATTGTTAATGTTGATAATATGCTGCTGTCAACCAGTGGTATTTCAGTAGGAGAACGTTCCGTGACAGATGTAACTGCATAATCATCAAAGCTGTTTACGATTGTTAGAGCCTGTTCACACATGCTCTGTTTTGTACACCTCTTTTGCTCAGCAAGCAGAAACCCCTTACTGTCCCATACCCACAGGCGTCCACTATTCCCTGCATAACTGATATCAGATGATTCTTTTGATATATATTGCATCCACGAAGCCGGAACTTTATAGCGCTCACTGCTAACAAAGTTTTTACCAACAGGCTCGTCTAGCTTTCGCCCATCCAAGTGTGCAAGCAGCCCCCATAAAGGGTCATCAGAATAATCATCTCCAGTCTGTAACAGTAGCCCCCGGGCAATCAACTCAAGGATAGCCCAAGGACTCATCATGCTTTGTAAGTGCCACTCATCTTCAAAGCAGGCAGGTAGATTAAGACGCTGCATTAAGTTGATAAGATAAAGCACACCACCCAACTGAGTGATAACACCCTCAGCAGAAAAATAAGGTTGTGTTGCATTGGCATTAAATGCAGCTTCTACTTGAGGATTCTCATGAGGTGATAGAGATGTATCACTACTACTGTGATCAGAGCTCAATTGAGTATCAGGAAGAGATAGAACACTGTGCAAATCAAAAGCTGTCTCTGATGGTGCTTCTTGAGATAGAGTGACTAAATCCTGTGATGATGGAGTAATGTAAGCATCTTTAGAGCTTTGATTTGACCGAGCATTATTTGTAGAGCAATTACTTTGCACTTCAACTGTTACGGCTCTCTTCTGAGCAATGTCAGGAATATTCTCCTGTCCTTCAGAATTCATACCCTGAGTTATCTCATCTGCTTTTAAGGTGGCATCTGATCTACACACAGATTCTATACCTTGTTCATGCATATGATCTGATTGCGCTTCTTTTTCAGATGAGAACGCAGGGCATGCATCCTGTATAAATGTGTCCGGGTTGATTGGGTTGGACATATCAAGACGACCTGGTACAGATACAGCACCTAGCCAAGCTGCTGCCAACTCCTTTTGCACAAGTGAATTACGGCAACGCCAAGGTGCACGTTGTATCGCCAGACCAAGAGATAATAGAAAGCCTGATTCTAGACTTAAATTTGCCGATAATCGAAAATTTGGCAACAATCTCTTCCAAATAGCAGCACTACCATTAGAGTGAGTTATCCTAATTTCATCAGATACAGCCCCCTCATCCGCCTGGTTAATGTTCGCTCTTTGACTTAATAAACTATCATGTTTTGTAAGCTGAACAGATTCCAATAGAGTAGCTAATATTGATAACTCATATGCCTTGGATAGGGTTAGAGAGAGCTCCACTGTCTCATTCGCGCTCAGTTTGCTAAGCGTAGTTTCTACCTGCCCCCAGATATAGAGGTGCTCTAGGATTGATGGCAACAGGTTAATATCCTGTTGCCAGGACTCCATCAGCCTCTGCACGGGTGGTATGCCCACCCTAAGAGAATCTAATAGCGTCTTCCACCACCAATGTTGACCAGCTTGCCCTTTAAGCAAATCAAGTGTAAATGAGGCAAGCATTTCAGCTCGATCAGAAAATAGCACTGCTTCTCCATTTGCAGGTACTACACCTTTATATGGCCGAACGGCAATGCGATGCATATCGTCCAGTTGATCACGTACCGATTGCTCCCAATCATAATGACGAAAAGATTGCCCAGATTTAGCTAGCACCCTTCCAGGCAAAGAATCACTCAGCTTTCGTACAAACAAGACCTCATGGGGTGATACACCCGGCGCACGCAAATCAGAAAAATCAGAAAAATCAAAAAAAGAAGAAACAGCGAGACGAACTGAGGGCGCATCGCTAACATCACCAATTACCCTCAGTTTGCCAATCGCCAGCTTAGAATGTGGTGAATACACTGTTACATATCCCTATATTCAACCTGAGATACTCAGAATTCGTACCGTAAGCCAAACAACAGCGTCGAATAGCGTGAATTAGGAGAATTGTTGCCAATAGCATGTAACGTATACCGCCCTTCAACCGACCACCTGGGGGCAATATCAACCTGCACGCCAGCACCTACATTACCACCAAGTCGTACCGAACCTGGATCAAAGGAGTATGCCCCTGCTCCCAGAGTAACAAATGGCTTGAACTGCTGTTGCGGCAGATACCACTTGCCGTTGACAGCAAGCTGCGTAACATCGATGTCTTTTACGGCACCTTTTCCATCAAAACGATGCAAGCCCAGTGTGGCTTCAATCGCAAGATTGTTAGTAGTTTTGTATTCAAAAAAGACATCACCAGCAAACCTGCCGTTATAGTCATTGCCAAAGCTGCTTTGTGGATCTGTCACACCACCATGGATGCCAACAGCATATGGCCCAGATTCTGCAGCCTCAACAGCCTCAATTTGAGTCTCAAGTTCGATTGATTGGTTGAACCCCATCGAAACTGTTGAATGGTTAGCACCAAACTCACTCAAAGGCCCGTCAGGCCCTCTTATGGGAAAATCAACCCACTCTCTGAGATCACCAAGATGATAGACCCAATACTCAAAGCATGGGGCACGCTCCAATAACTCAACATCCTGTTCATTTACCTGGATATACCGCCCCGTATGCCGATATGGACAAACCGTTTTAACAAAGAACCCAGCTCCTTCACGGTATAGTGGCAGACCACCAACCAGGTCAAGTTTTCTATCAACCTGATTGTTTGATAAATATGCAGATTGATACTTTCTCGCATCACCATCATCAACACGCCTTGCAATTTCCTGTGTTGATGTAAACAACTCAAACCGTTGCTCCTCAGGGTAACGCGCAGATGCAGGATAGCCACGACTTTCAAGTAAAGCCTTATGCTTGAAAACCGAGGCTGGGGCCATGTGGATATTCCAAGGAAAGTGCCTATTGGGAATTTGGGTACGTAACACATCAGTCGGTACATGCGCACTATCGACATCTAATTCTACTAATGAACAGACAAGAGGGTTTGTATGATATAGATCCTGATACTCAGAGTCTGTCAAGGTCCAGCTCATTGGCTGGAGTTTGCGGGTCTGACCAGCACCAATTGGGTTCGAAGTGCCATCGTATGAGCTGACCGGATTGCCAGGACTAACTGTTCCGACATTTGGTGGACCGATCTTTCCGAACAACGAATATGGAACACTACCAAATCGCCAGGAATTAATAGTACCAAGCACGTTGCCAGCACCTGTGCTTCCTGTATTTTCAACCTCAACATGGAACACATTGGTAACACTTGTAGCACCAGGTGCAGGTGCAGCTAATGTAGATGGCGTAGCTGTTGTATTGATCCAAGCACGTTTAACCTGCACCCCCGGACAACTCCAGCCCCAGGCCACTTGACTTGCAGTACCCCAGTTTGCGCGTTCGGGATTGGCCATAATGTCTTCATTAATCGGATTGGGACTCGGCAGAGGATATTCACCACCTGGAATGTTGCCGTTGGTTGGCCAATTGAGTTGATCAGCAAAGGTTTCGGTTATACCACCGCTAGAGTGTGTATAAACACGTAGTGCATTGAACGCAAGCTTGATATCAGTGCCTATAGCCGGAAGTGACAATCCCGTTGCATCAGCTTTGATGCGCATCTCGACCCTATAAGCATTGTTGTTTTCAGCACCATAAGCAGCCGTTACCTTGGCTTCAACAAATGAGGTTGAAGTACTGCAGTTAGTATCAATGGCTGGTTCACAATTGACCTGCTGTGTCCAGGCGGTGCTATTCTTCCACACCACAATACGTCGAGGTGGGCTATTGCTATCAGCACCACTGTCACTGCCAGGATAAAGATGAATACGATAATCCTTGCCTGGGTCATTCGGATCTGGCCCAATCAATAGAATGATTGCTGTATTAGCATTGAATGCTGGCAATTTATTTATCTCAAACGAGACGTAGAGATTAGAT
>Ga0316190_10001116_pt1 | contig 19248 bp, 18 predicted proteins | sample Eddworburrow2_MG_FD_204929 | JGI IMG/M metagenome (GOLD analysis project Ga0316190, IMG submission 204929) | Coastal sediment microbial communities from Maine, United States - Eddy worm burrow 2 | ecosystem: Environmental > Aquatic > Marine > Coastal > Sediment | place: USA: Maine | collected... | reverse complement strand
GTCAATAGGGTATTCTCCGTTGTAAATTTCATGTTTATAAAACAGGCTTGCTATTTTAAACTCCTTGACATTGGTCTTTGAAAATAAATGGACTAATTCCTGAAGGGTCCTCCCGGTGTCAATAATATCTTCCACAATAACCACGCTTCTCCCCTCCAAATTTTCGGGAAGATCTAAAAGTGTTTCTACAATCCCTGTAGATATCAGCCCCCTGTATGAAGCTAATTTTACAAATGAAACCTCACATGGATAGGGATAATACTTCAATAAATCGGAAATAAACATAAAGGCCCCGTTAAGAACCCCCACAAATATGGGCACCTCATCTTTATAGTCCCTGGCAATTTCAGCGGCAATTCTTTTAATTGCAAGTTGTATTTCTTCTTCCTTAAGAAATGGCTTAAACAATTTGTCATGCAGCTTTATCAATGGTATAGGTTTTATAGGATGGCAAAGATAGCATTTTGCTTTCTCTTTTTTAGGCTTAGGGCGGCAGATTCTAACATTTAGATGTATTTTTGTAGCCAGTCAAAATAATCTTATTCACCTGAGAAAGTATAAGTTCATGAATTTCTTTTCTTCTGATTTTAAGCTGGGCATTCTTGGAGGAGGTCAATTGGGCAAAATGCTCCTGTACGAAACAAGGAAGTTTGACATTTACACCAAAGTACTTGATCCATCGCCTGAGGCTCCGTGCAAAATTGCATGTAACGAATTTGTCCAGGGCAGCCTGATGGATTTCGATGTCGTTTACAATTTTGGAAAAGACGTAGATTTACTTACTATTGAAATTGAAAATGTAAATTTAGACGCTCTTGAAAAGTTGGAAGGAATAGGTAAAACGGTTTATCCTTCTACAAGGGTCCTTCGCACAATTCAAAATAAAGCTAAACAGAAGTTATTCTATATTGACAATCAAATTCCTACGGCACCTTTTTCCAGATTTGCATATACAAGTGAAATAAAGGATAGTGTTGCTCATGGAGGTATTGCATTTCCTTTTGTATGGAAAAGTGCCCAATTTGGATATGACGGGCAAGGGGTGAAAATTGTGCGTTCCTTAAATGATCTTGAAAACCTTCCTAATGTAGAATGTATTGCTGAGGATCTTATCCCATTTAAAAATGAACTGGCCGTTATAGTATCGAGAAATGTCCAGGGTGAAGTAATCGATTATCCGGTAGTGGAAATGGAGTTTCATCCGGAAGCCAATCAGGTTGAATACGTTTTATGCCCGGCTAGAATTGACAATAAAGTTGCTGTTAAAGCAAGGAAGATTGCTTTAATGCTGTCTGAAAAATTACAGCATGTAGGACTTCTGGCAGTTGAAATGTTTCAAACATCAGAGGATGAAATTTTAGTCAATGAGGTAGCTCCGAGACCCCATAATAGTGGTCATTACAGTATAGAGGCCAGCTATACAAATCAATTTGAACAGCACCTTAGAGCCATCCTGGGATTTCCTCTGGGATGTTCAGAAAGCAAATTGGCCGGGGTTATGGTTAATTTGGTTGGTGAAGAAAAGTATACCGGTGAAGTCGTTTATCAAAATATTGAAGAAATTTTTAAATTAAGCGGCGTTACACCTCATATTTACGGTAAAAAGGAAACACGACCGTTTAGGAAAATGGGGCATGTAACTATTATACATGACGATATAAATGAGGCTCGTAAAATAGCCGAAAAAGTAAAAAAAACAATTAGAGTAATAAGCAAATAATAAAAATATGAGCAAAGTAGCAGTAATTATGGGTAGCTTAAGTGACCTTCCCATTATGCAGGAAGCCGTTGATATTTTAAAGGGATTTGATATTGAAGTTGAAGTTGATATTGTATCTGCCCACCGAACACCGGATAAATTATATGAGTTTAGCAAACAAGCTCATAAAAATGGATATTCGGTTATCATAGCAGGTGCCGGTGGGGCTGCCCACTTACCTGGAATGGTAGCTTCACTTTCTCCTCTGCCGGTAATAGGGGTTCCGGTTAAAAGCAGTAACTCCATTGATGGCTGGGATTCGGTTTTGTCTATTTTACAGATGCCCGGGGGCGTTCCGGTGGCTACCGTTGCTCTTAATGGTGCAAAAAATGCAGGGATACTTGCAGCCCAAATCATAGGCAGTAGTGATCAGTGTGTACTGGATAAAATTCTTTTATACAAAGAAGGTCTAAAGGACAAAGTAATTAAAGGTGCTCAGGAAATAAATAAACCTAAATAGGAAATTTAAGCCTTTTTTATCCTCTACAGATTAAAACCTCTTCATTAATAAAGTAATAAACATCGGTCTATATATGAATCCTTTATTAACCCCATTTGGTACCGCACCCTTTTCCCGTATTAAAAATGAACATTTTATGCCGGCTTTTCAGCAGGCCATGGAAAATGCTCGCAAAGAAATTGATGAGATTACCAATTCTGAAGAAGAACCCACCTTTGAGAATACAATTGAGGCTTTGGAATTCTCGGGGCAACATTTGGAGCGCATTGCCAGTCTGTTTTTTAACCTGAATTCTGCAGAAACAAATGATACCATCCAGAAGATTGCCCAGGAAGTATCTCCTTTGCTGTCCGAGTTTAATAATGATATTACCCTAAATGAAAAATTATTCAGAAGAGTAAAAAATGTCTTTGAGAATAAAGACAAATACCCGCTTACAGCAGAACAAGACACCTTGCTTGATAAAAAGTATAAAAATTTTAGCAGAAATGGCGCAAACCTCAATGAAGAAGAAAAGAAACGCCTAAGGGAAATTGATGCAGCACTTGCAACTATAAAATTAAAATTTGGCGAAAACCTTTTAAAAGAGACAAATAAATATGAAATGCACCTCACAAACGAAGATGACCTTGACGGGCTTCCGGAAAGTGCAAAAGATGCTGCGGCGCAGTTAGCAAAAAATAAAGGCAAAAAAGGATGGCTTATTACTTTGGATTATCCAAGCTATATTCCATTTATGAAATATGCACGCAACAGAGAACTCAGAAAAGAGCTGTCAATGGCATTTGGGAGCAAAGGGTTCCACAATGATGAACTTGACAATCAGGCTAATGTTCTCCAAATTGCCAATCTTCGACATGAAAGAGCCAATTTATTAGGCTATAAAAGCCACGCGAATTTCATTTTAGAAGAGCGAATGGCCGAGACCCCGGAAAAAGTATACGAATTTTTAAAGGAATTGTTGATTAAGGCAAAGCCCGCAGCTAAACAGGAATTCAAAGAACTATCAGAGTTTGCAAAAGCACTGGATGGCATTGAGCAGCTACAGTCCTGGGATGGATCTTTTTACTCTGAAAAATTAAAGCAAAAACTCTTTAACCTTGACGATGAAAAACTGAAACCATACTTTAAGCTGGAAAATGTTATTCAAGGAGTATTTTTGATAACCGAAAGACTATACGGATTGTCATTTGAAGAAGTATTTGATGTAGACAAGTATCATCCCGAAGTTAAAACTTATAAAATTTATGATAGTGACAATAAATTTGTATCCCTCTTCTATGCCGATTTTCATCCAAGGGAAGGGAAGCGTGCTGGTGCCTGGATGACTTCATTTAAGCCACAATTCATATTGAATAACAAAAATGAAAGACCTCAGATTTCCATCGTTTGTAATTTTACCAAACCAACGGAAAATAAACCATCACTTTTAACTTTTAATGAAGTTACTACGCTCTTTCATGAATTCGGGCATGCACTGCACGGCATTCTTGCAAATACGATCTATCCAAGCTTATCGGGTACTTCTGTATATTGGGATTTTGTTGAGTTACCCAGTCAGATATTGGAAAATTGGTGTTATGAAAAAGAAGCTTTGGAAGTATTTGCAAGGCACTATGAGACAGAAGAACCTATTCCTATGTCATTCGTTGAAAGCATAAAGAAATCTGCAACATTTCAGGAGGGAATGGCCACGATGCGCCAACTGAGTTTTGGTTTCCTGGATATGTCCTGGCATGCATCTGATCCTTCTGGTATCTCAGATGTGAAGCAACATGAAGTTAAAGCTTTCGAAGATACTTTACTTTACCCTAATAACCCTGAGACGTGCATGAGTGTATCTTTCGCCCACATTTTTCAGGGTGGTTATTCCGCAGGCTATTACAGCTATAAATGGGCCGAAGTATTGGATGCCGACGCCTTTGATTATTTTAAAGAAAAAGGACTTTTCAACAGAGAGGTAGCTGAAAAATTTAGAGATGACATTCTTTCCAAAGGAGGAACTGAAAAGCCAATGGTCCTTTATAAGCGCTTTAGGGGCAGAGAGCCTAAAATTGAAGCTCTTTTAGAGCGTGCCGGATTAATAAAAAAGACGGCTTAGTTTATTTTTTTTCTTCCAATGCATCATAGCCGCCCAACAGGTCTATTACATCTTTATACCCGGATGAGTTGAGCATTTCGGCGGCACTCGCACTGCGTCCACCTTTTTTACAGTAGACATAAATGGTTTTTCCCTTTTCTATGGCCTTGAATTCATCCATAAAATTCTCATCATACCAATTAATATTGATTGCATTATCAAGATGCCCCTCTGCATACTCTTCCGGGGTGCGAACATCAACTAGTACCGCATTTTCAACATCTTCCGGTGTCAATTCTGTGATTGACATGGACTTAGTCTGAGTGCAGCTTATTTGAGTAAATAACAAAAGAATGAGATAGCCGATATTTTTCATAATTGGGTGTATTACACTTTAAATTAATATTTTCATTAAAATTAATTTATTTTTGGGTTCCACAAGTATCAAAATGACAGAAAATTATTTAAATCCTACTTCATGGGTAGACAATTACGCTGACTATCTCTTCAACTATGCCGTGGCGCGGGTGAGTGATGCAGAGATCGCCAAGGATTTGGTACAGGAAACATTCCTGGCCGGTTTAAAATCGGCTAAAAATTTTCAGGGAGCAGCAACGGAACGCACCTGGCTTATTGCTATTTTAAAACGAAAGGTCATAGATTATTATAGAAAAATTAATTCGAAAAAAGGTAAGGCCGAAGTACGAATTAATTATAGCAGTCAAAGTGATTCAGCGGGAGATTGGCTGGAAGAAAATGTGGCAGATCCCTTTAGTACACTTGAAAATGATGCTATAGAAAATGAAGAATTGGGACTAGCCATACAGGAATGTATTTCTAAGCTACCAAAAAAGCAATCTGCAGTATTTGTCATGAAAACTATCCGAGGATTAAGCACGGAAGATATATGTAATGAACTTGGAATAAATCCGTCTAACCTTTGGGTAATGGTACACAGAGCGAGAACGAATCTTATGGGTTGCCTGAATGAAAATTGGTTTAAATTATGATTAGTTGCGAGAAAGCAAGTACAATTTGCAATAAAAAACAATACAAAGAAGCGACACTTCTTGAACAAATCAAGTTAGGTTTTCACCTGTTATACTGTAAAACCTGCGCTGCATTTTCCAGGAAGAACAAAAAACTAACTATACTTTGCGATAAGGCCAATTTGCATAACCTTTCTGATCAGGAAAAGGAAAAAATGAAAGAAAAGCTTGAACATAATATCTAAAGATAATTTTCCAGAACTATTAGGATCCCCAACCAACATATCGGAATACTTTCTACAAAAAAAGAGGCAAAATATTTTGATTGATTTCTGCGCGTCATAAGCAGCATAATTATTAAAATCAAAAAGAGTATCGTCTTTCCAATAATTTCCAACCGACTTAAATCGTCTATAAGAAATGTTATCAAATAGAAAAGAAGAGACAAGAACAGACCAAGATTTTTGGTTTGAGATACTCCTATGCGTTGTGGTATTGTCTTAAGATTCAATTCATCATACTCAAGATCCCTTATCTCAAATGGAATTAACAATATGAGAATTAAAATAAACTGTTGGAGTATTAGAAGTCCTATGTCCCATGAAAAAGAAATAGTCGAAGATATTACAGGAATTACGACCGTAGTGCCTGTCCAAACCAACGCCACCAGCAATACTTTTAAGATGCCTGAATTCCTTAAATTCTTGTGCTTTGAAGAAACCGGCAAGGCATACAATCCTACAAGTAGGGCCAATACAAAACAAATGAACCATACCGCATAACTCAAAAAAAAGAAATGATATCCCGCAAGCGCCAAAAATATAAAGCTGAAAATTTGTATTTGCCTGTGATAGCTATTCTTTACCAGAATATATTTTTTGGCTTCAACCCCGTATTTAATAAAATTATAACTCGGTATAGTTCCAAAAAAAACGAAAAGAATTAGATGCTGCCCGGGTATAATGTTTAAGTACAGGTTTGTGATCAATACCAGGCTTATTACCGCAAGCGCCACATGAATACTGGCATCCAGATAAAAATTAAAAATACGGTTCAACCACCCCATTAAACAAAAATAGCCAAACTGTTCATAACGTATCTTTTTCGTTAAAAACTTTAGGCCACTGCGCTTTGAAATAGATTATTTTACAAGAATTAATCCCTAATTTTGTTCACTATTATTTTAGCTATAAAATCCGGAATTATGACGACAGACCTGTTTGCTTCAAGACATATAGGTATACGAAAAGAAGATCTGCCCAAAATGCTTGAAACCATTGGCGTAGAAAGTATAGACCAGCTTATAAATGAAACTATTCCCAGTGAAATAAGACTTAAAAAACCTTTAGACCTCAATAGGGAAATGAGTGAACATGAATTCCTGTCACATATTAATTCCCTTTCTCTAAAAAACAAGGTATACAAAACTTATATTGGTCTGGGATATAACGAATGTATTACCCCATCTGTTATTAAAAGGAATATTCTTGAAAACCCAGGATGGTATACAGCTTATACGCCATATCAGGCAGAAATTGCACAAGGGCGATTGGAAGCCTTATTAAACTTCCAAACCATGATATGCGATCTTACCGGGATGGAGCTATCCAATGCTTCGCTTTTAGATGAAAGTACTGCAGCTGCCGAAGCGATGACCATGCTTTTTGATGTGAGGACCAGGGAACAAAAGAAAAATGAGGTGGTTAAATTTTTTGTTTCTAATGAAGTATTGCCGCAGACCCTCTCACTATTGCAAACCAGATCAAAACCCCTTGGAATTGAATTGGTAACCGGAGATCATGAAACATTCGAGTTTAGCGAGAGTTTTTACGGCGCTTTGTTGCAATACCCCGGGAAATATGGCCAGGTAAATGATTATAAAAGTTTTGTTCAAAAAGCCAGGGATAAAGAGATAAAAGTTGCTGTAGCGGCAGATATACTCAGTTTGGTTTTATTAACCCCGCCTGGTGAAATTGGAGTAGATGTAGTTGTTGGAACCACGCAACGATTTGGAATCCCTTTGGGCTATGGGGGCCCACATGCTGCTTTTTTTGCCACCAGGGAAGCTTATAAAAGAAATATCCCTGGAAGAATCATAGGGCTTACCAGAGATACAGACGGCAATCAGGCTTTGCGCATGGCTTTACAGACGAGAGAACAGCATATTAAAAGAGATAAAGCCACATCTAACATTTGTACAGCCCAGGTTTTACTTGCAGTGATGGCAGGGGCTTATGCGGTTTATCACGGGCCAAAAGGATTAAAATACATTGCAAATAAAGTCCATCATAATGCAAAACTTTTAGGTCAGTTACTTGAAAAACAAGGGCTTAAACAATTGAACACCGCTTTTTTCGACACCATCAGGGTGCAGGTTCCTGATACCAAGTCCTTAAAATCAATAGCGGAAAAAAATGGTATTAATTTTAATTATATTGATAATAATACCGTTTCCATATCGGTCAATGAGGCAACAAGTAAAGACGATATTAAACTAATTTACAATTGCTTTAGTGAATTCACTGGATCCAAAGAAATTAATTCTTTTGATGAGAAAACAAAGGGTGTTATTCCAAATTCGTTAACACGCAACACCCCCTTCCTGGAAAACGAGGTCTTCAATTCACATCATTCGGAGACGGAATTAATGCGTTATCTTAAAAAATTAGAACGGAAGGACCTGGCACTAAATCATTCTATGATCTCCCTGGGTTCTTGCACTATGAAATTGAATGCTGCAAGTCAAATGCTTCCTTTGAGTATGCCTGCATGGGGAAACATTCACCCATTTGTCCCTGTTGAACAGGCAGAGGGTTATCAAATAATCCTCCGGGATTTAGAAAACGATTTAACGGAAATAACGGGTTTCGCGGGTACTTCTCTGCAACCCAATTCCGGCGCACAAGGCGAGTATGCCGGATTAATGACCATAAGAGCATATCATGAATCCAGAGGCGAAACTCATAGAAATATTTGTATAATCCCGGCATCGGCACATGGTACTAATCCGGCTTCGGCGGTAATGGCCGGAATGAAGGTTGTTGTAACTAAAACAGATGATCGGGGAAATATAGATATGGTGGACCTTGAGGAGAAAGTAGAAATGCATTCAGAAAATTTGGCTGCATTAATGATTACCTATCCTTCAACACATGGGGTTTTTGAATCCTCCATTAAAAAAATAACACAGCTTATTCACGACCATGGGGGCCAGGTTTATATGGATGGTGCCAATATGAATGCTCAGGTAGGATTAACAAATCCGGCAACTATTGGAGCTGATGTTTGTCATCTCAACCTACACAAAACTTTTGCCATCCCACATGGAGGCGGAGGACCCGGAGTAGGGCCTATTTGTGTTGCAGCGCAATTGGTTCCTTTCCTCCCTGGCAATCCGGTAATAAAAACTGGTGGTGAAAAAGCCATTACGGCAATTTCAGGGGCTCCCTGGGGCAGTTCATTGGTTTGTTTAATTTCTTATGGTTATATAAAGATGCTTGGAGAAGCTGGCTTAACCGAATCTACAAAGATTGCCATTCTTAATGCAAACTATATAAAGAACAGGTTGAGTGGAAAATTCGATGTTCTTTACACCGGGGAACAAGGGCGGGCAGCACATGAAATGATAATAGACTGCAGACCATTTAAACAAAACGGAATAGAGGTTGCTGATATCGCCAAACGATTGATGGACTATGGTTTTCATGCTCCAACAGTATCTTTTCCTGTAGCCGGAACCCTTATGATAGAACCTACGGAAAGTGAAAATCTTGATGAATTAGATCGTTTTTGTGATGCTATGATATCAATCCGGGCAGAAATTGATCGGGCCTCTGCAAATGATACAAACAATCTATTAAAAAATGCACCACATACGTTGCATATGGTGACCAATGATTCATGGGATTTCCCATATTCAAGACAAGAAGCAGCATTTCCACTACCCTTTGTTAATGAAAATAAATTTTGGCCCAGCGTTCGAAGAGTTGATGATGCCTATGGAGATCGTAATTTAATATGCACCTGTGCTCCAATTGAAGCATATATGGAAGCCTAGTATTACCAATAATCAGGGATTTGAAAGGCTACATAAAAGCTTAAGAATTAATTTCATATTGTTTGTTTATTCTGAACATCGTAATTAATTACTATGCGCGCATAGTAGAACACTATTTTTTAGTAGTTTGGCAAAAACTTATACAACTCCATTAAACATGAGTATTGGAATTAGCGGCACAGGTTGTTATATACCGTCGATCACTACTCAAAATAAAGATTTTGAGCACCACAATTTTCTTACCAGTGAAGGCATTCCTTTTGATTATACAAACGAGGTTATTATCGAAAAATTTAAGGCAATAACCGGTATTGATGAAAGGCGTTATGCCAATAAAGAACTAAATACTTCAGATTTGGGATTCTTTGCAGCCCGGGATGCCATTGAAGATGCCGGAATTGATGCTGAAGAACTGGATTATATCATTTTTGCGCATAATTTTGGAAATGTAAGCTATGGGCAATCCCAGAGTGATACCGTGCCCAGTTTAGCCACTAGGGTAAAGCATCTCCTAAGAATTAAAAACCCCAATTGTGTTGCATATGATATGCTTTTTGGGTGTCCGGGTTGGATTGAAGGAGTAATTCAGGCAAATGCTTTTATCAAAAGTGGTATAGCAAAAAAATGTCTCGTAATTGGAGCGGAAACACTTTCCAGGGTAATTGATCAGCACGATCGGGATTCTATGATTTATTCAGATGGAGCGGGAGCATGTATTATTGAAGACTCGGAAGATTCCGGTGAGATTCTGGCACATACCTCAGCTACCTATACCAATGAAGAAGCCTATTATTTATTTTTCGGCAAATCATTTAATAAATCCTGTGCCAGCAAAACTCAATATATTAAAATGTATGGGCGTAAAATTTATGAATTTGCGCTAAATCATGTTCCAAATGCCATGAGGAATTCTTTGGAAAAAAGCGGAATACCCATTGAAAATGTTAAAAAAATATTTATTCATCAGGCCAATGAAAAAATGGACGAGGCGATCGTCAAACGATTTTACAAGTCATATAATTTGGAAATGCCTGAAGGAGTTATGCCAATGAATATTCATGAAATGGGAAATAGTTCCGTGGCTACCGTTCCCACTTTATTTCATATGGTTAAAACCGGAAAAATAGAAAATCAGCAAATAGAAAAAGGAGATGTTGTTATCTTTGCCAGTGTTGGCGCTGGCATGAATATCAATGCCATAGTCTATAGATGCTGAAAATATGTATGAAAAAACTTTTCCAGGTAAAAGGTATAAGAATACACTTGCCTTTCTTCAAAAACACATAACTACTCAGGAAGCCATATTAGATTTAGGGGTTACTAACCCATTTTCTGAAATCATGAAGCAGCATGGCTATAAGGTGGAAAATACTAAGGGTGAAGACCTGGATTTAGATTTTAACTTCGTACAGAATTCGAATGCCAAAGTAGCCACAGCCTTTGAAATCTTTGAACACCTACTGGCACCTTACAATATTTTGAGAGCAATTAAGGCAGATAAAATTATAGCCAGTGTCCCGTTGCGGCTTTGGTTTGCCCCAGCGTACAGGAGTAAAACTGACCCCTGGGACAGACACTATCATGAATTTGAGACCTGGCAGTTTAATTGGTTGCTCGAAAAAGCCGGTTGGGAGATAAAAGATACATTTAGCTGGACTAATCCTGTAAAGAAATTAGGAATTAGACCTTTATTACGCACTTTTACTCCTCGTTATTATATTGTTTATGCCGAGCGAAAAAGCTTACCCGAAAGCACTGGAAATATTGCGCCGAAATAATTATAACTTACTATCGTGAATTATTATATTGTAATCTGTGCACATAATGAAGAATCATACATAGCTGACACACTCAATGCTGTCCTATCGCAAACCATGCAACCAAAGAAAGTTTTGGTTGTCAATGATAATTCTACAGACAAAACCGAGATTATTATAGATGAATTTGTCTCCCGAAACAACCATATTATAAAAGTTAACAGATCCTCTTCTACCCTTCATATGCCCGGGGCTAAAGTTGTGGAAGCATTTAATGAAGGATTTGCACTGTTAGACGACCAATACGATTTTATTGTAAAACTGGACGCTGATATTATACTCCCGGAAAACTACTTTGAGAAAATAACTGAACTAATTATTTCAGATCCAAGAGCCGGGATATTAGGTGGATTTGCTTATGAACAAGATACCAAAGGAGTTTGGAAACTAAATCACCCAATGAACAAAGATCATGTTCGGGGTGCTTTTAAAAGTTATACCAAAGAGTGTTTTAATGCTATAGGTGGCTTAAAAAATTCCATAGGCTGGGATACTGTTGATGAACTTTTGGCACGGTATAATGATTTTAAGGTGATTACAGATGATTCATTAAAAATAAAGCATTTGCGGCCTCTGGGAGCATCCTACAACAAACAGGCGCGTTATCTGCAAGGTGAAGCTATGTATCGGATGCGTTATGGTTATTGGATTAGTTTGATTGCCTCACTAAAGATTGCCTTAAAAAGAAAAAAGACGAGTTTATTTATAGATACCATAAAAGGGTATAACAAAGCCAAAAAAAAGAATCTTCCCTTTTTGGTTTCCCAAAAAGAAGGCGAATTTATTCGTAAACTAAGGTGGCAAAATATTTTTAAAAAATTATTCTAATACCTGTGTAATAGGCTTGCCAGTAGTCCCGTTAGGAAATGCAATCCCTAATAAAGTAGCTATGGTAGGTGCAATATCCGGGATTTCTGTTCTAAGAGCCGTTGATCCCGGTATAATTCCTTTTCCATAAAAAAGAAGTGGTGTATGGGTATCATAAATCTGAGCAGATCCGTGTGTGGATCCCGTTTTACTATAATCAATAATTCCAGGTTTAGGCACCATTAAAATATCACCAGAGCGTTTCATATTGTATCCGTTTTGAATAATGTATGGAATTCCGGTGGTGTACTCATTATTTCGCATTTGATAGGCGGTGTATACCTTTTCAAAGGTATTGTACGACAGTAATTCATTGGCCAAAGTCTCCTGGACTTCCTTTGGATTTAGGTCTAAATTTTGAATAATCTTATGGTCAAGAAAAAGCTGGTTGTTAGAATAATTTTTAATTAACGCTGTGGAACCATACTTATATTTGATAAATTCTCCCAATTCTGATTGTATTTCAGCCCTATTAATATATCCCGATGGTATTCTTTGATCTTTCAAATAGGCTGGAACATTAATTGCCCCATGATCCGCAGTAAGAAAAACGGTATATTCCCCGGCTCCCACTTTGGAATCCAAATACTTTAATATTCGTTCCAAATCACGGTCTAAACGTATGTAAGTATCCTGTATTTCTTTCGAATTTACACCAAACCAATGTCCTACATAATCTGTACTTGAAAAACTAATAGCCAAAAAGTCTGTTATATTGTCTGTACCCAGCTGCTCCCCTTTGATTGCATCTATTGCAAAATCAGTAGTAATGCTGTTTCCAAAAGGTGTAACCTTTAGCAGGTCATATTTACTATTCTTATCCCATAAACCGGGAAGGTCATGCGGAAAAGTAGGAGTACTTTCTCCTGTGTACAAACCCTCATAAGTATTATTATCAGGGCCGCTTTCCTCATAAGAAGCAATATCCTCAATAGTATTCCAGGGCTTCTTATATTTCTCTACAACCTTGGAAGAATTAAAATCTACGACCCACTTAGGTAAGTTCTCCATATAATAGTTACTGCTGATCCATTTCCCTTCGCCTCCACCGAGGAACCAGTAAGCGGCATTTGCCGTATGACCACCGGGAAGAACAGCGCCTCTGTCTTTTAGGGCAATGGCAACAACTTTACCTTTCATTTGTGTGTGTAAGCGCAATTGATCAGTAATAGTAGTAACGGTCATTCTATGTGGCGACATCTTTCCTGCAGCTGAAGTGGCTCCAACTGTCTCGTAAGAATCGTCAGATGCACAATAGACCAGTTTATCAGTTTCTTTATCATACCAGTTATTTCCAATAATTCCATGTATTGACGGAGTGGCACCTGTGTACACAGATGCATGCCCCGGGCCGGTACTGGTAGGCGCATAATTAAAGTGATTGTTTTTACAATTAAAACCCTCATTAACCAGGCGTTTAAAACCATCGTCGCCATAATGGTTCCAAAAACGTGTCAGGTAGTCATAACGCATTTGATCCACGACAATACCCACAATTAATTTCGGAGTGGTTTTTAGGGGAGCAGAAGCTTCTATTTTAGCAAATTCTTTAGCTCTTCTTTGACAATTTACTTCTGAAGAATTTAAAAAGAACCCAATTAATAAAATCGGAATGAAATAGCTTTTGGAAAACATTATATATAAGTTCTGGTTTTAAAAATCCCTAAATTAAGTTTTAAAATTTTAAATGAAGGTTAAATGAAGCCTAATATTACTATTTTTACAGCTAGAAGTATCGCATAGTTTTATGAATTATATATCATCAATTGGCAGCTATTCCATTATGGTTCGCGAGGTTTTTAAAAAACCTACAAAGTGGTCAATAATGAAATCTTTAATTTTAAAGGAAATTGATGAACTAATATATGGTTCAATGGGGATCGTTATCTTCATTTCCATTTTTATGGGAGGAGTTGTTGCTATCCAAACGGCCTTAAATCTTACAAATCCATTTATTCCGAAAGACTTGATTGGATTTGCTACCAGACAATCCGTAATTCTTGAGTTTGCCCCAACATTTACATCTATCATAATGGCAGGGAAAGTGGGCTCTTATATTACCTCCAGTATAGGCACAATGCGTGTAACCGAACAGATAGATGCTTTGGAAGTTATGGGGGTAAATTCTCTTAATTATTTGGTGTTCCCTAAAATAATAGCCATGTTTCTTTATCCTTTTGTAGTGGCTATTGCTATGTACCTGGGGATCTTTGGAGGGCTAATCGCCAATATACTGGGAAATCATAGCACTTCTACAGAATTTATTCAAGGAATACAACTAGATTTTATCCCTTTCCATGTAACCTATTCCTTTATTAAATCTGTGGTTTTTGCATTTATAATAGCTACTGTTCCATCCTTTCATGGCTATTATATGAAAGGAGGAGCCCTGGATGTTGGAAAAGCGAGTACAACCTCTTTTGTTTGGACCAGTGTGGTCATTATTATAACCAACTTTGTTCTTACCCAACTATTACTAGGCTGATGATAGAAGTAGAAAACCTGCATAAATCGTTTGGAGATGCCCATGTATTAAAGGGCATAACTACTTCTTTTGAAAAAGGAAAAACCAATCTTATTATAGGACAAAGTGGCTCTGGTAAGACAGTATTTATGAAGTGTCTTTTGGGTTTAGTTGTGCCAGATGAAGGAACAATTAGTTATGACGGCCGAATGTTTTCCAAATTGTCTGGAAGAGAAAAACGAGATTTAAGGCAGGATATGGGAATGGTATTCCAGGGAAGTGCATTATTTGATTCGATGACGGTTGAAGAAAATGTAATGTTCCCAATGGATATGTTTACCCACCAGTCCCGATCTGAAATGGAAGACAGAGTAAACATTGTACTTAAGAGGGTAAACCTCATAGATGCCCATAAGAAATACCCGGCTGAAATTTCAGGAGGCATGCAAAAAAGAGTCGCTATAGCCAGGGCAATAGTTATGAATCCGAAGTATTTATTTTGCGATGAGCCAAACTCAGGCCTGGATCCTAAAACCGCTATTTTAATAGATAACCTAATTCATGAGATCACAAAAGAATTTGACATTATTACTGTGATTAATAGCCATGATATGAATTCTGTTATGGAAATTGGTGAAAAAATAATCTTCCTCCAGCATGGTATCAAAGAATGGGAAGGTACAAAGGATGAAATTTTTAAAACCGACAATAAGGCGGTTACTAATTTTGTCTATTCTTCAGAGTTATTTAAAAAGGTCAGGCAAATGTATATAGAAGAGCGAAACTAACCTGCTTACTGCTTTACCTGGACACTATTATCATTCAATCGCAACTTTAACCATTTACTTAGTTTTTGAGTATCCTCTTTAATATCTCTCTGCTTTGCATCTTTTTTCCATACTACATCGAAAATTGGTATTGTATCAATCTTGGTAAAGTCGGTTGTTATTTTATAAGCGAACCCCAGGCTATCAAGATTTTCAAAATTAGTTTTAGCTTCAGCACTGATCTGTTGAAATGGAATTTGTTTTGTGGTAAGCTTACTCATTTTGGCTAATTCAGATTCCAGAAGATTTATGCGTTCATCTTTATTTAATAGTTCCGCCTTTTTGGATTCATATAATTCGTTAATATAATTGAACTTAATTTCAGAATCATCCCTGCCTCCCTGAACAATTTTTAATTCCGTATTTTCTAGTCTGGAAAATGTGTTTTTTTGCGCTATCCAGCTGGTAATAACATTGTCAGGTATAAGCTCATCTCCCATACAAACTAATTCAATTGTAGATTCGCCATTCCTGTTATAGTTAATTGCTGTAAGGTTTTCTAAATACCTTCCCCTATCCTTAAATTTATATACCTCAATAGTCTGTTGAATTAAATCCTGTGCCTGGCTCATATATCGCGATTTCTGCCATACGTTATAAAAGGTAATCATGGCGGGAATCATAACCAAGAAGGCTATTAAAGTAGTGATCCTGGCCAAAAATCGTCTCTTTTTCGAATTAATGTATTTGACCATTGGAAAACGGAGGAGCTTAAGAACAATGACTGTGGCAACGGCAATGAAAATAGTGTTGATGATAAAAAGGTAAATAGCCCCGGTTGCATACTCCCAATTACCAATTGCCAGTCCGAATCCCACCGTACATAAAGGCGGCATTAAAGCCGTTGCAATGGCCACCCCAAAAATTACAGTAGCTACCGTTCCCCTTTTTGCTCTGGCTATAACTAAAGCGAAACCGCCAAAAAATGCGATTAGTACATCTCTGATATCCGGCTCTGTCCTGGCTAATAACTCAGAGGATTCATCTCTTAACGGAAAAAATTCAAAAAATAAATATGCTGTAAGTATACTAATGACGACCATTACCGTAAAATTCTTCAAAGAACGCCTAAGCGTATCAATGTCATTTATGGCAATGGACATGCCCACCCCTAAAATAGGACCCATCAGAGGAGAAATAAGCATTGCTCCAATTACAACAGCCGTAGAATTAGCATTTAGACCAATTGAAGCTATAAATATTGAACATATCAATATCCAAATCGTATGCCCTTTAAAAGGTATGTCGGCAATAATAGCTTCCTTTGTGGCCTCCTGATCTGTATTCTTACGTATGTTTAGAAGGTCCGTAAGAAATTTTTTGGTACTTCCTAAAAATCCCTGAAAATCCTTTTTAGCTTGTTCTCCGCTGAGATTCTCATCAGCATCGGATAATGGGTTTTTATTATCATAATCTTCATTCATAATTATATGTATTGGTCTCCAAATCGCTTTTTTACTTCTGCCAAAACACTTTTTATAGATTGTTCCTTTGACTTGGGGTAAATCATTAAAACTTCTTCTTTATCAACAATTATATAATCTTTTAATCCATCAATAACCGCAATTTTATCTTTTGGTAATCGAATCATATTTCCCGAAGCATCCTCACTTAAAACTTTACCGCTAACAATAGCATTGTCATCTTCATCTTTCCCGAGTTTATGATATAACGAACCCCAGGTACCCAGGTCATTCCAATCAAAAGTAGCGGGAAGAACAAATATTTCCCTGGCTTTTTCAAGAATGGCATAATCTATTGAAATATTATCTGCTTTTGGATAATTTTTATCGATAAAATCTTTTTCTCCTGAAGTATTAAAAATCTCATATCCGGAATTGAACAACTCATATTGCTCCGATTGGAATTCCTTGAACGCGGCCAAAATGGTTCTAACGCTCCAGATAAAAATGCCGGCATTCCAAAGAAAATTCCCTTGTTTTAAAAATGACTTAGCTGTCTCATAATCCGGTTTCTCTCTAAATTGATTGACAGCAAATAAGCCTGAACTTGATTTTTGCGATGATCTTTGTTCAAATTCAATATAACCAAATCCCGTATTAGGGAAAGTAGGCTTTATTCCAAGGGTGCATATTACTTCCTCCCTTTCACATTTATCAAAACAACTCTTAACATTGCGCTCAAATTCCTTTTCATCTTCTATCCAATGGTCACTGGGAGCCACAATCATTAATCCCTCAGGATTCATTTTTTTTATTTTCAAAGCTGCATATAAAATACAAGGGGCTGTATTGCGCATCACAGGTTCCAAAATAACCTGATTTGAGCTTATCATAGGAAGCTGACTCAAAACAAGCTCATTATACCTTTCATTGGTAAGAATAAGAATGTTTTCTGCAGGTATAAAGTTGTTGAGACGACTAAAGGTTTTCTGTAAAAGCGTATCCCCGGCACCCAACATGTCATGGAATTGTTTTGGGTATGCAGATGTGCTAACCGGCCAAAACCGGGAACCTACCCCCCCAGCCATTAAAACCGCGTAGTAGTTTTTATTTTTTTTCATTTATTATTTATTAATTACTACCTCAACTTCCGCATGGGGTTGAAACAGGTATACCCTTCCCGATGAGATTTCAACACACTCGTATCTTTTTACTTTTCTTTGCCCCTTCTTAAATAACTTCCCGTTATACAACTTAAAAACACTTCCGGAAGGTAATTCAAAAACTTGAATTTTATCAGTAGGAATATCATAAGCTTTCAAAGCTATGGACAAATTAGCATCTGTAGTGCTGCTGGCTTTGGGGTTTCTAAAATGTTTTGCAAGGATTGGCAGAAGGGAGGAAGGGAATATTTCCGGTCTAATAAATGGAAGCATGAGGTACTGAAAAGTCTGCTTCCATTCCATGCCATGAGGTTTTATTCTTCTTCCAAATTTTTCAAAAGCTACCAAATGTCCAATTTCATGAATAAGTGTTATTAAAAAACGATATTTATTAGAAGTGGCATTAACGGTAATTTGATGCGAACCATCGGGCATGAGGCGATAATCTCCATGGCGGGTTACCCTCTGGTTAACTATTTTTAGGTTTACATCATTTGCCTTTATAAGTTCAAGACAAGGCGTGACCGCATTCTCAGGAAGGTATTTTAACAATGTTGCGTTCATTGAAGTAAAAATAGTTTTTATTGTTTTTAGCCCTGCAATAAAGATCTTTTTTGTAAAGCAAAAGAGACAAAATAAATTTAAGAATTAAAATATTCCCTAAATCAAGGGGTAGTACTACTTACCTGTAATAGTTTCCCATTGTAATAGCGCTGACCTTTTAATGCAAAATCCATAATATAATCTGCCATATCCTTTGCCGATATAGGTGCTTTATACCCCGGAAAAGCCTCTTCTAACATTTCTGTCTGGACTGCTCCAATGGCAAGCACATTAAACGAAGGGCCGGTTTCTTTAAATTCTTCAGCCCATAATTCGGTTAGTGTAATAACTGCGCCTTTACTGGAACTATAGGCCGCAAGCCCGGGGAATTTAACGCTACCCTGTACACCACCCATTGAACTAATGGTTATAACATGCCCACCTTTAGTCATTTTTGGAATGAGCAGTCTGGTAAGTTCTGCAACACCGAATACATTTACTTTATATATTTCTTCGAATTCCTTTCTGGTTGTTTGAAGAAACGGTTTGTTTAATAATTGTCCGGCATTGTTAATGAGGATATCTACTGTTTTCCAATTATCATTTAAAAAATGTTCAAGCTTTTCAAAATCTTTGTCTTTGCAAATATCAAAGGGAAATGCGGTAATATTGACTTCATTTAATTTCTTAATCGGCTTATCGTTTCTGGAAAGGGCCAAAACCTTATGTCCACTTTGGGCAAAAAGGCGGGCCAATTCGTATCCAATACCCCTGCTACATCCTGTAATTATTACGTTAGCCATTTAATAATACTTTATT
>Ga0316190_10001115_pt1 | contig 19259 bp, 16 predicted proteins | sample Eddworburrow2_MG_FD_204929 | JGI IMG/M metagenome (GOLD analysis project Ga0316190, IMG submission 204929) | Coastal sediment microbial communities from Maine, United States - Eddy worm burrow 2 | ecosystem: Environmental > Aquatic > Marine > Coastal > Sediment | place: USA: Maine | collected... | reverse complement strand
TCTTCGCTTAAGAAACAAAGAACAGATTCTTTTTTTATTCACGGATGGCTGCAAATTCTATCGCGCTACGGCTTGTTTAAAGAAACCATTCGCAAATTTAACCCTTCTACAGTCATATCGGCGGCTGGGAGGACGAGTATGATGTCGCAAGACAATGTGAAAAGATTGTATGTGACGATTGGGACACTGTGAAGCATAGAACACAAACGCTAAGTCGGATGTACAAGGACGGCGACCTAACAGACGAGGGGATCTACGCAAATTTGATCGAAGTCGTTGCAGGAGAGAAGGGCGGAAGGGAGACAGCCGAAGAACGGGTCTACTTCAATGCGGTTGGTCTGGCCTATGTAGATGTGGCTATTGCGTACGCGATGTACCAACGGGTCAAAGAAGCGGGAGCAGGACGGAAGCTCAGCATCCAGGAGACCATGATCTTCCAGCATGAGAAACTAGCGGATTGGATTCGGATTTAAGTCAGGAACTCCGCGTTAGGAGAAACCAGCTAATATCGCTATCTCAGCAAACAGCGGACTCAAAAAGTAAGCCGGATTTTTTGAAGCGGCGACGGAACAGTTGCTTTTTTGAGACAGAATAATTTCTTTGAATAGTCGATTTTCTTAATCCCAAATTCGCGCTGTTTTTTCTCCCGGCGTGGGATGCTTTAAACATTTTAAAAATAACTTTCAGCCAACGCCTTTTGTACTTGCTCGCTGTTTTGGCGGACGGGTGGCCTTGACATAAAAAGACAAATCTGTGTGGCGCGCGCCTTCAGGCCGCGCTTAACAGGAACATTCGAACAAGCATCATGTCAGTGAATACCACGAAACCTCGCAAAAAATTAAAACGTTATGACATACCTGATCATGCGCGCGAATTGACTTTTTCTTGCTATCATCTCTTTGATTATCTCAGTGACACAACCAGTTGTTTTCTTTTCCTGGAAGAATTAGAAAGAGCAAGGGACATATTTATGTTCAATATTTGGGCTTATGTTATGATGCCTAACATCACATCCATTTACTACTTTTTCCTTACAAGACTCCCTATGAAATGTCAACAATACTGCAATCAATTAAAGGGCGCACTTCAAAAAGATACGGTGATCATCTGCGAGCAACTGCCCCAGATACTTATCAGCATTATTGCATTGGCGCCGGAGACAAAAAGAAATTTCGCTTCTGGCAAGCAGGTGGAGGATTTGACAGAAACTTATGGAATGCAAAAGCAATTCATTCTTCAATAAAATATATTGAAGCCAACCCTGTACGGGGCAAGCTTGTGGATGCACCCGAAAAATGGCGATGGTCATCTGCGTATACCAGATTATGGAATAAAGGCGTTGTTCCTGATCGTGTAGATGTTCCGATTCTGATGCGATAAATGCCACGGCCTAAAGGCACGTGGCACACGATAGCTCGCAGTCAGGCCACCCCGTCGCGTCTGTGCAAATGATGAAGATAGTTCGTTTTTATGGAAAAACCCGTTGACGCCGCCCCGGATTGCCAGGACTGCTTTGCCTTCGCCTGGAAAAATCACCGGTCAAACCGTTTTGCGGAAATTATTCTTGACTATATGACGAATAATTGTTATCATTTCCCCTTGAAAAATTGACTGAGTGTCAGTTACCCCCTCTTTTACAATAGGTTCTCAATGCTTCTTAATTTCGCCACGGTTCTGGTCTTTTTGGTCGCTGGTGCGTTCTTTGTAGGAATGAATCTTGTTATTTCCCGCCTCTTGCAGACGCGAAATCCGCATCCTGTCAAGTTAACGACTTATGAGTGCGGGGAAATTGCGGAAGGCCATTCGTGGGTTCAGTTCAATATTCGATTTTATGTAATCGCGTTGATTTTTTTGATTTTTGAAGTTGAGATTGTATTTCTTTTTCCGTGGGCGACGATTTTTAAAGAGCTTGGAGCATTTGCGTTTGTCGAGATGATGATTTTTGTTTTCATTTTACTCGTTGGTCTGGCTTATGTTTGGGGCAAGGGGGATTTGGAATGGGAGAAACCAAACATTGTGCCTGACGCGCGTGTAAAGCCTGTTTCTGAACAGAAAACCAATAAAGAACAAATAGCAGCAGTCTGAATTGACCTGAAAGGTGCCACACGATAGAATGCCCGCGTTCATAAGCTTTCTAACAATTACAGAATTCACAATTTTCGGTTTGCCTGAAGATATTTCCAATTTGATTTTTATGGTATTGGGAGCCGCTATTTTTTGCGGCGTATCCGCAGTCATGGCCTTGCTTGGCGTTTACCTTGAACGTAAAATTTCAGCTAAAATGCAGGACAGGCTCGGCCCGATGGAAGTGGGGTCGCATGGAATTTTGCAAACTCTGGCTGACGCTGTAAAGCTCCTTTTAAAAGAAGATATTGTTCCCGCCGCCGCCGACAAAACGCTTCACTTTATTGCTCCGGTCATGATTTTTGCGGCTACTCTGGCGGCTTTTGCCGTGTTGCAATTTTCAGAGGGCATTGTTTTTAGCGATTTGAACGTTGGTATTTTTTATATCATTGCAATTTCATCGTTTGTGGTTATTGCGATTATTTTGGCAGGCTGGTCATCAAATAACAAGTGGTCTCTACTTGGCGGAATGCGCGCAGCCGCGCAAATTGTCAGCTTTGAGATTCCCGCTTCCCTTGCCGTAATGGTGGTCGTTATGTCAGTCGGTTCCTTGAATTTGGGCGATATTATTGACGCGCAGGAAGGCTCCATGTTTAGCTGGATGATATTCCGGTTTTTTCCGTTTAATTTTATTGCCTTTATCGTTTTTTTTGTCGCCTCTCTTGCTGAATTAAACCGAGCCCCATTTGATATGCCGGAAGCGGAGTCAGAAATTGTCGCCGGTTTTGCGACCGAATACAGCGGGTTTAAGTGGTCTTGTTTTTTTCTGGCTGAGTATGCAAACATGTTTCTGGTAAGCGTGGTAATTACAACCCTTTTTCTGGGTGGATGGCGAAGCCCGTTTGGCGATTTTTTGAACAGCCAACCTTTTCAGCTTTTCTGGCTGCTGAGCAAGGCCTTTGTCATTATTTTTATTCAGATGTGGCTTAGATGGACGCTGCCCCGCGTTCGGGTAGATCAACTCATGTACACTTCCTGGAAAGTGTTAACCCCGTTTGCCTTTGTCGCGATGATTGGCGTCGGGCTTTTAATGATACTTTGATATGAATATTCCATTTTATGATATTCTTTTTTATGTGTTTGCGGTGCTGATAGTTAGTTCTGCGGCGGTTATGGTGTTTTCACGAAATGTAATTTACTCCGCCGTCGGCCTGCTGTTTGCATTTTTTGGCGTTGCGGCAATTTATGTTTTGCTGGGGGCAGACTTTGTGGCTGTCGCGCAAATTCTAATTTATGTCGGCGGTATTTTAGTGTTGCTGATTTTCGGCGTAATGCTTTCTCAGAAAGTCACCAGCGTTGATATAAAAAACGGCGCTGTGCAAATTGTACCCGCAATTTTGGTGGTTGGCGGCGTGCTTTTCATACTGATTCGAGTGTTATTGAGCACGCCCTGGGGAGCCGCTTCCGGGCGCAATATACAGGATGTCGATTTAACTGCCGCAGTCGAGCCGACAACACAGCAAATCGGACGCCTGCTGATGACTGAATATTTAATACCCTTTGAAATTGTCTCCGTGCTTTTGCTCGGAGCTTTAATCGGCGCAGCTTTCATTGCCAGGAAGGATGCATAGATGTCTTTAACCGTCGGGTTGCACCATTTTCTTGTTTTAAGCGCGATTCTATTTTCACTTGGACTTTATGCAGTGGTGACCAAGCGAAATGCAGTGACCGTTCTGATGGGCGTCGAGCTAATTTTAAATGCGGCCAACCTGAACTTTATTGCATTCGGGCGTTTTCTCGATACGGATCTCGATGGGCAGATTTTTTCTGTTTTTGTCATCGTTACGGCTGCGGCTGCGGCTGCGGTCGCCCTGGCAATTGTACTGAACCTTTACGAACGAATTAAAACCGTTAACCTGGATGAGGCCGACTCTCTTGCAGGATAGCGTATTTGTTTACCGGATATCGGAATGATAAACAACGCACTTTTTATCTTACTCTTGCCGCTGGCCGCCTTTGTTGTCCAGATATTTATCGGCAAACGCTTGCCAAGAAAGGGAGACTGGCTGCCAACATCAGCCATGATTGCAGCTTTCCTGCTTGCCGTTCCTATATTTGTCGAAGCATTGTCGACTTACGAACCGGGATACGTAATTGCCAGGGAGACATGGAATTGGCTTGATTTTGGTTCCGTGCAAATATCTTTTGGCATTATGATAGACAACCTCACCGCGATCATGCTTGTGGTGGTTACGCTGGTCAGTTCGCTGGTGCATTTATATTCCATTGGTTACATGCAGGATGACCCCAAGTACAATCGATATTTTGCATATCTTTCTCTTTTTTCTTTTTCAATGCTTGGCTTGATTCTCGTTGATAATTTTTTCGGAATTTATGTTTTTTGGGAATTGGTGGGTCTTAGTTCCTATCTGTTGATCGGTTTTTGGTTTGAAAAAAAATCTGCCGCCAATGCCAGCAAAAAAGCCTTCATCACCAACCGTGTCGGGGATGTGGGAATGTTTGCAGGCATCATGATTATTTTTTCAACAATAGGCTCGTTTACGTTCGAAAGTGTTTTTGTTGGCGTGGCCAATGGTCAGCTTGCCGGAACCATGCTGACGGTGACAGGCATATTGATTTTCCTCGGCGCTGTCGGGAAATCAGCCCAGTTCCCGTTGCACGTCTGGCTTCCTGACGCCATGGAAGGTCCGACGCCAGTTAGCGCGCTAATCCACGCCGCAACAATGGTGGCTGCGGGCGTTTATATGGTTGGCCGGGTTTTTCTGCTCTTTACACCCGACGCGCTGCTCATCATTGCTTACATCGGAACCATAACTGCTTTTATGGCCGCCACCATCGCTATCGTGCAAAAAGATATTAAACGAGTTTTAGCCTTCTCCACCATTAGCCAGCTTGGTTATATGATGGTTGGAATAGGCACAGGAGGTTATACCGCCGGGTTAATGCATCTCACCACCCATGCGATGTTCAAGGCTTTGCTTTTCCTTGGCTCTGGAAGCGTTATTCACGCGCTGCATACCCAGGATATGACTGAAATGGGTGGGTTACGCAAAAAAGCGCCCATTACATTTTATACATTTCTGATTGGCACATTAGCATTGTCGGGCGTGCCGCCTTTCTCAGGTTTCTGGAGCAAGGATGCCATTTTGGCTTCTGCATTGGAATTTGGTATGTTGCATTCAGCGCACATTGGTATTTTTGTCATCATGGCTCTTTCCGCCGGAATAACTGCTTTTTATATGTTTCGTGTAATTTATATGACATTTACAGGAGAGCCGCGCGATAAAGGAAAGTATGATCGCGCGCATGAATCTCCGTTGATTATGACCATACCGTTAGCCATTCTTGCCCTGATCGCCGCCAATCCGGTCTGGGGCTGGTTTAAAGGTCTGATTGTTAAACCGGAGTTGTCAGACTATGGCGCGGGTGTTGCGCAAATCAGCCATTTAGGTGGTCATGATGTGGCTCATACAGCGCATACAGGAGCGATGATCACTTCAATCCTTGTTGCTGGTTCCGGTATTTTGCTGGCTGCTACAGTTTACTATTGGAAAAAGATTTCGGCTGAATCCTGGGCAAAGCGGCTTAAACCAATTTATAATTTACTTTGGAATAAGTACTACGTCGATGAGTTTTACCGCGCTACTTTTATTAATGGAACCTTGTTTAAGGCCAGGCTCCTTGCTGCCTTTGATGGGAAAGTCATCGACGCCGTGGTGAACGGAGCTGCAAGACTCACCGTTTTTGTGGCGCGCGTCAAAGGGACGTTTGATTTGAAAATTGTGGATGGAATGGTCAATGGTGTGGCGAATTTAGTTGGATTGGTCAGCGTCCGGCTGCGGGTTGTTCAAACCGGAAAAATTCAAAATTATATTCTGATGGCATTGGCAGCAATCATATTAATTTTTGTGATTCAGCAATTCTAAGCTGAGAAAGAAAGGTATAGCTTGATGAACAACGTATTAACCTGGATTACTTTTCTGCCGGTTATTGCAGTTCTTCTTATTGTGTTGACGCCGAAAAACAGCAAGAACCTGGTCAGGGTTATCGCCGCTGTTTTTACCGGGCTTCAACTTGTTTTAGCCGTTTGGATTTATATGAATTTTGATTCTTCGGCCAAAGGCATCCAATTTAAAGAACAGCTCAGCTGGATTCCGGCTTTTAATATCGAATATTTTATGGGCATTGACGGTCTCAGCGTGCCGATGGTTTTGCTGACAGCCTTCCTGTCCTTTATCTGTATTTTCGCATCATGGAATATTGAAAAAGGCGTAAAAGGCTATTTTGCAATGTTTCTTTTGCTCGATGCAGGAATGATGGGCGTGTTCTGCGCAATGGACTTTTTTCTCTTCTATGTTTTTTGGGAAGTAATGCTTTTGCCCATGTATTTCCTTATCGGTATTTGGGGAAGTCCGTCACGCAAAGACCCTGATGGCAAAGTTCGCGGCGGCCCCTATGCGGCAATCAAGTTTTTTCTCTACACACTGTTCGGTAGTGTGTTTATGCTGATTGCAATGTTAGTCTTTTACTTCAACGTAACGGATCCGGCCACAGGACAACATACGTTCAATATGCTGCACCTGATGGATCAATCAAACCACACAGGCATTCTAACCGACATCAATATCAGATTATGGGTCTATGCCGCTTTATTTTTAGGCTTTGCTATCAAAGTGCCGGTCTTTCCATTCCATACATGGTTGCCAGACGCGCACGTTGAAGCCCCCACCGCCATTAGTGTCATTCTGGCGGGCGTTCTCTTGAAAATGGGGACTTACGGAATGTTGCGAATTAGCTTTCCAATGTTGCCTGATGCGATGAAGTGGAGCTATTTTGCATACGGAATGGCAATTCTGGGTATGATCAATATTCTTTACGGCGCTCTGTGCGCGATGGCGCAAAAAGACCTGAAAAAAATGGTGGCATACTCCAGTATCAGTCACATGGGCATTGTCTTGCTTGGCATGTCCGGTTTGACTTCGTTGGGAATGAATGGAGCCGTCATGCAAATGTTCAACCATGGCACGGGCACAGCAATGCTCTTCCTGTTGGTTGGCGTTATTTATGACCGCGCCCACCATCGTCAAATCGATGGCTTTGGCGGTCTGGCCACACGAATGCCCATCTATACAGCCTTGGTCAGCTTGGCGTTTTTTGCCGGACTTGGCTTGCCTGGCTTGTCCAGTTTTATCAGCGAGGCCTTCTCATTTCTTGGCGCTTTTGGTTCGGAAAACTTTGACCTGCGCCTGATAACTATCTTTTCAACATTGGGTATTGTTATTACAGCGGGTTATTTCCTTTGGACTTTCCAGCGCATGTTTCTCGGTGAACTTAACCCGAAATATGCAGATTTGCCTGATATAAATGCGCGTGAGCTATTCACATTGATCCCGATTGGCATTATTGTAATCTTTTTGGGTGTTTATCCCGCCCCGCTTTTGGATCTCATGAAAACTTCACTCAATGAGCTGGTTGAAGTTATAAAAGCCGCTGACCCAACTTCACTTGGTTTGAGATAAGAATACAAAATGGATTATTCCTCACTTATACAAAGCAACCTCAACAATTTAGCTTACTTTGTGCCGGAGCTATTGCTCGTCGGTGTTATTATTACGTTGATAATTGCTGATTTATTTTTAGGGAAACAGCGTTCAGCCTGGATGTCGATTCTGGCTCTCGCAGGCTGTGTAGTCGTTTTGTTTGCGGTGATTGCTCAATATGACGGGGGTAGCAGGTCGCTGTTTAGCGATATGCTGGTGGTCGATCCGTTTTCACTTTTTTTCAAGCTACTTTTTCTTGCCTCCACAATTCTGGTCATTTTTCTTTCCATCGGCTCCATTGAGTTGGCCGGCAGAGCGGTCGGCGAATATTTTGTTTTGTTGCTTATTCTCATGCTTGGTATGTTTTTCATGGCGTCGGCAACTAATATCGTTACAATATTTATCTCTATTGAGATGGTTAGCATTGTCTCTTTTGTTCTTGCCGCATATCTGAAAACCAGAAGACGCTCAAGCGAGGCTGGTTTGAAATATGCAATTTACGGCGCATTCTCATCTGGTTTAATGCTTTACGGCATATCCATTTTATATGGGCTAACCGGCACATTTAATATTTATGAAATAGGCGCTATTCTGGCAAAACAGGAAACGTCAGGGCTTGCGTTGACTGTTTCGATTCTTCTGATGTTAGGCGGATTTGGCTACAAAATCGCAGCCGTGCCTTTTCACTTTTGGTCGCCGGACGTATATGAGGGCGCGCCGACTCCGGTTACAGCTTTGCTTTCGGTTGGACCGAAGGCGGCGGGCTTTGCAGTGTTGATCCGGTTTTTTAATGTTGCCTTAACCGAAGGAAATGCCAATGGCGCGGTCGAATGGTTAGCAATTCATTTTGTGAATTGGCCGCAGCTGCTTGCCGTCATTGCCGCCGCAACCATGACATTGGGAAATTTACTGGCCATTCAACAGCAGAACATTAAGCGCCTTCTGGCTTATTCAAGCATTGCGCACGCCGGCTATGCTTTAATGGGCGTTGTGGTGCTAACTGAACAAGGTGTGTTTGCCACGCTGTTTTATCTCGCTGTTTATTATATTATGAATATTGGCGCATTTCTGATTGTTATCATTTTTCAAGATGTTGTGGGAAGTGAACGCATTGATGACTGGAAGGGGCTGGCGTGGAAAGCGCCTGTTCCGGCAATAATTATGGGTATTTTTCTCTTCTCGTTAACCGGTTTGCCTCCAACGGCGGGTTTCATCGGGAAGTTTTACCTTTTTGCGGCGGTAATTAATAAAGGATCCGGCTTTTATTGGCTGGCCATTGTTGGACTCCTGAATAGCGTTGTCGCGCTTTATTACTACGCCAGAATTCTTAAAACCATGTTTTTTGATAGGTTAAGTGAGAACGAAACCACAAGCCTTTCGATATCGCCTTATTACTTGACCCTTCTCATTGTTTTGGCGGTTCCAACTATTTTGCTTGGTTTGTATTGGGCGCCGTTAGCTGATCTAACAGGCTATTCAGTACAATTCCTGCGCACACTCTAGTATTTTCAAAATAAAGTTTGTATGGAGAGCGGACGCTGCGGAAGTTATAAGTATTTGAAGTTGCCTGGCAATCCAGGTGTCAGCGGGTGTTGCGCCTTTCTTTTCTTTTTTCTGACACTTCTCCAACACTTTTTTGTTTTCTCTCAGTCTGACCCTGACCGCTCAAATATTCCATCTTGCTATAAAACGCTTTCAGAAATTGACGCTGAATTACAACTTATAGGTCAGCGGTTTCCAGAGCTTGTTTCTATCGAAACCATTGGCGTTAGCGCCACGCTGGGTCTGCCTATTTGGGGAGTCAAAATATCCGATGAGGCGCTACTCCGTGAGGATGAGCCGCGCATTTTATTTATGGGTGTGCATCATGCCAGAGAGCCAATCGGCGCGAATATTTGCCTTGCGTTGATGACTCGACTTTGTCAGGAATATGAGCGTGACTCAAATATCAAAAACTGGCTGAATGAAACGGAAATATGGTTTATACCTGTGGTTAATCCAGACGGATATAAATATATTTTCGACAACAATCTAACATTTCCCTGGTGGCGAAAAAACCTTCGGGACAATGATGAAGATGGAAATTTTGATCCCCTTGTTGACGGGGTCGACTTAAACAGAAATTATGATTTCAATTGGCGCAGCGGCGGTGAAGACAATTCTGAAAGCTGGTTTTATCGGGGAGAATCGCCTTTTTCAGAAAGTGAAACAATTGCCATTAAACAACTTACCGAGCGGGAAAATTTCACCATTGGTGTCTCTTACCACAGTTATGGTGAATCGGTTTTATTTCCATGGGGAAATTTTGAAGCGCCGCCGGATATTGACTTGATCACTGACATCGGTGGTAAACTGGCTGCGAAAATAAAGCGGGAATCCGGCTATGGACGTTATTCAATGGTGCCGTTAAACGGAAGCGCTGGTCAAAGTTCGATTTGGATGTATGGGCAGAGGCGCGTCATCGACTTTATTGTCGAGGTTGGCTCCAACTATTTCCCAAGTCCGAAGCAGGCTGAGAATATAGTTTCCGAAAATCTTAAAGGAGCCTATTTCCTTCTAGACCGCTTACATAAATCAGCTATCTCCGCATCTGTGCGTGATTTTGACACAGGCGAGCCATTGGCGGCTACACTTGTGGTTGAAAACTTTGAGGCTAAACATGTCAGTCCGCGTCGCGCGGATTCTGCCTTTGGCAGAATTCATCAATTGCTTTTGCCCGGCAACTACAATATTCGTCTGGAGTGCGAGGGATATCGAAGCGCGACTCTTGCCAATATTCGAATTTACGCTAACCGACTCACGCAAATTGATATTCGGTTAAGAAAGTTAACCCATGCCGCCAAGGCCGACGGCATTAATTAAGTTACCTCTAATTTTGATTGTTTTCCTATGAGTAAGACGTTTTTCTATGGTAAAGACCATTTGACTGTTGGAATGGCATTAGAACTGGTTTCAGCACAATGCTATGGTGAGTTGCATCCTGATGTTTTAAAAAAAGTAAACAAGAGTCAGCAAATTGTGAATAGCATTGTTCAGGGCGATAAAGCTGTCTACGGAATTAATACCGGCTTTGGCCCGTTGTGTACAACTCAAATATCGCGAGAAGATACAGAAAAATTACAAGACAACATATTGCGCAGCCACAGTGTCGGAATGGGCGCGATGATTCCCAGGGAAATAGCCCGTTTAATGCTGATTCTGAAAACACATGCGCTGTCTCAAGGATATTCAGGCATTGCGCCCGCCACCCTTGAGCGGTTAATTTTACATATAAACAAAAATATAATCCCTGTTGTGCCTTCGCAAGGTTCAGTTGGCGCGTCAGGAGATCTTGCCCCGCTTGCTCATTTGTTTTTGCCACTGATCGGTTTAGGACAGGTTTTTTATGCAGGTGAAATTGTTGATACAAGTAAGGTATTTCTCAAGGAAGGAATGAAACCGCTTAAACTCGGCCCCAAAGAAGGACTTGCTCTGATAAATGGAACACAGTTCATGGCTGCTTTTGCCGCCAGAGGTCTTGAGCGTATGGGGATTTGCCTTGATGCGGCGGATATTATCGGCGCCATGACCATTGAAGCCATGCTGGGTTCAGTAAGACCCTTTGCTGAGGAATTACATAGGCTGCGACCCTACAAGGGCAGTCAGCTTGTCGCGCACCGATTAAGAGAAATGTTGACTGGTTCTGAAATGCTCGCCTCCCATGCCAATTGCGGTCGGGTGCAAGATCCATATTCAATGCGCTGCATCCCACAGGTTCATGGAGCCTCGCGAAATGCCTGGCTGCATTTAAAAGAGGTCACGGAAATCGAAATAAACGCAGTTACAGATAACCCGATTATCTTTGACCAAAACAATATTATCAGCGGCGGCAACTTTCACGGACAACCCATCGCATTGCCGCTTGATTATGCAACATTGGCGACGCATGAAATAGGTAATATTTCTGACCGTCGCACTTATCTTCTCCTTGAAGGCAGCATTGATGGATTGCCAAAATTGCTAATGAAGAATACAGGCATTAATTCCGGCTTTATGCTGCCGCAATATACGTCCGCCGCGTTGGTGGCCGAAAACCGAAGTTTGTGTTTTCCGCCGAGTTCAGACAGTGTGCCGACTTCCATGGGACAGGAAGATCATGTTAGCATGGGGGCAATTAGCGCGCGTCGCCTCAACGAAGTGATAGACAATCTTGAGAAGATTCTATCGGTTGAACTGGTTTGCGCGGCGCAGGCGTTTGATTTCCGGCGCCCCATGAAGTCTGGAAATATACTTGAAGCATGTCACTATTTGGTTCGTGAACATATTGATCACGCCGAAGCGGATCGAATTTTTGCCAACGATCTTGAAAAAGGGCGCCATTTAATTGCAAGCGGCGCTTTGGTCAGATGCGCCAGCGAAATAGCTGCGGCTGAAAATGTTGACTTGTTTGGAAAATATGGGAGTGGTTTTCGGCTTTAAGGTCGGAACTTGCTGTTTATTTTATGAAATAGACTAAATCCACGATCTGAAGTTATAGCCTGCCAGCCTCAAACCCACACCATTCGAAAATCTTTAAAAAACGGATGCAAAACAGTTGCGCCTCTGTATTAAAAATAGATAAACACAGAGGCGCGATATGCTATAGAGCTACAGGTTTTTTATGCAGTGAACTCATGGGCATGTTCGAGCACAACTTTAATGCGGTCAAATGCCCATTCTAATTCATCCTCACTAATGATAAGCGGCGGCGCAAACCGAATGACATTTTCATGTGTTTCCTTGCAGAGCAGACCTTCTTCTTTGAGAGCCTCACAGAAAGGACGCGCTTTGGTGTTAAGTTCAACACCGATGAAAAGTCCTTTGCCGCGAATGTCTATAATTTTGTCACATTTAATTGTCTTTAACATGCCGATGAATTTATTGCCGAGTTCGTATGACTTTTCGATGAGGTTTTCTTCGATCAAAACGTCAAGGGCGGCGATTGCCACTGCGCAGGCAAGCGGATTGCCGCCAAATGTGCTGCCATGATCGCCCGGATTAAATACGCCGAGCACACTTTTTTTAGCCAGAACCGCCGACACCGGCAGGAAACCGCCGGAAAGGGCTTTTCCGATAATAACCGCGTCTGGTTTAATATTGTCATATTCATAAGCAAAAAATTTGCCTGAACGGCCAAGACCGCACTGAATTTCATCCACGATGAACAGCACATTATTGGCTTTGCACATTTCAGCCGCTTTGCCAATATATCCATCGGGTGGTATGAGAATGCCTGCTTCGCCCTGAATAGGTTCAACCATAAAAGCGCAGGTGTTCGGGGTGATAGCTTTTTCAAGCGCAGCCAAGTCTCCAAAGGGAATAACCTTAAATCCGGGTGTGAACGGGCCGAAACCGTCCTTATACTGCTCTTCGGTTGAGAAACCGACAATGGTTGTTGTGCGGCCATGAAAGTTATTGTCACAAACAATTATTTCGGCCTGATTGTTTGGGATGCTTTTTTGCTGGTAACCCCATTTCCGGGCAGCCTTTATCGCTGTCTCAACGGCCTCAGCCCCTGAGTTCATTGGCAATATCATATCCTGTCCGGATAGTTTTGCCAGTTTTTCGCATAAAACCGGTAACTTGTCATTTCTGAACGCGCGCGAGGTCAGCGTAACAAGCTGAGCCTGTTTCGTAAATGCATCCAGTATTTTGGGGTGACAGTGACCCTGATTGACTGCAGAGTAGGCGCTGAGGCAGTCCATATATCGGTTGCCCTCAACGTCGTAAACCCAAACACCTTTAGCCTCTTTTATAACAATATCGAGCGGGTGATAATTATGTGCGCCATACTTGTCCTCAACTTCTATATAATCTTGTGTGCTATTCAACACGATGGAACTCCTTGCTTATATTTAGGCTGACATTAATTTTTTAACAGATGGAAAAGCTAATACATTTTCGACTGTGTGTCAATGTTATTTTATTGGAAGGAAAAGCTTTTTTTGATATTTTGAATCGGGCTTTTAGACGGATTTTATTGCTTTAACGGAAAGAGCGCTGGAACAACGCCGCCGAAATCGTCTCACATCGATTTAGTGGATTCTGTTTAAACTGGAAGGAGGTGATTCCCGGTTTTGAAAAGTCAGACTGGACATCGAGGGAAAACTGTGATGAATAGCTTTAATGTTTTATGGAAATTGTGTCGTGGTGAGCGCGCACGCTTAGATTCTCTCTTTTGGTTTGCAGAATTTGCTTTATGCGATTAGCGAGATCACTTAATACCAAAGGCGCAAACCGAGTTTGAAACCGTTAAGCACATCAAGATCTTTGTTTGCCATCAAGCGCATTCCGGCCAGTAATTCCAATCTTCCGATAGCCAAACCTGCACTGGCCTCGACAATATAAAGTGGGGATCGTTTGACATAAGCCGCCGATAGTTTGGTTTCGATAACCAAAGGCATTTTCGGGAAAAATTGAAAATCAACGGCAATTTCCGGGCCGCCGACACCGCTATTGAAATTCAGACTTCTGTAACCACCCTCAATATTGAAGATGACATGAGGCGTTCGCCAGATACCAACGCCATAACGCAGACCCATTAAGGTCAGGTAATCTTTTTGTCGAAGTCGTTCTGATGAAGGGGCAAATAATTGCTCTTCATAAACGGCGAGATCAAAAGAAAGCTTGCTCCAATTTACAAATTCAGTTTCCCATTTGAACAGGTAGCTGCGCAGATCATCGTTGATGTAGTGATAGCTGAGTTCAGTCGTGAAAAAGAAACTGCGGAAATCATCGCCATTTGTCATAAATCCGTTTCCGACAGAATATGGGAAACCGGGATAGGGCCCGTACTCAGTACCGGGCGTTTTTCCCCAAAGCGAGGCAAATTCATCAAGATTTTCAATCATCGCCCAAAAGAAAAATTCTGAAATTCCGCTGTCGGAGTCATCATTGTCTTCATCCTCATCATCTTCTTCAAAATCTTCGGCAAAACCACTGAGATCGCCCTTTTGATCCTGGGCAAAGAGAACGGTTGTTTGACCGGACGCAAATAACAAAACAAGCAACAGAAGTAATTTATTTAAGTTCATTTCACTCACCAGCAATTTGTTCAGTATAAACACAATATCTATGCTCAAAAAGTTTCAGAATTCAGGAAAGAAAGTCTGAGAAAAGACATTTATTCACAGCGTTCTCTGATTTTGCTATTAATACACGCATGTTCACGATTTCCCGCTTCCTTCATGCAAGGCTGTTTTGAAGGTTATGCGCGAGAATTTATTGCAATGCGGCTTCATTTTGAAGGCGAACGGCTGGTTTGCCGGAATGTTTGGACGCTTCCAATCAAAATAGAGCGATTTCAGCCTGCGTTCTCCGGCATCTTGTGCAATAACAATTTGTAAGCTAATTGGATCATTGTATATTTGCAGATGATAAACGGCGCCGAGCTGGTTGCAGGTCGATTCACTATTTTCAATACGAAAAAGCATATTCACTATATCAAGATAGGATATTCACAAATGGAAAATGGAATTTTACTGGTCATATTTTTCTTGTCGTTTTCAACCACACTTTCAGGTCAAAGCAATGGCGGCATTGAGCAGAATGTACAAAGATATCAAACTGAAATTGAGGGAATTCGAGGAAAACAGTTTAAGCGCCTGGTAAAAAGCGCATCACAAAGTGAGGAAGATTTTGGCGCATATCTTGAAAATAATATTGATCTGCAAATTCCCAATGAACTAGGTGATAATTATGACAAAATTGTGCGCGCCCTTGGCCTTTACCGCGGCCCGGTGATCACTGATTTTAAGGCTCTGGCAAAAAAGGTTTTACAAAGTCAGGCGGCCGCATATTACGATCCAGCGAAAGACACATTTTTTGTAGTCATGCAAAACCTTAGTGAACAAATGCTTGCCTCGATTTATGTGCATGAGCTTTATCATGGGTTGCAGGATCAATATTTTGATCTGGATAAATATATGCTTGATCCAGCGATGTCAGGCGTGTTGAACGATGACCAGCTTCTTGCGCGCCAGGCTGTCGCCGAGGGTGAAGCAACCTTGCTGATGACACTTTGGACAATGAAAAGTATGATGGGGCAAATTCCGCCTGCAATGATTTTGGAGCCGGTTATTAAGCTGCAAGGGAATATGGAGCTTTCCCAGTTAAAGGAAATGGTGAAAGCAGGCGTTGCGCAGCAATCTAATGATTTGCAAAGCGCATTGGCTGCGCTTGACGAAATTCCGCGTTTCATTTTAGAGTCTTTGTTGGGTGCTTATATGAAGGGGATGGTTTTTGTTTATGAAATACAAAAGTCGGGCTGGGAGAAAGTGGAGGAATTATACTCAAATCCGCCGGTCTCCTCAGAGCAAATTCTGCATCCTGAGAAGTGGCTAAACCATGAAAACCCGATTGAATACCGCTGGCCTGAAGCTGAAGCGTCTGTCCTGGAAAAGTGGAAGCTTTTAGAGTCAAACACACTTGGCGAGATACAATGGCGGGTTATTTTTGCCGAACATGGCCTGGAAGAATTGGGAGTTAAAGCGGCTGCCGGCTGGAATGGCGATATCTTCGGGGTCTATGAACATATTGAAAACGGTGAAATTTTGTCCCTTATTCGCAGCAGTTGGGACTCGGAAAGTGAGGCCATCGAATTTGAAGCGGCTTATAAAAAGGTCGTCGCAGTAAAAAAACAAGCTGATAATAATTTGCAAGTGGAAATCGTTCGGGAGAAAAATGAGGTTTATCTGGTTACAGGTCGCGGCATAGCGCAGGGAGCGGCTTTTATAAGCGCGCTGCGCGCAATTGAAACGAGTCCATGATATTTTTATTTTAACAACGGTTCTTTTCCAAGGCCAGGTTTGTTGCGAGTCCTTTTCGGGGGCGCGCTTTTCAAGACAGACTCCATTGCATCCCAAAGCTTATACTGATTTAGATGACTGACATCTGTCACGTATAAGCCATTGGTTATGTCCCGCGCCATTTGTAGTGATTTTTGAAAGTTGACTTCAGCTCCCTTAAATTGTCCTGCCAGAATAGCTCCATAAACCGGAGTAAGATCGTCGACTTTTTCCATTGCCAGCGTGGCGCTTCCTTCAACGCTCATCCACCATTCCGCATTTATTTTTTCTGTTTCCTCAATGGTTGGGCGTGGAAAAAAACAACCAATAACCGAGTAATCCACTTTCTCGGTAATAGATGTTGAGGGATAGGAAGATGTTGCCCAATCTTCTTCATACTTTGCAGTTTCAGAAGCCCAGTTTACACCATATTCATAATAAGTTGGATACCATGCGCCAACAAAATTTCCGATTGGCACAGCGGCGTCTTTGTCCCGGATGCCAAGAACGATTCTGCTGATAGCTGTTTTTATACAATTCGCGCGATATTCTAGCCAAACGTTAAACAACTCTCCGGGAACCGGTTCCCAGACGTCATCCACCGTTTGCCATGCAAAGATATCTTCAGGCCACCAATTGAGACTATTATTATTGAGGTAGTTTTCAAAACCGGTGCGTGAGTCAGAAGAAAAATCTGCTTCAATGCCGGAAAAACGCAGTTTGTCCAAAAGGATGCCATCAATGCTGTATTCAGTATATTCATCGAGAAATTCTTGTAAAACGGAGATTTCGTAGTTCAAAACATTTGGATTGTGCGGGTTTGCAAATGCAACGGAACCATATCCCCATTGTGTAATCGGAATGACTTGCGGCGTTTCATTTTCAACCACATAAACATTGCTTTGCCAATCAGGATGCTCCTGGTAAAGTAGACCAGACCTTTCAAACATTTCTCCTTCAGCAAAGACCGGAAACAAAGCGTAGACTTGGAGATCTCTCGATCGACCTTCCGTTAAAAAAGTTCCTATTATGTCAAAATCAAGCGGCAGACGTTTGCCCTTCCATTCAAGCAGCCGTGGCGCAATTTTACTTTCATATAAAACATGACCGTTATTTGCTTTTATACCGATTGCAACTGCCTGAAAACCAGCTTTCGACGCCTTGTCCAATATTTCAATCACGCCTCTGCGGGTCGTGATGTTGCTAATATTTTTTAGCGGGTCAATCCACAGGCAGGAGGTTTTTTCGATTGATTGGCCAAAAACAGTCGCGCAACAGGATGCAGCCAGCGCTGCAATGAGTATCAGTTTTTTTTTCATCTTGTTAACCGGTCAAATCAAATATTTACTAAAAATGAGGCTGCACAGGCCGCTGATAAGCAAAGCGGTCGCAACAAGAAATTTTTTCTTTTTACGAAAAAGAAAAATGCCGCCGGAAGTTGCAAGAAGCCCGAAAAAAATGGAAAATCGGTATGCGCTTAATCCAACAAGCATACAAAAAACCGTCCAAATGATCCATTTTTCCTGAACGGTAAAACCCTTTTGGGTCGTTGGCTGCAATTCAGACATATTTTATCCTAATTAAAATTCAACGAGAAAGATAAGTATTATATCATTTAAAAGCTGAACAAATATCGAAACCTTTGAATTAAAGGAGACATTTTTATGTCGGGCGGCTATCTTTTTCAGGCGGGCTTTAGTATCGTTCTTAAGTTTCGCACTTAACGAAAGCATTGTTTTTCTTTTACAACTCAGAGAGAAAATGTTATCGTAATTTTATAAATAATAACGCGATAAGGACATATTCCATTTCGACCTGTTTTGTCATTGGATTAAAGCTATCCGTTCGTTTCGAACTTTTTCCCCGTGTATAAAAAAGACAAACCAATTTTCTCCCTCGCTCTCAGGAAGAAAACACAAAATCCGTATCCATCTGTGTTTATCCGTGGCTAATAGTGACGCTCTTTTAGGAATTTTTGCTTAATATTTTCCAGATGAAGCTTTGGATATTATGTGTCTGGTTAGGCTTTTATTTTCCAGAAGCGGGCGCATGAACATTTATCGTCTTCTGAGAGCCGCGCCGCGTATTTCGCGTAGAGAGATCATTTCCGCCACCTCAAATTTTTCACCGCCATCTTTTGCGGAAGGCCGCAGTCTGACAAGATCGGGAAAATAACCCAACCGTCCATGCAACTCCGAAAATTTTCTTTAAAACTAAAGAAAATACGTTTTCAGGCTTGACTCTGTTAAGCAGAAATGTGTCGTCGTCAGATTCCTCACGACCCGATGAACAGCAATCGGGCGTTCGGAATGACAAGGCTTTTGATGTTGAGTCGGGAATGGTTTTTAAACAACTTAACAACCGCCAAGTGAAATGAAAAATCTCCGATCTGAACAGTTTTTAATTGTTTTTTTAAGAATTTTTTAAAAAAACACTGAATTTATTGTTGGAAAATCAGAAGTGGACCCCATCCTTAAGACATCTTTAAGGTGAATTTAAGTGAAATCTTTTTAAATTCTTAATTCATTTAAACATGAGGAACACAGGAAATGAGCCGAAAAAGACGCACTCACTCAGCAGTATTCAAGGCAAAAGTGGCCGTGGCCGCCGTCCGGGGTTGATTTTGATAAACTAAAAAGGCGCCACTTCAACATGAAATGATAAAGTAAAATAGATCCACCGCAGGCACTGTTCGTATTATTCATGACTCTGTTGATTAAGTCCAATAATTCTCAACCACCAAACGGTTCACATAAGAGGATCTTTTGACGATATTCTTTAAAAATTTGGAAAAAAGGTTGCAAAACCTTAAGCGCCGTTCTTTTCACAG
>Ga0316190_10001114_pt1 | contig 19273 bp, 20 predicted proteins | sample Eddworburrow2_MG_FD_204929 | JGI IMG/M metagenome (GOLD analysis project Ga0316190, IMG submission 204929) | Coastal sediment microbial communities from Maine, United States - Eddy worm burrow 2 | ecosystem: Environmental > Aquatic > Marine > Coastal > Sediment | place: USA: Maine | collected... | reverse complement strand
GCCCACACCGAGGCTCGACACCGCATCAACAATGCCCATGACACCGTGCTTCACGCAGGCATCGGAGAAACCCTGGATGTCGTTGACCCGGCCCGAACCTGTTTCCCAATGGGCCATGAACGCCCACATAGGCTTGTGCTCGGCAAGAGCGGCATCAACGATCTCGCCCGAAACGGACTCCCCGTGCGGCACGGTCACCGTGTGAACGTTGCCGGGGTGAGGGTCGAGCGAATCCGCTGCAAGCGCCTCAAGGGGCGATGCCTTGATGCGGATGGTCAAATCATCAATGCCCGAAAACGTGCCGTTAGCGAAGGAGACCACCTTGTCACCCGGCAGGATCAGGCTGTGCACGCTGTCCAGGCCACTCCAGCCTGTTCCGGCAACGCCGAACGTGTAGAGGTTTTTCGTCCCCCACAGTTCACGGAGCATGTGCTTGGCCTCGATCATGCCGCGCAACACGTCCGCCTGCATGTGGTCGGCAACACCGGCCTTGGCAAAGGCTTCGAGCACGCGGGGATCGGTGTTGCCAGGCCCGGGGCCGGCGGCAAGAGTCTCTGGAATTTCAAGCGCTGGGAATACAGTCATGGAAAAACCCTCTATCTAACGGTCAACGGACTAAGAATTCGGCTTATTCGTCTACCGGTCCAAGCCGGGCGGGGCAAGGGCAAGGCACCACTTTTGGTGGCTGCGGCCCCTTTCCGGCGGCCCCGTCTCTCTCAGATAGCTCCGACCACTCATCAGGCAGCCTTGTCGCGCCGATGCGCCAAAACCTGGTCTGAGGCCTTGCCGACAAGCTCGGCCAGATGGTCCGGACGGGCCTGGAACGTTCCAACGCCAGCAGTCGCCGAGCGCAGTTCCACAATCAGGGTCTGGATCTCAGCCTCCGGAATATTGGCCTGAACCACGTCCCAACCCGGCCAGCCCGGGCGCGCATCGAAGCCCAGGATCTGCCCGCGATGGGAGGAGACGATGGAGTTGACCCGTGGTGTGGCCTCACAGGGAATAGCGATTTCTACAAACATGACCGGCTCCAGCAACACAGGCTGACACTGGGGCATGCCTTCGGCCATTGCGAGCCGGCCCGCCTGACGGAACGCCATGTCGGAGCTATCGACCGAGTGGTAAGACCCATCGATCAAACAGACCGCCACGTCTACCACCGGAAAGCCCAACGGGCCCGACTGAAGGAAGTCGCGAACGCCATGTTCGACCGACGGGATGTAGTTTTTAGGCACGACACCACCGGTTATCTTCTCGGAAAAGGCAAAGCCCTGCCCACGTGTCTGTGGCTTGATGGCGATGACGACATCGCCGAACTGGCCGTGACCGCCAGACTGCTTCTTGTGACGACCACGCACCTCGGTTGATTTCCGGATGGTCTCCTTGTAGGGAATTCGCCGCGGATACGTGGCCGCACCCGCGCCGTATTTTCGGATCAAGCGCTCCAAAGCGACCCTCAAATGCATCTCACCCTGCCCCCAAAGAACCATCTGCCCCATGTCCTGCTCGTGGGCGATGGATATTGAGGGATCTTCCTCAATGATTTTCGCGAGGCCTGCGGTGAGTTTCACATCGTCTTTCTTCTCCTTGGCAACGAGCGCAAGACCGAAGACAGGCTCCGTGATCGTCCCGGCCTGAACGTTGGGCACAGCGCCTTTCTCCGTAGACAATGTGTCGCCCGTCTTCACGCTCTCCAAACGACCGAACGCCACCGTGTCGCCTGGAACTGCGGGTCCGCGCTTCACCGGGTCCTGGCCCAGAAGCTCGAACGTCCCCGCGATGCGCTCATCCTCTGCGCCGCCATGGACCGCATCGCCATCGGCGAATTTGCCGGTGAGGACACGGGCAAGCGAGAGCTTCCCAGCATGCGCGGTGTGGAACGTTTTCATGACGAATGCACAGGAAGCAGCATCCGCGACGCCGAGACGCGCGGCTGTGGCATCCACGAATGGGGCCTCATGGCGTAGCGCCTTTAAGAGCCGCACGATCCCGTTACCGTTTTCCGACGAGCCCAGAAGAACCGGACAGATCACACCCTCACGCAATTCCGAGGCAAGGTCATCGAAGATCTTGTCGCGCGGTGGCGGCACATCTTCCAAGAGCTGCTCCATCAGCTCATCGTCATAGTCGGCAAGCTGCTCCAGCATAGAGAAGCGCGCCTCCTGCTCGCGTTCGGCAAGAGCGGCGGGCATTTCGATCACTTCGGAGGGGGCATGCTCGCGATACACATGGGCCCGTTCCAGCGCCAAATCGATGAAGCCCGTGGCAATTCCCGCCTCCCAGATTGGCACTTGCCGCAATACGAGTGGCACTGTGGAGGCCGGTTGCAGCATCGGCACGATATCGCGCACGCGTGTCTCCGCCTTGTCGATCTTGTTCAGGAAGAGGAAGTGCGGGATGCCGCGATCTTCGAGCTGCTTCAAAATGAGTTGCAGCGCGGGAACCTTCTTCTCGTCGGGCTCGCACACGACGACTGCCGCGTCGCACGCCGACAATACGTTAGCGACGTCCGCTTGGAGTTCTATCGAGCCCGGGCAATCGAGAAATGTGAAAGAGTCGCCGAGAAATTCGACCGTTGCGGCATTGAGCTCAACGCTCATGCCGTGATGCCGGGCCTCGTCGGATGCATCGCCAACTGTGTTGCTGGCGGCGATTGTGCCCTGCCTATTAATGGCGCCCGTTCGCGCCAAAATAGCTTCAAGAAGTGTCGTCTTACCGCTGAGATAGGGGCCAACCAGTGCGATGCAGCGAGCGCTGCGGGCTGGTTGGCCCTGCGCTTGGCCCATACTTTCCTCCCTTGGCAATGCGCGCAAGGTGAGCCGTTTTTTACCGGCCCTTACTCCTTCCGCGAGCCTCAACAACAGCATCGTGACAAGCGAGGGCGGCTCTGGCAAGACTAGAGTATACCCGTGCTTATCTGCGGCCCGCTCAATGTCTGCCTCGACACGCCCTAGCGGCCGGGCGAGGCAGACGAGATTAAATGAAGATCAGCAACACTCATCCGCCCCCAAACGGAGACATTTAATGATGAAGAAATTTTCGCGTATCGCAGCGGCGGTGTCGGTCCTCTGGCTCACGGTCGCTGCATCCAACAGCGTCGTTGCCGCCGAAGACCTGAAATCGGATTCGATCTAATATAAAATTGCCGTACAGCGCGCCACGCAGGCCGCCATTTGGGGCATGCCAGCGGCCGGCATCATCGACATCTTGCTTGCCACCAAACGCGACCTTGGCGGCGATATCGGCGACGTTGTCTATTTCTCGAAGCCGATGGTATCCTGGCACGGGTTTCTGATCCCCAACAACAACGTTCCTTACGTGATTGCGTCGCTCTCTACAAAAGATGGCCCGATTGTTGTCGACGTGCCGCCCGCGGATGAAAAGACGAGCTACTTCGGTACGTTCGTCAATGCGTGGGACACGCCAATCGCCGACGTCAGCCCTCCTGGTGACGACAAGGGAAAGGGCGGCAAATATCTGTTTCTGCCGCCCGGCTATGACGGCGAGGTTCCAGATGTACACCTGGTTTTCCGACCCGATACCTACAGCGTAAACTTCGCTTTTCGGCCGGTCTCACAAAACGGCGGCACACTCGAAGAGGCCGTTGCCTATGCTAAGAGGCTAAAGGTCTATCCGCTGTCGGCAGCCGACAATCCCCCCGAGACCACGTTCATTGATGCGTACCCAAAAAAATACAACACGCTGCCCGTCTATGATCTCTCCTTCTTCACGGACATCAATACGGTCGTCCAGAACGAGCCAATCCTTGAGCGCGATAAGGCAATGATGGGCCTCCTCGCCGGCATCGGTATTGAGAAGGGCAGACCTTTCAAACCTGGCCCGGTCATGACAAAGGCCCTGCTGGAAGGCATCGAAACAGCCTATGCACAAATGCAGGCCTACTTCACGTCGTCGGGCAAAGCACTGATACCGTATGGGAACGACCGCAATTGGCAGGCCCTCAACCTCCCCAAGGAGCAGGCTGCGGCGGGGTTTCCCTTTGTCACCGACGACCAGGTTCTGATCGACGAGCGTGCTGGCGGTGCATACTTCTGGGCAACGTGCCTACCGAAAGTCCTCGGCAAAGGCTCTTTCTATTTGATGGGCCTCAAGGACACCGAGGGCAATCCGCTCGACGGCAAATCGACCTATCGGCTGCGAGTCTCGAAAGACGTGCCAGCCAAGGACTTCTGGTCGGCGATAGCCTATTCGATGAAAACCAAAGGCTTTATCGAGAATGCAGATCCGGTCGGACTAGGCTCGCTCGACAAGGAGTCCATGACGGTGAAAGACGACGGCACGGTCGACATCTACTTCGCGCCGGAACCGCCGGGGGGTTCAAGTCCAACTGGATTCCAACCGGTCAGGACTTCATGCTCATCTTCCGCCTCTATGGCCCCGAGGACAGTCTATTCAACAAATCCTGGGTTCTGAACGACGTCGAGAAGGTCAAGTAGCGCCGAGGCCAGGAACCTCCAGCCTATCCCCAGTTGGGGGCGCCGCGAGAGCCCCTCTGTTGGCCGCTGCGGCCCCTCTCCTATATGGTGCGCCCAAGAGTTGGAGGGGATTTCATGCGTCTCGTTTGCGGTTTGGCACTGATGGCTTTCGTTTGGATATCGCCCGTACTCCTGGGCCGGGCGCACGCACCTGCATTTTCAGGTCCGCCTTTGCCAAGCGCCTCTCATGTCATGACCGTCAAATTCGTTTGCGGCGACACGCCCGACGGCTATCGCTGCCGCAACGAGAGCGGCGCGATCCGGCGCGGCAAGATGCACAAAATTCCGAAGAGAAAGTCAGACGGATCGACCGGCGGTGGTCTATGGAGTGGTGGCGGCCTATGGGGCGGGGGCGATGACGCGCAGCCTTCCGCACCCGCTGCAGGTGCCGCCAGCGGTGGCGCGGCGGCGGCGTCCAGCGGCTGTCCGGCAAATTCCGAGCGCCTTGGCGGGCACTGCATCCCGTACACGCAGTCATGCAAAAGAGGGCTCGCGGCGAATGCCGCGCCCCAAGCCTGCCGGAGTGCGCAGGAAAAGCTGATCTGCGACTTCCGGTCCGACGGGCTGAAAGATTGCTGCTGCCGGACCTACAGCGCGAACTGATACGGCAGCTCTAAGCGTTGTCTGCATGCGGCCCGAGCGGCTGCCCGTAGGAAAACTCAACCACATATCCGGTCGGGTCCAAGACGCCGCATAGATAGCCTGTGGGCGGAGCGTACTCGAAGGGCTCCCAGAGAAGACACCCGTCCGTCTTCGCCTGCGCCGCGATCCTGTCCACATCTTGCCGCGTTGCCACGCCAAACCCGTAATGGGTCATGTCTCCTGCATCCCGCTGGCGTGGGCGGCCACCGCCCAGCAGCACTAAGACAAAATGCATGTCCGCACCCGGGCTAGCGAGCCAGACCACACGCTTAGGCCCCTCCCCATGCTCCTTGACGATCGTCATGCAGCAATAGCGCGCATAGAACGCGATGGAGCGATCAAGATCCGCTGCCTGAAGCGCGCAATGGGTGAACGCGACCGTCATGGATTTCAGAACCAGGTTCGAAGCCCGATTCTCGAGGCGGTTTTGGAACGCGGACCCGCATGGATCGAGGCCAAGACAGCCTCGACAGCTCCGAAAAGCCAATAATGACCCATGTCTTCGGCCACTTCGAGCCTACAATCGGGCAATGCGTCCGCGAGGCGATAAGCGGCTTCCGGGGGCACGATCGTATCCGCGCTGCCTTGCCACATCACCACGGGTGTTTCGAGCTCATGGAGCGGCAGGTCCCAGGGCTGGCAATAGAGCCGCAAATCCTGGACGGCCCCTTGGATGGAGCCGCTAAACCCCTCGTGCATGCTCGTCTCCAAAGTGCGGCGAACCTCGGGCCGCCGCAGCACGGCGTGATCGGAGTCCGTTGCGTATTGCGTCAAGAAGTGTTCGGCCCCGCCGGGTACCCAGAAAATCATCGACTGCACGCCGAGGAAATACGCACTCGCCGCGAATTGGGACCGGCCCAAATAGGAAAAGATGAAATGGTGCAGCCCGGACATCGATACCGGCTCGCCATCGGCGACCAGACCAACCGTCGAGATGAGAGCGAGCCGCGTGATCCGCTTCTTCAGATGAAGCGCCGCTGCCAACGCGTGCGGCCCGCCCCCGGAATATCCCACAAGCGCAAACTGGTCGAGGCCGAGCTCATCGGCAAGAGTCTCAATGTCGTGCGCGGTTTCTGCAAGCGTCTCGATGTGATGTGCATCGGATAGGCCGTAGCCAGGCCGGTCCGGCGCAATAATCCGAATCCCCTTCGCACGTGCCGCATCGTCCATCAGAGCAAACATCGTGCGCGCGCCCGGCGTCCCGTGAAGTGCGAGGACAGGTATCCCGTCGTGCGCGCCATATTCCGCATAGCCGATACGCCGCCCGTCCGTTAGACGGAGCACGCGCGCGGATCGGTCGGGCGCAGTTCCTGGTTCATCGGTAACGCGTTTGTCCATGAAATCCTGAGGTCAACCGAAACGACGGCCCAGCGAGCCAAACCGACTCACAACGCAAGCGCCCGGACGGGATTGGGAATCGGAGCCTCTATTCGCAGCCTATCATGATATCGACGGGATTGATGATCAGCGCCACTGACTTCCCTTCGAAGAGCTTAAGGTGTTCAAGCGAGGCGATGGTGACGCTCACCTCCACCATGGTCTCGTCAGCGATTTGCACATAGACGATGGCAGTGACGGCACCTTTTCGAATCTCCATGATCTTGCCCGCGATCTGGTTCGCAGTGCTAATCTTCGAGAACTTCATACTGTCACTATCAGACATGGCGCCACCCCCCTTTGATTCCTCGGGACTATTATAGACCGCTCAAGTGAGGCTTGCGCAAAAGCGTTGAATGCGGTGGCAGGCTTCCTGCAAAGCGTCGAGGCCAGTCGCATAGGAAATGCGGAAAAACGGCGATAGGCCGAACGCCTCTCCGTGCACCACAGCAACGCCTTCTTCTTGGAGAAGAAGCGTGGCGAAGCCCGCGTCGCCGTTGATGACATCGCCCTTTGGCGTCTTCTTGCCGATCGCGCCCGCGCAGGATGGATAGACATAGAACGCGCCCTGAGGCGTTGGGCAGGTTAAGCCTTCCGCATCGTTCATCATGGACACAACAAGGTCGCGCCGCTCCTGGAAGGCCTTCACCCAATCCGTCAAAAAGTCCTGCGGCCCACGCAAGGCCTCGACGGCCGCCCATTGGCTGATCGAGCATGGGTTCGAGGTCGATTGGGATTGGAGTTTACCGATGGCCTTGATCAGCGCAGCCGGACCGCCCGCATAGCCGATACGCCAGCCGGTCATGGAATAGGCCTTAGACACGCCGTTCAATGTCAGCGTGCGATCTTTGAGCTTGGGCTCCACTTGAGCGGGCGTCGTGAAGGCAAAGCCCTCATAGACGAGGTGCTCGTAGATATCATCGGACAGGACAAGGACGCGCTCGTGGCGAAGTAGCACGTCGGTGAGTGCCTTAATCTCTTCGCGCGTGTACGCAGACCCCGTTGGGTTCGACGGCGAGTTGAAAATGAACCACTTCGTCTTCGGCGTAATCGCCTGCTCTAACGCCTCCGGTGTAAGCTTAAAGGCATCCTCGAGCTTTGTCTCGACAACGACAGGTGTGGCGCCCGCGAGCAGCACGATGTCGGGATAGCTCACCCAATATGGCGACGGGATCACGACCTCATCGCCAGGATCGAGCGTTGCGATTAGTGCGTTGTAAAGCACGTGCTTGCCGCCGCTGCCCACGGTGATTTCGGCCGGTTGATAGTCGAGCCCATTTTCACGCGCGAACTTTTCCGAGATCGCCTGCTTCAACTCGGGGATGCCGTCCACGGCGGTGTATTTGGTTTCGCCACGGTTGATCGCATCAATGGCTGCCGACTTGATGTTGTCCGGGGTATCGAAATCGGGTTCGCCAGCGCCAAGGCCGATAACGTCGAAACCAGCGGCTTTCAACTCGCGCGCTTTGTTGGTGATCGCCATGGTTGGCGAGGGCTTGACCCGTTCAAGCGTGCGGGAGACCAATCCCATGAAGAACTCCTGAAGATGCCAGAGGGCTGCAGTTTGCAAGCGAGTTGCGGGGAAATCGGGCCAACCCTATGCGGGCGCTGGGCGCGCTGCAAGTGCTATGCACAATAGGCTCCGGATTTGATGTGCGATGCAGCAACGGGGACCCTGAGGGGCTATCTGATTTGAGCCACATATGTGACGGGACCCCACATTGCCGTTACGGCAATGCCGTATTGTCCCGGTTCATTGGGATTGGAACCTATACGGGGTGGCTCAATGATTTTCTGGTGCGCCACGAAAGGCTGTCGCAAAGCTCTGCACGACGAACTTTTGGCGCTCAAGCCTCCTGAAGCGCAAGGGTTTTGGGGCGCCAAGGTCCTGGGGCGCGAAGGTCCTGGGGCGCGAAGGTCCTGGGGCGCGAAGGTCTTGAGGCGCAAACATCTTGGGCCTTTCCGCTTGGCCAACCCTATCCGCCCTGCCCGGTCGTCTCTGGACAAATTGGTAGGGCTCAATTCTTCGAAAACACAAAACCGTCAGGGCCCCTTTCGGGGGCGCAACTATATGCTAGACTCAGGTTTCGTGCGGCAGATGCGGCAGATAGTGCCAATGACGTTGTCGGCGAACCCGTAAGGGTCGAACTAGGCCAATCAGGCCCAAAACGGTCGGCAAGGGAATGACAGAACACTTGGAAATGTTGGTCTTTCTGATTTTCTCCCTGAGCGGGATAACACTGCTCTCGTGGCGTCATGAACGCCGCAATTCCATCTCGCCGCAGTCGACCTGGAGGAAGATCTGATGCCATTTCGGGGGTCAGTGGACCTTCTAATTCAGTCGATTCGACCGCGCACCATGGTCAAGGCCGGTCTGGGCGCCGGTGCGGCGTTTGCCATTCTTTTGGGCACCGCTGAGATGCGGGATGCCTGGCCTGTATTAAACCAGGACGGACTTGCCCAAACCTTGCGTCAAAGTGCCTGGGACCAAGCCCTCACAGGCCAATCGGCGCCGGATCACTGGCCCTGGGAAGACGTCTCGGCCAGCCTGTCGCTTGCACCGTCCGCCAAGGTACGGCGCCTCGGCCTTAGCGCAGCAATGCGGGATCCATCGGCAGTATCCGCCGCACCAAAGCAAAAGGCCAAAAGGCAACCGAAGAATAATAAAGCGATCAATGGCCCGATCGAAGGCGACATTGCACTTGGCAACATCGGATCAGGCACGGTCGGGATCGGCGACAGGATCACCTTCACTGCAAACGACGGCGCCACGTGCATTTATCATGTGACGGGACGCCCGGTCGTGGACCCGCACCTCGCATCAGACGAAGCAGGAGACGCCGCTGGGGAATCGGGGTTGTTCGAATGTGGTCCGCTTGAGAGCCTTATTATGCAGGCTGATCAGGATGCCGCAGCGGCAATGGCTGCGGACGATCAGCGGAACCTCTAACGGCGCATTTCGCGGGCGAGAACGTCCCAGCAACGCCTAACCCTTAACACCGTCTTTGGACCCCTCACACGATCTATTGTGGCGGCGCCTGCGCTGGGGCTGTCTCTGGAACAACTGTCTCGCCGCCGGAGGGCGCAGACTGTGCTGGAGCTGGATCAGATGCGGGGGCAGGAGCAGGAGCGTTTTGACGAACCGTTGTTGGAGCTCGGTCGGCCTCGACCCTCTGCTTGAGCTTCTCGAGCCCCTTCTTGTATTCCTCGCCGATATAGCGATCGAGCATCAGTCCTTTCCAACGCTTGATGGGGCTCGAGCCCGTGTCAAACCCGAAGGACCAAGACACCTTTGATCCCGCTCCGGCCGGAGAGAGCTCAAAATAGCTTCTGCCCTCAAGGCCTTTGATATTCGCGGCGAGATTCACCCTGCTGGATGGTTTGGACTCGAGAATCTGGACACTGCCATTACCCACAGCGGGAACGTCACTAACCCAGTCGGCCTTCGCCCCATTGCCTTCGGGCGGTCCGGAATAGGTCACTTTGAGATCCGGATCTCGGTCGGCCCAGGGCGCCCATTCCTGGTAGCGCCGCAAATTGTTGACGTAGGGGAAAATCACATATTCCGGCGCATTGATCACCACCGACCTTGTCGCCGTGACATGGGCGGGTAGCCCCAGCGCAACCGCCGAGAGAATGAAAACAAGGACACCAAGCCCAAGGACAAGCCGCATCATCGGCGCCATCACAACGTCTCCTTCATTCTTGGAGATGAGCCCCCCGAGAACGGCCGATCCTGTGGCGATTCCGCCACGGCTCCGCGCTCGTAAAGTCACAGAAAACGATTACAGTCCACACGTCAACACGAGGGAGGGTTTGAACATGGGTCTATCTGCACCAACGACCATGGTCTTTGTCATTTCAATTGTTCTGGCCATCTTGGCCATTCTGAGCAATTTCATGCCACTTCCCATCATCGGCGAGTACAAGTTCGGGGTCGCGATTGCCGCATATGTGATCCTAGCGATCGGAAATGTTTTCAGAGGCGTGTGAGAATCACGGCGCGAACGGACCATACGTGCCTGTGAAAAAAGAGAAGGGCCGACGTCAAAGCCGGCCCTTCTTGTCTTCGAATGCAGTCTCGTCCTAGTCGTCGTCCCGCGCCCACGATGGCCGGTAGGGCATCGGGGTTGGTGTTGGACCGGGCGTCGAACCGGGCATCGGTGGACGCGGGGTTGCATAACCCGGCATGCCGGGTGCAGGACCCCCAGGGCGCGGCGCCGAACCACCTGCTCCTGGCGACGGCGTAGGCGAAGGTGCCGGTTGCGTCATTGGCGGCCGCGGCGTGATCGGACGAACCGGGGCTGCAGGCTGCGGTGAGACGACCTTCGGAGCCGGCGATGCCGCCGGTGCCATCATCTTGGCAGCTTCTGGCTTCGGCGAGGCCTTCTTCGGCGTTGCGGATCTTACGGCCGCACGCGGCTTGGCCGCAACCTTGCGCGCCACCGCCGTTTTCCGCACGGCCGCTTTCTTGGCGGCAGACTTCTTGGCAGCAGACTTCTTGGTCGCAGGCTTCTTGGCGGCAGGCTTCTTGGCGACAGGCTTCTTGGCGGCAGACTTCTTGGCAGCCTTCTTCTTTGCCGCTGCTTTCTTAACCGCTGTCTTCTTTACAGCCGCCTTCTTAGAGGCCGGTTTTCGGGCCAGCGCTTTTCGTGCAGACTTCTTCGCTGCGGACTTTCGCGTCGTGCTCTTGCGAGCTGTCGACCGGCGCGCCGTTGAACGGCGAGCCGTACTCTTACGAGCGGGCGACTTCCTCGCCGCAGGTTTGCGCACTGCTGTCTTCCGAACCGCAGTCTTGCGTGCCGCCGTCTTACGAGCTGTAGACTTGCGCGCTGCTGTCTTCCGAACCGCAGTCTTGCGAGCCGCCGTCTTACGAGCAGTGGACTTGCGCGCTGCTGTCTTCCGAACCGCAGTCTTGCGAGCCGCCGTCTTACGAGCAGTGGACTTGCGCGCTGCTGTCTTCCGAACCGCAGTCTTGCGTGCAGTGGACTTGCGCGCTGGCGCGCGACGCGCACTCGCTGTTCGGCGCACCGCAGCCTTGCGTGCCGTTGCCTTCTTACTTGTTGTGCGTTTCTTCCCAGTTGTTCTCGTAGCCATGGTTTGCTCCGATGCTGTTTGGTGTCGCTGAGCGACCCGTTCACGAGGACGCGTACGGTCTATGACGCTTCACTTGTGCTCCAGGCTTGCCGTACCACATGGCAAGTGAAATATTTTTATTTAGTATACGCACATAGCAACGACGGCTAGCAATTCAACACCCGCACTTCGTTGAACATCAACATGCGAGTCTCTCGCGCAAGATTTCGATGCGCTGTGATTTGCGCATCGCGAGCGCAAGCCGATTCGTATTGATGGGCGGCATGCGCTGAACATCGTGCACATCAAGACAATTCGATCCGCGCACTGCAAACGTCAGAAAGATGTTTGCCGCACAATTGATGTTTGAGCGCATGGATGTGTCCGTGTGTTACGAGCACGATTGCCGCGGTTTCTGTACGCCGGACGAGCGCGGCGGCTCAGTCCAGCCAGCGATCACAGGCGCCCTCTTCAGTCCATCTGCAATAGCGCGTCTGCGAAGGGGCTTTTTGAAATATGCGGATTGCCTGTAAACGGAAAATCGAAAGCGAGCGCCAAGAGCAGCGAAAACGCAACCAGCACCGCGAGCGAAGCCGTCATCAAAACTTGAGCGCCCACATTAGAGGCCGCGAAGAAGGCGGGATAGCCAAGCGTTATCAAGCCGCCAACAATCAAAACGAACCAAAGAATACCCGGGACCGACCCATCGGCACTGTCGAGCCGTTCATTCCGGCTGTCCGTCACCAAGGTCAACAAATCGAGCGAATGTCGAAAGAGCACGGCTTCTTTGTCGTTCTTCGGATTGAGTTCAATGATCGACCTGTTCAAGGCTCTGAGCTCTTTGGCGACTTGCTCGCTCCGTCCACCAACTGCCATCGCATCCCATGACTTGGTTCGCACTGCTTTTACATACGCCAACACACGCTCATGGATTTCTTCGCCCTGCCCAGGGAGCGCCGTCGCGACACGGTACAAGTCCACAGCCGCCTTGGCCTCATCCCTCACCGCATCCTCGGTGTCGCTGTAGTCCCCCCAGACTGCAATGACCACGAATGCGAGCATCACAGCATACAACACGCCGATCACGGCAAACTTAAACCCAGCGACTTCGTTGTTGAGCTTGAGGCGATCAGCACCGTAGCGATACCGGGTCAGGAGCATTAGTCCGACCGAATAGACAACCGCCACCACCATCATAATGAAGCCCAGAACCGACAGATGCGTGCCGTGCAACAAGGAAAGAAGTGTGAGTTTGAACGCTCCAATTTCCATTTTGGTCTTTCATCATTGACGTCGGATTTGATAGGAAGGCGCCGCCGGGTCCGATACTCTCTGGCGAGGCTCAACATTCAGCGACACGGAAGCCTATGACCGGCAAAGGTTCAAGTGCCAAGCAAGAGCAAAGCCAAGCAAAACCTCACGCACCGGAGGGTTTGACTCGGCGGGAAACCAAAGAGGTCAAGGAGCGCAGCCGAATCCGTGCGGCCGTGGTCTATGAGATTATCCGCTTGGAAGGCGAGGCCGAGCTTTCTCGCAAATTCAGTGCGCTTTGGTGGTCGGCCCTCGCGGCAGGCCTATCCATCGGTTTCTCCGTGCTCTCTCAAGCACTGCTTGAGGGAAACTTACATCGCTACCCCAGCGCAGCGGTGATCACCGATTTTGGCTACTGCGTAGGATTTCTAATCGTGATTCTCGCACGCCAGCAGCTTTTCACAGAAAACACGCTGACAGCCGTGCTCCCCATCATGGTCCGGAAGGACTGGAGCGGCATCTGGGATGTGTTGCGCCTTTGGGGCATCGTGCTCACAGGCAATCTCGTAGGCTGTTTTCTCTTCGCTGCCTTTCTCGCGTATTCGGGGGCCTTCTCCGACCAAACCCAGACCGCGATCACCGAGATTGGTCGTCATTTGATGGCCAACAGCCCAAGCGAGATGTTCTTGAAGGGCATTGTTTCGGGCTGGCTGATCGCCGCGCTGGTGTGGATGCTTCCCTCCTCAGAGGGGACAGAGATTTTCATTATCACCCTGATCACCTACGTCATCGCGCTCGGCGACTTCACTCACATTATCGCCGGGTCGGTCGAGGCCATATATATGACCCTCATTGGCGAGGCGACGTTCGGGCAAGCGTTCGGCGGATTCTTCATCCCGACCCTGCTCGGCAATGTGGCCGGTGGCACGGTGCTCTTCGCCCTTATCAGCTATGCTTAGGTCCGGGAGGAGCTGGAAGGATAGGGAGACCGTAATGACGACGCCCCTTTGGGTGCTTTTGGCTTTCTCCATATGGACCTTGCTGGTTCTTTTCTTCGGGGTCGGCATCTACCGGGTGCATCGCGTCTTATCGGGCCAGGCCGAGATGACCGAATTCCGCGGTGGCGTGGACGAGGGAGCGCCAATCTATTGCCGCGCTATGCGCGCGCACGCGAACTGCGTAGAGAACCTACCCATCTATGCCGCGCTCGCTGTCACTGCCGCCATCGCAGGGATCGATACGCCCCGGCTCGACCAACTGGCGATCGCCATCTTGATCGCTCGTATCGGACAAAGCCTGGTTCATATGATTTTTCCCGAAACCAAGGCCACTGTGGGCGTACGCTTCGCCTTCTTTTCCGCGCAGCTCGTGGCCTTTTTTTGGATGGCTATCATCATCGCAACCACGGCCTTAGCAGCTCAGATGCCCTAGCCAAGCCTCGTCGCCGACACCATATTCGCAGACATGCCCCCTCGCCCGCCAAAGACCTTTGGATCCCGCGCAGAACCGCGCGCCGTCACCGGTGAAGCCGCCGCCATGCCCTTATCGGGCGACCGGCGTACGCCCGGGTTTGGCGAAGCTCAGCAGCCGCTTATTCAAGATCATCCCCTGGTCACAGGCGATATCGCGGCCTTTACGCCGCACCGGCCCGCGCGCCCAGACAAGTCCGAGGGCGGCATTCCGCTGAACCTCCAGTCGGAGATGGAGCCGAAAGGCGACCAGCCCCAAGCCATCGCCGAACTCGTGGCCCAGGCCGATGCTCAGGAACGCGACCAGGTGCTGCTTGGCGTCACCGGCTCGGGTAAGACCTTCACCATGGCCCAAGTCATCGAGAAAACGCAGCGGCCAGCGCTCATTCTCGCACCCAACAAGACGCTCGCCGCGCAGCTCTATGGCGAATTCAAGAGCTTCTTCCCCGACAACGCGGTCGAGTATTTTGTCTCCTACTATGACTACTACCAGCCGGAGGCCTACATCCCGCGCACCGACACCTATATCGAGAAGGACTCTTCCATCAACGAGCAGATCGACCGCATGCGCCATGCGGCGACCCGTGCGGTGATGGAGCGCGACGACGTGGTGATCGTGGCGAGCGTGTCTTGCATTTACGGTATAGGGTCGGTCGAGACCTATACGGCGATGACGTTCAGTCTGAAGCGCGGCGAGCAGCTCGAACAACGACAATTGATGGCGGATCTCGTTGCGCTTCAGTATAGGCGCAACGACGCGAATTTCGTCCGCGGCAGTTTCCGCGTGCGCGGCGACACCATCGAGATTTGGCCCGCTCATTTGGAGGATCGCGCTTGGCGAGTCTCGCTCTTCGGCGATGAAATCGAATCCCTCGTCGAGTTCGACCCGTTGACGGGCGCCAAGACCGACGAATTCTCTATCGCCAAAATTTACGCTAACTCACACTACGTGACGCCCAAGCCGACGTTGAAACAGGCCGTCCGTGGCATCAAGGACGAGTTGAAGAAGCGCCTCCTAGAGTTGAATGGCGCGGGCCGTCTTCTCGAAGCGCAGCGCCTGGAGCAACGGACCCTCTTCGATCTTGAGATGATAGAAGCAACTGGCGCCTGCGCTGGCATCGAGAACTATTCGCGCTATCTCACGGGCCGTAAACCGGGCGAGCCGCCCCCGACCCTGTTCGAATATCTTCCTGACAACGCCCTCATATTCGCCGATGAAAGCCATGTGACCATCCCGCAGATCAGCGCCATGTTCCGGGGCGACTACAAGCGCAAGTCGACGCTCGCTGAATACGGATTCCGCCTTCCATCTTGCATGGACAATCGTCCGCTGCGCTTCGAGGAGTGGGACGCTATGCGGCCCCAGACCGTCTATGTCTCAGCAACCCCTGGGGGCTGGGAGTTGGAACAGACAGGCGGTGTGTTCACCGAGCAAGTCATCAGGCCCACGGGGCTCGTGGACCCGCCTGTGGAGATTCGCCCTGCCACCACCCAGGTCGACGATCTCATCGACGAAACGCGCAAAGTTATCGCCGCAGGATATCGCGTGCTCGTGACGACGCTGACGAAACGCATGTCCGAGGATTTGACCGAATACATGCATGAGCAAGGCTTGCGCGTGCGTTACCTGCATTCGGACATCGAAACGCTGGAGCGGATCGAGATCATTCGCGACTTGCGGCTTGGCGCGTTTGACATACTGATCGGCATCAACCTCTTGCGTGAAGGTCTGGACATTCCAGAATGCGCGCTGGTCGCCATTCTGGACGCCGACAAGGAGGGTTTTCTGCGTTCCGAGACATCGCTGGTGCAGACCATCGGGCGTGCCGCGCGCAATGTGGACGGCAAGGTCATTCTCTATGCTGACGGCATCACGGGCTCCATGGAGCGCGCCATGGCGGAGACCACACGCCGCCGCGAAAAGCAAGTGGCCTGGAATAAGGCGAACGGCATCACGCCGGAAAGTGTGAAGAAAAATATCGGCGACATTCTCTCAAGTGTCTACGAGCGGGACCACGTCTTGGTCGATGCGGGCGTCGGCTTTGGCGAAGGCGGGCAGGCAGGCATGGACGGCACTGTCGGCCACAATATCGAGAGTGTCATTGCCGACATGGAAAAACGGATGCGCACGGCCGCAGCCGATCTCGAATTCGAGGAAGCCGCGCGTTTGCGTGACGAGGTGAAGCGACTACGCCAGATGGAACTTGCGATCGCCAACGATCCGCTGGCGCGGCAGTCGGATCTTGAACGCTCCGCCACAGCGCTTGACATTTCACGTCCTCACAAGCCGACCCTTGACGAGATGGGACCCCACAACAGCGAGGTCCCTCTGCGCAAGGCGCCGCCACGCTCGAAGTCCGGCAAACCCGGCACGCGCGCGTTTAAGGGCAAGGGCCGTTAGCCGGCCCGCGCGTTCCCTCTTGATCCAACGCAAAGCCGCTTCTCGTCGCGATCATAGTCTTTGAGCAGGGCAGAGAGATCGTCCGCGGCAAGGCGTATTCAGCCACATGCGCCGACCGATTGCGCAAGACACACGTCCCTCGCTCCCTACCCTTGACCCGAGGGTAGCCTATCGAACGGGAAGCCCGGCGCGAGCGCCGGGCTTATTGCCGTTCCGGTCCGGACGAACGCCCAAAAAATGAGTCTGTTTCAAACCGGCGCGCGCTTTAACGGTTTCTCAAGGCTATTGAGCGAAAGTGAGTACGTACCGAACTGAGTACGTAACGCGTAGAGGGAATCAATCATGCGCACCATTATTGCTCTTGCGGTTATTACCGCGACAGTGACCCTTGGGGGTTGCTTCCACCATCGTCAGCAGGCTCTCGTCACCGACCTGCCGCCCGCACCGGAGCTCTACAAGTAAGCTTTCCGCAAAAAGACCGTCTCCGACGCCTCGAACGCCGCACGCCAGCGCGGCCTGCCGGAGCGGATTGGAAAGCCAGAGTCTTTACGTTGAAGAGTCCGGCCCATGAGCCGGGCTTTTTCGTATTGCGGCGATGACGCATGGCTCAAGCGCTTGTGAGCAGATATGAGCCATCTATGACGACAACCTCGGCTAACGTGACGGTGAAACAACACCGACACGAACGAGGGAATTGAGATGTCCATATTGATTGAGTGGCTGGAGACCGGCCGCCGGCTTGCGGAACGTATCCCTTACAGCCTTGTCGCGCTGATCGCGCGGCTGTCCGTGGCGGGCGTGTTTTGGCGTTCCGCCCAAACCAAGATCGACGGCTTTTTGCAGGTGAAGAGCACGACGTTCTTCTTGTTCCGCGAAGAGTACAAAGTGCCGGTCGTCCCACCGGAAATCGCGGCCTATCTTGCCACCTACCAGGAACTGATCGGCTCAATTTTGCTGCTGGTCGGCCTTGCGACGCGCCTGACTGCCTTGGCCTTTATCGGCATGGTCGCGGTGATCCAGACCTTTGTCTATCCCTCAGGCTGGCCTGACCACATTCTGTGGTTCGCGGTACTGTTCCTACTTCTCGCGCTCGGGCCAGGGGCGATCTCTCTCGACCATCTGATCTGGCGCAAGATGAAGTAACGGTCCCTGCCGAGCAAACGAAGCAGGTTGGTTGTGTTCAACCGCCAGCCTGCAATTTCCGCAAGAGAGTGTGACTTGGATAAGAATCCGCAGGGAGCCCGTATTGAATCTGCATAGCGCGGATGGCTTTACGGGTGGCAGCGCCGATGACGCCGTCGACCTTGCCAACGTCATACCCGCGCTGCTGGAGAAGCCGCTGCAATTGCTTGTTCTCCGCTGCGGTGAAGGGCTCTGGATTGCCCCGGCGCAACGGCGGCGCACCGGCGAGCCGCGTGGCGAAATAACCAGCCGTCGTGGAATAGACGAGCGAGTTATTCCAGTCGAGATAGACGTTGATGAAATTCGGATAGGCGAGAAATGCCGGCCCATCGCGTCCCATTGGCAAAAGTAGCGCGGAAGGCATGCTGTCGGCCGGCACAGGCTTGCCATTGCGGTATTTCACGCCATAGCGCGACCAGAATAGCCGGGGCCGCTGAATGGTCACGTCCGCCTGATCCCACGGCAGGTTCTTGGGCACGATGACTTCTTCCAGCCAAGGCTGCCCGGGCTGCCATCCCTTCGCGGTGATATAGTTGGCGGCGGACGCCAGAGAGTCCGGCACGCTCCGAACGAGGTCGCGGCGACCGTCTCCATCGTAATCGACGGCAAACTTGTAATAGGTGCTGGGCTGAAACTGGAACTGCCCCACCTCTCCATGGGTCGGGCCGCGCATTTGCTTACGGCTGAGGTCGCCCCGATCAAGAACGCGCAGCGCATCCACCAGCTGAACGCTGAACTCTTCCGACCTTCGACAATCGTAGCTCAATGTCGCCAGAGAACGGATGCTGTCCATATTCCCCAAAAAGGCTCCGAAATCGGTCTCTAGACCCCAATAGGCCACAAGCACAGGAGCGGGGACGCCATATTGGTCCTCAATCCGCTTGAACGTCTGCGCATACTTTCGCAGCTTAGCCTTGCCGGACGCCAACCGGTTCTTGTTGACCATACGGTTTGAGAACGTGAGGAAGTCCTGGGCGAACACGCCTTGAGCACGGTCCTTTGCAACCACTTTCCGGTCGTAAGTCACGCCGTTCAGCGCCGTGGCGACGGTCTGGGGAGAAATGCCCTCTGCGATCGCCTGCTGCTTGAAGCCTTGCAGCCATTTGCCAAAGCCCGCAGGGCCAGGACACTGCTGCGCCAAGGCGCTCGACGCGGAACCGAACAGCAGCACCGCACACAGGCCAGCGCGCGCCGTTATAGAAAAAATGCATGTTTGAGAATATCGAGTCATGCGCGCCACTGAACCCAGTCAGGCGGCATCAGTCAAGCCAAAGAGGCGCGCGACAACGGATAGCAAAAGCTCGCTTGTCACAGCGATGTCACACGTCATGACGATGTCAGAATTTGTGAACACTAGAACGAGAGGCGCGCGTGGTGCG
>Ga0316190_10001113_pt1 | contig 19276 bp, 10 predicted proteins | sample Eddworburrow2_MG_FD_204929 | JGI IMG/M metagenome (GOLD analysis project Ga0316190, IMG submission 204929) | Coastal sediment microbial communities from Maine, United States - Eddy worm burrow 2 | ecosystem: Environmental > Aquatic > Marine > Coastal > Sediment | place: USA: Maine | collected... | reverse complement strand
CGCCAAATCATAAGTTTTATCGAACAAACTTTTCTTCTCTTTTTGGGAAAGAAAAGGTTGATATCCGTCCTCCTGATAAAAATTACTGATGCTTTCCGGCTCCGGCCTTGGGTTCAGGAAACGAAAATCACATTGGCTACACCGCGCCAAGTGAAAAGGGTATCCATTCTCGACATAGAAACGATCCGGCGCATAAAACAGCGTTTCATTTTCCGCATGACCACAAACCAGGCATCGCGAAGTTTCATATCTGATATCCGTCATTCCGCTCAACTTTCCATATACTCCGCAGCTATTTTTCTGCGGCGAAAAAAGTAGCCGAAAACAATCGATCCAAAATACATTTTTGTCCAAATTTCTTTGTCGCGCACAGCCCGGATTTTCACAACCGCAACCCTATTTTTCAATGCTGTCGGCAGAAGAGCCAGCGCGCCAAAGTGCGCCGCAATAATTGCCCGCAAACGTGTAAAGTCCAATTTTATTAACGCAAATCCGACAGCCATTAAATCAAGAAAAAGTCGAATTGGCAGAATCCAGACCAACGATAAAAATTCGTAATTTTTCAATAGCATCAAAATGCTGTTACGATGGTTGAGATACATTTTTTTAAACGAGTCGGGGCGCAAGGTGGAGCCTGAGTTGTGATAAACCACAGAAGCCGGTTCCGACACAATTTTGTAGCCGACAAGCATCATTCGCCAATTTAAGTCAATTTCCTCCATGTGCGCAAAAAAGCTTTCATCAAATAATCCAACCTGCTCAATGACAGATCTCCGAACTAAAAACGCCGTCCCGGACGCCCAGAAAATTTCCCGGCTTTGGTCATATTGACCGCGATCTTCTTCAAGGCTAAAAAAAAGCCTCCCCAAAGAAAAGGGAAAGCCAAAAATATCCATCAAACCACCCGCGGCGCCGGAATAATCAAATTTTTCAGGCGACGCGGCGGCAAGCAGCTTGGGTTGAACTGCGGCGATGCGCTGATCGGAGATTATTCTTCCGACCAACGGTTTTAGCCAATCACTGTCAAAAAAGGTGTCATCGTTTAAAAAAAGCACAAACTCACCTTTTGATTGAAGAAAGCCTGAATTGCATCCGCCGGCATATCCGCAATTCTCCTGATTCCGGGTTACCACAACCTTGCCGAAGTCTTCAGAAAGCGCATCGACGCTGCCATCTGTTGACGCATTATCTACAACGATAATTTCCAGATTTTTATAATCTGTTTTCAGCAACGCAAACAAGCATTTATACAGCATCTCCCGGCCTTGGTAATGCGGTATAACAATAGAAACGAAGGGTTCCTGCATCAGCTCATTCTATTTAATAGATTTGGTTGTGTCAACCGTTTTTTTTGCGGCAATCATGACTCTAACCTGATCTATTTGCTGCTGAATCATCGGCTGATCCGGCTCCAATTCTTTCCACTCTTCCAACAAGGCAATTGCTTTGTCATTTTCATCAATTTCCAGGTAAAAACCAGCCAGCCACATATAGGTTTGCACAAAGGCTTGCGCGAGATCCTGCGCGTTGGTCATACCAGCTTTTTTTATTTCTTTCAACTCTTCCAAACCGGACAGCGCCAGCGACTCAGCTTTCTCTATATCTTGCGTTTCACGTTTGATCAGTTCCGCAGTCCAAACCCTGTCCACTGGTGTGACATCATATTGATTCAGCCCCTTTTCAACTCTTTCTATAAATTTCTCAGGGAATCCAGCCTCTGAATACATTCTTGCAACCGTCACCGCGAGTTGGTAATCGCGCATTTGAATGACTTTTTCCGGCATCACCTCTTCCATTTTGTCAAGAACAAGGTTCACGTTTTCAAAGTCCTTCATGCGCAAATAATAGCTGCTCAGGCGCAGAAAAGCCGAACGGTAATTTTGCAAGAGTCCCTTTACATTCCGGTTGAAGAATACATCTTCATTATCCAGATTTCTGTACTGAAATTTTTCGAAAATATTTTTGTGCATGTGCTCATACGACATAAAATCTTCCGGCCCGGGGTATGGCATGACTTTGAATGCCAGACCGTCCATCCGCATATAATTAGGCGCGTTCTTGCTTCTGGAGCCGTTCAAACCGAGCATATTAGAGCCGGCAACCGTTACTGCGAAATAAATTGGCCTCTCGAAACGATTTGCGGCGATAATATGCAACGCCATGCGATCCTGAACTAAAATCACCGGACTTTGGCCAATCACTTTATTGTGGTATAAGTCAAAAGCAAATGTTGGTTTTTCAGGTATCGTTTCTTCGGTTAATCCTGAGTTGTCAGCAGCTTTGTTTAACTCCCTGAGCATCGTCTCTTTAGGAACAGGAATACTGATGGGTTGCGCCTTTTCCCAAAGGAGCGGGTTTAGCGCATCAACTTCTTCGTTAGAGTAACCGATGTTCACTTTGGGCTCCTCATCACGCAGCTGCTTGATGTACCAATCTGTATTTAGCAAACTAAGGTTTACAACCCGAATATCTGTTCGAATGCCATATACATATTGCAAAAACCATAATGGAAAGGTGTCGTTGTCGCCGTTGGTGAAAAGAACGGCGTTCGGTTCACAACTTTCAAGAATGTTCAGGGAGTAGTCGAAGGCAACATAATTCCCCGAACGATTATGGTTGTCAAAATTAAATGTGAAGAGATTAAACGGGACAGCCGCCAAAAGAACGCCTAAAGAGCCGCCAATCGCCACGCTGCGCAAAGAGGACTCCTTAAACCATGAGTAAACTTTTTCAAGAATGAAACTTGCGCCAATTCCTATCCAAATGGCAAAGGCGTAGAAGGAGCCGACGTAGGCGTAATCTCGCTCACGCGGTTGCGGATCCTCCTGATTAAGATAAATTGTGATAGCGACGCCGGTCATAATGAACAAGGCCATAATGGCCGAACTCCAGCGCCAATCACGTTTAAAATGACAATATAAGCCCAAAATGCCGACCAGGAACGGCAGCATCATCAAACCTCTCGGAGAGTAAACCTCTTTCACATAATTATCCGGACCCAGTGTGGTTCCATGACCAACAAATTGCCAATTAAAATATCGGATATACATTTTTTCAATTTGATATTTCCACATTGGGGCGCGGCGCACGTCGAGCGGGATGTCGCCATATTGTTCACGGTTGAGGTAGCTCACCAATTTCTTGGGCGTGTCTGGATGATTTTCATTGATGGCAGGCTTTAACCCGGAGCGAATATAGAGTGTTGTGTAGGTGGAATAACCAAGCCCCACCAGCATCAGCCCCATTAAAAACATGTTTAACAGCCGCTTTTTTTCTTTTGCCGTATAGTAGATGGCGGCAACCAAAGCAAGAAAAACCACACCGAGCGCGTAAAAAGAGAATTCATTGATAATCCAGGGAATGCCTTTTACAATACCGGGATAGATTGCGCCAAATATTGCCAGCGCGCCAGCGCCCCAGATTAAAAATGTTTGCATCTCCAATTTGGCTTTCCGAAAATATATAATCAAAAAAAGCGTTGGAATGGCCAGAATATTGAGCAGATGCACGCCGGTCGCCAGACCGATTAAATAGGCGATTAGCAAAATAATTTTATCGCCGGCAGGCTTGTCGGCTTTGTCAACCCAAACCAGAATAAGCCAAACGACAATGGCTGTAAAGAAAATTGAAACTGCGTAGACTTCCGCCTCCACCGCATTGAACCAGATTGAATCGGAGAAAGCCGCCGCAAGCGCGCCGATAACACCGCCGGAATAAACAATAATTTTATCTTGAAATGATTCCGGTTCGCTTTTCCAGGCGAGCAGCAACCTGACAATGATCAGGTAACCGAACATAATTGAGAAAGCGCTGACCAAAACTGAAATCATGTTGATGCGCAGTCCAATGTCCTCCACAAACGGAATCATTGAAAAAAATCGGCCGATTAGAATGAATAAAGGGGCTCCGGGCGGATGCGGCACTCCCATGATATATGAAGATGTGATAAACTCACCACAGTCCCAAAAGGATGTGGTAGGCGCAACCGTTATTGTGTAGACAACAAACGAGATGACAAATACCAGTCCGGCGATTATTCGATTCAGCGCCTTATGTTCCATTATATTTTAATCCTCCGAGTCGTTCGCCCTTTCCTGTAACAGGTTCATTCCTGTTATTTGATCAAGCAAAAATTATTTTCACTAAAAATAGATTTCACTACAAAAACAGCATTGGTTGCCTCTTGAAACAACTCAATGTCGACTAACCGAAAAACCGCCCAAGCGGTTCCGATAGCCCCAAACAGGCGTGATGATACGCCTGTAAATCTAATCTAAAAAAGTATTGACGACATTTTTGCTCACACCTTCAGCCTGTGGCAGATCAACCAATTGCCGACAACTCAAATTTGTCGCGATAATTCTTAAAAAAATGCGCTCGCACAGGCTGATTAACGAAATCCAAGATTTGTTTATCATTGCGCGCTAATTGAAAGGCTTCGTCGCGCGCCTGCGTCAATATTTCCGTGTCTTTAACAAGATCTGCAATTCGCAATTCAGGCAAACCGCTTTGTTTTGTGCCGAAAAATTCGCCCGGGCCGCGCAGTTGCAGGTCAACTTCAGCAATTTTGAATCCGTCGCTTGTTTCCGATAAAGTTTGCAGCCGCTTCTTTGCGTCGCCTGAAATTGGATACTTTGCAACCAAAAAGCAATGCGACTTTTTCTCCCCGCGTCCAACTCTGCCGCGAAGTTGATGCAGCTGTGGCAAGCCGAAGCGTTCGGCATTTTCAATAATCATAATTGTCGCATTCGGCACGTTGACGCCCACTTCGATGACGGTGGTGCTGACTAAAACCTGAATTTCTCCCTGTTTAAAGGCCAACATCACAGCTTCTTTTTCATCACTTTTCATTCGGCCATGCAACAAACCGACATTAAAATCACGAAAAATTCCCTCGCGGAGAAATTCGTAATTATCAACAGCCGCCTGCAAGTCAATCTTTTCTGATTCTTCAATCAACGGAAAAACAATATAAATCTGTTCACCGTCTGCAACGCATTTTTTAACAAACTGATAAATATCATTACGTTTGCTGTCGCTGCGCCAAACGGTTTTCACCTCTTTCCGTCCCGGAGGCAATTCATCGATAATTGACACGTCTAAATCGCCGTAAAGCGTGAGGGAAAGGGTGCGGGGAATAGGAGTTGCCGTCATAACCAGCACATCGGGGGTTAGTCCTTTGTCGCGCAAGGTTGCGCGTTGCAAAACGCCAAACCGATGTTGCTCGTCAATGATGGCCACGCCGAGTTTCTTATAGATCACCTTTTGTTGTATCAAAGCGTGTGTTCCAATAATTATATCGGCTTCACCCAGCGCAATGGCCTGAAGCGCAGATTCACGCTCTTTTTTTCTTTGCGAACCGATGAGCAGCGCAACATTTACATCCAGGCCGCTGAGGGCTTCCCGCACACTTAAAAAATGTTGCACAGCAAGAATTTCGGTTGGCGCCATCAACGCCGCCTGATATCCGTTTTCAATCGCCATCATCATGGTGATCAAGGCCACAACTGTTTTCCCGGAACCCACATCGCCTTGCACGAGACGATTCATCGGGGTCTTCCCTTTCATATCTTCACGTATTTCACGCAAGACTTTTTTCTGAGCGCCGGTCAATTCAAAGCTTAATGACTTGATTAAGTTCCGCGTGCGTTCGCCTACTTTGATAAATCCAATCCCTTCTTTTTGAACTTCGAATCTGCGTTTCCGATAGGCCAACATCAATTCAAGGTAAAATAGCTCGTCAAATTTCAAACGCCGCCGGGCCATGTTGAGCATTTTAGCGTTTTCCGGAAAATGTACATTTTCAATGGCTTGACGCAAACCGAGCAGCTGCCGTCTCTGGATAATATTCGCAGGCAAAGTTTCAGCGACCATGTCGCAATAAGTCGAAACAGCTTCTTTCGCGGTGCGACGAAATCCCCGGCTATCAAGCCCAACCCTGCTTAACTTGTCCGTCGAAGGATACAAAGGGATAATTCTTCCCGTGTGCAATAAATTTTCGGTTCCAGTATCATCCAACCGATCAAAATCTGGATGCGCCATTTGGAAGTCATTGCCAAACCGCGTGACTTTTCCGCTGAGCGCCAACATTTCTCCCTTCTCAAAAATTTTGCTGATCGCGACTACACTCTGAAACCACACACAGTGCAAATTTCCAGTTTCATCACTTATCGATAAAACAAAGCGTTTTTTCCGCCCTTCTTTAACGCCAAGAAATTGCACTTTCCCCACCACCGTAACTTCGGTATTTTCAATCAATTGTCTGATTTTAGTTATGTGGCTACGATCCAAATAACGGCGGGGTAAATAGTATAGCAGGTCGTGTATGGTTTCAACACCGACTTCCAGCAGCCTTTCAGCCCGTTTCTCCCCTATTCCTTTCACATATTGAACAGGCGTTTGTAAACTTTTGGTAGCTCCGGTCAATTCCAAAGTGACTTAACTGTATTCATTCTCCACGGTGCATCAAATGCGTTTACAAATTGACTCATAAATCGAGACTTGCCAGATTTGCTTTGATTTTTTTTAGATTCGACTCAAAATCACTTTTTTTCTTTTTCTCCCGCTTGATAATATCTTCAGGAGCTTTGGCTAAAAAATCGTTATTTTGCAATTTAGAGTTCAACCCTTCAAGTTGCTTTTCAATTCTAATTATTTCCTTTGACAATCTCGCGCGCTCTACGTCAAAATCGATCAAACCTTCAAGAGGAACAAAAATCTCAATGCCGTTCACAATTGCGCTGGCCGCCTTCTCAGGACGATTATGGTCATGCAAAAATGACAGGTCGTCCACTTTGGCCAAATGTTCAAGATAAGCTTTGTTCGCTGAAAGCAGTTCAGCGTTGACACCGCCGCTGGCGGAGCCGTTTGCAACAACGAGACGCGCTGTTTTGTTCGGCGCAACATTCATTTCACCACGGATATTGCGAATGGCTCCAATGATACCTTGAATGGCCTCGATGCTTTTTTCAGCTTCTTTATCCATTAAATCACGACGTTCAGTTGGCCAGGTGGAAATCATTATACTTTCAACGTCGTTTTCATTACGAATTTTCAGCCAGAGTTCTTCGGTGATAAACGGAATAAATGGATGTAAGAGCTGAAGGATGCCTTTCATAACGTAGCTGGCAACGCCGAGTGTAACCCGTTTTTCTTCTTCTCCGGATTTCCCATAAAGCCTCGGTTTAATCAACTCAAGATACCAATCGCAATACTCCCGCCAAAAAAAACCATGAACCGCTTCGGCGGTTTCATGCAGCTTGAACTGCTCCAGACTGCGCGTCACTTTTTTGATACATTTTTGGAAGCGGCTCAAAATCCATTTATCCGAAAGGTCGAGCAATTTCTTTTCTTTTGCAGACATGATAAAATCAAAATTAGCCTGCCGCAGGTCAACTTCATCCAGATTTATCCAAAGAAATCGAAATGCATTCCAAACTTTGTTTGAAAAATTTCGACCGATTTCAAAGTCATTCGGGGCAAGGTTGATATCCTGACCTTCGGAAGAAAGATCCAGCAAAGAAAAACGGACTGCGTCTGCGCTGTACATTTCAACCATTTCCAATGGATCGATGCCATTTCCGAGCGACTTGCTCATCTTTCGACCTTGCGTGTCGCGAATAATGCCGTTAAAGTAGACATCGGAGAAGGGCGTTTCACCCATAAACTCCAACCCTATCATGACCATGCGGGCAACCCAGAAAAAAATGATGTCCGGGCCGGTGACCAGGGCGTCCGTTGGATAAAAATACCTTAAATCTTCGGTCTCATTCGGCCAACCGAGCGTGGCGAATGGCCAGAGCTGTGAAGAAAACCACGTATCCAGCACATCTTCTTCCTGTTTGATGTTGGAGGAAGCGCATTTTTCGCAATTCACAGGCGGCGCAACGGCGGCAACCACATGCTGACAATCGTTGCAAGTATAGATTGGAATTCGATGTCCCCACCAAATCTGACGACTGATACACCAGTCATGTATATTCTCAAGCCAATGGATAAACACCTTTTGCCAACGCGCCGGATAGAGTTTCAACTTTCCTTTTTTAATGGCTTGCAGAGCGGGTTCGGCAAGCGGCTGCATTTTCACAAACCACTGCTCAGAAAGATAAGGCTCAACCACTGTTTTACAGCGATAGCAATGACCAACTGAATTTTGATGCTCTTCAATTTTTTCAATAGCGTCGATGCTTTTCAGTTCTTGCAGCAGGCACTTTCTCGCCTTCAGACGATCCATGCCTGCAAACTTCCCGGCTTCCTCATTCATCGTTGCATCTTCATTCATCACGTTGATCGGGGTAAGGTTATGCCTTCTGCCCATGAGAAAGTCATTGGGGTCATGCGCGGGGGTAATTTTAACTGCGCCGGTGCCAAAATCTTTATCAACAGCTTCATCTGCGATAATGGCAAGCTCTCTGCCGACGATTGGTAAAATCGCAACTTTCCCGATATATTTCTGATAACGTTTATCTTCCGGATGAACCGCAATGGCAACATCGCCAAGCATCGTCTCAGGACGAGTTGTGGCAACTGTAATGTGTTTTTTAAAACCTTTAATGGCGTATTTCAAATACCACAGGTTCCCGTTTCGCTCAACGTGATCAACCTCTTCATCAGACAACGCCGTTTGGCATCGCGGGCACCAATTAATGATGTATTTTCCCTTATAGATCAGACCTTTGTTGAAAAGCCGAACAAAGACTTCAGTCACCGCTCGCGACAACTCATCGCTCATTGTAAAGCTTTCACGATCCCAATCACATGAAAAGCCCAGGCGCTTTAATTGTTCAATAATTCGACCGCCGCGATCTTCTTTCCACTGCCAAACCCGTTCGATGAATTTTTCACGACCAAGATCATGGCGACTGCAATTCTCTTCTTTGCGCAAATGGCGTTCAACGACATTTTGCGTTGCAATGCCAGCGTGATCCATGCCAGGCAGCCACAGGGCTTCTTTTTGTTGCATCCTTTGAAATCGAATCAGGATATCTTGAATTGTATTATTGTAGGCATGTCCCATGTGCAGAACGTCGGTGACATTCGGCGGCGGAATTACAATTGTATAAGGTTGTCTCTCGGTATTGACTGAGGCTTTAAAGTAACCCTTGTTTATCCATTCCTGATAAATGCGCCCTTCAACGAGCTTCGGGTCGTAAATCTTGGGCAATTCTAGCTGCATTCCTGTTTCCTTGTGACGATTGTGAGCTGAAAAATGCAACCAATATACAAATCCGGCTTTTGAATGTCAATAAGTTCAAAACTTCAAATTCACAGCCGATCCAACACTTCAATTCAGTTCGTAAAGCGTCGAAAAAAGTGCGCCAAAATGGCTCTGCAAAGCATGGATTTCTAAGGGTAGTTCAGCTAAATTCAAAGTGACGTTCATTCACCCGGAATATCCAACGCCGCAAATAACAATGCGTCCATTTTTGATAAACGAATCTACAATTGCGCTGAAAATTGAGAACAACCCAATTGATAAGAATTTCTTCGACTCGAGGCTTTGTCATAGACGGCGATTTAGCAGGCATTTTGAGCCTCTTGTCCGGGTGTGTTTATCACGACACAATTGTGTTTTGCAGAACACATGAAAATGCAGGCAAGAACTCGTTTTTCTCATCTTTTCGTGTGTCTTCTATAACACCGGCGATGTATTTGATTAAATATTGAATAAACGATAAAGGTATACTATACAATACTTTATACTTCATTCTAAAACGTGGCACATGCTTTGACTAATGTTCAATCGAACTTCATAACAACATTTCTTATTTACTCAAGGAGGTATATCATGTATAGCAAATTTATTTTTTTACTCAAATCAAGCGTCCCGACATTGGCTCTCATTATTGCAACCAGCTCAATCATGAGTCAGAGCGTGGAAGATGTAAAGAATCAAAACAAAGCGGAAGTCAGCTTTGCGGAAGCTTATTGGGAAGGTTTGTTGCAACTGCGGGCAGGAAATATCGACAGCGCTGTCATGGCCTTCGAATACGCTCAACTGAAAAACCCCAATCATGTAAAAACCAGGGTAAATCTGGCGCGCGCCTACATCGACCAAGGCAGTTTAGAATCAGCTGAAGCGCTCATCGCGGATGTTATCATGGAAGATTCCACTAACGCCGACGCATATAGGACTTTGGGGCGAATTTATCAAACCGCCGACAGCATTGGCAAAGCAATTGAGGCGTACAGCAAATCGATTGAACTCTCTGAAGACAACCCTTACGCTTACAACAATCTTGGTTTGCTATACTTTCTGGAAGGTAAATATCAGGAAGCTGTCGACGCCTTTGAGACAGCAGTTGAACAGAAAGAAAACGTTGCTTTCTTCCATAACAATCTCGGCATGGCTTATGAAGGCTTACTTAACTTCAACGAGGCGTTGGAAAACTTTGCACGAGCGATAGAAATCGACCCGGATTACCAGAAAGCGCAAACCAATTTACTTCGTATGGAAGGCAAGTTTGGCATCGGCGACGAATCAACGACAATGACCAGCGATATTTATAGTGATATGGTTATAAGTGAGGATTTCCCTGAAACGAGCGCTGAAGTTAATAACGCTTTAAATAGCAGTCGAATGCTTTCAGCGGTTGTGTCGCCGGTTTATGAAACCGCCCCGACCGTCGCAGAAATTAAATATGATGAGGTCAATGAAAACAGCGCCATAAAGTTTGCCGGCGCGCTTGGTTTGCTGACGGCGCTTTCCATTGGACTGGTCGCCAGATCAAGTAGAAGAAATGGCAATAATCGCCGTTAAACCCACCCAAATTCCTCTCGTCTCCCCATGCTCCGTCAGCAGGTAACTGGCGGAGCTTTTTTTGCTCCATCCTAACTTATCCGGCAGCCTCACCCCTTCTTTCGTATTGAACCGTTAAACACAACGCGGTTGAACGCAACGCGATAGAAAATTAGTAGAAGAAATGCCCGTTCATATCAACCTTTCACAGAGCAAGTCATGCCGGCGGCGGCAAAATCTTATTTCAAGCGTTGGAAAAGATGAAAACCCATTTCAGTTTTTACAATGGCGCTAACTTTTCCTTTTGGTGTGTTTAGAATTGCAGTCTCAAAGTCAGCGAGCATTTCTCCTTTTTTGAAGTAACCCAGATCTCCCCCTTTTGCGGCGGTATTTTTATCAATGGATTTTGCGGCTGCAAGCCTGGCAAAGCCTTTTCCGCTGTTGTACTCAGAAACAACCGAGTCCATTTCCGCCTGGGTCGCCACCAGAATATGACGGGCTCGAAAATAATCTTTGTCCAGCGCTTTCTTCAGATCATCCATATAGACGTCATTCATTTTGAGGCCATGTCGCTCTGCGGCGGAAGCATGTTGCATCGCCATGCTATAGTTAAGCTTGGTATAAAAGGCATAAGATACATTGTTATGAGCCAGGGCGTAATTGGGCACAATTTCAAGCGCTCTTTTAAAAGTTGCAATTGCCGCATTGAGTCTGCCGCCATTCAGCAAAGACAATCCTAAACCATTATATGACTCCGCGCTCAAAGAATCGATCTGAATGGCTTTTTGATGCGCTTCAACACTTTCTTTTAATTTTCCCTGCTGACGATAGAGAGAGCCAAGATTATCTAACGCCGAAATCATTTGCGGATCCTGCTCCAGCCCTTTCAGAAAAGAAGTTTCCGCTTCTTTATACTTTCCTTTTGCATGATAAGACATGCCGAGATTATTGTGCGCGCGGGGATAGTTTGGTTTTAAGGCAAGCGCCTTTTGAGCCTCTTCAATCGCCTGATCAAAGCCCCCTGCCGAATGCAGGGCAAAGGCAAGGTTATTATGCGCTTCCGGATAATCGGGCTTGTACTCAAGAGCTTTTCTGTATTCAAAAATAGCCCGCCTGATATCTCCAAAAGCCAGGAGGGCAGCGCCGAGATTATTGTGCGCCATTGCATCTTCAGGGCTTAATTGCAAGGCTTTGAAGTAAAGCGGAATCGCCTGCTCAAGCATAGAGGAGGAATAATAAATAAAACCGAGATTAATATAGCTTTTGGCATAATTTGAGTCGACCTCTACGGCCTTTTTTAATAAGTTGATCCCCTCCTCAACTTTACCCTTGCTGATCTCCTGCATGGCTTGCTCATTCAACTCCGCGGCAGTTTGGGCATGAAGGTTTATCGCGATAAGCAAGGTAAGGCAGCCACAAATCATTGTCAGTTTTTTCATTGTTTTCATTGTTTTTCCACTCTCTATAGTACTGTTCAGCAGCTCTTGATAGGATAACCCGTCGCATGGCTTTGACCAAAACAACATATTGCAAAAACGCAAAAAATAGTGTGTTTACGAGTCAGAATCAAGCGGAAATACAGCACCGCGGGGAGCAATGATATGCACAAAATAAAAATGATCCACCGTGATAAAGTAAAAGAGATCAACCTTGTGATTGCCTAAACCATTGCAGGAGCATACAAAATGGTTGAAGAGGCATATAAAATGATTGAGGGAGCATGCAAAATGGTTGAGGAGGCATATAAAATGATTGAGGGTTAAGCAAGCTAAAAAAGAAATGTCTTTATGGATTAAAAGATATAATCAGGAGCGTAGACATTATGGTCTGGATAGAAAAACACCGGATCATATTTATTTCGAAAATTGCCAGCTGCAGCTGGCAGCAGCATGACAAAGATCACTTATAAATCACCAACAACTGTCCAGAGAGACCAGACCACTTCTGTGGTCATACCAGACACTGTCTATAATACTGAAGTTATAGACGTCTATTAAACAATTGCTGGGGGGATTTTTATTTGATGTTTATTAACAAACATAGCCTTGGCATAATTATTCATAAACACGCCACTGCTAAAGCCTTGATTCATGTGTTCAAAAAAAAGTTCTTTTGGTAAAAGATTGAGTCTGGCATTGTCTTGATTTTTTGCAAATAGAAAGATCTCATTATTGTCGTCTGTTTTATAGTATAGTCTATAAAGTTTATGAAATCGAAAATAAATTCCATCGTCTCTTTCGACAAAATCAGTTTCCTTTCTAACTCAGCGGTTCATTAACCATGAGTTAGTTTAAGATAATACGATAACATTACGACATATCCCCTTCTACCCAATCTGTCCAAGGTGATGGTTGTGCCCAGAATCGGGCTGCAAGCCACCGCCCAACCGTCCTTGCGGGTGCGGCTCCACGCATAAGCCATGCCTGGGGGTATTCCCAAACGAATAAAACTCTTTATCTTACGGTTCGGTTTCTTCCAGTCATTTCCACAACACAGTGTTCTTGTAAGCGTCTAATCAACAAACATTTCAGGCTAATTTCGTTTTCCTTAAATTTATCCACAGGCAAACGATGGCTGCCATTCCCCACATGCCAGACAGGCCAAGGGCAATGCCGGAAATGAGAATGATGAACGGCATTTTTTCAACCAATTGTCCGGGGATCAGCAATGGCGCCACCCGACTAACAGCGGCAAGGTTTAGCAGCCAGAAGGTAGTTGAAACCAGTTGCGGCGAGGCAATACGCTTTTTTTTCAATAAGCCGGGAAGCATTCTCGGCGCAATGCCAAAAATCAAATTGCTGATGAAACCCAGCAGGTAGGCGTGACGAATAGCATCGGAGCTGATTGGTAAATCCATATCAAACAGCAACGCCGCGCCAGAAGCTATCTCTAACAAAGCGGCAAATAGCAACCAGCAATAGGCGGCGTAAATCAGGTTTTCAAATTTACCAAACTCACCATAGTCAGGCAAGCCGGGTCGCGTTGCGCGCCGATCAGCGCCTGGTTCACCAATTCGATTGACTGTCCATGGATTTTTTCGGCGGGTCAGGATATCTAATTTCCAAATAAAAGTAAGAATCAAGACCGCCTTAAGAACCGACCCCAATGCGCTCCACTGGATGAAAAATGTTTGCGCTGGGGACAAGATTATTAGAATGAATGGAATTGTTTGCAGCAAAACAGACAAAAAATATAAAATAGCGTACTTTTCTGACGGCCAGTTAACAGAAGGCAAACGTAAAAATAAGGGCAATAGCCGTATTGAAAAAGCCATGGCGATTGGCAAAAGCGTTAAATACAAAAACAGCTGCACCGAGATTTCATTCCAGGATTGATCAATGCTGATTTCTTGTCCAAACGCCTGAATAGTCAGAAGCGCGACAACCATTGCCGGATAAATAAGCCATCCGGAAAGCATCATCAAAAAAAAGGGTCGAACTCCCTTTAATGCCGCTCCAGAACCCAAACGGGTGTTTTTACTTTGGCGAAGAACAGAAATCAACATTATTACATACAATGCGCATCCCAAAAAGACTAAAGTGGCGCCGACCACAATGAGGCCGTTGGTGAAATGATAAAACAGACCCGGTTGTAAATAGGCATGATAAGATTGACAGAGATAGCGCAGAAGAAGACCGCTAACAATGAATATTAACACCAGATTTTGTCGCCCCTGCTTTTGGTTGACCACATGCGCAATGCGTGGAATAAAATGCAAACTGATTGCGATGATAAACAGGCCCGCCCAACCAATAAGCTGAATTTGACCGTGCGCCTGAATATAAGGTTGAAAAGTGGCGCGCAATGGAAAGCCAAATCCGATTACCGAAATCAGATGCGCGCCGATTGCAAAACCAGCAAATAAAGCCAGACCCAGCGCCCAGTAAATAAACTTTTCCTGGAAAGCGCTATGCTGCATTCTGGTCGTCATTCAGGTTTTCGATCTTGACAGGCTTTATTTCGTCTTGCAACGCAAACCGGAATACTTTAGCATAAAAAAAGAGTTCCGCTTCAACCGAGCGGATGATGTTATGCGCCTTGCGAAAACCATGCTGCTCGCCTTCAAAGGCCAGATAGGCGGCTGGAATTCCTTTTTCACGCAATGCCTTGAACATCATTTCGGCTTGATTTGGCAGAACAATTTTGTCTTCCAAACCTTGCATCAGAATTACCGGACAAGAGAGTTGCGCGGTTGCATGAATAGGAGAACGTTCCCGGTAAAGCTCTTTGCCTTCCGGGTAAGGCGCGATAAGTCGATCAAAATAATGTGATTCAAATTTATGCGTATCTTTCGCCATTGCTTCCAGATCGCAGATGCCATAATAGCTGGCGCCAGCTTTGAAAAAATCATGAAAGGTAAGCGCGGCAAGCGTCGTGTAGCCGCCTGCGCTCCCCCCTGCAATTGCAATTCGACTTGGATCGCAGCGTTTTTGCGAAATCAGATGCCTGGCGGCGTGGATACAGTCTTCCACATCGACGACGCCCCACTTTCCGTCGAGGCGCTCTCGATATTCACGCCCATAACCTGTGCTGCCGCCATAATTCACATCCAGAATGCCAACCCCGCGACTAGTCCAGAATTGCTTTTGTAAATCAAGGGTGCATTCGGTTGCGCCGGTTGGACCGCCATGACTTTTTACAATGAGCGGCGGTAATTCAGCGGCGGGCGCGGTATAATCCGGGTTGTGCGGCGCATAATAATAGGCATGAGCGGTTTTTCCATCCATCGTTTCAAATTCTATTGCCTCAGGCGCGGAAATAAGAGACAATGGAAAGCTCACATTAGAAGATTTAAATAAAACTTTGTAGTCATTCTTGTCTAAGTTCAATTGCACAACAGATTCAGAAGTTTTGCCTGACCCGGCAAAAAATAGCGCAAATTCGTTGCAGGCGCGAACATTGTCAAAATGCGTGAACGGTAAATCAAGCGCCTGGAATTTGCTATTTATCGTTGACAGCAGGGCCAATTTCCATTTTCCTTGCTCGCAGAATGTGCAAACGATCTTTTCGGCGGATGCAAAAGCATAAGTGGACATCCCGAACACCCATTGCGGCAAACCGAATTCAGCTTTCATCTCTTTCAAACAGATGACGCGTTCATTCTGAAATTTGTAAATATTCCACCAACCGGTTCTGTCTGAGATGAAATACAGAATGCCGTCAGGCGACCATTGCGGTTGAAAAACCGACTCTGACGCGCCGCCAACAACCAGGCGTTGATTTAGAACAGCGCCCTCGTTGGATAAATCAGCCAACCAAAGCTCGCTGCCATCCCATGGCATATTCGGGTGATTCCAGGCCAGCCAGGCGATTTGGGCGCCATTGGGACTGATGGTCGGGTTTGAGTAGAAGTCATGCCCCCGGACTATTTTTTCAGGCGAATTGAGCTGATCCACACTTAGAGAGGCAATACAATTTTCTTCTTCACCATCGCCAGAATGATCTTCCATCACCAGAAATAATTTGTCGCGTTTTTTGTCGAAAACAGGATCGGCATAACGGTAAGCGCCAGGCACCGAGAGAGCTTCCGGTTGACCGTCGGATTGCTGCTTGTAAATTCGCCCGTCAGAATCATTGGAAAAATAGACAATTCCCTGGTGAATGGTAAATGCGCCGCCGCCGTATTCATGAGCGCGGGAGCGAACGTTGAAATCAGTCGGCGTTAAATCAACAATCTGGCCGCTCTTTTTATATTTGACGAGTAGATGTCTTCCTTCTTCAGAAGGGCGTCTTTCTTCCCAATAGATATGATTGGCGTCAATATGAGTTTGCCGGAGTCGAACGGTGTCTTGAACCAATGATTTTGCGGAGACAGGCGACTTCCAGGCGCCATAAGGAGTTTCTTTTTGTTTGGCCATTTTTTTCTTTTCTTACGTTTTTGATAAAAAATAATTTATTTTCGGCAAGTTAAAAACAAACAGGTGTGAATCAAGGGATTCACATTATCTTTTTCATTATAATAATAGTGGACGCCATGAAAAAATACCTGACCGCTTGCACAATGGACTGCCCGGACACTTGCAGCCTTTCTGTTGAAGTAGAAGAGGGCAAAATTTCAAAAATCGGCCCTTCTGATTTAAATCCCGACACACAAGGCTTCATCTGCGCAAAAGTGTCGCGCTTTGCGAAACGCGTTTATGCAAAAGAGAGAATTTTACAACCGCTGCGTCGGGTGGGCGAAAAAGGCGCCGGAGCGTTCCAGGAAATTACCTGGGATGAAGCCGCCGCTGAGATTTCCGGCAAACTGACGCAGATTCGAGCCGAGTATGGCGGCGAGGCGATTCTTCCCTACTATTACGGCGGATCAAATGGCCTGTTGGGACAAGATACGGCCGATCGCGCATTTTTTGCGAAATTGGGCGCTTCAAGGTTGGCGCTTACCGTTTGCGCCGCGCCCACCTCCGAGGCTGCAAGGTGCATGACAGGCAAAATGCCCGGCGCGCCGTTCAGTGACTATGTTCATGCAAAATTGATCCTTATCTGGGGAGCGAATCCAAAGGTCTCCAATATTCATCTTGCGCCCTATTTAAAAGAAGCAAAGTTGCGCGGCGCGAAAATTATTGCCATCGATCCTGTCCGGAATTTTTCGGATAATGAAATTGATATGCATGTGGCTATTCAGCCCGGAACAGATGTTGTCCTGGCTCTGGCTTTGATTCAATATTGGCGAGAGAATAATCTGTTAAACGATGATTTTATTCGCGAGCAGACCAAAGGAATTGCCACACTTTTACAGGCTTGCAACAGCTACTCTGTAGAAAGAGCTGCGCAAATATGTCAGGTTCCCGTTGATCAAATCACCAGACTTGCGCGACTCTACGCATTTCACGACCCAGCTCTTCTGCGCATTGGCTGGGGTCTTGAACGGAACCGAAATGGCGGTTCCGCCGCCGCGGCAGTGTTGGCCTTGCCTGCGGTATTAGGTAAATTTGGCGTTCCCGGTTCAGGCTATACATTGAGCAATTCAGGGTTCTATAAAGTGGATGGACGAGAGTGCGCGGCAAGCCAGCCCTGGAATACGCGAATCATTAATATGAATAAGCTTGGCAAAACATTGTTGCATGCGTCTGAGCCGCCAGTCAAATGCCTGTTTGTCTATAATTGCAATCCTGCGGTAACTGTGCCTGACCAGAAGGCAATTTTAGCCGGACTTTCTCGAAATGATTTATTTACCGTTGTTTCCGAGCAGGTAATGACCGACACCGCTAAATTCGCCGATATTGTCTTGCCCGCCACGACTTTTCTTGAGCAGGAGGAGATGCACAACGGATACGGCAGTTATGGCGCGCACTATATCGCGCCGGTCATCGAGCCGATGGGAGAAGCGTTGCCCAACGAACAAATGTTTGCTTTCCTCGGCAGGCAAATGGGATGGCGGGACAAAGCTTTTCTTGAAACAACGGAAGATTACCTCAAACGCGCCGCGCGTTCCGTGCAAGGCTTTGGCAAAGAACTCCAGCTCGACGAATTAAAGCAAAAGCGAATCCAGAAAATAGATGAGCAACTCATTCAATTTAAGAATGTATTCCCATTTACGCCGGACAGGAAGATCAATTTTTCACCGCAACAATATGGCGTCGATTTTTATGGATTCAAGGAAGTACATGATGAAAAATTTCCCCTTGCGCTCATTTCTCCGGCCAACAACAGAACCATAAACAGCAGTTTGGGCGAGTTCAATTTACCGGAACTATTTCTTACGCTAAATCCCCGCGACGCAGAATTTCGCAGCCTCGAAAAAGGCGAAACGATCCGTGTTTTCAACCAACTGGCGGAAGTAATTGTCCGTCTAAAAATTAGTGACTGTGTAAAGCCCGGCGTCGCCATTTTACCCAAGGGCGCCTGGCGAAAAGCCGCTATCAACCATCTGACCAGCACAGCCCTTTGCGATGATTCGCTTTCCCGCATTGGCAAAGGCGCGACTTTTAACGACGCAAGGGTTGAAGTGGAAAAATATCGTGAAAGCGGCAAAGATGATTAGCTTCGTTTGGATAGTTGTTGCCCTGCTGTAAAATCAGTTTTGGTAGCAACTTTCTTTACGTTTAAGGCAGTTGCTACGTGATTCCTTCGGTTACATCGGCAATCACAAGGTGGATCATTTTTACCTTGTCATTATCACGTGTATGAAAAAGACAAAAACAATTTTCCTGCTGATTCTCAGGAACTGATTCTCAGGAACTGATTCTCAGGAAGAAAACACTGGTTTTAAGCAAAAAAGAAAAAATCCGTGCTCATCAATGTTAATCTGTAATGTTAATCTGTGGCTAATAGCGACGCTCGTACAGAATTTTTTGCTTAATACTATCCCGGTTTGAATGCGTTTTAAATTATTGGCTATTCAAAAAAACGCTTCCTTATCAATGACTCTGTTGATTTAATGCAAACCAACATCATAACTTCATTAAAGTAAGTAGTTTGTATTGATTTTTATGTTTGGTTTTTTAAAATAGATTCACTATGTTATCTACTTAATAATTAAGCAGATAACAAGAAACTTTAGTAAGCGCCATGTTTAAGAAAACAACTAACCAATCGTCT
>Ga0316190_10001112_pt1 | contig 19292 bp, 14 predicted proteins | sample Eddworburrow2_MG_FD_204929 | JGI IMG/M metagenome (GOLD analysis project Ga0316190, IMG submission 204929) | Coastal sediment microbial communities from Maine, United States - Eddy worm burrow 2 | ecosystem: Environmental > Aquatic > Marine > Coastal > Sediment | place: USA: Maine | collected... | reverse complement strand
GGCTGATATGCTCCTTTTCGGCCGACTTACAGCGGGGGGAGCCACTTATCAACCGTCGGCCTTTTGTCCAAGCGCCGAGGTCCGTGGAAACAAGTCGTAAATGATTAATCGGACCGACCATTGAGCCGGTCTCGGGCGAGACAGGACGTCGCAGCTACACGCGAGGTGTTGTTGGAAGCCGGCCGCCAGCTTCTCACCGAAGCAGGCCCGTCGGAGTTTCTTGAGGTCAAGTTGATCGACGCCTGCAAGCGCGCCGGGTACACCACCGGGGCTGCCTACCCGATCTGGAAGAGCCAGCGGGGCTATCAGCGGGACCTCGCCCACTACGTGGCTGCCAACTTCGAGTGGGCCGGGTCGTCGGCGATCGAAGTCGAGTTGCTCGAAATCGTGGCCACCAGCAGCGGGCTGGAGGAGACGATACGGCGGGCCGCCCCGCTGTACCTCCACACGGTCGTCACCAACGAGGACTTCTACATCGCCCTCAGGTTCTGTTCGGTCCGGGAGCCGAGCGAAGAACTCAGTTCAGCGCTGCTCAAAGGCTACGAGATCGTCCACACCAGCTTTGTTGAACTGTTCAGCGGTGTCCTGGAGCTCTACCAGCGACGCGTTCGCGCACCGTTCACCGTGGATCAGGTGACCGCCGCCATCACCGGCTTGACTGAGGGTCTGGCTCTGCGGCACCGGATCGAACCGGACATGGTCACGCCAACGTTCGCTGTCGAGGACCACGAACATCGCTCCACGCTGTACGCCGAAGCCCTGCTGGCCATCGCCATCCACTTCACCGAGCCGATTCCGCCCGAGTAGGCCAAACCGGTCGCTGGCGCGGTTTGCGCTGGTGGGTATGCGCAGAACGTATAAATCGGTCGCATTCGTGGGCAGGGGTGTCGTCGGGTGAAACTGGCGCCATGGCGATGACGAAACCAGGCGACGGCATCGACGCGGACCCGACACCCGCTCGAGGTGGCGTCGATTCGCGGCGGGCATGGAAGGTGATGGTGGCCGCCCTCGCCGTCAACGCCGTCGCCTTTGGAACCGTCTACACCTTCGGGACGTTCTTTGAGGCCATGGCCACCGAGTTCGACACGGGTCTGGGCCCGACGTCCATCGTGTTCGGCATCACGCTGTTTTTGTTCTTCGGCACCGGCGCCGCTTCGGGTTTCCTGGCCGACCGTTATGGCCCGCGACCGCTCGTCTTTGTTGGTGGGGCCCTGTTCAGCGGGGGGCTGTTTCTCACCAGTCAGGTCGAGGTGCTGTGGCACGGCTACTTCACCTACGGGGTGGGGGCCGGCTTCGGTGGCGGTCTGTTCATCGCCCCGCTGTTTGCTGCCGTGGCCGGGTGGACCGATCGTTACCGGGCCATCGGGCAGGGTGTCGCTGCCACCGGGAGTGGTCTGGGTACCTTGGTGTTGTTGCCGCTGGCCAACCGGCTGATCGAACGCAACGGTTGGCGCAGCGCCTATGTCACCCTGGCCGTGGTGGCGGGCGTGGTGTTCTTCCTCGCCGGTCTGGCCGTTGACCGACCCCCGGTGCAGCAGGCGGCCCGGGCCGGCCGTCACCTGGGGGCGGTGCTGCGAACCAGAAGCTTTCGGCGCCTGGCCATCGGGGCCGCCATGGCCTCGGCGGCGCAGGGTTCGGCCTTCGCCTTCACCGTGGTGTTCGCCACCGATGCCGGTATCTCCTCCGCCCGGGCCGCCCTGATCGTGGGGGTAGTCGGGGCGTCGAGCATCGTCGGCCGCCTGCTACTCACTGGGCTGTCCAACCGGATCGGGCCGGTTCGCATGCTGCAACTGTGCTTCATGGGTCAGCCGGTGGCGTTCGCCATCTTGTTGTTCGCAGGTTCGAGCTACGCCCTGCTCCTGGGCTACGCCATCGTGTTCGGGGTGGCCTACGGCGGTTTTGTGGCCCTTATCGGCCAGGTTTCGGCCCACCTGTTCGGGGTCCGCGGTCTCAGTATGGTGTTGGGCTGGGTCTACCTCGCCGCCGCCACGGGCAGCCTGATCTACCCACCAGCGGTTGGCTTCCTGGCTGACGCCACGACCTCCAACAACGGCCCCAAGCTGGCCATCATCGCCGTGGCCGCCCTCGGCTCGCTCTACCTGCTTCGCCTCGGCCCCGACCCGGTCCCGGCCGACGAAATGCACGCTGGTCCGGCTGTCGGGTAACGGCTGAACAACCAGTAACGAAGTGATAGCGACCGAGGAAGCACAGGTCGGGGTCTCCTGGGCGCGCCCAGCCTCCGGTAAGTGGTTGTGGTGGTGAAAAGCAACCAGGTGTGACCAAAGTGGCAGAATGACTTGCGCAACGATGGACAAGCTGTAACGGTTGGGGAGCAGTCAATCGGGGAGGACAGTGATGAGGGCGCAAGTAACAAAGTTCATGGCAATTTTGTTTGCTTTGACGTTGATAGCAGCAGCCTGTGGGGGTGAGGGTGTCGATGGCGAAGAATCATCCGACGTCACGTCCGACACCGGAGAACAGGACCAACAGGTCGAGGCAGATAGGGCCGAAGGTGAAGCCACGGGCGAAGACACCACGGTGGTCGACACCGGTGAACCGGTGCATGGAGGCCGCCTGATCTACGGGCTCGAGGCCGACTCGGCCAACCCCTGGACCCACTACGCAACCTCGTGTGCCATCAGTTGTCGCATGATTTTCCGGGTCATCACCGACGCCTTGTTCGCCACCGACCAGAACGGTGAGATCCAGCCCTACCTGGTGGAGACGGTGGAGCCCAACGATGATTTCACCGAATGGACCATGACCATCCGCGATGGTATCTCTTTCCATGACGGCACCCCGCTCGATGGGGCCGCCGTCAAGTACAACATCGACACCTGTCGCTTCAGCCCGCTGACCGGACCCGCCTTCCTTGGCCTGGCCGACGTCACCGCCGAGGGTCAGACCGTCACCATGTCCTACAGCGCACCGGAGGCTCTGGGTCCCAAGGCCCTGCGGACCGAGGTGTGCGGGATGATGTTCTCGCCGGAATGGATGCAGACGCTGTCCAACAATCCCCTGCTTTCAGAAGAAGAGCAGGCCGCAGCCACCGGCAACCCGGCCGAGCCGGTTGGTCTCGGGGCGTTCAAGTTCAAGTCCTACACCCCCGGTAACGGCAACAGCTTCATCGCCGAGCGCAATGAGGATTACTGGCGGGGCGATGGTCCCAACTCGGTAACCGGAGAAGGCCTGCCCTACCTCGACGAGGTTGAGCTGGTGGTCGCCGTCGATATTCAGGGCCGTTCCAACGGTTTGAAGTCGGGCCAGTTCGACGTCATCCACACCGCCAACGCCGACGAGATTTCCAAGTTTGAAGACGACGGCGAGTTCAAGCTGCTCCAGGCCAACGACTTCGGCGAGACCAGCTACTTCCTGGTCAATGTCGGTCAGGGTGAGAACCCGGTGCTGTCGGCGGTGCGGGGTGTTGACAACCTGGCAATGGACCCCAACGACCTCAACGCCACCAACCCCATGGTCCATCTCAGTTGCCGCCGGGCCCTGGCCCATGCCATCGATCGGCAGCGGGTCGCCGATGAGCGGGGAGCGGGCATCGTCGCCCCGGCTAACGGGCCGTTCCCCCCGGGCTCGATTGGCCACCTTGAGGACTCCGGCTATCCCGCCTTCGACCTCGAACTTGCCGCCACCGAATGGGAGAGTTGCAAGGCCGACTTCGGCACCACTCCGGTGGCGTTCTCGTTCAACACCACCAACGACGCCTTCAACGTTGAAACCAACGAGTTGGTGGCCGCCATGTGGACCGAGGCCTTCGGCGACGAGGTCGATGTCAGCATCGCCCCCATTGAGCAGGGGCAGTACATCGGTCTGGCCCTGGCCGGTGTCTTCCAGGTTCAGGGTTGGCGCAACCACGCAGGCGTCGACCCCACTGAACAGTGGTACTGGTGGAACTCGGCCACGGCCAGCCCCATCGACCCCGAGGTGCCGGAACTGGCGTTGAACTTCGGCCGCTTCCAGGACGCGGCGATGGACGAGCAGTTCACCATCATCCGCCAGAACCCCGACCCGGCGGCCCGCAAGGCGGCGGCGGAAGAGGTCAATCGTCTGTTCGGCGAGAACGTCTGGAACTTCTGGACCACGTGGACCCTGTGGGGCATCGTGGCCAATCCCCGGGTCCAGAACATCACCAACCTTGAGCTTCCCGACGGCGCAGGACCCACCTTTCCCGTCATCGCAGGTAAACACCACGTGACGCAGATGTGGTGCACCGACGGTGACTGCCAAGGTTGAGTGGTGTGCTCGGAAGCCTGCAACAACTGAGGGCCAGGCCTGGCCAATTTGCCACGATCTCCATACTCGTGGTGATTGTCTGGGCCTGGTTCGCCCGACCCCCGGTCAGCTGGACCTTTGGTCTGATCGTGCTGATCGGGACGACGGCGGCGTTCTTGACCAACGGCCCCTACGCCGTGCGGCGGGTGCTGGGGATCATCCCCATCATGTTCGTGGTGTCGTTCCTGGTCTTCAGCCTGGTGGCCACCCTTCCCGGTGACCCCGCCATCAACATCCTCGGACCGTCGGCCACTCCTGACGCCGTGGCCAGAATCAACGCCGAACTCGGTCTCGACGAACCCTTCTTCAACCGTTACGGCAACTGGCTGGGCGATGCGGTGGTCGGTGACCTGGGGGAGTCGGTGCTGCTGCGGGAGGACGTGGCCGACGGAGTGTCACGCTCAATCACCCCGTCACTCCAGCTCATGGCCTACTCGTTGATCCTGGCGGGGGTGATCTCGTTCCCTCTTGGGGTCTACACCGCCTACCGCAACGGGCAGCGTCAGGACCGGGTGATCAACACGGTGATGTTGGGCTTCTTCGCCGTCCCGCCGTTCGTGTTGGCCATCTTCTTCGTGTTGTTCTTCGCTATCGGGGGGTTGAGCATCTTTGGCACCCAGATCGGTTTCAAGATCCTGCCCGGAGCGCGGTACGTGCCGTTGGGGGAGAGCGTCCCTGAGCATTTTAAGCACATGGCCCTGCCCGCCATGTCGCTCGCCCTTGGCCAGTCGGCGGTGTTCATGCGCCTGCTGCGGGCCGACATGATTGGCACCCTGAGGTTGCCTTTCATCGACCTCGCCCGGTCCAAGGGGCTGTCGACGAAGCGGATTCTCTGGCGCCATGCCCTGCGACCTTCGATGTTCACTCTCTTGACGGTCATGGGCTTCACCACCGGTGCCCTCATCGGAGGTGCCTTGATCACCGAAGTGATCTTCACCCTCCCCGGTATCGGGGGTTACATGTTTGGCGCCATTGCCCAACGCGACTTCATTGCTGTCCAAGGGGGAACGCTGGTGATCGCCACGCTGTACATCCTGATTCTGGTCATGGTCGACTTTCTCTACCTGGCCATCGACCCCCGCCTGAGAACTGGTGGCGGAGGACTGGGGGGCGACAGTGGCTGACATCGACGCCACCAGCCCAGCGGTGCCGGACACACTCACCGACACCTTGATCCCACCGAGCGGTGTCTCCTCCGCCGACGACGGGGTGCGGCGGGCCAAGCCCCTGGGCTTCATGTTCTGGTTGTCGGTGACGTTCCTGACGGTATTGACCCTGGCCGCCATCTTCGCCGAAGTGCTCCCGCTCAAGGGCCCAGCCGAGACCTTCGCCGGTCTCAACCGCAACGGTCCGAGCCCCGAGTTCTGGTTCGGCAACGACGGCAATGGCCGCGACATCTTCAGCCGGGTGATTTTTGGGGCCCAGGTGTCGCTCATCGTGGCCTTTGTCGGGGCCACGCTGGCCCTGCTCATCGGGGGCGTGATTGGCATGGCCGCCGGCTATTACCGGCAACGGGTCGACACCATGATCACCAGCTTCACCGACGGCACCCTCGTTATCCCGCCCTTGATCCTGGCCCTTTCGTTGATTCTGTTTCTCGACAGCACCTCCGAGCGGCGGGTCTTCATCCTGATCCTCGTGTTCGTGCTGTTGTCCATTGCCCCGATCGCCCGGGTGGTGCGAGCGTCGACCCTGGTGTGGTCGGAGCGGGAGTTTGTGCTGGCGGCACAGACCATGGGGGCCCGAAACGGACGAATCATGTTCCGCGAGGTCCTGCCCAACGTGGCCCCCGCCCTCGTCAGCTACTCACTGATCGTGATGGCCAACCTGATCGTGGTTGAAGGAGCCGTTGCCTTCCTCGGGCTCTCGGTTCCACCCCCCACCCCCACCTGGGGCGACATGATCAACAAGGGGCGAACCGACCTCGACGTCGCCGCCCATATCAGCCTGTTCCCGGCGCTGATCATGTTCCTAACCGTGCTGGCACTGAACTTCGTCGGCGACAAGCTGCAGGAACGCAGCGAACCACGAGAGTCGGTGCTCTGATGGCGGGAACTGGCAAGGCCCATCTGCGGACCCCGGAAGAGACATTGCTGCGGGCGGAGGATCTGACCGTCGAGTTCCCGGTTGGCACCAGCGGTGACGTGGTCCACGCCGTGAGCGGGATCTCTCTCGACCTCGTCGAAGGGGAGACCCTGGGCCTCGTCGGGGAATCGGGTTGCGGCAAATCAACGACCGGCCGGGCCATCATGCAGGTGCCTCAGCCGACCTCGGGTTCGGTCACCCTCGACCACGTCGAGTTGACCGATCTCGGCCCCGAAGCCATGCGCCGCACCCGCCCGGTGCTGCAGATGATCTTTCAGGATCCGATCTCGGCCCTCAACCCCCGTCGGACGGTGCGCGACATCGTCGGCGAACCGTTGCAGGTGTGGTGGGAAGAAGAAGACGGCCGACCCCCGACCTCGGTGTGGTTCGAAGACTTCGGTCGGTTGTTCCAGCGGGTGGCGGCCGTGGTTACCTGGCCGGTTCGTTTTCTGGTGCCGCCCGCCATCACCGCCCTGGTGTTGTGGATCATCAGCGAGGCCGTTGAGGAGCGCAGCCTGGAGGACCAGCTGGGCTGGACCGAGATCCCGGCCCAGATCATCGGGTTCCCCGTTCTGGCCATTGCCGCCGTCATCGCCACGGTGCTGGTGGCGATGGGTATCGTCTGGCTCACCTTGGCCATGATCGTGCCCTTCGGTGTCGTGTCGAAGGTATTGGGCCAGATCCCAACCCTGGTCGGCCTGGCCGCTGCCGGTTTCGCCACCGCCGTTGCCGTGTTCATGGTGCGGCGGACCTGGGACAGTTTTGTTGGCCCGCCGGTGTTGCTGCTCCGGGCGGTGATGGTGACGGTCGCCGCCATCGTCGGTACCTGGTTCCTGGCTTCGTTGCTGGCCCCGAGGCGGGCCGGGGCATCAGGGGTGGCCGCAGCCCTGGTGGCGGTTCTCGGCCTGCAGGTTTTCTACATCTCCGGCCTCGACGGGACGGTGAAACTGCTTGTTGTCATCGCCTCGGCTGTTGTCGACACCCTGCTGTACCTGCTTGTGCGCCACCAATTGGATCGGCGGCGGGCCGAGATGCGGGAACGGGCCGAGCCCCGGGTGCGTGAGATGTTGGAGACCGTCGGCATCAACCCGGACAACGCCCTCGACCGCAAACCGTTCGAGTTCTCCGGCGGGCAGGCCCAACGGTTGTCCATCGCCCGGGCCCTGATCATGAACCCCAAGGTGATCATCTGCGATGAGCCGGTGTCGGCCCTGGATGTGTCGGTCCAGGCGCAGATCCTGAACCTGCTGGAGGACATGAAGGCCCAGTACGGGCTGACCCTGGTGTTTATCGCCCACGACCTGGCGGTGGTGAAGAACGTCAGTGACCGGGTGGTGGTGATGTACCTGGGCAAGATCTGTGAGGTGGCCAACCCCGATGTGCTCTATGAGGCGCCAGCCCACCCATACTCGCAGCTGCTGCTGTCGGCCATCCCCCACCCCGATCCGTTGATCGAGGCCCGGTCGAGCGAGGGAGCCGCTGACTTGCCCTCGCCGGTGCACCCCCCGAGCGGGTGCCGCTTCCGGACCCGCTGTCCCCTGGCCCAGCAGCGTTGCACCGACGAGGAACCGACCGTTCGTTTGGTGGCTCCGAACCAGTTTGTGGCCTGCCATTTCCCGCTCGTCGGAGAGGCCGCACCATGACCGGATCCAATCTCGCCCCCACCGACGCCGACCGTCCCGGCCACCTTGGTTCGACCTCCGACTCGGGGGCTCCGGTCGACGCCGCTGCGGGTTCTGATCCCGACGAGACGATCCTGGAGGTCAAGAACCTCACCACCCAGTTTCGTACGCCTGCCGGTCCCCTGGTCGCCGTCGACGACGTATCGTTCAGCCTGAAACGGGGCCGGGCCCTGGGTCTGGTTGGAGAATCGGGGTCTGGGAAGAGTGTCACCGCCCGTTCGGTGATGCGCTTGCTGCCCCGCAGCAACGTGGTCACCACCGGTGAGGTCATGCTCCACGGGATCGACATGATGTCGCTGAGCGACAAGGAGTTGCGCAGGGTTTGGGGCCCCGAGGTGGCCATGGTCTTCCAGGACCCGTTGGGGTCGCTCAACCCGGTGATGAAGATTGGCCAGCAGGTGGCCGAAGGACTGCGGGTCCATCACGGCGTCTCCCGCCGCGAGGCCCGCAGCGCCGCCCTCGCCCTGTTGCAGAGTGTGGGTATCCCCTCACCCGAGACCAGGATCGAGGAGTACCCGCATCAGTTGTCCGGTGGGATGCGCCAGCGGGTGGTGATCGCCATCGCCTTGGCCTGCGGACCTAAACTGCTCATCGCCGACGAGCCAACGACGGCACTCGACGTCACCGTCCAAGCCCAGATCCTCGACCTGTTGCAGGACCAGCAGCGCGACCGGTTCATGCCGCTGATCCTGATCACCCACGATCTCGGGGTGGTCGCGGGCCGCACCGACGAGGTGATCGTGATGTACGCCGGGCGCATCATGGAGCGGGCGCCGACGTCGGTGCTGTTCCGTGACATGAAGATGCCCTACACCGAGGCCCTGTTCCGCTCCATCCCCAAGATTGAGTACCAGAGCCACACCCGGTTGGCCATCATCCCCGGGCGACCGCCGAACATGGTTGATCCACCGGTGGGCTGCAAGTTCGCCCCTCGCTGTCGCTACGCCCAATCCCGCTGTTTCGAGGAGGAACCGGAGCTGACCCCCGCGATGGATCGTGATCACGTCTTCCGCTGCTTCTACCCGGTGGGCACGCCCGAAGGGGCGGCCGCTCTGCAGCACAATATCGAAATCGGCCGTGTCAGCGCCGGTGGTGATCTCGTGGCCTGAGCTGCCGTCAGGCCGACGGCCAACGGGAGTGGATGAAGAATTCAACGGCGCCACGGTGGCCGGTGATCACTGATTCCATTGAGTTCTGAACGTCCCACCCGGCCTTGGTCAGCCCGACCCGGGCACGCTCAACGGCGTGTTCCAACTCTTCACGGAGCCGGGGCAGTTCGGCGGTTGCCAGTTCGAACATGGGCTTGACCAGGCCGATGAAGTCGGTGCCTGCGGTGGGCACGTTGTTGGCCGCCAACTGTTGCCCGACGTCACGCAGGGCCAGCTTGGTCACATCACAGACGATGACGCTCGGCCGGGCGCCGAGCAGTTCGGGGGTCACCGCCGCCACGTTGGTTCGCTCCAGGCAGACCACCCGGGGGTCCTGGCGCAGAGATCCGAGCAGCTGACCGAAACCGACGTCGACGGCATACACCGCGGCCGCCCCTCGATCGAGCAGGGCCTGGGTGAAGCCGCCAGTGCAGGCTCCGAGGTCGAGGGCCACCGCCCCCTCGGTTTCGATCCCGAAGCGCTCCAGGGCGGGGGTCAGCTTGCGCACGCCCTGCAGGGTGGTGGCCGTCTTGACCACGATCCGGGCCGTAGGCAGCACCTGGGAGGAGGGGTTGGTGACGATGACTCCGTCGACACTGACCCGTTGCTCGGCCAGCGCCAGTTCTGGATCGTCGACCGGAGGGTCGAGTTTGGCCAGTCGGCGCAGGAGGGGGACACGGCGGGCCATGGCCAAACCCTGGCCCATGGCGGCCAGGAGGTCAATGACCTGCGCCTCGTGGCCCCGACCTTTCTCCCATCCGGTCGACCAGTCCAGGGCAACAGGACTTCCGGCCGGCTCCGATCCGAGGTGGACGAACCAGTCCGAGGGTGGGTCACCGGACCCCGAGACGGTCGACCCAAGGCTCAATCGAACGCACAGAGCGGCGACCGACTACAGTGTAAGTCGGTGATCCCCGGTGCTGTGGGGTCCGAGACGTGAGAGGACCGCTTCGCATGGCTGAAAGCCCCCCGGTCGCCGACTGGGCGACCGATTTCGACCACATTCACCCGAGCTACAACGAGGACGTCCACCAGATCTGGGACGATCTACGGGCCAACTGCCCCGTGGCCCACTCCGACCGCTACGGCGGGACGTGGCTCCCCACCCGCCACGAGGACATCAGGGCTATCGCCCACGATACCGAGAACTACACCTCGGTCGGGGTTGTCGTGTCCCCAAACAAGCCGGACGATCCCCGCCCCATGGGTGGCGCCCCTCCCATCACCTCCGATCCGCCATTCCACGGTGAGGCCCGACGCCTGCTGCTGCCCCCCTTCTCGCCCAAGGTGATCGCCGGGTGGGAGGACACCACCCGGGCCCTGTGCCGTCGACTCATCGCCGAGCTGCCCATCGAGAACGGCACGGTCGACGCCGCCCAGCACTACAGCCAGCACATCCCGGTGAACGTGATCGCCGCCATGTTGGGGGTGCCCGAAGAGGACGGCGATCTGTTCCGCCGCTTCATCCGCAACGTGTTGGAGCAACCGGGCAGCGGCGACGAACTGCCGGAGGAGGAGACGCTTGAGTACTACATTCTCAAGCGTCTCGAGGAGCACCGGGCCGAGCCCCAGGACGACCTCATCTCCTATCTGCTCAACGTGGAGATGGGCGGTGAGCCCCTGTCGGAGCCCCACATCGTTGGCTCGATCCTGCTGCTGTTGATCGCAGGCATCGACACCACCTGGTCGGCCATCGGGTCCAGCCTGTGGCATCTGGCCACCCATCCCGAGGACCGTCGCCGCCTCGTCGAGGACCCGTCGCTCATCCCCACCGCCATCGAGGAGTTCCTGCGGGCCTACGCCCCGGTGACGATGGCCCGCATCGCCGCCCAGGATCACGAACTGGGCGGCTGCCCGGTGAAGGAAGGCGAGTGGGTGCTGCTGCCCTTCCCCGCCGCCAACCGCGATCCAGAGGCGTTCGATCAGGCCGACGAGGTCATCATCGACCGGGCCAAGAACCGCCATTCGGCCTTCGGCCTGGGCATCCACCGCTGCCTCGGCTCCAACCTGGCCCGCCTCGAACTGACCGTCGCGGTGCAGGAATGGCTGGCCGCCATGCCCGAGTTCAGCCTCGACGAATCGAGCCCGGTCCGTTGGTCGACGGGCCAGGTGCGCGGCCCCCGCGAGCTGCCGTTCTTGATCCCCGGCTGATCACGAGCGGGGGCCGACCTCAGATTCGGGAGTGGGAGATGGCCCTCACTCCACGCTGCCCGAGGGCTGATCTCAGGTTCGGGAAGGGTGGCCGAAGGGCTCAAACTGGCTGCGGTAGAGCCGGTGGTATGCGCCCTCGGCCGCCATCAGTTCGTTGTGGGAGCCACATTCGACAATCTGGCCCTTGTCGAGCACGTAGATGCGATCCACGGTGCGGATGGTCGACAGCCGGTGGGCCACGATCACCACCGTTCGCTCGGCCATGAGGGCGTCGAGCCCGGCCAACAACTCGGATTCGGTGGCCAGATCGAGGGCCGAGGTCGGTTCGTCGAGCAGCAGCACGGGGGCGTTCTTGAGAAAGGCTCGGGCGATGGCCAACCGCTGCTGCTGCCCGATCGACAGCTTGGCCCCCCGATCGCCGATCTCGGTGTCGTAACCGTCGGGCAGATCGACGATGAAGTCGTGGGCCCTGGCCGCACGGGCCGCGGCCTCCACCTCGTCGTCGCCGGCCTGGCGGCGTCCGTAAAGGATGTTCTCCTTGACCGAGGTCGAGAACAGCAGCGCCTCCTGAGGCACCAGGCTCACCTGTTCGCGCAGCGAGGCCAGTTGCAGATCTCGAAGATCATGGCCGTCGAGGCGAATCGAACCGGCGGTCGGTTCATAGAGGCGGGGGATCAGGTTCAGGATCGAGGTCTTACCCGATCCGGTGGCGCCGACCAGGGCCACCTTCTCTCCCCGGGCCACCTCGAACGAGATCTGGGCCAGGGCAGGGGCGGAGGTATCGTCGTAGGCCAGTTCCACCCCGTCGAAACGGATGCCGTCGCGCACCCCGTCGATGGCGATGGCGCCCGGCCGGTCGGTGATGGCCGGTGGGGTGTCGAGCACTTGAAAGGCCCGGCCGACCCCGACGATGGAGTCCTGGAGCATGCCGAAGAGGTTCATGTTCTGTTGCAATACATCGTATATGCGCTGCATGTAGTTGATGAAGATCCACAGCGCCCCCACCGTGAGGGCCCCGGTGATCACCCGGTTGGCGGCCACAAGCAACACCAGGGCCGTGCCCAGGCCAGTGATGGCCATGGTGGCGATCGATAGGGCCTGCTCAGTCATGCGGAAGCGCAGTTGGGCTCGGATGAAGTTGCGGCTGGTGCCGTCGAACCGTCCGGCCTCGTCGCCCTCGATCCCGAACACCTGCACGGCCCGGATGGAGCCCATGGTCTGTTCGATGAGGGCGGTGAGGCGGCTGAGGTGGCCCCGGCTTTCCTGCGACGCCCGCTGGATGCGGTTCGTAAGCTTGCGAATGGTGATGATCAGCAGGGGTGAGAGGATGAGGGCGGCCACGGTCAGCACCCAGTCGAGTACCAGCATCAGCGCCACCATGACCGTGACCTGGAAGATGGGCATGATCCAGGCCTGGACCCCGAAGATCATGACCTCCTGGATGGCCCGGGCGTCGTTCATGGAGCGGAAAATCATGTCACCCGTGGACTTGGTGGCGTGATAGCCGAGGCTGAGTGAGCGTAGATGGGTCAGCATCCGGCCCCGCAAAGTGTGGATCATGAACAGCGCCGTCTTGGCGAAGAAGTAGAAACTGGTCGATGCCCCCAGTGCCGCCACCATCTGCAACCCGAGGTAGGTGGCGGCCAGCGCCAAACCAGTGCGGATCTTCTCGCCGTCAGTGGTTGAGGCGTAGGTGCCGAGGGGGCCGAGGTTCAGCTCGTCGGACAGCAGCACCCCGTCGATCAGGTAGCGGATGGGCCACGGCAACAGCGAGAAGGCCAGCGAGGTGACGAAGGCCAGGCCGATGCCGATGGCCAGCCCCGGGCGGAACTCGCCCATGAACTGCCAGATTCGACGGTAGATCTGGGCTACCGGAGGTGTGGCCTCGGCCTCGGAGAGGTCGCGATCGGGGTTGAACCACTGGGCCACTGGCTATCGCTTCTCCGTTTTCGTTGATGTCCTGGCCATCGCCGTTGGGGTGAAGACGGTAACGACCGCTACCAATAGGCCAGGTCGGTATAGGGGCGGGTGACGGTGGCCTCGATCGTCAGATCAGGGCTGACGAAGCCCATGACGTGCAGTTCCCTCGACTCGGGATTGTGGTCGAGGTGGGCGCAGGCGGCGATGATGTCGGGGCTGAACTCCAGCGGCGCCATCATCGAGCTGCGGCCGCCGTCGACGGTGGCCGTTGTGGCCAGGAAGTGGCTGATCAGCTCGGCCATGGCCGCCACCCCGACCGCGTCGGGAGTGTGGCCGAAGTCCATCAGGGCCGTTGGGGCCAGGGTGTGTGTCTCGCCCGTGGTGGGCTTGGTCCAGCGTTCCCGCACGTCGCGGCCTCGGTCCCACAGCCCGCCGCAGGCCACGACTTCACCGTCGGATTCGATGACCCGGAACTGGTCCCAGCCGTAGACGGAGGGGTAGAAGCTCGGTTTGGGGCCCCAGGCGGGGTCGTTGAGGCGCTGCTCGAGGTAGTCGATGCTGTAGGGGCGGAACAGGTCGAGGTCCTGGTGGGTGCGGTTGATCAGCTCGACACAGCGGGATAGGTCAGCCTCGGTGGCGGGGCGGGCGGTGGCGCTGAGGCTGCCTTGGTCAGGGTCGTTGAAGTGGGTGATGGTTGCCGTCAGCTGGTCGGCGCCTGCGGCCCAGCCCTCGGGCCGATCGGTCATGTCGCTCGTCACCTTGTCGACCCAGGCCTTGTCGGCGTTGTCGATTCGCACGTACCAGTAGCTGGCCAGTGCGAACCAGGAGGTACCGGGGCCGGGGGCCTGCATCAACAGCTTGGAGATCCCCATGCCTCGGAATCCCTCCCGGACCCGCCAGCCCGAGATGAAGTGGGCCGTGGTTCGCTCGCCCCCTATGCAGGTATTGCGTATGGAGCGCGACACGATCCCGAGGGCCACGCCGTCGTCTGCGGCGATGACGACATAGGGGTGCTCCTGGAGTCGGAACTGGGCGTAGGCGTTGGGCCCCCGCTCGACGACGACCTGCCAGTCGCCAACGGTCTCGGGGGAGTTGTGGCACAGATCGCTGATGAGGTAGCCGTCGGCCCAGGTGGCCATGCGCACGTTCAACGTGGTGGAGGCCAGGTGTTCCGCGGTGGTCACCCAGTCCTTGATCATGGCCGTGGTTGGGAACCCGTTGTCGAGCCAGATGTTGATCTCGGCCTGATCTGTTCGCAGAGCCAGGGCCCGGCTCAGGAGACCGTCAGGCCATCCGACGGCTTCGGTCTTGGCCAGCAACTCCGCCGACGGTTTGGCGATCTCGAACGCCGGATGCTGCTCCAGCACTGAACGGTCGTAACGTTTGGTAATCAAAGAACGCTCCCCCAGTGCCCGAGCGATAAGAACCTAGCCGCGGGTTCGTTGCGGTGTCACCCGATTATTGGTGACGTCACTGCCGCTCTGTCGGGTCCCCGCCCCGTCGCTGTGGCTGTCACCGTCGCTGTTGTGATGGCTGTCGTAAGTCCATACCGGGGGTGGGTGGAGCCTGCGCTAGGGTCGGCCTGTGGTAGGCAGCGCTGACGGTGAAGGTTTCAAGGTACGGGTCGGGGTGGCGGCCGGGGCGGGGGCGACCGACAACCCCAAGGGATTTGTCGGCCTTGTCGACGCCCTCGACGATCTTGGTTTCGACTCCATCTGGGTACCCGACGTGGTAACGGCCAAGGTCTTCGACCCCATCGCCGCCCTCGGTGTCGCCGCCGGACGGCGCTCCCGGCTCAAGATCGGCACCCACCTGATCATCCCCGGGCGCGACCCGGTTCGCCTGGCCAAAGAACTCGCCACCCTCGACCAGTTGTCCGATGGGCGGTTGCTGCTGCTGTTCGTCCTTGGTCTGCGTCAACCCGAGGAACTCGATGCCCAGGGTGTGACCGCGGCTGGGCGCACCGGCCGACTGGAGGAGGCGCTGCACATCATGCGCACCCTGTGGGCGGGAGACGAACTCCGTTTCGAGGGGCGTCACCACCGCTATGACTCGGTGAGGTTGGCCGTACAACCAGTGCAGAAGCCGCTTGAGGTTTGGCTCGGAGGTCAGATCCCGGCGGCGTTGCGTCGTTGCGGCCGACTGGGCGAAGGCTGGATGCCGGGGCTCTGCACCCCCGACGAAGCCCGCGACGCCCGCCGCGTGATCGAGGCCGAAGCGGAAGCGGCCGGACGCCACATCGACCGGGAACACTTCGGCATGAACCTGTCGTGGGTACATGGTCGTATCGACGACGATTTGCGCAATGAGATCGAAGCCCGACGCCCCGGGTTCGACCCCGAGACCGTGATCGGAGAGGGGGCCGCCGGGTTGGAGGAACGCATCGAGGCCTTTCTCGATGCCGGGATCTCCAAGTTTGTTATCCGCCCGGCCCGACCGCCGGAATCCTGGCCCGAGGCGGTGGCTTCGGTCGCCGGCATCGTCGCCCTCCAGACCTGACGTCTTCCCTCGAAGGTCGTTGACCGGGTTTCCCGTACAGGGCGCGGCAGGCACTGTGGCGCGGGCGGCGTCGCCTTACGCTGAGGCCATGCGTCGGATCACGGTAGAGGAACGACGGGCTCGGCTCGGGGCCCGCCACGGTTTGGTGGAGCCGGTGGGCACCGTGGCCGAGGCCGTCGACGCGATGGTGGTGCTGCACGCCACCGACCCGGCAACCGTGTACCTGTCGGCCATGGCCCGTATAGCCGAGCCGTCGTTGGCGGCGGTCAGCCGGGCCCTGTACGACGAACGGAACGTGGTACGCCTTTTGGGTATGCGCCGGACGTTGTTCGTTGCCCCGGTGGAGCTGGTGCCGGTGATCGAGCGATCGTCGACCGATGAGGTGGCGCGCCGGGAACGCAAACGCTTGGAGAAGGCCCTCGGCGATGGTGGGATCCTTGACCCGGCGGGTTGGTTGGCAGAGGCGACCGGTGAGATCGAACGTGCCCTGGCCTCTGGTGGCTTGCCCGCCCGGACCTTGACTACTCGTGCTCCCATTCTGGCCACCCGCATCATGGTCCAGGCCGGAACGAAGTATGCGACCGAGGTCGGGGCGACTTCTCGGACTCTTGGCCTGCTGGCGGCCGAGGGCCGCCTCATGCGGGGCCGCCCCGCCGGTGGTTGGACCGGGCGCCAACACGAGTGGCACATGCGTTCCAACTGGCTTGATGCTGCCGACGGTGCTTGTGTACCCGGTCCCGTCGGTGGCGACGATGAGTGGGACGAGGCGGCGGCTGCGACCGAACTGGTTCGCCGCTGGCTCTCCCGGTTCGGGCCCGGCACTTTCGAGGACCTGAAGTGGTGGACGGGCTGGGGTGTTGGCCGGTTGCGTCGGGCGTTGGCCGCACTGGACGTGCTGGAGGTCGATCTGGGCGACGATGCCACGGGCCTGGTATTGGCCGATGACGTCGACCCCGTGACCCCGCCAACTGACGGTTGGGTGTCTTTGTTGCCGTCGCTGGACCCAACGCCGATGGGCTGGAAGCAGCGGGCCTGGTTCCTGGGTCCGCACCAACCTCGGCTGTTCGATCGCAATGGAAACATCGGGCCGACCGTCTGGGTCGACGGTCGCATTGCCGGAGGCTGGGGCCAGCGACCTGACGGCTCCGTTGCCACCGAGCTGTTGGAGGACGTGGGGCGGGACCATCTTGGGTTGATCGAACGGGAGTTGGAGCGGCTCCACTCGTTAATCAGCCCGACGGTGGTCAGGCCGAGCTTTCCCACCCCGCTGCAACGGGAACTGTCGACCGGAACTGAAGATGTCGGAGAACTCGGCTAACCGGGACGCCACCTATCTGCTCAGTCTCGCGGCCACCAACCGACTGATTCGCCTTTGTCGGCCGTTAATCGTATCGTTGCAGCGTCCGATGGAGTGCGATGCGAGCCGCGAAGCGATTGAACGGGCAGGAGTCGGGCTATATCCTGGCCACGACGACACTGTTGCTGATTCCGTTGCTGTTGTTCGCTGGCCTGGCAGTGGACGTCGGAGGGTGGACGGTTCAAGCAGCCCGGAACCAGGCCGCGGCCGACGCTGCATCTCTGGCCGCAGCGCCGCTGGTTGGCAATCGTTCCGATGCCGAGAGCGTGGCCCGTGAGGTGGCAGCGTTGAATGGTTTCACCGACGGGGTTGATGGTGCCTCTGTTGAGGTTACTTTCCCTTCTGATCTGACAGTTCGGGTGGCTGTCCGCACACAGGCCGATCTGTATCTCAGCGGAATCGTCCTGGACGAGTCGTTTGGCATCACCCGCCGGGCCGACGCCACCGCGGCTTCGCCGGTGGGGATTGGGTCGCCAACCAACGTTCTGGGCTTCGGGCCCTATTCTCTTGATGGGAGCGAGCCTGCGGGCTACTGGCTTCAGGAGAACAACGACTGCCAACCCGCACACTATGGTGACTATGCTGCGGCAAAATACCTGGCCTGGCCCTGGTGTGGTGACGATCTTGGCCTGCCTCTGAATCCGTTCTGGAAGGGAGCGAGCGAGGGGAGAGACGGTGGGTCTTTCTACGTCGTTGAGATTCCGCCCGGTTTGTCGGCGCCGTCCCGTCTGATGGTCCTCGATCCGGGGGCCTGCCCTGGCTACGGCACCATGCGCGAAAGTGAAGGGTGGCGGCAAGGCGAAGCAACGGAGTTGGAATGGCGGCAGTGGAGTACCAACGGATCACCACTTGTGACCTACGACGACAAGCCGGTTACGGACTGGTGGGGTTCTGAGGATTGCCTTACTGACCTTCCGTATCCGGCGCGTAATTGGGTTGACAAGACTCAAGGTTGGACCGAGACTCCGTTTGTGTTTCCAGCGAACTCGACGGGGCGCACGGAAACCTACCTCATACAGAGTCGGGTGGTAAACGGCAGTCAGAAATCGGTCAACTATTTCTCGTTCTGGGTCAGGCCCGATGATGGCACCACATCGTGCCTGACGATCGGCAGTGATTCCTGTCCGACTGTTGGGGCTGAGTCATGGATATCGGTCGCGGCGAATGGCACTGCCAAGGGGAAACCAATGGACCTCTACTTGGCTCGGGTCGGTCCCGAAAACGCAGGCAAGACCATGGAGGTCGTACTTTGGGATGCGGGTGAGGGGATGGACAATATTCAAGTTATTGATCCGCTTGGCCAATCGCTTGATTTCGCCTGGGACTCCGACGACGTCAACCACGGAGTTGGCAACCCCTCGGACTCGTGCTCTGGGAACCCGTGTCTCTGGCTCGACCCGGAATCTTCGGACTACAGGGCGAAGTTGAATCACCTGGGTTGGGGTAGAAGTTGGCGCTTCAGTGGGCGTTTCATAACCCTCAAGGTCCCGCTCGACGGTCAGGTCGACTTCCCTTCCTACGCCGGTAGCGGAAACGGGTACTGGTTCCGGGTGCGGTTCTTCCCCAAGTCGAGCAAGACTGCATCTGAGTGGGCAGGGTTCAGCGTCCGCATCACCGGTGACCCCATCCGCCTAACCGATTGATCGGCAACGTTGATTCGGCCGAGATCGGGGACACCCGCAGAGATTACCAGTACACTTCGTAGTGGTAGGTCGGGCCCGTGACCAGGGGAAACGTGCCGCTTTTCGAGCGCTAGACCGCGGTCAGCGCCGTAGAGGCGGAGGCCCTTGACCGGTGGAGGAGCGGCTCGGGCCGCTTGGTCACACAGATCGTTCCATTGTCGCCGGATCTTGCGTCGCCGGTAGGCGGTGAGTTCGGGCTTGTTGGCTGTTCGGGCGGTGTCGACTCGGTTCTTGGTGTCAACAATCAACTTAATGAACCCGGTGGCCCAGTGTTTGTGGCGTGCGTTGGCGCAGAGTTCGTTGAGGGAGCGGAGGATGTGGGCGTTGCACAACACGTGGCCGGTGCCGTAGTTGAAGTGGGCCGGTTGATGAACAACAACTGAATCGGGATCGGTGACCTGGGACAGGGTGTAGCCCGGTGCGCCGGGTTGCTTGCCCTGCCGGCGGCCCATCGCCCGACGGGCCTTACGGTTGGCGTTCTCAG